>Ga0163144_10004600_pt1 | contig 30991 bp, 23 predicted proteins | sample OliLak19BULKMAT1_FD_123175 | JGI IMG/M metagenome (GOLD analysis project Ga0163144, IMG submission 123175) | Freshwater microbial mat bacterial communities from Lake Vanda, McMurdo Dry Valleys, Antarctica - Oligotrophic Lake LV.19.BULKMAT1 | ecosystem: Environmental > Aquatic > Freshwater >... | reverse complement strand
CATCGCTAAATCGCTGGATAGCCGCAGCAAGCATCTCTTCGCGGGACAGCACACCGTCATTGTTGGTGTCCGTCATCCGCATCATACCTCCATGGCCTCCCGTGTTGCTAAGGGGTGGCGGTGATGCGGTTTGCGCGATGACGGCACCACTGGCGAGACATGCTGCGGCCACAGCACCAAAGATAAGGCGATCAAACATAAGGTCCTCCATCTAAAACCAGGCGCTATTTATACTGACCCGGAAGATGCGTTTTCACTCCGGCATGTCGCACAAGTTTGTCGCACGACGGCAAAATTGTCGCAATCTGTCGCAGGCTGGGCTGCAGGCTCACCCAAAAATCGCGACGCTTTGCATTCCTTCTGCCATCAATTGCCCATCGGCATTCCAGATCCGCATTTCCTGGCTGCTACAGCCATTGCGGGCATAGCCGGATTTGGCTTGCAGCAGCCACCAGCCGTCGGTCGTGGTGGGGGCGGGGGTGAGAAGATTGACGATCCAGGTCAGTGAACTGACCGGCGTGAAGCCCTTGCCGAGCAATTTGAAGGCGGCGGGGGGCAAACCATCCGCCACCGCCATCAGATGCACCATCGGATCAAGCGCGTCATGCTCGCGCATCCTCGCCCAGCGCAGCAAATCCGCCTCACCCAGCGCTGGATCCTTCAGATCGAGGAAGTTGAAATTGCCGGTGAAGAACTCTTCCGGCCCGGTGTAGAGTTTCTCCCCCGACGCGGGTGGCTTGCGATCGACGGAGACACCTGCGTCATAGTCGATCCGCGACGGCTGATCGCTCATGAAGACAAAAGTTGCGCGCAGGCCCAATCCCGCCTCGGACGCCACATCTGCCTGGATAAACGCGGCGGTCCGCCCGCGCCGCAGCTTGGTCGCGGTAACCGTCACAGCCCCCGCCAGCGGCCCGATGAACGACACCTGCGCTGATCGCAGCGGCGGCAAATCAGGTTCGCAGCGTTGCGCGGCATTCAGCGCCAGCGCGCTCGACAGGCCTCCATACGCAGTACGCCCTTGCAGCCAGGTTTCCGGGATGGCGGCGTTAAAGCCGGTCTCGGTCGGAACCGCGCTATCGAGGATATTCTTGAGGGAGATCATGCCGTCTTTCCTGAAAGTGTGTCGCGCAGCTCGCGTTTCAATACCTTGCCGATCGCGCTGCGGGGAAGCTCGTCGATGATATGGAGCGCCGACAGCCGCTGCGTCTTGCCGAGCTGGTCGTTGGCCCATGCAAGGATCGCTGCGCTATCTGTCACGGGACCACGCGGGACGTAAAAGCCCACCGGGGTTTCGCCCCAGGCTTCGCTTGGCACGCCGACCACGGTGCAATCGGCAACACCGCGATGCTGCGCCAGCACGGCCTCCAGATCGCTTGGGTAAATGTTGAACCCGCCCGAAATGATCAGGTCCTTCTTGCGGTCCAGCAGGATCAGGAAGCCCTCTGCGTCAAACCGCCCGACATCGCCGTGGCGGATATAGCGGCGTCCCTTATCATCGAACCATTCGGCGGCGCGCGTTGCTTCCTCGCGACCGTGATAGCCCGTCATCATCGTGCCCGATCGCCCGACGACTTCGCCCATCTCGCCGGGTGCGACTTCGCTACCATCCTCATCGATGAGGCGGATATCATGTCCCTCGATCGGCTGGCCGACGCTGTGGAGCTTGTCTGGATAAACATGCGCCATCAACATCGTCGATCCGCCGCCCTCGGTCATGCCGTAATATTCAATCAGCGCACCCGGCCATCGCGCGACGACATCGGCCTTCAGCGCGGCGGAAAAGGGCGCGCTGGTGCAGGTTTTCATCCGAAAGGCCGACAGGTCAAAACGATCAAAATCGGGTAATGCCATGATCCGTTGATATTGCACCGGCACGAGCATCGCATGCGTCGCATGGCAGGCGGCGGCGAGTTCCAGAAACTGATGTGCGTCGAATTTTTTCATGATCACCGCCGTCCCGCCCCAGCCCATCGTCGGCAGGAACACGACCAGCGTGGTGTTCGAATAGAGTGGCGTCGCAACCATCGTGATGGCATCGCCATACCCCGCGCCTGCGTTGCGATGGATGTGCTGCCAGCGCATCTGGTGGCTCTGGACTATTCCCTTGGGCGTGCCGGTGGTGCCCGATGAATAGATGACGTTGAACGGATCGCCCGGGCTGATCGCAACCGCCGTCGGCACCGACCCGGCCGGCATTAGCCAGGCGTTCAAGCTGTCATCCCCAAAACAGATCATCCGCGCCTTGATCAACTGCCCCGCAAGCGCAGCCTTTGCGGCCTCATCAACAAAGATGATGGGCGCGCCGCTATCGTTGATCATCGCAGCGATGGTCGCGGGTTTGTCGGACGGGGCGAGCGGCGTTGTCGCACCGCCTGCGCGCAATATCCCCAAAAAAATCGCCGCATAAGCAATCGAAGCACCTGCGCAAATCGCGATGCATTGCGCGTGGACTCAGCCGTCGCGTTGCAAGGCGCTGGCGACCCGGTACTTCATGACGTGAAGCGCTGCATAATCCATGCTGCCCGCTTCAGATACCAGCGCCAATTTGTTGCCGCGTTCCTTTGCATGCGCACGGATCAGATCGGGCAGGGTCGCAAAGTCACTGGCAAGCAAAGTTTCTGCGGTCATTCTGCCCCCCCCGGTATCACGCATAAACGCTAGGCGAGCGTGTGACGAAATGCCATACGCGATCTTCGAAAACACCCGACGGAGAGGTTTTAATGCTGTTTTACGATGCCGCAAACCCGGCCCCGAATCCCCGCCGCGTCCGGATTTTTCTGGCAGAGAAGGGGCTGAAAATCCCTTCCGAAGTCCTGTCGATCCCAAAGGGTGAGCACAAGGGTGAGGCATTTCTGGCGGTCAACCCCTTAGGCCAAATTCCCGCGCTCAAGCTCGACGATGGCGAGGTTTTGACCGAGAGCGTGTCGATTTGCCGCTTCTTTGAGGCGCTCAACCCCGATCCGCCGATGTTTGGCAAGGGGCCAAAGGGCGTGGCAGAAGTTGATATGTGGGTGCGCCGCGTCGAAATGCGGCTGATGATCCCCGTTGGCATGGTCTGGGCGCATACCCATCCCTTCACCGCGCGGGTTGTGATCCCCCAATATACTGAATTCGGTGAAAGCAACCGCCCACGAGTGTATGGCGCGCTTAAATATTTCGATGAAGCGCTGGCGGATCGGCCCTGGCTCGCAGGCAAGGACTATAGCATCGCTGACATTGTCCTGCTTACCACGATTGATTTTGGCATCTTCATCGGTATCGACATCCCGCCGGAGCGCACCAATTTAAAGGCATGGCATGAACGCGCCAGCGCCCGCCCAAGCGCGGCTGCATGAAGGGCAGGGTTGCCATTGTCACCGGCGGCGGCACAGGAATTGGTGCAGCGGTCGTCCGGATGCTGGCAGCGCGCGGCGTCCATTGCGTTATCAACTATGCGACCAGCAAGGATGATGCCGAGGCGTTGGCCGCAGAAGTTGGCGAGCGTGCAATCGCGGTTCAGGCCGATGTCGTTGAGAACTCCCAATGCCGCGCGCTCGCCAGGGCGGCAACCGATGCGTTCGGGCGGATCGATTTTCTCGTCAACAATGCTGGCCGCACCAAATTTGCCAATCATGAGGATTTGGACGCGCTGGAGGCCGAGGATTTCGTTGATATCTACCGCCTCAATGCCATTGCCCCATTCCAGATGATCCGTGCGTGCGCGCCTGTACTGCGGGAGGGCGATGCGAGTGCGGTCGTCAATGTCGCATCGGTCGCGGGTATGTTTGGGATCGGGTCGTCAGTCGCTTATGCCGCGTCAAAGGGCGCGCTGATCACGATGACGACATCGCTCGCCCGCGTGCTGGCACCTGCAATCCGCGTCAATGCGGTTGCCCCCGGTTATGTCGGGACAGGCTGGTTTGAAAAGCGGCTAGGCGAAGAAGGCTTTGCCCGCCTCAACGCGCGTATCGCATCGGCCACGCCGATGGCGATGGCGGCGGGGCCAGACGACATTGCAGCGCCGATCGTGATGCTGCTTGATCCCGCAAGCCGGGTGATCACGGGCGAGTGTCTGGTGCTGGATGCCGGCGCGCAGCTCGACACCGGGCTGTCGCGGCGGCCGGGTAGGGAAGGCTGAAGGGCTAAGCGCGCTCGATGGCGGGCACCAACCTCCCCAAGCTCTGCTCGCCGCTGGAGCGGCAAGCACCGCCCGCCTCTCCCTCAAGCGAGAGGATTATGCTCCGCCTCCGGACCCCGGCTCAAGGCCCCCGTGACGCGTTTTGGAACTGGCGGGTAACACCCGCGTCACCACTATAACCAACGACACGCCCGCCAACACCGCCGCCACCAGAAACCCCGCGCCTGGAAACCCGCGCTCGACGCCGTTGGCCAATGCCTGCGTCAAGATAAGCGGTGCGATGATGGAGGCGATGCTGCCCATGCAGCCAATGCCGCCCTGCAGCGCACCCTGGCGTGAGGCATCCGCCAGCCGCGAGAGCAGGCCATTCATTGCGGGGAACACCAGCGCGGAAAGCCCACTGATCAGAAAGATCGCATAGGCATGCCAGCCAGCGGTCGCGAAGATATAGAGCGCGAAGGCCCCCGTGCCGCTCGCCAGCCCAATGACCGCCGCCCAATTTTCGCCGACGCGGGCGATGATGCGACCGGTCGCAAAGGCCTGGACGCACGCCATCACAAGCCCGACAAAGGCAAGCGACCAGCCAATCTCGCCCGCGCTCCAGCCAAAGCGCGCGGTTGCCCAGAAGGACCAGGTCGCGGGATACACCATGCTCGCCAGTTGCCACGCGAACCACGCCACCAGCAAAGGTGCCGCCTCCGGGCTTTTAAATAACGGGCGGAACGAGCCGATGACATTGGCGCTTCGCCAGTCGAACGGACGGCGGTTTTCGGGTGCCAGCGATTCAGGCATCAATGCTATCATGCTGAGGCCATTGACCAGCGCGAGCACGGCGGCGGCGATAAACGGCGCGCGCGGCCCAAGCTCTGCCAGCAAGCCACCAATCGCGGGGCCGATGATAAACCCCAACCCAAAGGTCGCGCCCATCCAGCCAAAGGCCTCGCCGCGTTTTTCCGGCGTGGTGATATCGGCAAGCGCCGCGCTGGCCGGGCCGTAGATCGCGCCTGCCACCCCGGCGACTGCGCGTCCCAGAAACAGCCAAGCGAGCGTCGGGGCAATGGCCATGAGCGCATAATCCGCTGCAAAGGCGAGCATTGAGGCGATCAGCACTGGCCGCCTGCCAAACCGATCCCCCAGATTGCCAAGCACGGGCCCCGCGAAAAACTGCGTCAGCGCATAAATGCCAATCAGATACCCCGAAATCCGCGTTGCCTGATCAAGGCCGACATTGCCAAGTGTACCGATCAAAGCAGGTAAGACGGGTATCACGATGCCAAATCCAATCGTGTCGATCAGCACGGCCGCCAGAATAATCGCGACCGTCCGGTTGATCTTTGGCATTGACGCTTTCCCCGCGCGTTGCACGTCGTGTGACGGTCGCCCAAAAAAGGCTAGCCGGGCTTTGGTCGCTGACACAAGGCCGGGGTTGTTAATGCCGGATTGCGACGCTGCTCCTTCTTTTGGAGAAGAGAGCAAGCGTCCGCCTCGCGTCGCGTTCTGGTTCGCCGCCTATATTCCTCACCACCACTCTCGTCACCCCGCGCCTGACCCGGAGTCCCGCCTATTCTGTGGCCGTTCAGCGGGATCCCGGCTCACGGCCGGGGGCGACGAATTGAGATAGCTGGCCGCGCCTGAAAATTACGCCTTGGCCTTCACCCGCGCGATCCAATCATCGATCTTCTTTTCCAGCACCGCCATCGGCAGCGCGCCCGTCATCAGCACCTCGGCGTGGAACTGCTTGATGTTGAATTTCGCGCCCAAGCTCGCCTCGGCCTTGGTGCGCAGGCGCCGGATCGTCAGCTGGCCGATTTTATACGCAAGCGCCTGGCTGGGGATGGCGATGTAGCGTTCTACCTCGGCAGTCGCGTCGGTCCGGCCCATCGAGCTGTGGGCAAGCATATACTCAATCGATTCATCGCGGGTCCAACCCTTTGAATGGAGACCGGTATCGACGACAAGCCGCATCGCGCGCAGCATCTCATCATCATAGCTGCCCTGTAATTGATAGGGGTCGGTCAGCATGCCAAGCTCCGGCCCCAGGCTCTCGGCATAAAGCGCCCAACCTTCGACAAAGGCGGTGTTGCCGCCAAAGCGCTGAAAGGCGGGCAGGGCGGTGTTTTCCTGTGCAAGACTAATCTGGAAATGATGGCCGGGGACAGCCTCGTGCAGATAGAGCGTTTCAATTCCCGGAAGGGTACGCGACGGGAGATCATAGGTGTTGAAGTAGAACACGCCGGGCCGCGACCCATCAGGCGTGCCTTGATTATAAGAGCCGCCAGCGTCATTCTTCTCCCGGAACGCGGGGACGGGACGAATTTCGAGCGTTGTCTTGGGCAGCGTGGAGAACTGGGAGCCAACGGTCGTATCGACGCGCTTGCCGATAGCATAATAGCGCGCCGTCAAATCTTCCTTCGACTTTGGCTTAAACTTTGGATCGGTGCGAATATATTCAAAGAATTGTTGCAGGCTGCCCTGAAAGCCGACCCGCGTCTTCACCGCTTCCATCCCCTTGGTGATGCGCGCGACTTCAGACAGGCCAAGTTCGTGGATCGCCTCCGGCGTCATGTCGGTCGTGGTCGTGCTTGAGATCAGATAGCGATAAAGTGGCGCACCCCCCGGCATCGCGCTGAGCCCAACACTGTCACGCGCGACCGGAAGATACTCGTTTTTCAGAAAGCTGTGCAGCCGCTTGAACGCCGGGTTGATTTTGTTGCTGACCATATCGGTATAGGCCGTGGTCAGCCGGGCCTTGTCAGCGGCGCTGAAACTGTCTGGGAATTTCTTGACGGGCTTATACATCACCGCGTCTTGAACCTTGGGGGCGAGCAGCAGATCGAGCTGACCGATGACATTGTTGACGACCAGCCTGGGCTGGACAACGCCCGATTTCATCCCCTCCCGAAACCGAACAATGCTGGCGTCGATCGCCGCGACGAAACCATCCGTTCGTTTCAGGCTGTCCTCATAATTTTTGACTGTCCTGAACGGGGCCGCGCCCTCGCCCGATGAAAGATCGGGAAAGAAGGTGTGGAAGCCAAAGAAATGGTCAATCGGGCGCACGATTGTGGCGGCGATCAGCGCCGGATCGCTCCCTTTCAGATCATTTTCGCGCTGCCACTGAAAGACATCGTAGCTTACCTTGTCATTGTCGCTGAGCGCGTTGCGATCAATCGCGGCAAGGGCTGTCAGTTCGTCCAGTACCGCCTTTTTCTCCTCGGCGATATGCGCGTCCGACAGATAGTCGCCAAACTGATCGGCATAACGCAGGTCGCCCCGGAACAGGCCCTGGATCGGATTGCGCTTCAGACTTGCCTCATCACTCGCCGCGAACAGCGCCTGCAGCCGCGCCGCCGGACTATTGACAGCGGGCGCTGCGGTGGTGGGTGCAGACTGGGCCATTGCGGGCAGGCAGGGGACGATGGCGAGCGTGGCAGCGGTCAGCAGCAGGGGCAGGATTGGACGCATGGGGTACTCCGAGAAGCTGTATTGGTTTCGTAATACACGCCAAATAACCAGCTATGTTCCCGGTGTAAACCGGATAGTAACCCTGTCGATCATTTTCCGGCCTTCTCCGTTGCAATCCAGCCGTCAATCTGCCGCTCCAGCACGTCAAGCGGCACCGCCCCTTGCGTGAGTACCGCATCGTGGAAATGGCGCAGATCGAACCGGTTACCCAGTGCCGCCTCCGCGCGCTTGCGCAGTTGCTGTATCTTCAATTCGCCAATCTTATACGCCAGCGCCTGACCCGGCCACGCGATGTATCGATTGACCTCCGCCTCGATATTGGCCGCCGACAGCGCAGTATTGTCGGTCATGAAAGCAACCGCCTGTTCCTTGCTCCAGCCCTTGGCGTGCATGCCTGTATCCACGACCAACCGGCACGCCCGCCACATCTCAAAAGACAGCCGACCCATTTGCTTTTCGGGCGTATCGTAAAGGCCCATCTCCTTGCCCAGGCTTTCCGAATAGAGGCCCCAGCCCTCGACATAGGCGGTGAAGAAGCTCGCATAGCGGCGAAATTTGGGGAGGCTCAACTCCTGTTGCAACGCGATCTGATGGTGATGGCCGGGCACGGCCTCATGCACTGTCAGCACGGGTATTTCCCAAAACGGCCGCTGGTCGAGATGGGTCGTATTGACATAATAAGTGCCTGCGATTGACGCTTCCGCGCTACCGGGCATGTAATAAGCGGTGGTGTTGCCCTCGGCGGTCTCGGCTGGAATCTCGCGGATGCCATAGGGCAGGCGCGGCAGGACCCCGAACAGCGTCGGCATCTTCCCGTCAATCTGTTTGGCGACCCGCGCGGAGGCCCGCATCAGTTCCTCCGGGGTTTTGGCATAATATTGCGGGTCAGTCCGCAACTTGGCGATGAAGGCTTCGCGCGTTGTAAATCCCGCCATGGTCGCAACCGCCACCATCTCGGCGCGAATGCGGGCGACTTCGCCAAGGCCAATTGTGTGAATCTCCTCCGGCGTCAAATTGGTGGTGGTTTCTTGCCGCACCCGAAAAGCATAATAAGCGGCCCCGCCGGGTTGGCTGGAAACCCCAGTTTTGGTTGAGCATTTCGGGGCATATTCGCCGGTGTAGAAGGCCAGCAGTTTCCGGTTCGCTGCGTTCAATTGTGTGGTGATGACGTTTCTTGCGCGATCCTGAAGGGCTGCCCATTCCGCATCGCTCGCATCGGCGGGTTTGGCTTTGCTGAACGGCTCGTAAAACCGGGTTTTCGTTGGATCATCGTTGATCACCGCGCTGATTGTGCTGCCGAATCCCTTCATCGCGGCGCAAGGCTGGACGTAGCCGCCTTTGACCGCCTGCCGCGAGATCGTGATTACCTGATCATTCAGCGCTGCATATTTGCCGAGCCGCGCAATCAGGCTCGCATAATCTGCCTTGCTCCGAAGCGGCACGACATCGCCAAGCGATGCCACCCCAATATGCAGACCACCGCGCGCGGAAAACAGGATCATGCGCTGGGCAAAACCGTTTGCTTCAATCTGCTCCGACAGGTTCCGGCGCAACAACGCCTTGTTGATCTGATCAGCCGACGACAGCTTTGCATCGGGAATCGCCTCAAGCCGCTTGAGCAAAACGCCCGCTTCTGCTGCCTGACGATCGGCTGACGCGAGCGAATTATCGCCGAGTTCGGTATCATATTTTCGTTCGCCGCGCGCGCTCGCCTCGACGGGATTATTCTTCAAATGCCAATCCCAATGGTCGCTGATGATCGTCGATGGATCGTCAGGGGGGGTGGGGGGGGCGGGGGGGGGGGTGGCGGTGGCGGTGCCCAACAGCAAACTGGCGAGGATCAGACGCATTGGTTTACTCTCCCGTTGGGCGGCAAAATCGCGGCGTACCGTATCGGCTCGCGCGATAGAAGCATACGCCCAACGGATCAACGCGTGCTACCTCCCTTTGGCCCCTTTGCGCCGCTCCCTTTTTGTGCGATGTCCCGCCATACCCGATATTCAGAATCGGTTCCTAAGGAGTGTATTTATGGCTACCGCCCCCGAACTCGATGCACCAGCCGCCGCGATTGAAGCATTTCGCGCGGACGCGCGCGCTTGGCTTGCCGCGAACTTCTCACCGTCGTTGCGGGGCAAGGACAACGCGCTTTCCACTATTGAAGGACCAACCGAGGTGTCGGCTGAGGAAAAGGCGTGGACTCAGGCGATGGGCGAAAAAGGCTGGGGCGTTCCGACATGGCCCGCAGCTTATGGCGGTGGCGGTCTCGACAAGCAGCAATCGCGCGTTCTCGCCGAGGAAATGGGGCGTATCGGTGCTTGGAACCCGATTGGGGGCATGGGCGTGATGATGTTTGGTCCAACGCTGCTGGAATATGGCAGCGAGGCGCAAAAGCTTGAACATATCCCGGCAATCGCCAAGGCTGAGGTGCGCTGGTGTCAGGGCTATTCGGAGCCTGGTGCGGGTTCAGACCTCGCCTCCTTGCAGACCTTCGCTGAGGACAAGGGCGACCATTATCTGGTCAATGGGCAGAAGACCTGGACTTCGGGCGGCCAATGGGCCGACAAATGCTTTGCGCTCGTCCGCACCGACAAGAGCAAAAAACATGAGGGCATCAGCTTCCTTTTGATTGATATGACCGCACCCGGTGTAGAGGTGAGGCCGATCCGCATGATTTCCGGCCAATCGCCTTTTTGCGAAACCTTTTTCACCGACGTGAAGGTTCCCAAGGGTAATCTCGTCGGTGCTGAAGGGCATGGCTGGACGATCGGTAAGCGCCTCCTCCAGCATGAGCGGCAGAATCTATCGGGCGGCGGCGCGAGCGTGGGCCGCATGTTTGCTGGCAAGGCGCTGGGTCAACTCGCCAAGGAATATCGCGGCGCTAACGACGATGGTACCATGTCCGACAGCGATTTGCGCATGCGGATTGTCCGCCATGAAATGGATCAGCGCGCGTTCATGCTCACATTGCGGCGCGCGGCGATTGAATCAAAGTCGAACCAGGGGCCGTCGGCTGCCACTTCGATCATGAAGAATGTTGGCGCCCGCCTGACGCAGGATCGCGCGGAACTATCGATCGAGATTATGGGCATGAACGGTCTTGGTTGGGAGGGCGAGGGGTTTTCCGACGCTGAGTTGACACAGACGCGGACATGGCTGTGGGGCAAGGCCGTGTCGATTTATGGTGGGTCGAGCGAAATCCAGAATAATGTGATTGCCAAGCGGATTCTTGGGATGCTCGATCACCAATAAAGCCGACTTTGATTTGCGATCAGCCCCCCTGCGAATGATGGGGTTGTCGAGCAAAGTCTGTCGATGAGACGGGGGAGATGCTGGCGCGCGCTAGTATCAGTAAAGTAGATTAGAGGATGTTGCACGATGGCTGTGCTCAACGACGAACAAACAATGTTGCGCGATATGGTGCGCGAATGGGCCGACAATGAATCGCCTGTCAGCGCTTTTCGCAAGATGCGCAATACAGCACCTGACGAGGGCTATGATGCCGCTGCCTGGGGCAAGATGGCGGAAATGGGCCTCGCCGGCATTGTCATTCCTGAAGAATTTGGTGGCACGGCCTTTGGCTATCTGTCGCTAGGACTTGTCCTGGAACAGCTTGGGCGTAACCTCGCCGCGTCACCGCTTGCCTCCACTGCGGCGGCTGCCAGCGCAATTGTGCTTGGCGGCTCCGATGCGCAAAAGTCGGTCTGGTTGCCTAAGATCGCCCTTGGTGAAGTCGTGGCGACGCTCGCAATTGACGAAGGCCCGGTGCACAATCCGGCCAAGATCGCCGTCACCGTCACCGACGGGAAGTTGACCGGCACGAAGGAGTATGTCGCAGAAGGCGATAGCGCTGCGCTGTTCGTTGTCGCTGCCACCGATGGCGTTTATTTGGTCGCTGGCGATGCGGCGGGGGTATCACGCTCGACACGCAAGATGGCGGACTCGCGCAGCCATGCACAAATTCGTTTCGACGGCGTAGCTGCCGAAAAGCTTGAGGGCGTAACCGTAATTGCCGTAATTGATCGCGCGGCAGCGGCCGTCTGTGCTGAGATGTTGGGGCTTGCGGTGCAGGCGTTTGAGACCACCAACGATTATCTCAAAACGCGCGTTCAATTCGGCCAACAGCTCTCAACTTTCCAGGCTCTCCAGCACCGGATGGCAAAGCTGTTTACCGAGATTGAGCTAATGCGTTCGGCCGTAGAGGGTGCGCTTGAGGCGATTGATTCCGGTCGATCTGATATTGATCAGGCGGTTTGCCTTGCCAAGGCGGTCGCCAGCGACACGCTCAAGCTTGCGAGCCGCGAAATGATCCAGCTGCATGGCGGCATCGGCATGACTGACGATTATGATGCCGGTTTTTACATCAAGCGGGCAGCAGTGCTTGAGGCCATGTGGGGGAACGCCGCTTATCAGCGCGAACGTTTTGCGCGGCTAAACGGCTATTGATGATACCGGCAGCGAACGCCTGTCAGTAGGTCAACGTCTCACTTTATTTTATTTTTGGGGGCCTTCTGCATTCTATGTCTTTTCGGCAACACGTTGCGGAAAGTTGAGATTTAGGGGCAATGGTTTTGCTTGACGGCGCATGGGCCCCGCTGTCTATTAGAGTTTACGGTACGGAATCCGCAAAGTGATCCGGCCATCTTGGGAGAGAGAAATGCTGAAGACTCACCTTTTGGCGGCGTGTGCCTGCTCGGTTCTTGCTATTGGCTTGGCTTCACCAGCAACGGCGCAAATTGCCGGGCCACCAATGTTGCTGCCACAGGCGCAGACGGGCGGCAATGAGACCGAAGATGCGGCGTCGCCCGATATCGTTGTCACAGGATCGCTGATCCGTGGAGCGCGCGAGGACGGTTCGCTGCCGATCGACGTTATTACCGCGGACGATCTGGCGCGGCAGGGGTCGCCAACGGGTCTTGATCTCATCAAAAATCTGCCAATTTCAAATGGTGTTATCGGTGACGCCAATCAGTTCGATGCCCGTGCGCAGGGGTCAGAAGGCGTGGCCAGCATCAACCTTCGCGGCTTGGGTCCACAACGTAACCTCGTGCTGCTCAACGGCAAGCGTATTGTCAGCGCTGGCACCGGTGTTCCTGTGGTTGATATCAACCTGATCCCGCTGCAGTCGATTGGACGCATCGAAATCCTGAAAGACGGAGCGTCGGCGACTTACGGGTCGGACGCGATCTCGGGTGTGGTCAACTTCATCACTCGCTCAGACCAGCAGGGTTTCCAGGCCTCGGGTGATTATCGCTACATTAATGGTTCCGACGGCGATTATACAGGAACGCTCAGCTTTGGGCATCACCAGGATGGTTTCCAGGTATTCGGCTCGATCGGCTATCAGCATCGTTCGGAATTGCGCGCGACCGCGCGGCCCTTCACCGTGCAGCCCTATCAAAATAACCCGCAGGGTGGATATTCCGGTGGTGGCAGCCCCGGTAACTTCGGTTTTGGCGGAACGCCCAGTTTTGTTCGGGATTTGGGCTGCCAGGCATTGGGCGGATTTCGTTCGTTGCCCGGTTCGACGACCGATCGATGCTTCACCAATTTCGGCCAGTTTGATAACCTGATTGAGCCTGAAGATCGCTTACAGGCCTATCTTGAGACCAAGATTGATCTAACGAGCAATCTCGTTTTCAGTGCCAGCGCGCTGTATGGCACATCCTCCACGCGAATCACGACCTCGCCAAGCTATCTGCCGACCTTACCGCCATCGGGGTATGCCGCGTCCCCGCTCACCACTGTTCCGGCGGGTGGTATCACTACGCTTGCCCAAGCTGGTGGTGCGGGCTTGTTTGCTATTCCAACTTATGCGCCAGGGCTGCGCGATTATTGCGCACTTTACGGTGCTGCTTCGGGCTGCGTAACAGCCGGTGGCGTTCCGCTCGCGCCCGCACTGGCTTTCCCCGTGCTGTTCCGGCCCTTTATGCTTGGTGGCAACCCGCTCTTCACGGGTCCTGGCAATGACCGAAATTCAGCATTTAGCCAGCGCCAGTCGGAATCGGTCCGCTTTACCGCCGATCTCGCCTGGACGATCAGCAGCAAACTCAACCTTGATTTTGGCTTTACCTATTCTGGCTATCGTCGCGGGATTGAAGGCACGGACACATTTGGCGATCTGTTCCAAAATGCTTTGTCGGGCTTTGGCGGACCCAATTGCGCATTTGCGAGTGCGGCATCGCGTGCCGGTTTGAGCCAGGCTCAGCTGGCCGCCGCTGCCGGGACTAATGGCTGCACTTTTTTCAACCCCTTCTCAACCGCGGTGGCGCGCAATCCGGTGACCGGACAGGTCAACGCCAATTTTGCTGGCACGCGCACTCCAGCCGGTTTCAATCTGGCACCTGGGGCGGGCGTCATCAATGATATTGCGACGATTGACAATTTCTTTCGCACAACCCGCAGTGACACTGATACGCAGTTGATCGTCGCTGATTTGGTTTTGAGCGGCCAAACCGGTATCAGACTGCCGGGGGGCGAAATTTCGTTCGCGTTTGGTGGCCAATATCGCGGCGAACGTTACGCGATCCAATTTAATAATGATGCAAACCTGCTTGTGAACCCTTGCCCAGGTTCTCCGCTTGCGCCGAATGCAATCTGTGCGCAACAGACGGGGGCGCTCGGTTTTCTTGGCACGAACCTTCCACGCACAATTTTGGGCCGGGTCTTCGCTGTTTTCGGCGAGGTTCAGGCACCGATCACCGATACGTTAAATGTTCAATTCTCCGCCCGGTTTGAAGATTATGGTGGCCAGACGGGATCAACATTCAACCCGCAGGGGCGTATTCGTTGGCAGGCAACGGATTGGCTGGCCTTTCGCGCCGGTGTGGGCACGACTTTCCGCGGGCCGCCACCTCAGAATCTCGATGGCCAGGTGACGTCGTTGCAGGTGATCGGAACGGCATTCCGCGCAATTGATATTCTCGGCAATCCGAATCTCCGTCCGGAAACGACAACAAATTATAGCGGCGGCGTGATTGTGAATTCGGGCGGTTTTAACGCCAGCGTAGATTACTGGCGTTATGATCTGAGTGGCCCGATTGAGGCAGAGCCCGTTTCGGGTATCGTTGCCGCAATGTTTGGCGCAACAGGTGCCGCAAATTGCGGTAACGCAGCATTCCTTGCGCTCCAAAACCGATTCACCTTTACGGGTGCGGGTTGTGGTGTTGGTAACGTTCAGCGCTTGCGGACTCGATTGTTCAATTCCGCCAATGTGAGCACGTCGGGCCTCGATTTCCAGGCACAATATAAATTTGGGCTCAAGCAACTGGATGTCGTTGTCGGTGGTACGGGCACTTATATCCTCAATTATCAGATCCAGAATAATTCCGTTGAGGGCATTGTGGTGCAACCGGCGTTCGATGCTGTTGGACTGCTGAACTTCCAGACAACCGCTTATCCGCTGCCGCGCCTAAAGGGGAACCTCTTCCTGCAGGGCGATCTGGGGATCCATCGGGCCCGGTTCCAGGTGAACTACATTGATGGCTACAGAGACCAAAGGGGGGCTGCGATCTTTGGCCCGCGCTTTGATTCCCTTGCCGGTGCATCGGTCACAGGCGGCCAGAATATCGGGGCATTTACCACGCTTGATTTTACCTATCTCATCAATCTCAAGTCTAACACGACGATCTCGCTGTCAGCGCTCAACATGCTCAACACGCTGCCACCGTTTGCCCGTCTCGACTTCAACTACGATCCGTTTACGGCATCGCCGTTAGGCTTGAACGCAAGGTTTGGTGTCACACAGCGTTTCTGATCTAATGCTGTTCTTCCAATCCATCCGCCGTCCGGTTATGCTGGGCGGCGGTTCTTGTTGTTCTCTGGTGTAGTGAGCGGACCCAATCGATGGCATCGATTTCAGTACAGTCGCTTGAGACGGCAGATGAAAAGGCGCTGCGTCGGCGCGGCTTGACCCTGTTTCTACTGACCGTCGTCTACTTTTTTAGCTTTATGGATCGCTATATTCTGTCGATCCTGCTTGAGCTCATCAAGGCGGACCTCAAAGTTAGTGATTTTCAGCTCGGATTACTTTCCGGCTTTGCCTTTGCGATCTTTTATGCGGGGCTCGGCATTCCTGTGGCTTGGCTAGCAGACAGAAGAAGCAGGCGTGATATCATTGTGGTTGCGCTGACGATCTGGAGTGCGATGACCGCGCTGTGCGGCTTTGCGCAAAATTACACCCAGTTGCTGCTGTGCCGGATTGGCGTCGGCATTGGTGAGGCAGGGGCGAGCCCGCCGAGCCATTCGATGATTGCTGATCTCTATCCACCCGATAAGCGAACCAGCGCGATGGCAATCTACGCGACGGGCGTTGTGCTGGGTGGCGGGCTGGGGACGATGATCGGAGGGGCAATCGCGTCCGCCTATGGCTGGCGCTGGGCGATGATGGCGGTTGGTCTGCCCGGCATTTTGCTTGCCGTGATTGTCCGGCTGTTTGTCATCGAACCCCGCCGCGGGCTGTCCGACCCCGGCCATGTTCATGACAAGGCAAATATGCCGACGATGCGGCAGGGTTTTTCGGCGTTATTGGGCACACCTGCGGCCATCCACCTCATCATGGCGGTGACCGTTACATCCTTGATCGGCTACGCAACGGGTTCGTTTACGTTATCGTATTTCCAGCGTTCCTTCGGGGTGAGCGTTTTGACGATCTCTTTGGTCTATGCGCCGGTTGTCGCGCTGATCGGTGGGGTGACGGGTGTCATCGGCGGTCGCTTGGCGGATGCAGCGGCGCGGCGCTGGGGCATGCATGCCCAGGCTTGGCTGGTGGCGGTATTCAAATTGTGTGCGCTGCCATTTGGGTTGACGATCTTTCTTGGCACAAGCCTGCCCGTTGTCATCGCTGCATTCATGCTCAACACTGTTTTCGCTTCTAGCTATCTCGGGCCGAGTTTCTCCCTCATCCAGGGGCTCGCGCCGATCAGGATGCGCGCCGTATGGGCAGCGATTACGATGCTGGTGATCAACCTGATCGGGCTGGGGCTCGGGCCGACGATGACCGGGGTGATCAGCGATTTGCTCAGGCCTAGCTTCGGTGAGGAGTCGCTGCGTTATGCGCTGTTGACCATGGCGTCGTTGACCCCTTGGGCGATCTTCCATTTCTGGCGGGCGGGGGTGCTGATGAAACGTACCGCGGCGCCAGGTTAGTCTCTGGGTTAGACCGAGAGAATGCGGTCGTCGAACAGGCCGAAGGCAAGCGTCGAGGCATAATAGGCGACCGCGCGTTGGCGCGGCATGGTGGATGCCCATTTGCGCATGTCGAACGCGGCATTTTGCAGCGCCATCAAGGTTTGCGACGCGATCAACGGGTCGATCATCCGGATCGATCCTTCGGCAATGCCATCGGTCATCATCCCTGCATAGCGGCGCGCAATGCGGTTTGACCGCCCGACCATTTCGGTGCGGACGCTGCGCGGCAAGCCGCTGAGCGCGGTCGTCCGCATCAGCGGGCCGCGCTCAGAGAACTGGATGTCGAGCAAGCTGGCAATAACGCTCGATAGCTGGTGCCAGCTTGAGCCGGGTTCCTGCTCGCCCCGGCGCTGGGCATCGACGATGGTATCAAGACTGCGCCGGTAGCACGCGATGACGAGATCATCCTTGGCATCAAGATGATGGTAAAAACTGCCCTTGGTCACGTTCAATTCAGAAGCGATCTTCTGGACCGAGGCACCGCGATAGCCCAGTTCGTTGATCAGTCTGGTCGCCGCCAGCAGAAAAGCTTCACGACCAGCGTCGCTGTCATCCTTTTCCAGCTCAATCAGCACGGGTGACCAAGCCTGACCCTCAATGGCGATTCCATTGGCAAAGATCGCCATGAGCCGTTGCTCGACGCGATCAAACTGATCGAGATCATAACGGCCCAGCCAGACCGGCAGCCAGAAAGTGTTTTCCAGCAGGACGTGCGCGCGTGCGCCGAACAAATCGGTCTCGGCACGGTTATCGCTTTCGCCCCACAAACTACGAGTCTTGCGAAAAACTTCACGCCAACCCGTCATCAGCCGGTTACGGACCGGGTCCTCCATCGCGCGCAGATCAGACAGGACCGCAAAAGACGTTGCCTCGCCCCGTTGGATCCGCGCCAGCCGATCCATGTTGAGCGCCAGATAATGGGCCACCCGCGCCTGCGGCGTCGGGTGCTTCAGTGCCTCGTTCAGCATCGTCTGCAACTGGCCGAGCGTGTATTCAAAGCAGGCGGCGGCCAAATCTTCCTTGCGCTTGAAATAATAAGTGACGCTCGTCGTGTTCAGCCCCACCCGGCTGGCGACATCAGCGAAAGTCATGCCTTTTGCGCTTTGTTCGTTAATTGCCTGCGCCGCAGCGGCAAGGATTGCATCACGCTTCGCGCGGAAGCGCTTCGTATTGCCGCCAGTCTCTTCGGTTAGTATCGCGCCAAGCTCCATTGCATCAGCTTATCAGCATCTTTTCGAAGAAACAGTCCCTTTGTCATGGACTGAACAAAAGACCCATTTGAAGGTGTGTTTGGCGCTCTCCGTCTCATCCCAGCGCTTTACCGAATGTCCGGTACGGTCTAAGCCAGCCAAAATCGATGCGACGGAGAAGGCGAGATGGATTTCACACTAAGCGAGCGAGAGACCTATTTTCGGGACCGTGTGAAAGGGTTTATCGACCAGAATATCCGCCCGCGTAACCACATTTATCATGAGCAGGCCGATCATGGGGAACGCTGGAAAGTGATCCCTGTCATCGAAGAGATGAAGGTAAAGGCGAAGGAAGCCGGGTTGTGGAATTTCTTCATGCCACCGCATTCGGGCCAGAGCCATGTCGACGACAGTTTTGAGTTCGAGGGGACTCAACTGACCAATTTGGAATATGCACTGTGTGCGGAGGAAATGGGCAAAGTCGGCTGGGCGTCGGAATGCTTCAATTGCTCCGCGCCCGATACCGGTAATATGGAAGTCCTCCATCGTTATGGCACCCACGAGCACAAGGAACAGTGGCTAAAACCGCTGATGCTTGGCGAGATTCGGTCCGCCTTTCTCATGACGGAGCCAGCCGTTGCCTCATCCGATGCAACCAACATCGAAACCGCGATGGTCCGCGACGGTGATCACTATGTCATCAATGGCACCAAATGGTGGTCATCGGGCGTTGGCGATCCGCGCTGCAAGATCGCCATTGTGATGGGCAAGACCAACCCGGAAGGATCACGCCACAGCCAGCAGAGCCAAATTCTGGTGCCGCTCGACACGCCGGGTGTGACGATCAAGCGGATGCTCAGTGTCTATGGCTATGATCATGCGCCGCATGGTCATGGTGAGGTTGAATTGAAGGATGTCCGTGTGCCGGTCGAGAATGTGTTGCTCGGCGAGGGACGCGGGTTTGAGATTGCACAGGGTCGGCTTGGGCCGGGCCGCATTCATCACTGCATGCGCACGATCGGCGTTGCCGAAGTCGCGATTGAGGCGATGGCCAAGCGGCTGCTGACCCGCGTTGCGTTCGGCAAGCGGATTGCGGATCATTCGATCTGGGAGCAGCGGATTGCCAAGGCGCGGATCGACATCGAGATGACACGTCTGCTCTGCCTCAAGGCCGCAGACATGATGGACAAGGCCGGGAACAAGAGCGCGCAACAGGAAATTGCGATGATCAAGGTCGCAGCCCCCAACATGGCGCTACAGATTCTTGATGATGCGATCCAAGCCCATGGCGGCGGGGGCGTGTCAGACGATTTTCATCTGGCGCATGCCTGGGCTGCGATGCGCACGCTTCGCTTCGCCGATGGTCCCGACGAGGTCCATAACCGCGCCATCGCCCGCAACGAGTTTGGCAAATATGCCGAGCTGCCTGAGGCTGTCGCGGCAAAGGAAATGGTGCGGCGCTAACCCGTAACCGTTGCCCGGACGTCTTCCGGGATATACTCATCCACCCGCACTTCGCCCAAATTCGCGCGGTGGACCCCGGAACAGGTCCGGGGTGATGAAGGAAGTCGACACGTGAAAGCAGCCGTTCTTTTTGAAGCCAAGTCGCTCCTGCAGATTGAGGATGTGACCGTTTCCAAGCCGGGCCCACGCGAAGTACTGATCCGGACGATGGCAGTTGGCGTTTGCCGGTCCGACCTGCATTTTGTCGATGGGCATTATCCGCATGCGATGCCGACCATCCCCGGCCATGAGGCAGCGGGCATTGTCGAGGCAATCGGCAGCGATGTCTCGACCGTTGCGGTCGGCGATCATGTCGTCACCTGTCTCAGCGCGTTTTGCGGACATTGCGACCAGTGCGTAACGGGGCATATGAGCTTGTGCGTTGACGCCAGCGTGCGGCGCCCAAAGACCGGGCCACAACGGCTGATGATCGGTGATCAGATCGTCAACCAGATGCTCAACCTGTCCGCCTATGCCGAACAAATGCTGATCCACGAACATGCCTGTGTCGCGATTGATCGTGACATGCCGCTTGATCGCGCGGCGCTCATTGGCTGTGCGATCACTACCGGGGCGGGGGCCATTTTTAATGTGGCTGATGTCGTGCCTGGCGAAATGGTCTGCATCGTTGGCTGTGGTGGGATCGGCTTGGCGGCGGTGAATGCGGCCAAGATTGCAGGCGCGGGCAAGATCATCGCGCTTGATCCTGTGCCGGAAAAGCGCGCGCTCGCCGAAAAACTCGGGGCGACGCACACGATTGATGCGTTGGCAAACAACGCAGTAGAACAAGTGATCGAGCATTCACGCGGTGGCGTGCATCATGCGATTGAGGCGGTCGGTCGTCCGCAATCGGCGGCAACCGCTGTACAGGTGCTGCGCCGTGGTGGCACCGCGACAATATTGGGCATGATGCCGCTGGGCGAAAAGGTTGGCTTGTCGGCAATGGATTTGCTGGGCGGCAAAAAGCTCCAGGGCGGGTTGATGGGTGGCAATCGCTTCCCGGTCGATATCCCCCGGCTGGTGGATTTTTACATGCGGGGTCAGCTTGATCTCGATTCAATCATTGCAGATCGGATGCCGCTGTCGCGCATCAACGACGCTTTTGATGAATTGCGGCGTGGCGACAGTGTCCGCTCGGTCATCGAGTTCGCCTAGTGGCGCAGGCTGCCGAAACCGCCGATGTGACGATGGTCGGCACGATCCCGGTGCCGGCTGATGACACGATTAGCGCTGCTGCTGTTGAGGCGTGGATGAGGCGGCATATGCCCGCGATTGAAGGGCCGATCACGCTCGCCAAGTTCAAAGGCGGTCAGTCAAACCCGACCTATCGGCTTGATACAAAAGACAAGAAATATGTCCTGCGTCGGCAGCCCTTTGGTAAATTGCTGCCGTCTGCGCATGCGGTTGACCGCGAGTATCGTGTGATTGCGGGGCTGCACCCGACCGGTTTTCCTGTGCCGGCCCCATTTGGCCTGTGTGATGATCCATCGGTGATCGGATCGATGTTCTACATCATGGAACTCGTTGAGGGCCGCAATCTGTGGGACGGTGGCTTGCCGACGATGATGCCTGCGGCGCGGCGCGGTATTTATGATGCGATGGTCGATACGCTCGCGCATCTCCACACTATCGACCATGTCGCGGCGGGTCTGGGCGAATATGGCAAGCCCGGCAATTATTTTGAGCGGCAGGTCGCGCGCTGGACGAAGCAGTATCGCGCATCCGAAACCGAACATATGCCCGAAGTCGAGGCGCTGATCGAGTGGTTGCCCGCGACCCTGCCCGAACAGACCCGAACATCGGTGGTGCACGGCGATTACCGCATCGACAATATGATTTTCCATGCGATCGAACCCCGCGTTATCGCGGTGCTGGATTGGGAATTGTCGACGCTTGGCGATCCGCTTGCCGATTTCAGCTATTTTCTGATGAACTGGGTGACGCAACCTGAGGGACGATCCGGCGTTATGGGCCTGGCCGGACCGGGAACGGGCATCCCGACGATCGAGCAATGCGTCGAGCGTTATTGCGCGGCAACGGGACGTGACGGGGTGCCAAAGCTCGAATGGTATTTCGCCTATAATCTGTTTCGGCTGACAGGGATTGTGCAAGGCATCAAGAAGCGGATCGTCGATGGCACAGCCTCAAGCGCGCAGGCGCATAAGACGGTGGAGCGGGTGCATCATCTGGCGGCGGCGGCATGGGGATTTGCAAAACAGGCAGGGGCGTAGCCGCAGTCCCTCTCCCGCTTGCGGGAGGGGTTAGGGGTGGGGTTGCACCCGGGTTGAACTGAAACAAAAGCTCGCAGCGGTTCAGGCCCACCCCCGGCGCCTCCCGCAAGCGGGAGGGGGAAGAAATGAGCCAATTCAATCTGACCGGGCAAGTAGCGATCATCACCGGTTCCTCGCGCGGGATTGGCAAGGCGAGCGCATGGGAACTCGCTGAACACGGCGCGAAGGTTGTCATCTCAAGCCGCAAACAGGATGCATGCGATGCGGTCGCGGCAGAACTCAACCGCAAATATGGTGACGGCACAGCGATTGCAGTCGCGGCCAACATCTCTGACAAGGCCGGACTCCAGCATCTGGTGGATGAAACGCGGCGCGCCTTTGGCCGGATCGACATTCTCGTCTGCAACGCCGCCTCCAACCCCTATTATGGCCCGCAGGAGGGGATTGCCGATGAGCAGTTCCGCAAGATTCTCGATAACAATATCATCTCCAACCATTGGCTGATCACGATGGTTGCGCCCGAGATGCGGGCGCGCAAATCAGGGTCGATCATCATCATTTCATCGATTGGCGGATTGCGTGGGACGCCGGTGATCGGTGCTTATGCCATTTCCAAGGCAGCGGACATGCAACTTGCCCGCAACCTGGCGCATGAATTCGGCCCCGACAATGTCCGCGTGAATTGCATCGCACCCGGCCTGATCAAAACCGATTTCGCCCGCGCGTTGTGGGAAGATGAAAAGCTTGCCGCGCGCCGCAACGCGACGACACCGCTGCGCCGGATTGGTGAGCCGGAGGAGATTGCGGGCGCAGTGGTGTTTCTGGGCAGTTCTGCAAGTAATTTTATGACCGGCCAGACCATCGTGATCGATGGCGGCGTGACGATTTAGGGGCAGTAACAGCCGTCACCGCACTATACGCCGCGTGACGCCAATCGACGAAAGAGGATAAGATGGCACGTTTCACAGACAAGTCGATCATCGTCACGGGTGCTGGCTCAGGCATTGGCCGCGCAACATCGATGCTGTTCGCTAGCGAGGGCGGTCGGGTGATCGTCGCTGACAAGAGCGATACCGTCCACGAGACTGCCAGGCTGATCACCGATGCGGGCGGCACGGCAATCGCTATCCAGATGGATGCGGGGCTTGAGGAAGATGTCGTCAAGACGGTGGCGCTGGCGGTCGATAGTTTTGGCGGGCTCGACATTTTCTTTGCCAATGCCGGGATTTCGGGCGGCATGGCCAACATCTTCGACACCGATGTCGCGCTGATCACCGAGGTGTTGCGCGTCAACCTGATCGGGCCGTATCTGGCGATCAAACATGGCGGGCCAAAAATCGCCGAGCGCGGCGGCGGGTCGATTGTGCTGACGGCAAGCGTTGCCGGTATCCGATCGGGGGCGGGGTCGCCCGCTTACTCCGCATCAAAGGCGGGCGTCATCAATCTGGCGATGGTCTCAGCGCAGCAATTTGCGGGATCGAACGTGCGCGTCAACGCGATCTGCCCGGGCCTCACCGAAACCGGCATGACCAAGCCAACCTTCGATTATGCGCGCGAAGCGGGGAAGATGGATCGGGTCGGGCGGCTCAACCCGTTGCGGCGTGGTGCCCAGCCTGAGGAGCTTGCCAAGGTCGCTGCGTTTCTGGCCTCCGACGATGCGAGCTATGTCAACGGTCAGGCGATTGCCGTCGATGGCGGGCTGTCCTCAAGCCATCCGGTCACCAAGCAGGAATATGGCAAGACGGCGGTGTAGGGCAACAGCGAGTGACTATTGGTTTTGAGATATTTCAGGTGCGGCTATGCCCTGATTGGTTTGCGAAGCCGCAACTGGGCATCTTCATCCATTGGGGGATGTATGCAGTATGCGCCTAGGCACCACGTGGCCGTGCGCTGAACGAATTGATGCTGGAAGATTACGAAAATACCTGCGCGCTCCAGCCCTATCCCGAATGGTATGCCAATGCGATGACGCTGCCCGATAGCCCCACCGCTGCCCATCACCGTGCGCATTGGGGGACAGGCCCTATGTCGATTTTCGGGCGATGTTTGATAAGGTCTCGGCAGCGTTCGATGCGCAGGCACTGGTGGACATGTTCGTGCAGGCGGGCGCGGCTTATGTCGCCTTCGTTGCCAAGCATCATGACGGCTATTGCCTGTAGCCAACCGAAGTGGAGAACTCGCACCGTCTTGGCTGGCACAGCAGCCGCGATTTCGTCGGTGAGTTGGCGGCGGCAACGCGGGCTGCTGGATTGCGCTTTGGCGTTTATTATTTGGGAGGCTTGGATTGGACCTTCAAACACGTGCCGATCCGCAATCTGGGCGATATGCTGGCGTGCATCCCAACTGGCGATGATTATCGCGATTATGCGGCAGCCCAGGTCCGCGAGTTGATTGACCGTTATCAGCCGTCAGTGATCTGGAACGATATTGGCTGGCCCAATCGTGCCGATCTGCCCGCCCTTTTCGTCGATTATTACGCGTCTGTCTCCGATGGCGTGGTCAATGACCGTTGGCTGGGGGAAGTCGCCTTATTCGATAGTCTTCAGGCGTCGGCGACGCGCGCTGCGTTTAATAATCGGGTGAAGCGGGCGCTGCAATCGGGGGACGCGCGCGCACTGATGAGCAAGCCGCTCCATGCGGATTTCCGCGCGATCGAATATGGGCTCGGGTCCGCGCCAGAAGGCGAAAAATGGGAGGCGTGTCGGGGAATCGGCCTCGCTTTTGGCTATAATCAAAACGAGATCGAAAGTGATTATCTGACCCACCTCGCCTTTGTGGCACTGCGCGAGGCCGTGCTGCGGGATGGCGGAAATTTGCTGATCAATGTCGGTCCGATGGCCGATGGCACCATCCCGGATATCCAGCGACGAGCGCTGGTCGGATACTGAGTTCGCTAACCGGAGAGCGCTTTCGTGAACGACCAATTCAGATGCGCGCCCTGCTCATTCCCGCAACCGCATCAGGCCTTCCTGCGCACAGCTTGCGACGAGTCTGCCATCGCGGCTGAAAATCTTGCCGCGGTTGAAGCTGCGCGCATGCCCGGCCCAGGGGCTGTCGCAGACATAGAGCAGCCAGTCATCGGCGCGAAAATCCTCATGCAGCCAGACGGCATGATCGAGACTGGCGGTCTGGAGATTGCCCGTCATCCAGTTGATCCCGTGCGGTAGCGTGCCGGTGCCCAGCAGCGACATGTCCGAGCCATAGGTCAGGATTGCACGGTGCATTGCCTTGTCCTCGCCAATCGGTGCGCAGACACGGAACCAGGTGCTCTGGCGCGGTTCTCGCTTTTCGTTCGAAAACCAGTTGCCCGGTAAAACGGGGCGGCTTTCCACAGCACGCGCGCGCAAGAAGTGCTTACGGAATTTTTCCGGAATCTTGTCGATCATCTCGCGCCTGATTTCGAGATCGCTTTTGAGGTCCTCGGGCTGCGGCACTTCAGGCATCGCGTCTTGATGGTTCAACCCTTCTTCTGGCACTTGCAATGAGCAGGCCATGTTGAGGATCGGCTGTCCCTTTTGCATCGCAATAACGCGCCGGGTCGAAAAGCTTTTGCCGTCAAAATCGCGCACGACGCGGTAGAGGATCGGAAACTCCTCGTTGCCCGCCCGCATGAAATAAGCGTGCAGCGAATGTGCGATTTTCGGTTCGTCGGTTGAACGTTGCGCCGCTTGAAGCGCCTGCGCGACCACCTGCCCGCCAAAGACGCGACCAAATCCGTCGCGCCCGCGCTTGCCGCGATAGAGGTCGGTATCGATCTCCTCAATTTCGAGCAGTTCCACCAGGCGCTGTGTCAGCATTTCCGGCGTCGGCGGGGGTTTCGAGTCGGTAACGGCGTCGGTCATTCAATCATCCTCACACCTTGCCCATGTTAGATCAGGCCACTGCCTCAATAGCCGTTGGCGCGCGCCAGTTGGTCAGCGTGAAAATTGGCATCGCCGAACATCTCAGCCAATACGCGAGCGCGCTTCATGTAGAAGCCGATGTCATATTCGTCGGTCATGCCAATACCGCCATGCATCTGGATGCCTTCCTGGACGGACAAGGTGGTGGCGAGTGCGGTCATGGCCTTGGCGACCGAAACCGCCTCATCGGCGTCGTCGCTGTGCGCATCGAGCAGTTGTTGCGCCTTGAGTACTGCGGCACGGGCGACCTCCATCTCCGAATAGAGATGCGCGGCGCGGTGCTGGAGTGACTGGAAGCTGCCGATCCGCGTGCCAAACTGCTTGCGTTCCTTCAGATAGCTGACTGTCATGTCCATTGCGCCTGCGCCAACGCCTAACAATTCGGCTGACGCACCGGCCCGACCCGCGCGTAGCAGGCGACCGAGCGGATCACTGCCGCGATCAACCTCGCCAATGACGGCATCGGCATCGACCTCTACCCCATCGAAGGTCAGCCGCGCAGCGATGCTTGAATCAGCAAGGCGTTCGCCCTCAGCAGTCAGGCCTGCCGCGCCTTTTTCAACCGCAAACAGCGTAATGCCGCCGCTGTGGTTGGCATCGCCTGAGGTTCTGGCCGCGACGATCAACAGATCAGCGACATGGCCGTGTGTAACGAATTGTTTCGCGCCGGTCAGCTTGAAGCCATTGCCCGATCGTTCTGCCTTCATCGAAACCGTCGCACGGTGCTTGGCACCCTCATCAATGGCAAGCGCGGCCAAGGTTTCGCCTGCCAGAATGCCTGGAAACCAGCGCGCGGCATGCGTCGTGCCCTTGAGTGCTTCGACGGCGGCGACGGCGGTGGACAGGAAGGGCGAGGGGGAGAGGTTGCGACCAATCTCCTCAAGCACCACGCCTGCCTCAACATGGCCTAGGCCAAGCCCGCCATCCTGTTCACCAATCAGTATCCCGGTAAACCCAAGCTCCGCAAATTGTTTCCACAAATCGCGGCTGAAGCCATTGGCATCATTGGCATCCCGCAGGCTGCGCATGTGTTTCACGGGTGCATTTTCAGCCACGAAATTGCGGGCTGTATCGCGGAGCATGACTTGTTCGTCATTCAAATAGAGCGGCATATTCTCATTCCTGTTCGTCACCCGGACTTGTTCAGGGACCGACCGCGCCCCTTGGCCAATTCGCAGGTAGATGAGTGGACCCCGGAGCCAGTCCAGGGTGACTGTGCGTAATTCGTCAGGCGGACGGCAATTCCAGAATGCGCTTCGCAACGATATTCAGCTGCACCTCGCTGGTGCCCCCCTCAATCGAATTGGCCTTGGTGCGCAACCAGGCGCGCGGGCCTGCGCCGTGGTTGGACCGATCACTCTCCCACTCAATCGCGTTTGATCCGCCCGATGCCATCATCAGTTCGTGGCGCGCCTTGTTCAATTCGGTGCCATAATATTTCATCATTGATGGCTGTGCAGGGTGCGCTTGCCCGGCTTTCAGCTCATCGATGAACCGCTCCGACATCGCACCAAATGCCTTGGCGCGCACCTCGAACAGCGCAATCGATGCCCGCAGAAGCGGATCAGCCAGACGCCCCTCATGATCGAGCCCCACGGCGGCAATCGCGCCCTCGATCAGCGGATTGCCGCTGACCGAGCTTAATCCCATCCCCGAGATCATTTCCCGCTCATGACCGAGCAGATATTTGGCGACGTCCCAGCCTTTGTTCTCGTCATGGACGCGCTGGCTTTTTGGCACTTCCACATTGTCGAAAAAGGTTTCGCAAAAGGGCGAATAGCCACTGATCAGCAGGATTGGCTTGGTTGAGACACCGGGTGAATCCATGTCGAACAACACAAAGCTGATGCCATTATGCTTGTCGGTCTTGTTCGTGCGGACGAGACAGAAAATCCAGTCTGCCTTGTCGGCATAGGAGGTCCACACCTTTTGCCCGTTGATCAGATAATGGTCGCCCTTGTCCTCAGCCGAGGTCGCGAGGCTGGCAAGATCCGAGCCGGCATTGGGTTCCGAATAGCCCTGGCACCAACGAATTTCGCCGCGCGCGATCTTTGGCAGATAATCGAGCTTCTGTTCTTCAGTGCCGTATTTCAGCAGCGCTGGCCCGAGCATTGAAATACCAAAAGAATTGAGCGGGTTGCGGCACTTCATTGCTGTCATTTCTTCGCGTAATGCCTTGGTCTGGGCAGGCGTCAGCCCGCCGCCGCCATAAGCAACGGGCCAATCGGGCACGGTCCAACCGCGTGATGCCATCGCGTCCATCCATGCCTTCTGGCCTGGCTGATAGTCCGCCTTGCGGCCGCCCCAATTGGCGTCTTTTTCAGAACCCACGGGTTCGCGCATTTCAGGCGGGCAGTTTACCTCCAGCCAGTCGCGGGTTTCGCTGCGGAAAATATTGATATCGGTCATGGTGTCAGCTCCAGATGAGGCGATGAGCGGCGCGGGCGACCGCGATGGCTGTGTGGTCTTGGTAGATATTGGCGATGACTTGCAGGCCAATCGGCAGGCCGTCCGGGTCGATACCCACCGGCACGCTGGTGGCGGGCAGATTGGGGAAGGAGGCGAGGCCGGGATAGGCAAATTGCAGCCCGAAGGCGGTCGTGACACCGTCCACCGCAAGTATGCGTTCGGCGGTTGGGGTGTCGTCATGGGGAAACGCATTGGTGCCCCAGCAGGGCGCGATCACGGCGTCATAATCCGCAAATAAGGCGGTCCATGCGCGGGTGCAGCGGATTTGTTCATCGATCAGTTCGAACCAAGTGTTGAGCTTCATTGCTTCGCCACCAGCGGGCGGCAAACCTCGGGCAAGGGCGGTCAGCAACATGCGGATATAGTTACCATTTTGCCGGGTGAGATCGGGAAGCTTGGCGCTGGTTTGATCAACCTTGGCCCCGACCTTGGCAAATGCGGCGCCAACGGCCTCAACTGCTCCCGATATCGAGGCGGCTGTCGGGGCGAGCGGATGGGCGGGGAGCAAGAGAATGCGCCAGTCATCAGCAGCGCGTGGCGTCGCCCTTGGCAGCGGCAGATCGGACAGCACATCAAGCGCCGCCGCCAGATCATCGGCGTCGCGCGCGAGTGGCCCGATGACGGACAGCAATGTTGGCGCGCGATCAGTGCGCGGCGTGATGTGGCCCTCTTTGGACAGAGCACCGAAGGTCGCCTTATGTCCCCATACACCGCAAAAAGCAGCGGGCGTGCGGATTGATCCGCCGATGTCGGATCCCATTTCAAGCGGCACGAAACCCGCTGCCAGTGCCGCGGCGCTGCCGCCGGACGACCCGCCCGGCACGCGCGCCGGATCATGCGGGTTGAGCGTTCGACCATAGACCGGGTTGACCGATTGAATATCGACGAGGCCGGTTGGAACATTGGTCTTGCCAAGGATGATCGCACCCGCTGCCTTCATCCGCTGAACAGCGGCGGCGTCCTGGGTCGGCATGAAATCGGCGTGTTCAGCGTAGCCGTGCGTCGAAGGCAGCCCGACAATGTCGAACGATTCCTTGCAGGTCATCGGGACGCCCAAGAACACGGACATGTCGCCTGCGACCACCCGCCGGTCAGCGTCGGCAGCGGCGATCCGTGCTCGATCGAAATCGCGGACGACCACGGCGTTGATCGCGCCGTCGCCCGCCTCGATCCGGGCAATCGCGGCGTCACATTCAGCAACCGCCGATGTTTCGCCCGCACGGATTGCGGCGGCGGTGGCTAGGGCGGAGCGCTCGGTCAATTCAACCGCCCGCCGCTTGCCGCCTTGTCCTTCAGTAATTGTGCGACCTTGAAGCCATGTTTTTCAAGACCTTCGACGACTTTTTTCAGGCCTTCGGTATCAGCCCAGAACATTGGCCCGCCGCGATAGACTGGCCAGCCATAGCCGAAGATCCAGGTGACATCGATATCGGACGCGCGCTGTGCCATCTTCTCTTCAAGGATTAGCGCGCCTTCATTGACCATCGTGTAAAGTGTGCGCTCAACGATTTCCTGATCGGTAATTTCGCGCTTTGCCATGTTGGAGCGTGATCGGAAATCCTCGATGATTTCGGCAACGCGCGGACTTGGGGTGGGATTGCGCTTATCGTCATAGTCGTAAAAGCCGGCCTGCTTCTTTTGGCCCCAGCGCCCCTCAGCACACAGCGCATCGCGGATGCTGTCGATCCGGGTCGGATCACGATGCCAGCCAATATCGATACCCGCCAGATCGCTCATCTGGAATGGCCCCATCGGCATCCCAAAGGCAACGTGGACGCGGTCAATCTGTTCAGGCGTTGCACCCTCCATCAGCAGCTTGTTGGCCTCGATCTGACGCGGCGACAGCATGCGATTGCCAATAAAGCCGGGGCAAACGCCTGCGACAACCGCGACCTTCTTGATCTTCTTGGCGAGCGCCATGACGGTGGCGAGGACATCATCAGCGGTCTTGGCACCGCGCACAACCTCAAGCAGTTTCATGACATTGGCGGGCGAGAAAAAGTGCATACCAAGCACGACGTCGGGGCGGCTGGTGGCAGCGGCGATCTCGTCCACGTTCAGATAGCTGGTGTTGGAGGCCAGGATCGCGCCCTGTTTGACGATGCCATCAAGCTTGGCAAACAGCTCCTTCTTCACGTCCATATTCTCATAGACGGCCTCGATCACCAGATCGCAATCGGCGAGATCGGCGAGGTTTAGCGAGGGGGTGAGCGCGGCCATCGCCATCTCAACCTGCTCGGGCTTCAGGCGACCACGGGCTGCTGAGCCCTCGTAATTCTTGCGGATGACACCCACGCCGCGATCGAGCGCCTCCTGCTGCATCTCGACAATTGTCACCGGAATGCCGACCGACAGGAAATTCATCGAAATCCCACCGCCCATCGTGCCAGCGCCGATGACGCCGACCTTCTTGATCGGGCGCAGCGCGATATCGGGGGCGATGCCATCAATCTTGGCGGCCTGGCGTTCGGCAAAGAACAGATGGCGCTGGGCGGCCGATTGGGTGCCCATCATCAGCTTCATGAATTCAGTGCGTTCAAAGGTCATGCCTTCGGCGAAGGACAAACGCGTTGCCGCTTCGACGCAGGCGATGTTGGCGGCGGGTGCTTCAAAACCACGAAAACGCTTGGCATTGGCGGCCTTGAACGCTTCAATCGCCTCGGGATCGGCCTTGGCTTCTTGCTCGCTACAACGCGGCAGCGGGCGGGCATCGGCGATTTCGGTAGCAAAGGCGATGGCGTCGGTGGCGAGCGCGCCGGGGGCGGCGATACGATCAATCAAGCCTTCGGCATGCGCCTTGGCAACGGGAACCGGATCGCCGATTGCCGTCATCTGAAGTGCGAGCGCCACGGTTGCGATGCGCGGAATGCGTTGCGTCCCACCCGCACCGGGCAGCAGGCCAAGCTTTACCTCAGGCGTGCCGAT
>Ga0163144_10004599_pt1 | contig 31001 bp, 30 predicted proteins | sample OliLak19BULKMAT1_FD_123175 | JGI IMG/M metagenome (GOLD analysis project Ga0163144, IMG submission 123175) | Freshwater microbial mat bacterial communities from Lake Vanda, McMurdo Dry Valleys, Antarctica - Oligotrophic Lake LV.19.BULKMAT1 | ecosystem: Environmental > Aquatic > Freshwater >... | reverse complement strand
CGGGAGACGGAGAAGAATTCCCCGTTGGATATCTGCAACCGCTGGGCGCTGGAGCGGGGACGGCTTCCCAGTCCGACCGACGACCAAGCGGCCTTCTATAAGTGGAACGGATTGTCCCGCGCGCCCGAGTCGACCTGGCCCGCCGATATGAACGAGGCATTACGCGAGCTCCTGCGCGCCAAGCAGCCGAAGACGCCCTGACGCCGCCTTGCTATTCACCCCCGGGCATGCTATCCTTAAGTGCGGGGTAGAGCAGCCCGGTAGCTCGCAAGGCTCATAACCTTGAGGTCGCTGGTTCAAATCCAGCCCCCGCAACCATTTAGACGAATTCGAACCTGAGACGAGAAATGTCAGGACTTCAACCCACCGAAAGGTGGGTTTTGTGTTTATAGGGTCCTGCTGGGTCTGGGTTGGGCCGGGGTGGACGGGTCCAGAAACGAGTCCCGGATGGTCCACTCCAGTTAAAGTGTCCCGTTTAAGCTGACCCTCAACAGTCACATAAAACTATAGATTTGTGTGACGAATGAGCAGTTGGCGTTATAAAAACAGCGTCCTTTTTTAACACTTAGGCCTTGTTTGATGTCAGAAATACGTATACACTTTTCTGACGATGAATACTCAGGATACGACGCAGACGAAGCTCCTCGTCCGCATGCGCCGCTTAGGATGGAACAAGGTCCACACAAGCAAGGATTTCCTGGACCTCGGCAGTCGCGCCGCGGTCGATCAAGCGCTGTCGCGATTGGTGCAGCGCCGGGCCGTAAAAAGGCTTGGACGCGGGCTCTACTATGTTCCCCGCTTCAATCCAAGGCTCGGCATTGAGGTCACTCCCGGCATGGACGCGATCGCCCAAACGCTGGCCCGGCAGACCGGCAGCCGCATTGTCCCAACCGGAGCGGTGGCGGCAAATCTTCTTGGCCTCTCGACCCAGGTCCCGGCCAAGCCGATCTATCTGACGGACGGCAGGACTCGAACCGTCCGAGTGGGTAACGCAGTCTTGGTTCTCAAGCATGCTCCGCCCAAGGACCTTCCTTGGGGCCATCCCTTGAGCGCCCTGGTGTTCCAAGGGCTGCTCCACCTAGGTAAGAGCGCGATGACGGACGAGACGATCGCGCGCCTGCGCCGCCGACTGTCTCCCGCGGATCGCCGCAAGCTGCTCAAGGACGCTCAATACGTCACGGATTGGGTCGCCGACGTCGTGCGCAAGGTCTGCCTACCGGACGGCCACTTGGCGGAGGCGCATCATGGATGAGATAGCGCGCCTTGCGGCCAAAGACCTCGCCGATCTATTCAGCACTGCGGCCACGCGGCGCGGCGACATGCTGTCTGCGCTCGTCGAGAAAGACTTTTGGGTGTGCTGGAGCCTAAAGCGGGTCTTCACGCTTGAGGATTCACCCGCTGGCTTGATCTTCAAGGGCGGGACGAGCTTGTCGAAGGTCTATCAAGCCATCGACCGATTCTCGGAAGATGTCGATCTTTCTTTCGACCGCAGCGCGCTCGGCTTTGGCGGCGAGAACGATCCGGCGCGCGCGTCGAGCCGGAATCAGACGGAGAGGCGGCTGGAGGCGCTCTCGGCCGCGTGCCAGGAGATGATCCGCGCCAAGTTCATCCCCCTGCTCGAAGCCAATTTCCAGAAGGCGTTGGGCACGGCCCCATCGAAGACCACTTGGCGGGTCGAGTTGGACAAGGATGACCCCGACCAGCAGACGGTCCTGTTCCACTATCCGCCAGGCATCCCCGACCGAGAGACGGCCACGGTGCCGAATATTCGGCTCGAACTGGGCGCGCGCGGAGAGCAATGGCCGGCCGAGCAGGCGACCGTCACGTCCTATGCGGCGCTGACCGAGCCCAAGCCCTTCAAAGTGCCCGCGTGCGCGGTGAAGGTCCTCGCCATCGAGCGGACTTTCTGGGAAAAGGCGACGATCCTGCACGCCTGGCATCACCTTCCGCAAACGAAGCCACTGCCGGAGCGTCAATCCCGGCATTACTTCGACCTCGCCAACCTCTACGAGAAGGGGCACGGAGAGAAAGCCTTGGCCAACCTCGACCTGCTCAAGAGCGTGGCCGCGCATAAGTCGATCTTCTTCCGTTCGCCGCCCGCAAAGTATGAAGAGGCGGCTCCCGGAACCCTGCGACTGCTCCCCACGCCGCAGCGCCGGAAGGAACTGGAGAGCGACTACGCCAAGATGCGGCAGATGATCTTCGGAGAAGTCCCTCCTTTCGACCATGTCTTTGACGTGCTCGCCGAGCTCGAGCGGAAGATCAACGAGAAGCGCTGACTCCGTGAAGGCACCCTCCCACTCCGTCTATCAGCTCCGCGTCACGCTCATCGGAAGCGCCCCGTCGATCTGGCGGACGATTTTAGTCCCTGGCAGCATCACGCTCCAGCGGCTGCACAGGGTCTTGCAGAAGGTGATGGGCTGGCAGACATGCCATCTCCACCTATTCGAAGTCGGCACGGACCGATACGGCGAGCCCGACCCGGAATGGTCGGATGTCCAAGATCATCGGGGCGTGCGGCTCTACCAGGCGGCGCGGCAGGACGGCCGGTTTATCTACAACTACGATATGGGAGACGGGTGGCGGCATGAGATCGTCGTCGAGCGGGCATACTCAGACAAGGCCTTCGCCGGCGCGCCCACCTGCCTGGCCGGCGAACGCGCCTGCCCGCCCGAGGATTGCGGAGGCATCGGCGGTTATGCGAGGCTGCTAATAATCCTCGCGGACCGCCGTCATCCCGAGCATCGCCGGATGAAGGAATGGATGGGCGGACCGTTCGACCCCGGCGCCTTCGACCTCGCCGAAACGAACCGCCGACTCTGGTTCCTGGCCTCGCGCAAGGCGCGCATCGCTCGATTCGAGGAAGGGATGAAGCCCAACTCCCGGCTCGATCTTCACTGAACCTGCGTATGCTATACCCCCTTCCAGGACCACAAGGTTAAGTCGTCAACCGCGTGGGTTCGGGGGTTGGTCCTCGACGGAGAGGGTTTCAGGAGAAGAACTGAAACTCATACCCTTGAGGTCGCTGGTTCAAATCCAGCCCCGCGACCAATTTAGCTTTCGAACCTGTAACGAGAAATGTCAGGACCGCCACCCACCGAAAGGTGGGTTTTGTGTTTATAGGGGTCCCGGTAGGCCTGGGTGGGGCCGGTGCCGAACTCAGGCCCGATGAAGATAGCTGCGCGCATCGACTGACGCAGCGCCGGCTTCCAGCCTCAGCGATCGATCGTTCGGTTGCTGCAGCCCACGAAGATCGCGTCCTTCGTCACGGTTCGTCCTGTTTCGTGGGCGAGGAAGCAGTCGCCGCGCCCGTCAGCAGCGAGCGGCCCGGCGCATAGCCGGTGAGCTCGACGAAGCCCTGACCGATCGGCGCGCCGCCGTCCACGGCCCGCAGGTCCGCAGAGCCCTCCCAATAGACCATCGACTTCAGCCTGCGGCCGCGGTTCTCCTGATCGGCGAGCCGCGGCACCACCTCGAAGCTCCGGCGCTCCGAGGGCACCTCGATGGTCCAAAGGCTGGGATAGACCGCCCCGCTCACCGGGCTGCGCCAGTGCGCGCGCACCGAGATCTTGAATTCGGACGCCGCCAGGAAGCGCGTGCGTCCGCTCGGACCGACGGCGGTGCCGTGAGCGAAGCTCGGGGTTCCGTCCCGGCGCCTCAGGACATACAGCATCAGCTCGCGGCCGTCGTCGAATTGAAAGCTGAACCAGTCCCAACCCGTCTGGTCGGGCCCGAGGCGGCCCGAGCCGAACTCCTTGTCCATCCAGCTCTCGCCGCGGACGGCCTGGGTCGACCCGCCGACGCTCAGCGTCCCGACGGTGCTCAGGCGCGTGAAGCTGTAATAGAGGCTGGCCGCCGAGCCGTCGGCCGATTTGCGACTGAAGCCGCCGGGTCCCTGGAGGACCAGCGGCTTCAGCGCCGAGGTCTTCAGATCAAACGCGAAGCCTTGCCGGTCGTCGCGCGCGGAGAAGTCGAACCCCGAGCCGTTCCAGTCGAGAGTCCACGTTCCCGTGGAGCCGGCCGGCGGCAGCATCGTCGCGATGTTCCGGCCGGAGCCGAAGCGAGCGAGCAGCGGAGATTCCCGGTAGACCAGGTCCGCGAAGTAGTGCCGGCCCGAAGTCAGATCGGTGATCGCCGCGTGCCCCATCAGGAGCTGACGCGACGCCCAGCGGGAGCGGCTCTTATTGGCGGCGGGATCGAGGCCGATGCGGAAGACGGTGAACTGGTAGGAGAATCGACGGGAAGGATCCTTCGCGTCGGCTAGGTGGCCGGTGACGTACCACCATTCGCTGAGGTATTGCGGATGCGGGCGATGGTCCGCCGGGAAGGACCAGGCGTAGCCCGGTCGCGCTTCCTCCCATTGCGCGGCGCGCGCCGCCGTCGCCAGCAGCAGCAGCAGGAGCGCGGCCCACGCGCGCCGACCTCGACGAGGGCTAGAGCTCATCGCGGCTCAACTCCGCTGCGGGGGTCCGGCTTGCCCTCAGCGCCGGGTAGATGCTCGCGCCCAGCGCGGCGAGAAGGAGGACGGCGTCCTGGCGGGCGAGCGCGCCCCACGGCCAGCTCATCGGGATCGTCCAGCCGAAATAGGAGCGATTGATCCCGTAGATCAGAACGAGGGCCAAGAGTATCCCTCCGACGGTGCCCAGCGCCAGGCCCATCAGGGCCATGCCGAAGCCTTTGCCGACGAAAAGGAAGAATATCTGCGCGCGCGTCGCGCCGAGGCTGCGGTAGAGCGCCGTTTCCGCGGCGCGCTCGCGCGCCAGGATCAGCAGGGTCAACGAGATCCCGAAGCCCGCGACGGTCAGGCTCATCAGCTGCAGCAGCCGAGTCACCGCGAAAGTCTGGTCGAAGATGTGGAAGATCTCTTGAAGCAGCAGAGCGTTGCTGCGGATCACCAGCGGCTTGCGCGGAAAGCGGGCTTTCAGGCGGTCGACGGTCCTTTCGGGGTCCTCGCCGGTCTTCAGGTACAGCGCGACATTGTTCAGCGGTCCCGGGCCGAAGTGCGCCGCGAGCGCCGCGATGTCCATCACTCCGGTCCCCCAGTCCGTCGAATAGTCGCGGTAGACTCCCGCGACGCGCAGCGGGATCGGACCCTGCGGACCGTCGAGCACCAGAGCGTCGCCCGGGCTCAGCCCTGCGCGGCGCGCGAACGGCTCACCGATCAGGATTCCGTCGGTCTGGGTCTGCATGCGTCGCACGGCCTCAGGGTCCGAGGACAGGAGCGAGAACCGCGCCTCGCCGCCGGGCAAGCCGATGCGCACGCCCGACAGCGCGACGCGATGCCCCTGATACTGCGCGAACAGATAGCGCTGCTTATCGACGGCGCGGGCCTCGGGCAGAGCCTCGAGGCCCCGGACCAGTTCGTCATCGAGCACGGCCTGGGATCGGCCCTGGAGCCAGGACTCCGTGCTGATGTAGACGTCCGCTTGGATGCTTCGGCGGGCCCAGACATCGATGGTCGTGCGGAATGACTGGATCATCACCGTGATGCCCCCGAGCATGGACACCGCGACGACCAGGGCGGCGATCGCCGGCGCGGAGGTCTGCAGGCGCAGCTCGAGGCTCCTGAGGCTGTAGCGCCAATCGAAACCGCGCAGCGGCAGGCGCCCGAAGACTTCCCGGATCGCGGCGGGCACGAGGCTGATCATCAGGAGGAGGAGAGACACCGCGAGCACGAAGCCGGACGGCGGCCAGGCGCGCCCCCCTCCGAAGAACCATACCGCCGCGAGCGCGGCCTGCCCCGCCCCGACCGCCGCGAGCGGCCGCGCCCAGACGGCGAGACGCTCCTGCAGGACCGCCGACGACATGAGCGCCAGCGGGCCCATGGACGCGATCTCCCAGATGGGCAGCGCCGCGCCGGCGAGCACCCCCGCAAGGCCGATCGCGACCGCGGAGAGGCAGAGCGACGGCGTGATCTGCAGGGAATGTATCTCGGAGAGAAGATAGAGGTTGCTGACCGTCGCGCTGACCGTGTCCATGTTGAGCCGCGCCCCGAGATAGCCGAGAGGCAGGCCGAAGGCGATCCCGACCACGCCGAGCAGCGCCGTCTGCGCGAGCAGGAGGCGCACGAGTTGGGGCCGCGTCGCGCCGAGCGAGCGCAGCAGTCCGAACTCGGTGCGGCGCCGCAGAAGCGAGGCCTGGGTGCTGCCGTAGACGAGGAAGAGACCGACGAAGAAGCTGATCATGCTGAGGGCGGTGAGGTTCAAGCGGAACGCCGACAGGATCCCTTCGCCGCCGGCTTCCCTCTGAGAAGGCGTCAGGACCGAGACTCCCGGGCCGAGCGCACGGCGCAGGTCCTCAACGACGCTCGCGGCCGAGACCCCGGGCTCGACCTGCACATCGATCTGGCTCAGCCGCCCGAGGCCGTGGAAAAGCTCCTGGGCCTGGGCGAGGTCCATCACGAGGATCTTTCGGCTGGCCTGAGGGCTGCGGCGGCTGAAATCGACGATGCCCCCCACGGTGAGAGCGACGCGGCGCGAGCCGCTGCCCACCTCGAAGCGGCTGCCGCGCGTCCAACCCCAGGAACTGGCCAGCTCCGGAGAGACCGCCGTCCAGCCCGGCGTGGACAGCGGAGAGATGCTCTCGCGGGAGCCGTCGTCCCAGGGCAGCTCGAGGGGCGAGTAGAGGTCGACGCCGAGGACCTCGAGGAAATAATCGGAGCGGCCGGCCAGCGTCACGGGCAGACGGAACAACGGCCAGGCCGCCCGCACACCGGGCGTCTGCAGCACGCGGGGGTAGAGCCGCTCGTCGAAATCGGGCGTGACGCCGACGATGGACAGGTCGGCGTCGCCGCTGATCGATTCTAGCCCGGCCTTGAAAGCCCCGATCGCATTCTGATTGATGATCTGGATGCTCCACACCGAACCCACGCCGAGGGCGACGCCGAGGACGGTCAGCGCGGTCAGGGCGCGCCCCTCACGCCATTGCGCCCTCAGGGACAGGAGCAGGTATCGCAGCATCAGCGCGCCAGGACGCCGCTGTGCAGCTCCCACACGGCGTCGGCGCGGGCGGCAAGCTCACGGCTGTGCGTGACGAGGATCAGCGAGGCGCGCTCCTCACGGCAGACCTCCAGCAGAAGGTCGAGGATGAGGCGGCTGTTCGCGTCGTCGAGGTTGCCCGTCGGCTCGTCGGCGAGGAGCAGGGCCGGGCCCGCCAGCAGCGCACGGCAGATGGCCACCCGCTGCATCTCGCCGCCGCTGAGCTTCTGCACGGAGTCGTGCGCGCGATCGGCCAGACCGACGCGCTCGAGCAGGCGCCGCGCGCGGCTCTCGAGCGGTCCGGGGGCCTCACGAGCGATGAAGCCGGGCAGGCAGACATTGTCGAGCACGCTCAGGTGCGGGAGCAGATGGAAGAATTGGAAAACCAGGCCCAAGCGCTTGCGCCGGAGGATGGTCCTCTGCTCGTCCGACAGGCCGGCGATGTCGGTGCCGTCGACCAGCACCGCTCCGCGAGAGGGCACGTCCAAGCCTGCGGCCAGATGGAGCAACGTCGACTTGCCGCTTCCGCTGCGCCCGACCACGGCGGCGCTGCGCCCTCGCTCCAGGTCGAACGAGACGTCCTTCAACGCGAAACGCTCCTCCCCTTCGGAGCCGCGATAGACCTTCGAGACGGAGTGGAAGCTTAGCATTGGCGCCTGCCGCGTCGCGGGCGTATTACTAGTGGCGGCCGAAAGCCCTCCATTACAACGCGGTCAGCGGGCGGCTTCAAGGGCTGGAATAATAGGCGCTATCGGGTATAAATTATGTTTCAGTCTTGACAAAGAGGCTCTTTCGGGTATAATTACTACTAGTTTATACCCTATCTAGCCTATTTTGACAGATGAAACGGACGATTGCATCCGATAGGGTATAATCAAAATCAGATGAAAAAAAATCCAATCGCCACTCTCGTGAAAGAAAAACGCAAGAGCGCCGGACTGACGCAGACGGAGCTCGCGGCGAAAGCGGGCGTCGGTCTGCGCTTCATTCGCGACCTTGAGCAAGGCAAGGCGGCGCTGCGCACGGATACGATCAACAAGGTGCTTTTCTTGTTCGGGAAGCGCCTCGGGCCGATCGATCTTCCGCGCGAGGAAGGCTAATGGAAAACCAAGAAGAGCGCGCCATCGTTTTTTACGGAAACAAAGAAGCCGGCAAGCTGGTGAAGAAACCGAGCGGCTATGAGTTTACCTATAGGCTGGACTATCTCCGTGATCCAAGCTCAATGCCGATCAGCCTGGCGATGCCTCTCGTCCAGAATACATACACATCGCCGACGCTGTTTCCGTTCTTCGACGGACTGCTGCCGGAGGGCTGGCTTCTTGAACTGACCTGCACCTCCGCGAAGATCGACAAGAACGACAAGTTCCATCTCCTGCTGCATACGGGCAAAGATCCCGTCGGCGCGGTCAGCGTCCGGCCGGTCAGCAAGGAACACCATGGCGAATAGGTGCCTCTGCTGCGAACAACCGCTCAATGAAGCGGGACGCTATCATGCGAAGTGCCTCAAGGTGCTTTGGGGAAGCACCGTCGCTCCGAGGATTCCGTTCGCTCTTGCGGACCTGCCGTCGAAGGTAACCTCGGCCGAAGATCACATGTCGATCTCGGGCGTGCAGATCAAGGCGCTGGTCCGGCTGAACAAGGACTCCTCCGAAATCGAAGTGGCGCCGACCGGCAGCACCCATATTCTCAAGCCGGAGCCCAATGAATATCCCGGTCTGCCGGCGATGGAGAACGCCTGCATGAGCATGGCCGAGACGCTCGGCATGCCCGTCCCCCCGCATGGGCTGTTCCCCATGTCGGACGGCCGCCTCTGCTACATCGTCAAGCGCTTCGACCGGACCGCCGACGGCGGCAAGCTCCAGAATGAAACGATGTTCCAACTGCTTGGAGCGACCAATAAGTATGAAGGTTCGCTGGAAAGCATCGGCAAGGCAATCCGAGCCCACGCGGAAAATGTCGGCCTCGACACGATCGACTTCTTCGAGCGCGTCCTCCTTTGCTTTCTCATCGGCAACGGGGACATGCACTCAAAAAACTGGGCCCTCCTCATCCGCGAGAGGAAGCCTTCGCTCGCGCCGTGCTACGACCTCGTCTCGTCGCGAGTCTACATTGAGAAAGAGGAAGACTCGGCACTGATGATCAACGCCAAAAAGAACAAGCTGAAGAGGCTCGACTTTGAAAAGTTCGCCGACGATCTCAAGATCGACCCAAAGGCCGCGGCGAACAGCTTTGACAAGATGCGGAACGCCCAGGAAAAGCTACGGGAACTCGTGATTTACTCTGAGATGAATCCCTCGATGCGCCAGAAGTTCGAAGACGTGATGGCCGAGAGGTTCAAGAGGATCTTCACCAAATAAGCGGTGGATGTAGCGCGGACCGCGAGTAGGCCTGATGCCGCAGGCAAGGGGACCTACGGCCCAGGCGCCGGCGGGCGATTCCCTTTATCATGTCCAGGATGATTTCTCGCGTCAAGCGATCGCTCGCGCTGTTGCTCTCGTTCGCGCTGTCGGCGCCCGCGCCGGCCCTGGCCCAACGGATCGGCGCCTCTGTCGGCGCCGCGGCGGAGGTACGCCTCGCGCCGGTTCCGGTCGTGCTTGGAACGAGCCCCACCCTTTCCGCTTTGCCGGCCGCGCTCGCCTCCGGCCTATCGCTCGCGGCGTCCGCGCCCATTCCCGTCGTCACGCCCCCTCTCCCGGCGTCCGCCGTGCCCGCCGCGCCCGTCGCCGGGGTCGCCCCGGCCGCGCAGGATGCGGCGCCGGACCCCGAGCGGAGCTCCCCTGAAGCGGCTCGCACCGAGGCCTCCCGGGAGTTCGATGGGACATCGGACCGGCCCGCGGCCCCCGAAGCCGAGGCGCCGGCGAGCTCCGCCGTCGGGGAAGGGCGCGCTCCGCTCCAAAGCCACGAGGCCGCCGCGGCGCCCCGGCCGTCCGCGGTTCCCGCGCCCGCGGCGTCCGCTCGTCCCGCGCGGGGCGCGCGATTCGTCACGGCGATCGCCCCCGCCCTCGTCGGCGCGGGCGTCGTGCTCATGCTCGTGTCCGCCGCGCACGCCGCGATCCTCCCCGCGGTCATCGGCGCCGCGCTCACGCTGTCCGGGATCTACGCGCCTCGCGCCGTCGCGGCAGGGCGTGCGGCCGTCCTGGCGCCCGCCGCGCCCCGCGCGCCTCCCGTCTCCGCGCCCGCCACGCAGGGCCCCGCCGCCTCCTCCCGCAGCGGACGCTACGGCGACCCGGTCCTCGATTCACTCGTGGAGCGACACCTGCCCGCGGCCGCGGCCTCCGGACGGAAGATCGGCCTCGAGATCGAGTTCTACGGCCCGGGGCGCGAGGAGGTCATGCTGGCCCTGCGCGAACAGCTGGGCGGGAGCTTCGACCTCGGCTATGTCGACTTCGATCCGGCGGCGCCGGTGCGCAAGACCGCCGATTACACCTACACCCGCGACGGCAAGAACACCGCCTTCAAGCTCAGGATGGAGCATGACGGCGCCCGCGAGTCGTTCCTCGTCGACGCCGCAGGCGTCAAGAAGACCTTCCGGAGCCGGGACGAGGCCCACGCCTTCGTGCGGGAGACCTTCGGCGCCCCCGTCTCCGCCTTCAAGCTGCGCTGGGCCGAGGACTACACGATCACGATGTCGGGGAAGGCCGGCGGCCGGCGGCTCGACATCCCCTTCGAGTGGTCGGCCTTGGGTGAGAAGATGACGGGCGCGGGCGTGCGCCGGCAATTCAAGAGCCACGCGCTATTCGAGGAGCAGGTCGAACGCTGGCGCCTGGGGCAGGACCGGTTCTTCCATGGCGCGACCATCCTCAAGGATTCCGCTTTGGGCGAGCTCTTCGTTACGAATGAAACGAACTACGCGCTGGAGCTCGTGACCGCCCCCCTCGATTACGCGCAGATGCCGCTGGTTCGGGGGATGCTCGACACGCTCAAGGGCCTCGGCGCCCACGACGGAGCGCACGATGTGGGCATCCATGTGAACATCACCGTCGACAAGAACAATGTGGGCGAGATGCGCCGCCTGATCCTCGCCTACGACGCCGTGCGCAAGAACGCGCGTGCCTTCTTTAGACCGCACGCGAAGCGCGACCACTGGATCGGGGGCGAGAAGGAAGGGCTCCTGGCCGCCCTCGCCGACCCGGCCTACCAGCCCTCGTTAGCCGAGTTCCAGACGCTCATGGCCAAAAGCTCGAAGGGTAAGATGAGCGACCTCAACATGGGCCACGCCGCGCGCTCCTACGGAAGGCCCGCGGCCGAGTTCCGCCTGTTCAACCTCGACTTCGATGCCGTCGAGGACATGGTGGACTTTTCCCTGGCCTTGACGCACTCCGCCGCTCGTTAGTGCGCGCCTCGAACTCATTCAAATCCACATAGGCCAGCAGCTCTTCCTAACGATGCGCCAGCTGAAGCTGGGCCGCGCGGCGGATGTCGAGGCGTTTCGCCGGATGGCGCTCAATGGGATGGGCCGAAACTGCGATGACCCCACGAAGAATTTCTCTTTTCTGCTCCGCAGGGGCGGTTCTTGGGAATTCTCCTTTGGAATAGGGGAAGCCCCGGAGGTCTCTGGTTCGAAATTCGCCAGCCCAGCGAGACCATACATTAAAATTTTTTCTTCACATTAATCCGATAGGCCCGCCGCATTCGATTAAGCTAATTTGCGGGCATGCAGATTGAGCGGCGAGCTCGCGCATGAGCCTCTTGGATGCGCAGCGGGACGACGAAACTCCCACTCAAGCGCGCCTGAACTTTTTGGAGGCCGCGTTTGACGCCGCCGCCGACGGGCTGGTCGTGACGGACGCGGAACTGGACCCTCCTGGACCGCGCATTTTAGCGGTGAATAAGGCGTTCGAAGCCATGACAGGCTGGACGGCCGCAGAGATAATCGGGAAAACCCCGCGGGTCCTCCAAGGTCAGGATACGGATAAGGCGGAAATGGCGCGGCTTAAAGCGGCGCTTCGTCAGGGCCGAAACTTTTTCGGGGAGGCCGTCAATTACAGAAAGGACGGCACGCGTTTCATCCTTCAATGGAAAATCTCACCGGTCCTCGATCGCGCCGGCAAGCCACAATGTTACATCGCCATTCAGCGGGACGTCACTTCGGATAAGGCCCGGGCTCGCGCCCTCGTGGAAGCGCAGGACGCCGCGGGGGCCCACGTGAAGAGGCAGGAAGCATTCGCTCAGGTGATCGCGCATGATCTCCGCTCTTCCGCCAGTCGGATCGTCTCATTCGCCAACTTAGCGCGGCAAACCGAGGGGAAGGCGCGCCAAGATGTCCTGGATCGCGTAGCGAGCAACGCCAAGGACTTGATCGCGATGATCGATAAGCTCTATGAATTCGTGGCGCAAGGAAAGCAGATCAACCCCGCGTTAATTGATGTCACCGCCCTTGCCCGAGAAACCGCCCGAAAGCTGGTTCAGACGGATCCCAGCCGTACGGCGAGCCTTAACATCCAAAGCGGAATGTTCGCTCTCGGCGACCCGCAGGTCGCGGCCACCGTGCTTGAAAATCTTCTGTCCAACGCTTGGAAGTTCACCTCGGGGCGAACGACGACGGAGATCTCCGTATCGGGTCGTCGCGAAGGCCGTATGCTTTGGATCAGCGTGCGCGATAACGGGATCGGGTTTGAGCCTTCTCTCGCCGCAACGCTTTTCGAACCATTCACGCGCTTAGTGAGCAAGAGCGAGTTTCCAGGGACCGGTTTGGGGCTTGCCATCGTTAAGCGGCTTGTCGAGTTGATGGGCGGCTCCGTGCAAGCTCACACCGAGGGAAATCAAGGCGCCGTATTCGAGTTCTCGTTGCCTGTTGAGGCTTAGGGATGCCCTTGGTCCGCTCGCTCGTTTTGACCGCAACGACGACGGAAAAAAATTCCAAACGAAACGATGTTCCAAGGCGGAGCAGCGGGCGCGGCCTCGCTCCGCTCGCGCGCGCGCTATCCCCATCGCGAAAATATGTCCGGGAATCAATCGGCGGGCGGATTGGCCGGATCGGGCTCGAGGTCCTTTAAGCTGATGTCGAAGCGCACGCTCTTCCCGCCGCGCGTGAAGGCGAAGCAGCCGTTCTTGTTCGCGCTGAAGTTGAAGCCGGCGCCCCACCAGTAGAAGCCCGGGACCTCCCCCACCGTGTTCGCCGGGCTCGAGGGGTTTTGATACACCGTGAGCTCCGCGGTCTCCGAGATCGGCCCGGCGATGTTGCGCGTCTCGTGCCGCCAGCGGATGCGCTCGTCGTCGAGCACCGTGCGGTCGTCTTTCAGAGACTTGAGCTGCTCGGCCGTGTGATAGAAGATGCGGACCTGGGGATCGGACAGCACGTCGCCGTAGAATTGGGACTGCCGGGCCGTCGGGTACTTCGAGTATTTGGCCGCGTACAGCGCCTCGGGGATGAGCAGGTGCGAGTGGCCCATGTCCGGGAAGAACACCGCGTCGATATAGTCCTTCTCGAAGGCCGCCTCGATGTGGCGGGCCAGCGCCTTGACCGTGAGCTCGGAGACGACCACCGGCCCGCCGCGCTCCGGCGCGTTGGGAAGCTCGAAGCGGCCCTTGGCCGCGTTGAAATAGGCCCGCTGGACCAGCCGCTTGTCCGAGGCGTAGAGCTTCTCGTACAGGTCCAGCATCTCCGGCAGCGAGAGGCCCCAGCGGACGTCGGATGAGTAGAGCTTGGGCTCGGCCGGCGTCTCGGGCGGGCACGCGTACGGCGCCGGCGCGGGCTGGGCCGCCCGCGCCTCGCCGAGGGACTGCTTGATCTTTCCCGCCGCCTCGCGGATATCCGACTCGACCTGAGCGACCGCGGCGGAAGAAAGGAGCAGCGACACGGCGATCAGCAGGATTCGCATGGAGGGGTCCTCGCTGCCCCTAGGGTGCCCCTTTTACCGGCGGATTTCAAGGGGCAAACGGCTAGTCCCCCACCGCCTCGGCGCTCAAGGCGAACACCTGGCGCAGCTCGGCGTTGGAGAGCTCGGTGAGCCAGCCTTCGCCGGCGCCCACGATCTTCTCCGCGACGTTCTTCTTGCGGTCGAGCATCGCGTCGATCTTTTCTTCCAGCGTTCCGGCGCAGACGAATTTATGGACCTGGACGTTCCCGGTCTGGCCGATGCGGTGGGCCCGGTCCGTCGCCTGGTTCTCGACCGCCGGATTCCACCACCGGTCATAGTGGAAGACATGCGTGGCGCGGGTCAGGTTGAGGCCCGTGCCGCCGGCCTTCAGCGAGAGGACGAACACGGCGGGGCCGTCGCCCGCGGCCTGAAAGCGCTCGACCATGAGGTCGCGCTGAGCCCGCGGCACGCCGCCGTGCAGAAACGGGACCTCGCGGCCGAAGACCTCCCCGAGATGGCGCTGAAGCAAATGGCCCATCTCCGCGTACTGCGTGAAGACGAGCGCCCTCTCGCCCGATTCGAAGACCTCCTCGAGCATCTCGCACAAGCGCGCGAGCTTGCCGGAGCGGCCCTCGAGGCGCGAGCCGTCGCCCAGGAAGTGCGCCGGATGGTTGCAGATCTGCTTCAGCTTGGTCAGGGCGGCCAGGATAAGGCCGCGGCGCTTGATGCCGTCGGCGCCCTCGATGGCGCCCTCCGCGTCCTTGCCCAACGCGGCGTAGAGCGCGGCCTGCTCCTTGGTCAGGTTGCAGAAGACCTTCATCTCGAGCTTGTCGGGCAGATCGCGGATGATGGACTTGTCCGTCTTGAGGCGGCGCAGCACGAAGGGCCGCGTGAGGCGAGAGAGGCGCTCGGCGGCCTCCTGATCGCCTGCGATTTCGATCGGCCCCAAGAAGTTCTTTTTGAAATCGGCCTGGGTGCCCAGCAGGCCCGGGTTGAGGAACTCCATGATCGACCAAAGATCGCCCACATGGTTCTCGACCGGGGTGCCCGTCAGCGCGATCCGGTAGTCGGCCTTGAGCGCGCGCGCCGCCTGCGCCTGGAGCGTCTGGGGGTTCTTCACGTTCTGCGCCTCGTCGAGGATGACGCCGCCCCAGCGGACCTCGCGCAAGGTTTCGAAGTCGCGCGCCAGCAGCGAATAGCTCGTGACCACGATGTCGTGCTTGTCGAACGCGCCCGACTTTTCGCGCGCCACCCCGTGATGCACCAGGACCGACAAGCCCGGCGTGAAGCGCTCCGCCTCTTTTTTCCAGTTCGAGACGACGGACAGAGGACAGGCGATCAGGACGGGGCGGCGGACTCCCGCTTCGCGGTCGTTCTGGATCAAGGCCAGCGCCTGGATGGTCTTGCCCAGGCCCATGTCGTCGGCCAGGCAGCCCCCGAGGCCGTACTGGCGCAGGAACGCGAGCCAGGAGAAGCCCCGCACCTGATAGGGGCGCAGCCGGCCGGCGAATTTCTTCGGAGGGCGAAGCGTCTCAAAGCGCGCCTTTCCCTGGATGCGGTCCAGAAACTTGGCGAGCTCGCCCTCCGCCGCGACCTCCTGGACCTCGAGGCCGGCGGGAGCCTTAGCCGCGCCCAGGGATAGGCGGACCAGATCCCGAAGGGTCGCCTTCTCCGTGCTCTTCCAGTACTCCAGCGCGATCCGTATGGCCTCGCCGTCGGCCTCGATCCAGCGGCCGCGCAGGCGCACCAAGGGCTCCTTGAGGTACTGTAATTCGTCGATCTCTTCGCGGGTCAGCTTTTCCCCGCCGAGCGCGACCTCCCAGTCCAGGCGGATCGCGTCGTCGAGAGAGAACCCCAAGGCCCCCTTCAACGCCGGCCGAGACGCCTTGACGCGCGCCGCGAACCGGGGTCGCGCGCCTTTGCGCGTCCACCAGGCGGGAAGCAGGACGCCGAAGCCGGCCGCCTCCAAGGGAGCGGCGAACTGCGTCAGGAACTCATGGGCCTCGTGAGCGTCGAGCTCATAGCCGTCCAGCGCGGGCGCGTCCAGGCAGCGCCGTACGCCGGGAGAGATCCGCGCCGCGTGGTCCAGGGCCGCGAGCAGCTTTTCTCGAATCTCGTAATGCTCGCGCCGGAGAATTTTCGGAGCCCCGGGGCCGGTCCCCAAGGCGAGGCTGGGCGGCAGGAGCAGGCTGAAATCGCTCGTCGACTGGAGAAGACAGGTGACACGCCACGGCCCTTTCGGGGTCTCGGGCTCGTCCAGGCGGAAGCAGAGCTTGAACGGGCCGGAGGGCCGCTCCGGAATCTCCGCCGAAGGGGCGGCGGCGATTTTCGGGGCGCTCCGCAAGAGATGGCCGGCGAGCTCGCGGATGAATTCGGACAGCAAGCCGTCGCCGGCCGGAAGGCGCGCGGAGAGCTCCCGAAAGGTCTGCTCGTCGGAGCCCGTATAGATCGGCTTCCAATAGGATTTAAATCGGTTGTTTTCCAGGGCGTACCCCTGAACGATCCGCTGCCGCACCACGAGCGAGGCACAGAACTCCAGGGCTGAGCTCCAGAAAGCCAAATCGGGGCCGATGACCGCCCCGCTCTTGCCCGCGCCGGCCGCCAGAAATTCGACGGTCTCGGCGGTATCGAGCGCGACGGCATGCTCGGACTCCGCGATGCTCTCGAACTGGAGCGGCCGGACGATGCCCGCCGCCCGTAGCGCCGCCGACAACGCTTCGGGCTCGGCGCCCATGGCGTCGGGAGCTTCACCCCAGACGAACAGGCGCCCGCGCAGAAAACCGGCGTGGAGAATGATCACTGGACCGGTATGGAGGATGCTAGCGCTTCTTCTTCTCGAGCGCGGCGCGGAACAACTCGGCCATGGGGCTCGCGGGAGCCTCGCTTTCCTGCCGTTGGCGCCACTCGTCGGCGTCCTTATCCTGCGGAAGGTCGAGCGAGATGCGCCGCTCGCCGAGCTTGACCTCGCCCACCTGCACCGAGATCGCGTCGCCCACCTTCGCCCGGTCGAACTGGAAGTCCGGACGGTCGTTGGTCTTCGACTGATGAAGCAGGCCGACGACCCCGGGCTCGAGCTGAATGAAGAGGCCGTAGGGCTCCTTGCGAGTGATCTTCCCCTCCACAAGCTGGCCGGCGGAATATTTCGACCAGGGATCGACGACCGCGGCGGCGGCCGGGGTCGCGGGACGCTCGGTGACCTGCTTGAGCGAAAGGGAGAGCTTCAGTCGGCCGTCGACCGATTCCCGGGACAGGAGCTTCACCGAGACGGTCTGCCCGACGCTCAAGAGCTCCGCGGGCGACGCGATCCGGGACCAGGCGACCTCGGAGACGTGCAGAAGCCCCTCGACCCCCGGCGCGAGCGCGACGAAGGCCCCGAACTTTTCCAGGCGCACGACGGTGCCGGCGGCGACGGCGCCGTCCGGGTTCGCCGCGAGAAAGGCGGCGGCCGACCGCGCGTGCTCCTCCTCGAGGAGCTTGCGCCTGGAGACGACGACGTTGCGGCCGTCCTCGCCGAACTCCGTGAGGACGAACGTGAAGGTCTTGCCCAGGAACTCCGCGCCGGTCTCGACGCGCTTGACGTCGAGCTGGCTGATGGGGCAGAAGGCGGTCTTGCCCTTGACGCTCACGCGGAAGCCGCCCTTGCAGGCCTCGACGACGCGGCCTTCGACGGGCCGCTTGAGCTCGAATGCCTCCTTCAAATCCTGCGCGATGTTCTTGTCCGTCGGATTTTTCGACAGCCGAATCTCTCCGGAGCGAACCGACGTCACGAACAGCTCGAGCGTGTCCCCGGCGCGCGCGGAGCAGAGGCCGCCGGCGTCGCGGAATTCAGCGGTCGCGACGACGCCTTCCCGCCCCGGCCCGAGCGCCACCTGGGAGTCCTCCTGGCCCACGGCCAGGATCTCGCCGCGCACTTTGTCCCCGATCGCGAACGTCTTGTCCGCCGCTTCCAGGGAAGCGCCCAGGAGCGCTGAAAAATCCTCGGCGCCTTCCTCCTCGGAGGACACCGGATCTTGAGGGGCGTTCGGGTTCTTGGTATCGCGCATGAGGTGATTATACTTTTCAGGAGGGCCCGAAGCGCGTCGAACTCAGTCCGCTTCGTTGTATTGTTCTACCGGCAACGGCGCCTCGCACGGGGCACTCAGCGCCAGGCTCGGATTATCTCGCACTCATATCTAGCACTTTAATAAAGCTTAGCTATAAAAAATAATATATTCACGTTGTTATATATTCAGAATTTAAACTACTATAAGTATTGACAAGTAGCACTTTAAAAGGAATACTTGACCGATGTTCCCCGTCTTGCCATCCAAGCCAACTCCTCAACTCGAGCAGTTGGCCTTTGATGTCACCGCCGCTTCGGCGGCCCTCGGAAAAGGAATCCACCCCCTCATTCTGAACGAAATTTCCCGGCTCATGGTGAAGGTGAACAGTTATTACACCAACGCCATGGAAGGAAATCCCTTCAAGCTGAAGGACATCGAAGCCGCGCTCAACAACCATCTCGCAGCGAGTAAGACCGCGAGGAATTATCAAAAGGAACATCTGGCCCACATCGAGGTCCAGGAATCCATGATCAAGCGCCTCCAAAGCGAGCCGGAATTGAACATTTGCTCTGAAGGTTTTCTTTGCTGGCTGCATGAACAGTTCTACGGCAGGCTGCCGGCCGATATGCGCTTTGCCAAAACCGTGAGCGGCGCGCTCGTGCCGGTCATCCCAGGCCGACTTCGCGAAGTCGGCCTTACCGTGGGCAGGCACGACGCGCCCACCAAAAATGATCAGATCAAAACCTACCTCGCCCGCTTCGAGGAATTCCTCAGCCCCGAGCAGCTGTTCGGCCAAAACAAGCTCCTCGGAATGGCCTCTTCGCATCACCGATTTCTTTGGATTCACCCCTTCCCTGATGGGAACGGGAGAGTCGCGCGCCTGCTGACCATCGCCTACGGCTGCAGAATTGGAATCGGAACCAGCATGCTGTGGACGGTCGCACGCGCCTTCGCGCGGCAGAGGGACGACTACGACGCGCATCTCGGCCTCGCCGATCAGGAAAGGCGAAACGATCTGGACGGGCGAGGCCCCCTGTCCGAAGAGAACTTGATCAAGTTCTGCGCATACTTCCTGGAGTGCTGCAAAGATCAAATTCAGTATATGAGCGGCATGCTCGAGCTCAGCGAACTCGAAGTCCGCTACAGGCGCTTCATCGACGGCCTCGCAAAAGAAAAACGCCTCTCCAAATCCGGGGCGGAAGTCGCGGGCAAGCTCATACTGCAGGGAGAGATTCCCCGCGCCCAAGTGCTCGGCATTTGTTCGGTGAAGCAGCGCCGCGCGACGCAGATCGTCAAAGAATTGCTCGAGGCCAAAATCATGCGCTCCGAAACCCCTTACGGGGCCCTTCGGCTCAATATTTCCGCGGATATGGCGGCAATACTATTCCCAGGGCTTGCCCCCAAATAACCCCACCCGGGACTTCAACCGATTCATTAAAGTCATATCGTCTTGATGCCTCCTCCATGGCCCGCTGCGCGACCGGGGGCTACGCTTGGAGTATGGATCGAGACCGGCCCAGCCGGCAGACGGCGATGCGCCTGCGCGCCGACGAGGCGATGAAGGCGGCCTTGTCCGCCGAGGAGGCCTCCGCGCCCTCCTCGGCCGCTTACATCGAGGACGCGATGCGCTCGATCGATTTGGTGCGCCAAGATTGCACGCTCGACCCGCGCGACCGCCTGCTTCTCATCGACGACATGCTGCCCTTGATCGCTTCGCTGAAGCGGCTCTTGCGCGCGGCGCAGCCCGAGCAGATCATGGAGGTCGGCCGGCGCACGAACGGCCTGCTTCGCCGCTACGCCCGTATCCTTCGGGCGAAGCGGGCCGGCTCCTAGGGCGGGCTACGCCAGGCCGGCGTCGCGGATGGCACCCTCGGACAACGCGCGCCACTTTTCATCGGCCGAGGCCGCCCGCAGGTCGGCCAGCGCCCCGGCGCGATCGGATTGGGCCAGCTTGGCCTCCGCGCGGCCGAATAAAGATTCCGCGTCCCCGGGCTCCAGCTCCAGGGCCCGCTCGAAGGCGGCGCGGGCGCCCGCCGGGTCTCCCTGGCGATGCTGGAGCATCCCCAGGCGCTTGTACGGCATCGCGACGGCGGGCGCCAGGCGCACGGCTTCGTCCAGCGCCTGGCGCGCCTCGGGAAGCCTCTCGCTCTCCATGAGGCATAAGCCTTTGATGCAGAGCGCGGCCGCGCCGCGCGGGTCGTCGCCCAGCACGTCGTCGCACGCGCGCAGCGCGTCGTCGAGGCGGCCTTCCGCCAGAAGCTTCTCCGCGCGGCGCAGCCGCATGATCGGAGCGCCGTAGAACATGATCTCCTCGAGCGGGCGCTGAAAGGTCGGCCAGGCCTCCATCACGCGAAGCGCGTACTTCCGGCCCTCCTCGACGCGCCCGGCGTCGTAAAGAAAAACGACGCGCGTGAGCATGTAGTCCGGCCGGCCCGGCGCCCGCTCCATCGCCGCGTCCAGGTCCGCGAGCGCCGCGTCGTGCCGGCCGAGCTTCTGCGTCGCGCACGCGCGGCCGAACCACACCTCGGGATCGTTCGGCGAAAGGCGAAGCGCCGAGTCGTACAGCGTCAGCGCGTCGTCGCGGTCGCCGCGCGCCTCGAAGGCCGCCGCCAGCCGCATGTGCGCCGCGGCGTCGGCCGTCGCCGACAGGAGCGGGTCGGCCAGCAGCTTCCTGGCCTCCGCCGCGCGCCCCAGGCCGATGAGGCAGAGAGCCTTGAGCTGGAGGAGCTTCGGGGCGGCCTCGCCCTCCCCCACGTTGAGCTCGCAGAACTCCAGGCACTGGTCGAGATGCCCCGTCCCATACAGGGCCTCGGCATACAAGTAGGGATCGGAATCTTTCGGTTCGGTCATGCCGGCTTCTAAAGCGCGCGCAGGGAGCCGCGGTCGGTGTCCGTCAGCTCGAGCGAGAGCGCCTCGAGATCGTCCTTCATGTGCCGCTCGTCCGTCGTGCCCGTGAGCGGCAGAATCCCGAGGGAGACCGCGAACCGGAAGACGACCTGCGCGGGCGAGGCCTTCAGGCGCCGCGCGATCGAGGCGGTCGCCGGAGCATGGACCACGCGCGGGTTCGCCGTCAGCAGCGAGAAGCCCTGGTAGACGATGCCGTTCGCGAGGCAGTGCTCGCGCACGTCCGAATCCCAGCCGAGCTCCGCGTAGCAGCGGTTCTGGACGTACAGGGGCTTCACCTTCGCGCCCTCGAGCTCGCGCAGCTGCCGCAGCCCGACGTTGCTGACGCCGATCGCGCGCGCCCGGCCCGAGCCGTGCAGCGCCTCGAGCTCCCCCCAGACCTCCCAGTCAGCCTTCGTCAGCGCGCCCGAGCCGCTGGGGCCGTGCAGCAGGAAGGAATCCAGGTAGTCCGTCCCGAAGTGCGCGAGCGAGCTCAGGAAGGAGGCGCGGACCTGCGCCGCGACGGGAGCCGCGGGATCGTACGGCATGCGGTGATCCTGTCCGCGCGGGAACGTGTATTTGCTCTGAAGGAAGAGCTCCGCGCGGGGCACCCCGCTCGCGAGGACGGCGGCGCCGGCCAGGTCCTCGCTGTAGTGCTTCTTCTGGTTGGCGGCGTCGACGGCCCGGTAGCCCGCGGAGAGGGCTTTCGTCACCAGGCTCGTCGTCGCGTCCCCCTTCCAGGCCGTCCCGTAAATAATCGACGGGGAGAGGACGCGCGACGGCGCCATGGCGATGCTAGCGGACTTTGCGCATGAAGCGATTCTTGACGTTCGCCTCGATGAACGTGCCCAGGCCCTTGCCGGCGACCGCGAGCTTCTTCATCTTGGCGATGTTGACGGGGTCCGCGCTCTGGTTCGAGAAGATGTAGACCGAGTGGTCCGTGAAGCGGACCGTCACGGTGTCCTTGGTGATCTCGTAGCGGCTGACCTTGGACTCTTTGCTCAGGTTCTTGTAAATCGTGTACATGTGGTGCTTATGGCGAGTGTTCATAGTGGGTATTATGCCTCAAAAGGGGCTTGCTCCGCCACCCGGAAGGCGCGAGGGGCTTAGCGCGCCGCGGTGACGTCGCGCTCCGCGTCGAACCGCGCGCGAAGCTGGGCCATCGAGCCGACCTCGGCGATCTGCATGTCGGGCTGGTCGAGCTTGACGGCGACTCCGGTGCGGGCGAGGAGGATATCCTCAACGGCCTTGCGGCCCCCGGCCTTGTCGAACTTCACCTCAGACAGAATCCCGGGCCCGCCGCCGGGCAGGTAGATCGTCCCGTTGCTGAAGTCCACCGCGAAGGCGATCACGCCGGGAATGACGAAGAACAGGAGGCCGATCGCGTCGAGCAGCACGACGCCTACGTCCAGGCGCCCGCCGCGCTGGCCGCGCCGCTCGGGATGCAGGATCGTCCCGCAGCCGGCGGTCTGGAGCGCGAGAACGGTGAGGAGCACGAGGCGCAGGCCGCCCCTTAATCCGTCGTACATGCGGCTTTCGGGAAGGTTCAAGGTAATCATGCCCCCAGCATATCAGAGTCTGCTCGAAAACGGTATACGGAATTCTACGCGGTCGCGCTTAAGCAATTGAGCCGGCGTGCTTTCGATGCGCCGAAAGCACGCCGGGCCATTTGCGCGGCCTGGTTCAGAACTTGTAGCCGACCTTGAAATTCAGGTCCAAGGTCCGCACGCTGCTCGTGCCGATCTCGTTGTAGCTCGTGTTGATGTAGTTCCAGCGAAGCTCGGCGCCCGCGACGACATTCGCGCTGATGTCGAAGTCCACGCCGCCGGCGAGGGCGAAGGCGAGGCCGGCGGAGGATTGATCCCGGTCGAAGCCGGAGACATTGCCATAGCGGATCTCCCGCTTGACGCCGCCGAGGCCGAACCCGAGCAGGCCGTAGGGGCGAATGTCGCTCTCCGGCATGAGCTCGCCGCGCCCGATCGCGAGCAAGGTCCAGGCCGAGGATTCGATCTCGCCGGCGCCGCGGCCGTTGCGGAAGTCCCTGTCGCCCAGACGCTTGAAGCTGAGATCGGCGCCGACGCCCAGGTTGGGGGCCAGCTGGTAGAGATAACCCAAGCCGAGGTTCGGGCCGGTCGACCCGAACTCGGAGCGGTCCCCGTCGAAGTCGTGGCGGCTGAGCGGATTGGAGGCGCCCAGAGAGACCGAGGCTTGCTGGGTTCCCTGCGTGACGGAGGCATTCGCGGATATCGAGAGCAGCATAAGTCCCGTCAGGCACGTCGCGTTCTTCAGCAGGTCTATTTTCATTTCTGGCTCCTTGGGGCTATCCGGAGTAATACGGGAAGGCGGGCGTAGGATTCCCGCGTCAAAAGTGCTATACTTACAACGTTGATTTCGAACCCGTAACTAGAAATGTCGGGACCGGCCCTCAGGCTTCGCCTGGGGGTTTCGTGTTTCAGGAGAACCCATGAAGATCCACATGTACGAGTTCCGATCGGACAAGAAAAAGCTCAAGTGCAGCTGCGGCTGGGAGCGCACCCTCAAGAGCGCCGACGAGAAGCTGATTGCGAAGACCTTCTCGCTCCACTGCGAGACAGTCGCGACGAAGGATTCTTAGCAAGGGCTTCGGCGGTCCGCGTCGAGCTCGCGCGCTTCGCGTCCAAAATTAGGCTCGTCACGAAGCTGAGTACGACTTCGCGGCGCATCTGCTCGAACGCCGCGTCGTCGGCCAGCTCCGGAGCGACGGCCAGCACGCCCATGAGCGCGCGATAGCGGCCCTCCGCGTCCCCCTCGAGGGAGCGCAGCATCTCCGAGAATGAAGCCAAAAAATCTTTGGCGACCGCGGCGTCGGCTGAGGCCATGCCCGTTTTCATCGGGTATAGCCTACGTCAAGACCGCGTTTCGGCGGGGTTAAGCTTATTTGACCGATTTGTAGCTGGGCCGGCCGCCCCGGCTGACGACCTTTCTCCTCGCGTGCCGAATCGCCGCGCCGCCCCCACCCTTGACCGCGCCCGCGATCGTCGCGGCCTTCACGCGCAGCGGAATCATGGACAGTAGCCGCGAAGCCAAGGACGGCTCCTCCCCTTCGACGCTCAGGTCGACGCCGGTGCGGCGCCGCGAGAGCTCGAGCAGGGCCAGTATCATCGCGCCGGCGCCGAGCAAAAAGCCCCCCGTCGCGCAGCCCACTCCGGAGCGGCCGCCTTCGGCCCGCTTCGAGCCCTTGATCAGGAACGCGCCCGCCACCGCGGCCGTTCCCGCCGTCCCGTACAAGACGCCTTCCATGTCGTCGCGTTCCATGCGCTCCTCCTCGGATCGATAAATGAAGAGAAGGGCCGGCGGCGCCATGCCGCCGGCCCACCGTCGGTCTTAAGGGCTCTGACGCGGGGGCGTCTGCGTTCCCGTGCCGGTGCCCGTCCCGGTTCCGGTGCCGGTGCCGGTGCCGGTGCCGCCCGCTCCCGTGCCGGATCCCGTTCCCGTGCCGCTGCCGCCGGAGTCCGTTCCCGTGCCGCCTTTCCCGGCCGGCGACGTGCCGCGCGCACCGCTCGTCGAGCGGTCCACGTCGGGGCCGCTCGGAGAGGTATCACCGCCCATCGTGCCGCCGCCCGTGCGTCGCCCCTGATCGGGCGTGCGATCCGAGCTTCCCGTGCCGTCGTCAGTGGTGGTTCCGGTTGCGCCGGTGCCGCTTCCGGTGCCGCCGGCGCCGCTTCCGCCTCCCGGCGCCTGCGCCGCCGCGAGGCCGCCGAACGCCAAGCTGAACCCAGCCAAGGCCAACCAATGGATCTTCATCGTTGAACCTCCCTGCTCGCGGTAGTATAACAGCGGCCCCGGACAGGCGACACGCCGGGCTCGCAACGGTTTTTTGACCCGCGCTAACGCCCCGAGCCGTCGGAGCCTTGCAGCTTCACGAGCTTGTTGTAGAGGCCGAGGATCAGCAAGGTCGGGGCCCACTGGCCGACGAAGGTGCTGTCGTCCTTGCGGTCCATGGCGCGCATCGTCAACGCGAGGCCGATCGAGCCCACGGCCGCCCACAGGAACCAGTCCGACGGCACGGCCTTCGTGCGCTGCTCGATCGCCTTCGCCAGCTTTCCTTCTCTGTGACCCGTAGCGGTTTGCATGATGCCTCCTTCGGCTTTTTTTTCACGCGTCGCCCGCATGGTAGCGCGCAGCCGCGCCCCAGTCCATGTCCGGCGAGTCACGATCTGTCGACGCCTAAGGCTGCAGCCAGCCGGGCACGACGCCGAGCGCGAGAAGGCGGCGCCGCGTCGCCTCGTCGAGGCTCGGGAAGCCCGTCACGCGGCCGCGGCACCGCGGGCTCCCGCAGCGGCAATCCAGGCTCCAGCCCGCGTCGGGCATGCAGGTCGAGTAGTCGAAGCGGATCTCCTCGCCGGCGGCGATGGGGACGAGTGCAACGAGGGTGACGGCGTCGCGCAGGCCCGTGTTGGGGTCGCAGCCGTGGTTGACGAAGCGGGCCGGAGCGTCGACGTGCAGCTGGCGCCCGCGGCCGATATCGAGGCAGTGATCCCGGATCGCGCGCCTCTCAGCCTCCGCGGTGCTCAGCTCCGTCCCCGTGAAGACGAGCACGACGTCGCCCGCCGCGTACGGCCTATCGGCGAACACGCCCTGCCCGCCGTCTACGGCGCGAAGCTCCATCCCGCGATTCTACCCGAAAATAATGTAGCGTGTCGTCATGAGCGCGGATAAATCGGCGGCGGAGCTCGAGCTCGGCCGAGGGATCATCGACACCTGCCTGGACCTGGAGCGGCGCGGCCTCAACCAGGGCACCTCCGGCAACGTGAGCGCGCGCCTGGGCCCGAGCGAGGCCGACGGCTTCCTAATCACGCCCACCGCGATGCGCTACGACGTGATGCGGCCCGACGACATGGCGCGCATGAGCTTCACCGGCGAGAGCACCGGCCGCCGCGAGCCGTCGAGCGAATGGCGCTTTCATCTCGACATCTACCGCGCTCGCCCCGAGGTCGGGGCCATCGTGCACACGCACAGCGGCTACGCCACGACGCTCGCGTGCCTGCGCCGCGACATCCCGGCCTTCCACTATATGATCGCGCTCTTCGGCGGCAACAATATACGCTGCTGCGATTACGCGACCTATGGCACGCAGGAGCTCTCGAACCTGGTGCTCAAGGCGCTGGAGGGCCGCGGCGCGGCGCTCATGGGAAGCCACGGCCTCGTCGTGCTGGGCCCGACCTTGCCGCGCGCGCTGGCGCTGACCGTCGAGGCGGAGACCTTGGCGATGATGTACTGGCGCGCGGCACAGCTGGGGCAGCCGCGCCTGCTGTCCGACCCGCAGATCGCCGCGGTGAAGGAAAAGTTCGCGACGTACGGCTACGGCGGGACCAAGAAGGCTTAAAGGCGGACGCCGAGGCCGGTCTCCAGGTACGTGTTGCCCTTGATGTATTCGCCGGGAATCCAGCCCGTGTTCTTACGCCCCGCTTTCAGGGTGAGGATGACCTGCTTCGGATCGGCCGGCGGGCCGAACGTCCGAAGGGGCACGCGCAGGCTGGCGCCGTAATGCCACACGTTATGCAGCACGCCCACCTCCGTCGCGGACAGCGGCGTGCGGTCCACGATCCGGCTGACGAGCGGCTGCTTGTAGAGCTGGCCGAACACCCCGGCCGTCACGCCGCCCCAGAGCGGCAAGTTGTCGACGTCGAGGCCCGCGCCGAGACGCTTCTCGTAGCGGTTGTCCCCCCGCGTCCAGAACGCGTTCACGAGGGTCCGCTTGTAACGGAAGTAGTTGTCCTGGATATACTCGATGCCGAACGGAGATAGGTCCACGCGCAGGCCCGGAAGGTAGGACACCTGCGTGCCCGGCAGCGGGATCATCGGGATCCGGGAGGCGTTGCGCCCGTGCCCGATATAGTCCGCGCCGTAGCGGTAAGCCGACACCAGGAACACGGGGTCGAGGAACTGCAGGCGATTGGCGCGCTTGAGGTCGGCGATCTTGATCCGGTAGTCCGACGTATTCGCGACGCCGTAGCGTCCCGTGTTCAGGTCGATCACGTAGTTGCTCCAATCCTCGGCGCCGCCGCTGCCGCCGCGGCACTGGAACGGCGTCGTGCCGCCGGCCAGGCGGGCGGTCGCGCAGACCTGATCGGGCTCCTTCCAGTCCGGCTGCAGCATCAGCAGGCGGTTGAAGATCAGGTTGGCCAGCTGCGTCGAGTTCGCGCGCTCCTCCGCCATGATCCGCTTGCCGTGGAAGTAGGCGAACTGGTTCTGCATCTCCCAGAGCGTGCTGTTCGTCAGCGTGGAGAGGTCCGCGCCGTTGCTCGTCGTGACCTTCTCCGTCGTGCCGAGCTCCTTGCCGCCGAACCAGACCGGCAGGACCGAGGTGAAGCGCCGGCTCACGCGGCCATGGCTGCCGGGATAGTCGCGCGACAGCTCGCGCGCGCGGGAGTCGTGGCCCATCGCGTGGGCGAAGTTCTGCGGGCCGACGAACAGCGCGAAGTCGAGCAAGGTGCTGCCCGAGCGCAGCGCGACGCCGCGTACGCCGCCGGTCTCGGAGCCGAACCTCCAGTTGTCGACGTACTTCGTTTCGAGATGATGCTTGCCGCGCTGGATGGCCCGATAGGTCAGGTCGAAGTTCGTGACGCCCCAATGGTTGACGCCCCAATCATCGAGACGCATCGGCTCGACCGAGATGACCCAGTCCTCGCGCGCGAAGGGCTCCGGCGCGACGGCGAGGGCGGGGCGGGCGGAGAAGAGGAGGAGGCCCAGAAAGGCGAAGCGGCGGCCTCGTAACTCCACGGTGGAGGATAAGCCGCGAGCGCGTCCCCGTCAATGCGACTTTAGTTCCGCTTCTTTTGTGTTTAATAGGCCCATGATCTACAAGCTCCTGCGCGCCGTCGAATGGGCCGCGATCAAGGATTCGGACGAGTTTACCGGGTCCCCGGTCGACCTGGCGGACGGCTTCATTCATTTCTCGACGGCGGCGCAGGCCCCCGAGACGGCCGGCAAATACTTCGCGGGCGAGGCAGGCCTCGTCCTCGCGCAGATCGACCCGGCAAGGCTGCCCCTCCCCCTGAAATGGGAGCCGTCGCGCGGCGGGGCTCTATTTCCCCACCTTTATGCCGCGCTGCCTATTAGCGCCGTGGTCCAAACGTGGATTCTCGACCTCCGCCCCGACGGCCGCCACGACTTCCCCGCTTTGCCGTCCTAACGAGCCTTCTCAAACCGCCGCAGCGCCGCGTTGAGCTCCTCCGCGCGCACGGGCTTCACCACGACGTCGTCCATGCCCGCCGCCGCGCAGCGGCCGCGGTCCGGCTCGAGGTCGGAGGTCATGCCGATGATCTTCAGCGCCGGGGAGCAGCCCGGCCGCGCGCGGACGGCCGAAGCGGCCGCGTAGCCGTCGAGCTCGGGCATCAGGCAGTCCAGCAGCACCAGGTCGTACGGCGCCAGCGCGGCCGCGGCCAGCGCCTCGCGCCCGTCGGCCACCGCGTCGGCCCGGCAGCCCAGCTCCCGCAGCCGCGCGAGCGTCATCGCGCGGTCGAAGGCGTTGTCCTCCGCGACGAGGACGCGCAGGCCCGCGAGGGGCGACGCGAGCGCGGGCGCCGCCGCCTTGGCGACGGTCGCCCCCGCCTTGGCGAGCAGCGCGGATGAGACGGCCTCAAGCAGCGGAGCGCGGAGCACGGGCTTGGGCAGCGCGCCGTCGAAGCCTTGGGCCCCCGCCTCGCCGGAGTCGGGCAGCGACGCGGCGGGGCCGAGCAGCAGCATGCGCACCGCCACCAAGGTCGAGTCGTCCTTGATCTCCCGCGCCAGCTGCGCGCCGTCCATGTCCGGGAGGCGGCCGTCGATCAGCGCGAGGATGAACGGGTCCCCCGCGGCCTCGGCCTCGCGCAGCGCCGCGAGGGCGGCCGCCGCGTCGGGCACGGCGCGGGGGCGCATGCCCCAGGACGAGGCGAGCGCCGCCGTGACCCGGCGGCCCGCCTCCCCCGCGTCGGCGATGAGCACCTTGACGCCCGCCAGCGCGGGCGGCTGCGCCGGGGGCGCCAAAGTTCCCTTGGCGAGCGGGACCTCGAACCAGAACGTCGAGCCCTTGCCGGGAGCGCTCTCGGCGCCGATCGCGCCCTTCATCATCTCGACGAGCTTCTTGGCGCTCGCCAAGCCGAGGCCCGCGCCGTGCGCCGCCGTCGAGGAAAGATCCTGGGCGAACGCGGTGAACAGCCGCGCCTGGGCGGAGGCGTCAAGGCCCGGGCCCGTGTCCGCGACCGTAAAGCGCACGCGGACCATGCCGCGCTCCTCCCCCAGCCGCCGCAGCCCCAGGACCACGGTTCCCGCTTCGGTGTATTGGACCGCGTTGCCGGCGAGGGCGCCGAGCACCTGGCGCAGGCGGCTCACGTCGCCGCGCAGGCCGGGCGGCACGCCTTCCTCGACATCCGCCGCCAGCTCGAGCCCTTTGTCCTGCGCGCGGGAGGCGAACATCGAGGCGACGTCCTCGACGACGAGCCTTGGAGAGAACTCCGTCTCCTCGAGCGCCGCCTCGCCCGCCTCGAGCCGCGAGAAATCCAGGATGTCGCCGACGACCGCGAGCAAGGCCTCGGCGCCGCCGCGCAGGGACTCCGCGAGCTCGCGCTGGGGCGGCGTGAGCCCCGCGTCGAGCAGCCGCCCGGCCGCGCCGGAGAGCGCGTTCATGGGGCTGCGGAGCTCGCGGCTGATGTTCGGGAGGAAGCGGGCCTTCGCCGCGGCCAGCTCGATGGCGGCCACCCGGGCGTTGGCGAGCTGCCGGCGCGCCTCCTCGTCGCCCGTGGCGTCGACGGCGATCCCGAGGTAGCCCGTGACCTCTTGATTGCGCCCGCGCAGCGCGCTCACGCTCAGGCGGACGGGAAGCTTGGTCCCGTCCTTGCGCGCGAACGTCTTCTCGGCCGCGTCGGCCTCGGCCCCGAGATGCAGCGCGGACGCGGGCTTGCCGAGCACCTCCTCCGCGGGGAAGCCGAGCAGCCTCTCGGCGCCCTTGTTGAAGACCGTGACGACGCCCGCGGCGTCGGCGCCCATGATCGCGACCTGCGTGGCGCCGTCGAGGACGGCCCGCAGGCGGCCCTCCGCCTGCGAGGCGCGCGCCTCCCAGAGCTTGGCTTCGGTGATGTCCTGCATGACCGCCAGATGCTCGCGCGGCTTGCCGTCCTCGTCCATGAACGGCGTGATCGTGGAGCGGACCCAGTAGAGCGCTCCGTTCTTGCGGCGGTTGCAGATTTCGCCGCTCCAGATTCGGCCGGCGGCGATCTCACCCCACATGGTCCGGAAGAAGTTGTCCGGATGCGCGCCCGACTTGAGGATGCGGTGCGTCTTGCCGATGAGCTCCTCGCGGGCGTAGCCCGTGAGCGCGGCGAAGGCCTCGTTGGCGAACGTGATGCGGCCGGCGGCGTCCGTCGCCACCGCGATCGTCGACGCGTGCAGCGCCTCCTTCACGCGCGCGAGCTCTTGACCGTCCCGGCGGGAGCGCAGGTGCTCCGAGAGCTGCTCGCCGATGCCCGCGAGCGCCTCCTGATCGATGAACGCGCCCGCGAACTCGAGGACGCAATCGACCTTGCCGTCGAGGAGCACGGGGACCGAGGCCTTCCCGTGCTCGGGCCCCTGCGGCGCCGCTTCCGCCTCCCACACGCGCGACGAGGTCCAGCCCATCGCCTTCGCGACGGCCCGGGAGAACACGTCGATAGCCGCGCGCCGCGAGGGAGCGGCCGCGAGCGCCGCGGCGCCGGCCAGCCGCGCGGCCAGGCGCCGCTCCGAGCGCGTGAGCGCCGTCACGCTCAGGACGAGCTTCGACCTCTCGGCGAGCAGGGCGTTGTACTCCTCCTCGCGCCGCTTGAGCGCCGCGACCGCGACCGCGGGCGACGCCCCCTCGAGCTCGTTCGACACGAGCGCCGCCAGGTCCCGCAGCAGCCCGATGCGCGTCTTGTCGAAGGCGCGCGGAATGCGGTCGAGGACGCACAGCGTGCCCATCGTTTCTCCGCTCATGAGGCGCAGTGGCGCGCCCGCGTAGAAACGGATCTTGGGCTCGGCGACGACGAGCGGGCTGTCGCGGAAGCGGTAGTCGTTGGCGGCGTCGGGCACCACGAACGGCTCCTGGCCCAGGATCGCGTGCGCGCAGAACGAGACGTCGCGCGGGAGCTGCGCCGCCGCGAAGCCCTGGCGCGACTTGAACCACTGGCGCTCGGCGTCGCTGAGGCTCACGAGCGCGGTCGGCACGCCCAGCAGGCTCTGGGCCAGGCGCGTGAGGCGGTCGAAGCGCTCCTCGGGAGGGGTGTCGAGGACCTTTAGCCGCAGGAGCGCCTCGAGGCGCTCGGCTT
>Ga0163144_10004595_pt1 | contig 31013 bp, 28 predicted proteins | sample OliLak19BULKMAT1_FD_123175 | JGI IMG/M metagenome (GOLD analysis project Ga0163144, IMG submission 123175) | Freshwater microbial mat bacterial communities from Lake Vanda, McMurdo Dry Valleys, Antarctica - Oligotrophic Lake LV.19.BULKMAT1 | ecosystem: Environmental > Aquatic > Freshwater >... | reverse complement strand
GGACGTTGTTGTCCAGCTCCTGCTGGATCTCCGTCGGCGTCCAGCGCGGTGCCGCGACCACCGGGATCGTCAGCAGGCCTTCGAGCAGCGCACCGCGTTCGCTGTCTAGGTCGGTGGCCTCGAGCTGCTGTTGCACCGCGAACACATCCACCTGGTGGTAATGCAGCGCGTGCAGCGTGGCCGCGGTCGGGCTCGGCACCCAGGCGGTGTTGGCACCGGCGCGCGGGTGCGCAATCTTCTGTTCGAGCATCGCGGCCATCAGGTCGGGCATGGCCCACATGCCCTTGCCGATCTGGGCCCGCCCGCGCAGGCCGCAGTGCAGGCCCACGAGCACATTGCTGCGTTCGTACGCCTGGATCCAGGCGCTCGCCTTCATGTCGCCCTTGCGCAGCATCGGGCCGCCGAGCATGGCGCTGTGCATCTCGTCGCCGGTGCGGTCGAGGAAGCCGGTGTTGATGAAGGCCACGCGCTCGGCCGCCGCGGCGATGCAGGCTTCGAGGTTGACGCTGGTGCGCCGCTCCTCGTCCATGATGCCGAGCTTGACGGTGTTCCTCGGCAAACCGAGCAGGGCTTCGACGCGAGCGAAGAGCTCGCACGCGAAGGCGACTTCGGCCGGGCCGTGCATCTTCGGCTTGACGATGTAGACCGAGCCGCTGCGCGAGTTGCGCACCGTGCCGGGCGTGCTCGGCCGACGCAGGTCGTGGACCGCGATCGCGGTGGTCACGACAGCGTCGAGGATGCCTTCGGGAATCTCCTTGGTTTCACCGTTCAGATCCCACAGCACCGCAGGATTCGTCATCAGGTGGCCGACGTTGCGCACAAAGAGCAGCGAGCGGCCGTGCAGCACCACTTCATCCTGTCCGTTGGGCGCGGTGTAGCGGCGGTCGGGGTTCAGGCCCCGTGTGAAGGTCTTGCCGTCCTTGGTCACCGGCTCGGTCAACGTGGCCTTCAGGATGCCGAGCCAATTGCGGTAGGCCTGCACCTTGTCGCTGGCGTCGACCACCGCGACCGAGTCTTCCAGGTCGAGGATCGTCGACAGGGCGGCTTCGAGCACCAGATCGGCCACGCCTGCCGGGTCGCTGGCGCCGATGGGCTTGCTGCGGTCGATGCGCAAGTCCAGGTGCAGACCGTGGTGCACGAACAGCACCGCGCTGGGCGCATCGGCCGGGCCTTGGTAACCGACAAACTTCGCGGCAGACCCCGCCGCATCGGCCAGGCCGCTCGTGCTGCCATCGGCCAGCGTCACGACCAGCTGCCCGGCTGCGACGCGGTAAGCGGTGGAGCCGACATGCGAGCCGTGCGCAAGTGGCGCCGCCTGGTCGAGCACGCCGCGTGCATACGCGATGACCTGCGCGCCGCGGGCCGGGTTGTAGCCGTGGCCGCGCTCGGCGCCGGGCGTCTCGGGCAGCGCGTCGGTGCCGTAGAGGGCGTCGTACAGCGAGCCCCAACGTGCGTTGGCCGCATTCAGCGCATAGCGGGCGTTGGTGATCGGCACCACCAGCTGCGGGCCGGCTTGCCGCGCCAGTTCGGCATCGACGTTCTGCGTCGTCGCGCGCGCTGCTTTCGGCACCGGAGCCAGGTAGCCGATGCGCTCGAGGAAGGCGCGGTAAGCCCCCATGTCGGCGATCGGCCCGGGGTGGGCAGCATGCCAGGCGTCGAGCTCGGCCTGCAGGCGCTCGCGCTCGGCCAGCAGCGCGGCGTTCTGCGGTGCCAGATCGCGCACGAGGGCGTCGAAGCCGAGCCAGAACGCGTCCGGCGCCACACCTGTGCCGGGCAGCACCTCGTCGTCGATAAAGCGTTGCAGTTGGGTGGCCACTTGCAGGCCGTGCAGGGAGGTTCGATCGGTCATGGAGCCACTCTATTCGCTATGGGCGGCAGCATTAAGCAAGCAAAACAGCCGTCATTGATGACTGCGATGCAAAATCCGGCGATGGACAAGCTCAAGCAGATCGAGTCCTTCGTGTCGGTGGCGGCCAAGGGCAGCCTGACGGCCGCGGCCAACGCAGAGGGTGTGGCCCCCGCAGTCATCGGCCGGCGCATCGACGCGCTCGAAGAGAGGCTCGGGGTCAAGCTGCTGCTGCGCACGACGCGGCGCATCACGTTGACCCATGAAGGCAGCGCCTTCCTCGACGATTGCCAGCGCGTATTGGTCGACTTGGGCAATGCCGAGGCCAGCGTCAGCGCCGGCGGCGTCAAAGCGAGCGGTTACTTGCGCATTACTGCGCCGGCGGGGTTCGGACGCCGCCACGTGGCGCCGATGGTGCCGCGCTACCTGGCGCAGCACCCCGACGTGCACCTCTCCCTGAACCTTTCCGATCGCGTGGTCGACATCGTGAACGAAGGCGTCGACTGCGCAGTGCGGGTGGGCGACTTGCCCGATTCCAGCCTCGTGAGCGTGCGATTGGCGGACAACCGCCGCATGTGCGTGGCGGCACCTGGCTACCTGCAGCGCGCCGGAACGCCCAAGACGCCGGCCGAACTCCAGCGCCACGAGTGCCTGACGCTGAGCTCCGATGCCAGCCAGACGCGCGGCTGGGCCTTCAGCGTCGACGGTGCCTTGACCCACCTGCGGCCTAACGGCCGTCTCGATTGCAGCGATGGCCAGGTGCTGCACGACTGGTGCGTGCAGGGCCTGGGCATCGCGTGGCGCAGCACCTGGGAGGTGGACGGTGAAATCGCCCAGGGTCGGCTGGTCAGCGTGCTCGACGACTACGCCGCGCCACCCAACGGCATCTACGCCGTGTTCCCGCAGCGCAAGCACCTGCCGTTGCGGGTGCGCCTGTGGATCGATCTCCTCAAGCACAGCTGGGGCGACGAACGCTACTGGTTGCAACCTTCCGCGCCGCCGCCATGAAAAAGCCCGGCGGCGCCGGGCTTGTGGGCGTCTGGACCGTCACCTCAGGCCGCGCCGGGCCGCTCCCAAGCGGCCTGAGCTCCCCGCGGGGGGCGCGAGCGCAGCGAGCTTGGGGCAGTCATTTACGCCTTCTTGCTGAGGCACTCCTTCATGTAGGCCTTGCGCGGGTCGCCGGCAAGCTTCTTGTCGCCGGCGACCTTGTTGCAGTTGGCCATCTTGCTCTGCTGGGCAGTCGGCTTCTTGTCGGCCATCGGTGCCGATGCGGCGTGGGCCGCAGCGAAGACCGGTGTCGACAACGTGGCGAAAGCCAATGCAATGGCGCTGACGATCAGTTTCATGGTGTCTCCTCGATGCTCGAACCCGGCACGATTGCCGCGCCTGATTGAAGCAGAGTGCGTGTTGTCCGGCAAGGGCTGCAACGGCCGGTTCAGCGGCGCAGCCAACAGGGTAAGTCCGCGGGGTCTCAAAGGATGCGACGCGGATGGTCGAGCGCCTCGTGCGCCGCATGCAGGCGGCGCACCAGCACCTTGATGAAGGCGTCGTCGAATCGGTGCCGAGTGTCGGCCGACAGCTGGCCCAGCGACTGCGGCGTGAACGACACCGTGGTGCAGGTCGCGGTGGTCAGCACGTCGGCGCGTTGCAGGCGCAGGTCGGGGCTCGGGGCCAGGTAGGCCATTTCGCCCAAGGTGTTGCCGCGCCCGAGTCGGGCCACTTTGCGGCCGTCGCGGTACACCTCCACCTCGCCCTGCGCCAGGATGTGGAAGTCGCTCCCGGCCTGCCCCTTCGTGTACAGCGCGTGGCCGAGCGGGAAGCGCTGCCAACGGGCGCGGTGCACCACCTCCCACAGTTCCACGTCGCCGAACCCGGCAAAAAAGCCCAGCCCGCGCAACAGGTTGAAGCGCTCGGAGTCGAGCACGCCTTGCAGGTGCCCGCGTGGCACTTCGCGCCGCGCGACCAGGTCCGACAAAGCCTGGGCGAACGCGTCCCACGAAAGCGGCCGATCGGCCGCCCGCTTGGCCAGGGCCGATTGCAGCAAGGCGTCAAGGCTCTCGGGCACGCCGTCGCGCAGGCTGGTCAGCGGGCGCGGCACCTGGTTGAACACCTGGTGCATCAAGGCGGTCTGGCTCGGGCCTTCGAACGGCGGCCGTCCGGCTACCAGGTGGTAGAGCACCGCGGCCAGCGAATAGATGTCGGCGCCGCAGTCCAGCTCGCTGCCGTCGAGCTGCTCGGGCGACATGTACGCCAGCGAGCCCACACGGTGCACCTGGGTTTCGTCGGCGTTGAGCTGCAGCACGCTGCCGAAGTCGGTGATCTTGACGTCGACGATCTGGTCGCCGTTCATCACCGCCAGGATGTTGGCCGGCTTCACGTCGCGGTGGATCAGGCCCTGGCGGTGCACGTAGTCAAGGGCCATCGCGCACTTGAAGCCGATCTCCACGATCTGTTCGAGCGACAGCAGCGCGTCGGGCCGGCAGAAGCTGCGCAGCGTGGTGCCGGGCACGTACTCCATCACCAGGTGCGGCTGCGCCGGGTCGGCCACCGCATCGAAGATCTGCACCACGTTCGGATGCGAGAGGCGGCCGACGAGCGCCGCTTCGGCCGCGAAAAAGCGCCCGTAGAAGCGGGAGTTCACGCTGGCACCGACCGACGGTGCAGGTCGTGCGCGTACGCATTTGATGGCCACATCGCGCGCATGGAAGTCGTCGCGCGCATGAAACACCTCGCTGGTCGCGCCTTCGCCGAGCAGGCCGAGCACCCGGTACTTGCCGATGTGGCGCGGCAACTTGGGCGACTGGGAGGCCACGTTGCGCAGGGCGGGGCGGGGGCGAAGCATGGGTGGGCGTGTTGTGCTGCTGGCGTCAGGTGTGATCTTGTCCACGTTCGGCCGCCGCGTTCGATCGAACAAGGCGCCGCACACCCCTCTTTTCTTGGCGTGGGCCTGCGGGGTCCGGACACCGAACGCGACCCGGTGCAGGCTGACGCCCGCCAGCCGGGCCATACGTAGAATCCAGCCGATGATCCAAGCCCAGCACGCGCTGCTCGACGCCTTGCGCCAGGCCGCCGCGGAAGTGGCCCCCGGACACACCGTGACACTCGGTTTCGAGTCGCCGAAGCAGGCGTCGCATGGCGATCTGGCCATCACCGCGGCCATGGCCCTGGCGCGCAGCGCCAAGCGCAATCCGCGCGAGATCGCCGAGCAGCTGGTGGCCGCACTGCAGCGCCAGCCGGCCGTGCAGCGCTGGGTGCAGGCGCTCGAGATTGCCGGTCCCGGCTTCATCAACCTGCGCCTTGCGCCAGCGGCCAAGCAGGCGGTGGTGGCCGAGGTGCTGGCCGGGGCCGAGCGCTTCGGCCTGCAGCCACCGAACGGCCAGCGTGTGCTGGTCGAGTTCGTCTCGGCCAATCCCACCGGCCCGCTGCACCTGGGGCATGCGCGCCAGGCCGCACTCGGTGACGCCGTGTGCAACCTCTACGCTACGCAGGGCTGGCAGGCCACGCGCGAGTTTTATTACAACGACGCCGGCGTGCAGATCGCCACGCTGGCGGCCTCGGTGAAGGCGCGCCTGGATGGCCTGCAGCCGGGCGATGCGGCCTGGCCCGAGGCCGCCTACAACGGCGAGTACATTGCCGACATCGCGGCCGACTTCCGTGCCGGCAAGACGGTGCGCGCCGACGACCGCGAATTCACTGCGTCGGGCAATCTCGACGACCTCGACAGCATCCGCCAGTTCGCCGTGGCCTACCTGCGCCACGAACAGGACCTGGACCTGCAAGCCTTCGGTCTGCGGTTCGACCACTACTTTCTCGAGTCCGGCCTCTACACCAGTGGGCGCGTCCAGGCCACCGTGGCCCGGCTCGTGGCCTCGGGCAAGACCTACGAGCAGGGTGGTGCCCTCTGGTTGCGCAGCACCGACTACGGCGACGACAAGGACCGGGTCATGCGCAAGTCCGATGGCACGTACACCTACTTCGTGCCCGACGTCGCCTACCACCTCGACAAGTGGTCGCGTGGCTACGTCAAGTGCATCAATTACCAGGGCACCGACCACCACGGCACCATCGCTCGCGTGCGCGCCGGCCTGCAGGCGGCCGATGTCGGTGTGCCGCAAGGCTTCCCGGAATACGTACTGCACAAGATGGTCACAGTGATGCGCGGCGGGCAGGAGGTCAAGCTGTCCAAGCGCGCCGGCAGCTATGTCACGCTGCGCGACCTGGTCGACTGGACCGGCCGCGATGCGGTGCGCTTCTTCCTGATCAGCCGCAAGGCCGACACCGAATACACCTTCGACGTGGACCTTGCGCTGGCACAGAACGACGAGAATCCGGTTTTCTACGTTCAGTACGCGCATGCGCGCATCTGCTCGGTGCTGGCGCAATACGAGGGCAAGGGCGGCAACACGCAATCCCTGGCGCAGGCCGACCTGGCGCTGCTCACGGCACCCAGCGAAGCTGGCCTGATGCTGGAGTTGGCCGCGTACCCCGGCATGCTGCAGCGCGCGGCGGCCGCGCTGGCGCCCCACGACGTGGCCTTCTACCTGCGCAACCTGGCCTCGGCCTTCCACACCTACTACGCGGCCGAACGCTTTCTGGTCGACGACGCCGAGCTCGCGCGCGCGCGGCTGGCCTTGCTTTGCGCCACCGCCCAGGTGCTGCGCAGCGGCCTGACGGTGCTGGGCGTCAGCGCCCCGCAGCGCATGGACCGCACCGAACGCAGCGACCGTGCCAGCCCCGCCCTCGCACTGGAAACGACCCCATGACATCGCAACGCGGCAGCTTCGCACTCGGCCTGATCGTCGGCCTGCTGGTCGGCCTGGCGCTGGCGCTCGGCGTGGCGCTGTATGTCACCAAGGTGCCGGTGCCGTTCGTCAACAAGGTGCCGCAGCGCACCGCCGAGCAGGACGCGGCCGAGGTCGAGCGCAACCGCAACTGGGACCCGAACGCGCCGCTTGCCAGCAAGCCAGCAGTGCGGCCGCCGCCGCCGCCTGCGCCTGCGCCAACCACGGCGGGCACCGGTTCGGCAAGCGTGCCCGCGGTGCAGCCCTCGACCGCGCCACCGCCGCCGGCCGGGGCGCTGGGCGCATTGCGCCCGAGTGCCGCCAGTGCCGCGCAGGCCCGGTCCACCAAAACCGGCGCCGATGCGTTCAGCTATTTCGTGCAAGTTGGCGCGTACGGTCGGGCGGAAGACGCCGAGCAGCAACGCGCTCGCGTCGGCCTGATGGGCATGACGGCGCGCGTCAGCGAGCGCGAGCAGGCCGGGCGCACCGTCTACCGGGTGCGGCTGGGCCCGTTCGATCGCAAGACCGATGCCGACGCCGCGCAAGAACGGCTTGCGGGCAGCGGTGTCGAGGCGGCGCTGGTGCGCGTGGAGCGCTGAAGCGTCGACTTGAATCATCTCAACGAAATGACGAAGGAAAACCATCGATGATCACGCGACGTGAATTCTCTGCCGCAGCCACCGCCGCACTCGCTCTGGCCGCACTCGGCCGCGGCGGCGCGGCCTGGGCCCAGGCGGTCGGCGCAGCGCCGGTCGAAGGCCGCGACTTTGTGCGGCTGAACAGCCCGGTGGCGGTGCCGGCGGGCGGCAAGATCGACGTCATCGAATTCTTTTCGTACGGCTGCCCGCATTGCTACTCGTTCGAGCCGATGCTCGATCAGTGGGTCAAGCGCCTGCCGCCCGATGTGGCTTTCCGCCGCGTCCCGGCCACCTTCAACCCGACCTTCGAAGGGTATGCCCGGCTCTTCTACGCGCTCGAGGCGATCGGGCAGGTCGAGGCGCTGCACAAGCGCGTCTTCGCGGCCATCCACGTGCAGCGTCAGCGGCTGGACAAGGAAGCCGACATCGCGGCCTTCGTTACCGCCAACGGCGGCGATGGCGCCAAGGCGGTCGAAGCGATGAAGTCGTTCGGCGTCGCGACCAAGCTGCGTCAGGCCAAGCAGGCCTTCGAGGCCTACAAGATCGACGGCGTGCCCACGCTCGGCATCCACGGCCGCTGGTTCACGTCGGGCTCGCTCACCGGCAGCAACGACAAGGCGCTGGCCGTGGCGGACCAGTTGATCCAGCGCGCCCGCAAGGGCGCCTGACGCCGCGCGCGCCCCGCAGCTGTGCGCGTGCGCGGACTGCGCCGGACGCTCGATCGCCACGGGGCTTGTGGCTAGAATGGCATGCAAGTTTTGTGCCGCTATGAGTCGCCCCCGTCCCTTTCCCCTGCTCGCGCTGTGTGCCGCCCTGCTTGGCGCTGCACCGGGCGCGCACGCGGAAAAGGCCGACCGCAGCAAGCCGTTGACGATCGAGGCCGACCAGCCCAGCACGGTCGACCTGCAGAAGCAGATCGTGGTCTTCGGTGGCAACGTGGTCTTGGCGCAAGGCACCATGACGATCCGCGCCGAGCGTCTCGAAGTGCGCGAGCGTCCCGACGGCCACCGCGCGGCCACCGCGCTGGGGGCAGGCGCCCGGCAGGCCAGCTTTCGCCAGAAGCGCGATGGCGTCGATGAAACGATCGAGGGCCGCGCCGACCGCATCGAGTACGACAGCCGCGGCGACGTGGTGCGCTTCGTCGGCAACGCCCAGGTGAGCCGCTTGCGCGGCAGCACGCCGGCTGACGAGATCAACGGCAGCGTCATCACCTACGACAACGGCAACGAGACTTTCAGCGTGCAGGGCGCTGCGAGCGCAGCGGGCGCGGGCTCGGCCGCAGCGGGCGAGGGCGGCGGCCGCGTGCGCGTGGTGATCACGCCGCGGCCGGAAGCGGCGCTGGCGCCGCCCGCAACGGCGGCCTCGGAGCCGCGGCGTTGAACGAAACCTCGGGCGCGCGGCCGTCGGGCAACACCAGCGCAAGCCGCCTCGAAGCTCGGGGTCTGCAGAAGCGCTACGGCGCACGCATGGTCGTCAAGGACGTGCACCTGGCGGTGTCTGCCGGCGAGGTGGTCGGGCTGCTGGGACCCAACGGCGCCGGCAAGACGACCATCTTCTACATGGTCGTCGGGTTGCTGCGCGCGGATGCCGGGGCCATCAGCATCGACGGCGCGTCGATCGAGCACCGGCCGATCCATCAGCGATCGCGCCTGGGCCTGTCGTACCTGCCGCAGGAAGCGTCGATCTTTCGAAAGCTGACCGTCGAGGAGAACATTCGCGCAGTGCTCGAACTGCAGTTCGGTCCCGACGGGCGGCCGCTGCCCAAGGCGCGCATCGACGAGCTGCTCGACGGTCTGCTGAACGACCTGTCGATCGACAAGCTGCGGGCCAGCCCGGCCCCGGCGCTGTCGGGCGGCGAGCGGCGTCGCGTCGAGATTGCCCGTGCACTGGCCACCCAGCCGCGCTTCATCCTGCTCGACGAACCGTTCGCCGGGGTCGACCCGATCGCGGTGATCGAGATCCAGCGCATCATCGGTTTCCTCAAGGCACGCGGCATCGGCGTGCTGATCACCGACCACAACGTGCGCGAGACGCTGGGCATCTGCGACCGCGCCTACATCATCAGCGAGGGCAGCGTGCTGGCCGAGGGCACGCCCAGCGAAATCGTCGACAACCCCGACGTGCGCAAGGTGTACCTCGGCGAACACTTTCGAATGTGACCGTTGTGGGCCCCCGAGCTTGTCGCTGCGCGCCTTCGCTGCCCCCCGAGGGGGCCGTTCGCCTTGCGGACCGGCTTAGCCGGATCCGCGGCGTTGACTTGGCACTACAGGCCGTGGCGCAGCGTTTCGCTGGCCGTGGGCGGGTAAGCCGCTGATGAAGCCGTCTCTTCAGGTCCGGCTGTCGCAGCATCTGGCGCTGACGCCGCAATTGCAGCAGTCGATCCGGCTGCTCCAGCTGTCCACGCTCGAGCTGCACCAGGAAGTCGAGCAGATGCTCGAGCAGAATCCGTTCCTCGAAACCGACGAAGAGACGGCGCCGACCTTCGAGCAGTCGCTGGAGCGGCCGACGGCCGCTGCCAGTGCGACCGCCGACCGGGAAGACGCCGAGTCGCGCAGCGAGGCCGGCAGCGACAGCGCGGCCGACGAGCCGGCGGGCCTGGACGGTGTCGAGATGGGCGGCACCGAACGCGACGACTGGGAGAACGGCACCGAGCGCGAAGATTTCGACGGCATCCGGGAGACGCCCTCGTCCGCCGCCTCGTCCGGCGGCGACGACGATTTCGACCCGCAGGAGCGCAACGCGCGCAGCCTCTCGCTGCAGGACCACCTGCGCGGGCAGTTGGCCGGCATGCGCCTGTCGGCCGAAGACTTCGCCGCACTGAATGTGCTGATCGAGTCGCTCGATGGCGACGGCTACCTCGCCGACAGCCTGGACGACATTGCCGCTCTGCTCGCCGACAGCCCGGAGGCGCGCGAGGCCCTGTTGGAGCGGCTGCAGTGCGCATTGAAGTGGTTGCAGAGCCTGGAGCCGCTGGGCGTGGGGGCGCGCGACCTGCCCGAGTGCCTCACGCTGCAGCTGCGTGCCAAGCCGCGCTGCGAAGCGCAGGCCGTCGCGATCATCGTCTGCAAGCAGCACCTGGCGCTGCTGGCCCGGCGCGACCTGAAGAAGCTGATGTCGGCCACCGGGGCCGACGAAGAGCTGCTGAAGGCCGCGCAAGCCCTGATCGTCTCCTGCGAGCCGAAGCCCGGGCGGCCGTTCACCCACGCCGAAGCCAACATCGTGGTGCCCGACGTGATCGTGCAGAAGAGCGGGCGCGGCTGGAAGGTGGTGCTCAACCCCGACGTGATGCCCAAGCTGCGCATCAACGACCTCTACGCGCAGGCCATCAAGGGCCAGCGCAGCGGGGCCGGTGCGCCGATGTCGGCGCGGCTGCAGGAGGCGCGCTGGTTCATGAAAAACATCCAGCAGCGTTTCGACACCATCGCGCGCGTCTCGCAGGCCATCGTCGAGCGTCAGAAGGCTTTTTTCAGCCACGGCGCGATCGCGATGAAGCCGCTGGTGCTGCGCGAGATCGCCGACGAGCTGGGGCTGCATGAAAGCACGATCTCGCGCGTCACGACGGCCAAGTACATGGCCACGCCGATGGGCACCTACGAGCTCAAGTACTTCTTCGGCAGCGGCCTGGCCACCGATGCCGGCGGCAACGCATCGAGCACGGCGGTTCGCGCGCTGATCAAGCAGCTGGTGGCCGCCGAGCCGCAGAGCAAGCCGCTGTCGGACAACCAGCTCGCCGAGATGCTTGCCGAGCAAGGCATTACCGTGGCACGCCGCACGGTGGCCAAGTACCGCGAAGCGCTGAAGATCGCGCCGGCCAATCTGCGCAGGGCGATGTAGTGAGCCCGATGGCGACCGACCTCTTCCTGCCCTGCGCCGCTGGCGTCGAAGCCTTCCTGGCCGACGAGTGCCGGCGCGTCCTGGGGGCCAGAACGCGCTTGCTGCAAGGCCGCGGCGGCGTGACCGTCGAAGCCGACGAGCGCGGCGCGATGGCCTTGAACCTGCACAGCCGCCTCGCACAGCGCGTGCTCTGGCCACTGGCGCATGGCGCCTACCGCCACGAACAGGACCTGTACGACATCGCACGCGGCGTGCGCTGGGCCGACTGGATCGCGCCGGCACAGACCCTGCGTGTGGACACCACGGCCCAGCGCTCGCCGCTGCGCAGCCTGAACTTCGCGACGCTGCGCATCAAGGACGCCGTCTGCGATGCGATCCGCGAAACCAGCGGCGAGCGGCCGAGTGTGGACACCCGCGCGCCCGACCTGCCGCTGGTCCTGCACCTGACGCCCACGCATGCGACGCTCTACGTCGACACCTCGGGCGAGCCGCTCTTCAAGCGCGGCTGGCGCGACGCGCGCGCCGCCGGGCGCGACGTCACTGGCGAGGCACCGCTGAAGGAAACGTTGGCCGCTGCGATGCTGGCGGCCGCCGGCTGGCAAGGCCGGGCCGAGGACGGCCCGTTGCTCGACCCCTGCTGCGGCGCCGGCACCATCGCCATCGAAGCCGCGCAGATCGCCTGTGCCATCGCGCCCGGCCTCGAGCGCCGCTTCGCCTTCGAGCGCCTGGCGCCATGGGGCGACCAGCAGGGCGAATGGCGCAACCTGCGTGAAGCCGCACGCGCCGCGATCCGCGCGCCGGCCGTGCCGATCTTCGCCGGCGACGTGAGCTTTCGCATGACCGACTTCGCGCAGCGCAATGCCGAACGCGCGGGCGTCGCACAGGCCATCCAGCTGAAGACGGCCGATGCCTTGCAGCGTCTCGCGCCCACCGAGCAAGGCAGCCTGATGCTGAACCCGCCCTACGGTGAGCGCATCGAAGCCAAGGGCCGGGGTTCGGCCCGCCCCGAGGTGCGGGCGACCGCGCGCGAAGGCTTCGACGCCGGCGGCACGCCCGCCGCTTTCTTCGCCGACCTGGCGGGCCATTGGAAGCGGCATTACGCCGGTTGGACGGCCTGGGTGCTGAGCCCGGACATGAAACTGCCGACGCTGATGCGGCTGAAGGAAAGCCAGCGCGTGCCGATGTGGAACGGGCCGATCGAGTGCCGGCTGTTCCGCTTCGACATGGTCGCGGGCTCGGCCCGGCGCAGCACGGGCTAAGAACCGCCCGGCACGGCCGCTTCGGCCCAGCGCAGCGCCAGCGAAGCGAGCGCCGCGAGCGGCGCGGTGTCGGCGCGCAGCACGCGCGGCCCGAGCCACGCGCTGCCGAAACCCTGCTGTCGCGCCGCAGCCTCCTCGTCGTTCGACAGCCCGCCTTCCGGGCCGCTGAGCAGCGTCAGGCTGCGCATCGGCACGCCGGTGGCGGCCGCCCAGGGCTGCGCATCGCGCCAGCCGAGCAGCAGGCGCAAGTCGAGGCCCGCCGCGGCCTCTAGCGATGCTTGCGATTCTTGAGATGACGCCGTGCGCGGCAGCGCCGGCAAGCTGGCCAGCCAGGCGTGCAGGGTCTGTACCGCATGCACCACCGGGACCCGATTGCGGCCGCATTGTTCGCAGGCTGCCACGGCGACCTGCTGCCAGTGCGCCTGCCGCCGCTCGGCACGCTCGCCCACCAGGCGCAGCACCGAGCGCTCAGTGAGCAAGGGCACGATCGCCACAGCACCGAGTTCGGTCGCCTTTTCCACCAGATCGTCCATGCGGTCGTTGCTCGGCATCGCCACCGCGATCGTCACCGGCAGCCTGGCCTCGCGCTCGATGAGGCAGTGCTCGACGAGCCGCACGTCGACGCCCTTGCGGTCCATGGCCTGCACTTCGGCCTGCCACTCGCCGCCGTGACCGTCGAAGAGCGTCAGTCCCGCGCCCGGCTGCAGTCGCAGCACCTGGGCATGGCGCGCCGCAGCCGCAGGCAGCGCGAAAGGCGCTGTGTTGTGAGCGAGCGGGGTGGCGACGTGAAGGCGCGGTGCGGGCATCTGCGCAGTGTGCCCGCGACGGCGCGCGAACATTCAGACGAACAATCAGGTCGCAGGCAGACGGGCCAGGGTGGCGCGGACGATGTCGCGCGAAACCACCGCCGCAACCTCGGCCACGGGCGATTGCAAAGCTTGGGCCCAGCCGGTTTCGAGCACATCGCACAGCGCGACATCAGTGGCGAAGTGCGAGCGACCGGTGTGCGGCACTTCGTAGCGCGGGAAGAGGGGCGAAACGTCCAGATCGTGTTGCAGCAGTGCCGTGGCGATAACGATGTCGCCCACCCGCACGTCGTCGCCCAGGCCCCCGGCCACGCCGGTCCGCCAGCGGCACCCCCTCGAGGGGGTGCGGCAAAGCCGCTTCGGGGGTGGGCGTCAAAAACTGGCCTTGAATTGCACGCCGTAGGTGCGCGGCTCGTTGATGAAGCCGGTGAGGTTGTTGAAGTCGATGCCGCCGACGATGCGGGTCTGGTCGGTGATGTTGCGGCCGAAGATCGCCGCGTCGTACTTGCCGTTGCCCCAGATGTAGCCCAGCCGCACGCCGCCTTCGGTCAGGGCCTTGCCGGTGAACTCAACCGACTCGTAAAGGAAGAAATTGACCTTGCTGCGATAGACCCAGTCGGTGAAGACATAGAACTCCCCGTTGGCCGTGGGCTGCGAGTAGCGCGCGGTGAAGTTGACCGTGGTCTTGGGTGCCTGCGGCAGCGGGTTGCCGTCGATCAGTGCCGCGCCGCCGGGCGTGCGTGGGTCCGTCACCGTGCAGGCGGCGCACACCGCCACGGCCAGGCCGGGGTCCTTGATCTGGGTGTCGTTATAGCCGACGCCGAGCGTGGCGAGCAGGCGGTCGGTCAAGAAGGCCTGCAGGTCCATCTCGAACCCCTGGCCGGTGGCCTTCTTGGCGCTCAGCAGAATGTTGGCGTTGGAAGCACCCCCGACGGCGGTGAGCTGCAGGTCCTTGACGCGGTAGCTGAAGACACCGAAGTTGATGCGCGCGCGGCGGTCGAACAGGTCGGCCTTGATGCCGGCTTCGACCGAGGTGTTGGTCTCCGGGCCGGCGACCGACTGGTTGTTGAACGCGCTGGCGCCCTGCACGCTGGCGGCGCGGAAACCGGTGGCCGCACGGGCGTAGAGGTTGACGTTCGGATTGAGCGCGTAGCTGCCGCTCAAATCCCAGTTGACCTTGCTGTCGCTCGGCGAGGCACTCAAGGGGCCCTGCGCGGCCAGGTCGGCCAGCGTGCACTTCGGCGGCACCGGGATGATGCCGAGCGTCGGGCCCACGCACGGCGCGAAGCCGCTGCTGTTGTAGTCCTCGACGTTGAAGTCCTTCTTGTCCTTCGTGTAGCGCAGGCCGGCGCGCAGCTTCAAGGCCGGGCTGACGGCGTAGTTGAGCGCGCCGAACACCGCCGCGGCGTCGTTCTGCTGGCGCACCCGCAGGTAACCGTCCTGCGCATTGGCCGCCAGCGAGTCGTAGCTGAAGCTCTCGATCTTGTAGTCTTCCCTGAACAGGAACACCCCCGCCTGCCAATTGAGCGGGCCGGAGGTGTTCGACTCCAGGCGCACCTCCTGCGTCCACTGCGTGTGCGTCGGGATGCCGTCGGCCGACTCCGAAGCGAACGGGATGACGCCGGGACCGGATGCGCCGGGGGGCAGGAACGACGCGCCGAAGCCGCCGTCGATGTCGCCGCGGCTGAAGGCCTTGACCTGCTCATAGCCGGTGATCGAGTAAAGCGACAAGCCCTGCCCGAGTGCCCAGCGCAGGCGCAGGTTGGCGCCGTAGTTCTGCAGCCGCGACTCGTTCAACCCGTCGACCGAGATCTTGCGTTGGTCGAAACCCGGCACCAAATCGTTCGTGCCGGGCTGGATGATGTTGGCGCGGAACAGGCGCGCCGAGCCATTGAAGTCGCGCGCATGCACGTTGGCCAGGGCGCTGAAGTCGCGGTCCGGCTCGACCAGCCACTGCACGCGCAGCGCGCTGTCGCGGTAGCCCTCCAGGTCCTGTGTCGGCCCGCTGGCCAGGGTGTTCTCGACCCAGTCGTTGCGGGTCTGGTTGAGCAGTGAGAAACGCAGCGCCGAGCGGTCGCCGAGCGGAATGTTGAGCGCGCCCTCGGCATTTGCGGTGCCGTGGTTGCCGATCGACAGGCTGCCGTAACCCTCGCTCTTCTTCAGCAGCGGCCGCACCGAATCGAACTTGACCACGCCCGCCGGCGTGTTGCGGCCGAACAGCGACCCCTGCGGCCCGCGCAGCACTTCGATGCGGGCGATGTCGAACACCGGGAAACCCTTCAGGATCGGGTTCTCCTGCACCACGTCGTCGTACACCAGCGACACCGGCTGCGAGGCGTTGAGGCGGAAGTCGGTGTTGCCGTAACCGCGCAAGTAGAAGCGCGGGAAGGCGCGGCCGAACGAGGACTCGACGTTCAGGCTCGGCACGCGCCCCGCCAAACCGCGCAGGTCGTTGCCGCTGGTGCCCAGCACGTCGAGCAGCTCGCCCTGTAGCACGGTCACCGAGTTGGGCACCTGCTGCAGGTTTTCGACCCGGCGCTCGGCGGTGACGGTGATCGTCTCGAGCTGGCCGGGCGCGGCCGGCGGAGCGGCCTGGGCCGATGCACCGCCAGACAGCGCAGCGAGTGCCGCGGCTGCCAGCACATGGTGCGCGCAAGGGGTGAAGCGGGGGCGGGTCTTCAACATGGGTCCTCCGTTACGGCGATGTTTGGATTGACGCAAGGCGCATGCCAAAGGCCGTGCTCCCTGCCCACGGCGGATCATCGCGGGGCGGGGAGTTTCGGTCTATCGCCGCGGGGAATCCGCGGCCGAATGACGCCGCCACGCAACAACCGCGGCTCGTGAACCCTACCGACGTCAGGCCAGCAGCTCGAGCTCGAAACGCTTGCGGCCGTGAATCCGATAGACGCTGAAATCAGCGACGTCGAGCGTGGCGATGCGGGTGATGCCGGCGGCTTCGGCGAGCCAGACCAATTCCAGGTCGGCCCAGTCAGGGTCCTGATCAGCGTATTTCTCGAAGAGTTGTGCGATTCGCGCATAGCCGCTGGCGTCGGGATGATGCACCTCGATAACACCTCGAGCGGGTAGTCCAGCCAACGCCGTGCGCAAGCGAGCGGGCAGGAAGAAGGCCGTCTCGATCAGTACCGGCGCCACCGTCAGCAACACCGCCTGGGTGGTACGCAGCCATGCCGTTGCCGCCTCATGCCGAGTATCGAGGCGGTTGAACAGGGCCACCAGAACGCCGGTGTCCATGAGCACCCTCCCCTTTCGTGACGCCACCGGCGACACCTCGGGCCGCGCCCTGCGCAGCGATGTCACGCGCCGCCTTGGTGGGCCCTGCGTTGGATGAAGCTCTCGGCAATGCGTGCGCGGACCCTGGCTTTGTCCGCAGTGCCGCCATCCAGCGTCACCGCACCGATCAGGCCGGATTTCTCGAATGCACGAAAGTTGGCGCTGGCGGGCTGCGTGCGCTTGGGGTCCGTTTCGCCATTCCGGGCCGCCTCCAGCGGGCTGGCCAGCAAGTACGCCGCCAGCGACTGCTGCACGACCAGACTCTTCGTCACGCCGGCCTCGGCGCAATAACGATCGAGCGCCGACGACAGCGCAGGGTCCAGTCGAACGGAGACGAAAATCCGCCTCACTCGATCGCCTTCACCATCTGCTCGACCACCTTCTTCGCATCGCCGAACACCATCATGGTCTTGTCCATGTAGAAGAGCTCGTTGTCCAGGCCGGCGTAGCCGGCGGCCATCGAGCGCTTGTTGACGATCACGGTCTTGGCCTTGTAGGCCTCCAGGATCGGCATGCCGTAGATCGGGCTGCCTTTGATCATCGCGGCCGGGTTCACGACGTCGTTGGCACCCAGGACGATCGCCACGTCGACCTGGCCGAACTCGCCGTTGATGTCGTCCATCTCGAAGACCTGGTCATAGGGCACCTCGGCTTCCGCCAGCAGCACGTTCATGTGGCCGGGCATGCGGCCGGCCACCGGGTGGATCGCGTACTTCACCGTGACGCCCTTGGCCGTCAGCTTGGCGGCCAACTCCTTGACGGCGTGCTGTGCCCGCGCGACCGCGAGGCCGTAGCCCGGGACGATGATGACGGTCTCGGCATTGCCCAGGATGAAGGCCGCGTCGTCGGCGCTGCCGCTCTTGACGCTGCGCTGCGCTCCGCCGCCCGCTGCCGCCGTCGTCGCCTCGCCGCCGAAGCCGCCGAGGATGACGTTGAAGAACGAGCGGTTCATCGCCTTGCACATGATGTAGGAGAGGATCGCCCCCGACGACCCGACCAGGCTGCCGGCCACGATCAGCATCGCGTTGTTCAGCGAGAAGCCGATGCCCGCCGCCGCCCAGCCCGAGTAGCTGTTGAGCATGCTCACCACCACCGGCATGTCCGCGCCGCCGATCGGGATGATCAGCGTCACGCCGATCACGAAGGCCAGCACCAGCATCAGCGCGAAGTACAGGTTCGACTGGGTCATCGTGTAGGCGACGATCAGGCCCAGCAACGCCAGGCCGAGCACTGCATTCAGCACGTGCTGGCCGGGGAAAGTCACCGGCGCGCCCTGGAACAGGCGGAACTTGTAGGTCCCGCTCAACTTGCCGAAGGCGATGACTGAGCCGCTGAAGGTGACGGCACCGATGGCCGCGCCCAGGGCCAACTCGAGCCGGTTGCCGTGCGGGATCGCGGCATCCTTGGCCGTGATGCCGAAGGCCCAGGGCTCGACCGCCGCTGCGATCGCGATGAACACCGCCGACAGGCCGATCATGCTGTGGAAGAACGCCACCAGCTCGGGCATCTTGGTCATCTCGACCGTGCGCGCGCGCCACGCTCCGTATGCCCCGCCGGCCACCAGGCCGAGCATGACCCAGGCGATGCCGGCCACACCGCTGCGGCCGAACTGGCCTGCGAGCTGCACGATCAGCGCCGCGGTCGTCAGCACCGCGATCGCCATGCCGACCATGCCGAACAGGTTGCCGCGGATCGAGGACGTGGGGTGGGACAGGCCCTTCAGCGCCTGGATGAAGCAGACGCTGGCAACGAGATACAGCAGGGTGACGACGTCGAGGCTCATTTATTGTTTCCCCTCGACGGGCTTGGCCGGCCGTTCCTTCTTCTTGAACATTTCCAGCATCCGCCGGGTCACCAGGAAGCCGCCGAAGATGTTGACCGCCGCCAGTGCCACCGCCAGCACGCCCATGGTCTTGGCCAGGCCGCCTTCGGTCAGTGCCGCGGCGAGCATCGCGCCGACGATCACGATCGCCGAGATCGCGTTGGTCACCGCCATCAGCGGCGTGTGCAGCGCCGGCGTGACCGTCCACACGACGTGGTAGCCGACGTAGATCGCCAGCACGAAGATGATCAGGTTGGTGATGGTCGGGGAGACGATGTCCATGGTGTCTGTTTCCTTTTCGGTTCGCCGCAGCGTCAGCAGCCTCAGACGCGACAGACCTTGCCGTCGCGGGTCATCAGGCAGGCCGCGACGATGTCGTCGTCCATCGGCACCTCGAACGTGCCTTCCTTCGTGATCACGAGCTTGAGGAAGTCGAGCACGTTGCGCGCGTAGAGCGAGGAGCTGTCGGCCGCGACCAGGGCCGGGATGTTGGTCTCTCCGACAATCGTCACGCCATACCGAACGACGGTCTGCCCGACCTCGGTCAGCGGGCAGTTGCCGCCGGCGGGGGCGGCCATGTCCACGATCACACTGCCGGGCTTCATGGCCTTGACCATCTCCTCGGTGATCAGCACCGGTGCGGGGCGCCCGGGGATCAACGCGGTCGAGATCACGATATCGGCCGCGGCCACGCGCTTGGCGACCTCGACCTTCTGGCGCTCGAGCCACGACAGTGGCATCGGCTTGGCATAACCGCCCACGCCCTCGGCCGCTTCCTTCTCTTCGGCGGTCTCGTAGGGCACGTCGATGAACTTGGCGCCGAGCGACTCGACCTGCTCCTTCACGCTGGGCCGCACGTCGCTGGCCTCGATCACCGCGCCCAGGCGCTTGGCCGTCGCGATGGCCTGCAGCCCGGCGACGCCGACGCCCAGGATCACGACGCGCGCGGCCTTGATCGTGCCGGCCGCGGTCATCAGCATCGGCATCAGGCGCTGGTACTGGTTGGCGGCGATCATCAACGCCTTGTAGCCGGCGATGTTGGCTTGGCTCGACAGCACGTCCATGCTCTGCGCGCGCGTGGTCCGCGGCGCAGCTTCGAGGGCGAAGCTGGTGAGCCCGGCGCCGGCCAGGCGGTTCAGGTTGTCCTTGTCGAACGGGTTCAACATGCCGACGACGGCCGCCCCGGTCTTCACCAGCACCAGCTCGTCGAGCGAGGGGCTGCGCACCTTCAGGATCAGGTCGGCGGCGAAGGCGCCAGTGCGGTCGGTGATCTCGGCGCCAGCCGCCACGTAGGCCTCGTCGATGGCGCTGGCCGCGACGCCCGCGCCCGACTGGACGCGCACGGTGTGGCCTTGGGCCTTCAACTTCTTCGCCGTCTCGGGCGTGACGGCGACACGTGTCTCGCCGGCCACCGTTTCGAGCGGAACGCCGATCAGCATGGTGCGGTTCTCCTCGGGGTCTTGTGGCGCGGGCTGCTGCCGCGCGCGTCGGGCTGCGAGCTTAATGCACGCGCGCGGCGGTTTACGATGCTCGCCCGATGGCCACCACCTTCAACGGGCGCTGGACGCCCAATGTCACCGTCGCGGCCATCGTCGAGGCCGACGGCCGCTACCTGCTGGTGGAAGAAGAAACCGCCGACGGCCTGCGCCTGAACAACCCGGCCGGCCACCTCGAAGCCGGCGAGTCGCTGCTGCAGGCCGTCGTGCGCGAAGTGCTCGAAGAAGCCGCTTGCGACTTCACGCCGAGCCACCTCGTGGGCGTGTACCTGGCGCCGTCGAGCGACCCGGCCAAACCCAGCTACCTGCGCTTCGCCTTCGCCGGCAGCGTGGGCGCGCCTCGACCGGGCGCCACGCTCGACGAAGGCATCGTCCGCACCCTCTGGCTCATCCCGGCCCAGATCGAAGCCGAGCGGGCGCGCCATCGCAGCCCGCTGCTGTGGCGCTGCATCCAGGACCACCGCGCCGGGCAGCGTCATCCGTTGAGCTTGCTCCATACCGAGGGTCCGGGGGGCGCCTTCTAGGCGCGTGGGTCGGCGCTTTGAGTGCGGTCAATGAATGCATTGAGTACAATGAATGCACTGCAAAAGTTTTCCCCATGGCCACCCTGACCATTCGTGATCTGGACGAATCATTGAAGCGCAGGCTGCGCATGCGTGCTGCGAGCCGGAACCGCTCGATGGAGGAAGAGGCGCGGCAGATCCTGCGCGGGGCACTGCTCGAGGACCCTGCTGCACCCGTCGACTTGGCGGCCCGCATCCGGGCCCGGTTCGCCGCTTTGGGCGATGTGAAGCTGACCCTTACTGAGCGCGAGCCCATGCGCACGCCGCCGACCTTCGAGGCAGACGCGCAGGCCGTCCCGGCCTCTCCACCCAAGAGCCGGGCGCGGACATCGCGACGAGCATGACTACGCTGCTCGACACGAATGTGCTCTCTGAGCTGCTTCGTGCGCAGCCCGACCCCGCAGTCTTCGCCTGGTTTGCTGCACAGCCAGCCGACAGCCTGTTCGTGAGCGCGGTGACCCAGGCGGAGATGCTGCTCGGGGCGCGATTGCTGCCGGCTGGCAAGCGGCGCCGGCAACTGGAGCAATCGCTCGAGGCCATGTTCAACGAGGACTTCGCTGCCCGTGTGCTGCCGTTCGATGCCAGGGCTGCCGACCAGTACGCCACGCTCGCAGCGGCCCGTCGCCGCGCGGGCCGGTCCATATCCCAATTCGACGCCCAGATCGCCGCCATCGCGTCGAGTCATCGCATGGCCCTGGCCACCCGCAACGCCAGCGACTTCGAAGGCTGCGGTTTGACGCTGACGAATCCGTGGACAGGCCGCTGAAGGAAGTCGACCCGGATAATTCCGGCGTGCGCAGCAGCAAGCAACGTGTGGTGGTGGGCCTGTCAGGCGGCGTCGACTCGGCCGTCAGCGCCTGGCTGCTCGAGCAGCAGGGTTTCGAGGTCCTCGGCCTGTTCATGAAGAACTGGGAAGACGACGACGACAGCGAGTACTGCTCGTCGAACGTCGACTTCGTCGACGCCGCAGCGGTGGCCGACGTGCTGGGCATCGAGATCGAGCATGTCAACTTTGCCGCCGAGTACAAGGACCGCGTGTTCGCCGAATTCCTGCGCGAGTACTCGGCCGGCCGCACGCCCAACCCCGACGTGCTGTGCAATGCCGAGATCAAGTTCAAGGCTTTCCTCGACCATGCGCTGCGGCTCGGTGCCGAGCACATCGCCACCGGCCACTACGCCCGAGTGCGCGAACGCGCGGGCCGCTTCGAACTGCTGAAGGGCCGGGACCCGGCCAAGGACCAGAGCTACTTCCTGCACCGCCTGAACCAGGCGCAGCTGGCTCGGACGCTGTTCCCGGTGGGTGAACTGAAGAAGACCGAGGTGCGCCGCATCGCGGCCGAGATCGGCCTGCCGAACGCGAAGAAGAAGGATTCGACCGGGATCTGCTTCATCGGCGAGCGGCCGTTTCGCGATTTCCTGAACCGCTACCTGCAACACGCGCCGGGAGACATCGAAGACGAGCGCGGGCGCCGCATCGGCCGCCACGTCGGGCTGTCGTTCTACACCCTGGGCCAGCGCCAGGGCCTGGGCATCGGCGGCGTGAACTTGAAGGGTGCGTCCGCCGCCGGGCCGGTCGGCTATCACGCGCCCTGGTTCGTCGCACGCAAGGACCTCGAACGCAATGTGCTGGTGGCCGTGCAGGGCCACGAACACCGGGCACTGCTGTCGCACACGCTGCAGGCCGACGACACGAGCTGGGTCGCGGGCGCCGCGCCGCCGCCCGGCCGCTACGCCGCAAAGACGCGCTACCGGCAGGCCGATGCAGTATGTGACTTCGCGGCGCAGGAAGGTGGCCGCTTCGCGCTAGCCTTCGACGACGCGCAATGGGCGGTAACGCCCGGACAAAGCGCCGTGCTGTACGACGGCGAGGTGTGTCTGGGCGGCGGCGTCATCACAGCCGCCGAACAAGCCCACTCAAACCAAGCTTCCCGCCACGGGTCCGGCTCTGCCGGCCCGTCAGCGGACGGCCCCCCCGGGGGGTAGCGAGCGAAAGCGAGCTCGGGGGCTCCAATTCAAAACGGGATGTCGTCGTCCATGTCGTCGAACCCCGTCGACGACGATGACTTGGCCGGGGCCGACGCCGCTGGCCGGCCGGCCGGGCGCGACGCCGGTGCGCTGCGTTGCCCGCCGCCCGAGTCGTCGCCGCCGCCCAGGCCTTCGCGGCTGCCGAGCAATTGCATGTCGGTGGCCACGATCTCGGTGGTGAACTTCTCGACGCCGTCCTTGTCGGTCCACTTGCGCGTCTTCAGTCGCCCTTCGACATAGACCGAGCGGCCCTTCTTCAGGTACTCGCCGGCAATCTCGGCCAGCCGGTCGCGGAAGACCACGCGGTGCCATTCGGTTTCTTCCTGCTTCTCGCCGCTGGTCTTGTCCTTCCAGGTGCGCGAGGTGGCGATGGCGACGTTGCAGATCGAGCCGCCGTCGGGGAACGAGCGCGTTTCCGGGTCGCGGCCGAGATTGCCGACGATGATGACTTTGTTGACCGAGGCCATGGGGCACTCCTTGAGCACGGGCAATGATGATACCGAGCCCGGGCGCTTACCATCCACCGCCGATGTCCGAAGTTCTATTAGCGCCCCCGCCCTCCGCTGCCCTGTCGGTGCTCCAGGAGGTCTTCGGCTACAGCGCCTTCCGGGGCCTGCAGGCCCAGGTCATCGAGCATGTGAGCACCGGTGGCGACGCACTCGTGCTGATGCCCACGGGCGGCGGCAAGAGCCTGTGCTACCAGGTGCCGGCCATCGTGCGCCACCGCGCCGGCCAAGGCGTGGCCATCGTGGTGAGCCCGCTGATCGCGTTGATGCACGACCAGGTCGGCGCGCTCGAAGAGGCGGGTGTGCACGCCGCGTTCCTCAATTCGACCCTCAGCAGCGACGAAGCCCAGCATGTCGAGCGCGAGCTGCGCTCGGGCCGCCTGGTGCTGCTGTACGCGGCGCCGGAACGGCTGCTCACGCCGCGCTTTTTGGCCATGCTCGACTCGCTGTCAGAGCGCGGCCTGCTCAGTCTGTTCGCGATCGACGAAGCGCATTGCGTGAGCCAGTGGGGCCACGACTTCCGAGAAGAGTACCTCGGCCTGTCGGTGCTGCACGAGCGCTTCCCAGGCGTGCCGCGCATCGCGCTCACGGCCACCGCCGACGACATCACGCGGGCCGACATCGTGGCGCGCCTGTCGCTCGGGTCGGCGCGCAGCTTCGTCGCGAGCTTCGACCGGCCCAACATCCGCTACGCGATCGTCGAGAAGGACGAACCGCGCCGCCAGCTGCTGCGCTTCCTGCGTGACGAGCACCCCGGAGAGGCCGGCATCGTCTACTGCGGCACGCGCAAGAAGGTCGAGGAAATGGCCGATGCGCTGAGTGCCGAAGGCATTCCGGCGCTGCCGTACCACGCCGGCCTGGACGCCAAGCTGCGCCAGCGCCACCAGGACCGCTTCCTGCGCGAGGAGTCGCTGGTCATGGTCGCGACCATCGCCTTCGGCATGGGCATCGACAAGCCCGACGTGCGCTTCGTGGCCCACCTCGACCTGCCGAAGAACATCGAGGCCTACTACCAGGAGACCGGGCGCGCGGGCCGTGACGGTGCGCCTGCCGACGCCTGGATGGCCTACGGCCTGCAGGACGTCGTCAACCAGCGCCGCATGATCGACGAGAGCCCGGCGGCCGAAGAGTTCAAGCGCGTGCAGCGCGGCAAGCTCGACGCCCTGCTGGCCCTGGCCGAAGCGCACGACTGCCGTCGCGTGCGGCTGCTGGGCTACTTCGGCGAGAACAGCACGCCCTGCGGGAATTGCGATAACTGTTTGACGAACCCGGAGACTTGGGACGGCACCGAAGCCGCCCGCAAGCTGCTGTCGTGCATCTACCGCATCCAGCAGGGCAGCGGCATCGGTTTCGGCGCCGGCCACCTGATCGATGTGCTGCGCGGCAAGGTCACCGACAAGGTGACGCAACATGGCCACCAGCGCCTGTCCACCTTCGGCATCGGCGCCGATCTGGACGAAGCGCGCTGGCGCGGCGTGTTGCGGCAGCTGGTTGCCCTCGGCCATGTTGTGCCGGAGGGTGAATACAACACGCTGGCGATGACCGACAGCGCGCGCGCGGTCTTGAAAGGCGCTGTGCCCATCGTGCTGCGCGTGCCGCGCCCGGCTGCGCCGCGCGGCCGGTTGCGCAAGGAGCGCAGCGCGTCGTCCGGCCGCACACCGGCGGCCGCGGCCGAACTCGACAGCGCCGCGCAGCAGCGCTTTGCTGCGTTGAAAGCGTGGCGCGGCGAGGTGGCGCGTGAGCACAACCTGCCGGCCTACCTCGTCTTCCACGACGCCGTGCTCGCCGCCATGGCGCGCGAACAGCCGGCCTCGCTCGACGACCTGGCGCAGATCAGCGGCGTCGGGGCCAAGAAGCTAGAAGCCTACGGGCGCGAGATCCTGGGCGTGCTGGAGTGCCGGTAAGGGCTGTCAGAATTCCAGCGCCATGCCTGTCGCTCGCAACACGCCCGATCCAGCAAAGTTCAACGCCGAGGCAGGCCTGCCATTTCAGCTGCGCATCGAAGACTTTCGTGCAGCCATGCAGGATGTTTATGATTTCTTTTTTGACGTGAATGAAGGTTTGACTGTCAGAGGGCTCGAGCGACTCGATGACATGCTCAGGCCAGCCAGCCTGTCGGGGGTGGTCTCCGATATGTTGACTGCGAGTTTGGCCAAGCACAGCCGCGCGCTGGTCGTGAACGCGTACTTCAATGGCCATCCTGACCTGCTGGTCCGGGGTCACTACCCTGACAACAGCGTGAAGGCTGGCGAGCAGGGCGTAGAGATCAAGAGCACTCGCAAGGCCGGCGGTGCGGTTGATACGCATGGCGCACGGACTCAATGGATGTGCGTCTTCGTCTATGCCATCGACAACAAGACCGAGCCCGCCATTCAGCGCCAGCCGTTGGCGTTTACCGAGGTGTATCTCGGCTGGGTCGAGGTCGACGACTTCCGCTGCAATGCGCGCGGCGAGCTCGGAACGCGCACCGCGACGCTGGATGCGCAAGGAGTCGCCAAGCTTCGACGCAGCTGGGTTTACCTGGACCCTGTGGTTTCGACGCGCATCGTCGCCAAACGAGGTAGGGCTTCACAAGCCAAATCGAAGTAGGCTTTGTCGCGCTCGACGCCAATGCTGGCGTAGCCCACTGCTTCAGCCGCCGCCAGCGTCGACCCTGCACCGGCGAATGGGTCGAGCACCACGCCTTCGCCGAGCGGCAAGACCCCGCGGACGACTTTGCGCAGGAAGGCTTGGGGCTTCAGGCTCGGGTGCGGCGCCAGCTTGCGCTCGGTGGCGCGCGTTGGCGACGACTCGATCACGTCACCAAACGGCTTGTCTGACGAGATGCGTCGAAAGCCCCCGGTACCCCATTTGCGCAAGTTGTCCTGAGCGCGGCCTTCGAGCGGCTTGCGGAACACCAGCCAAGGCTCCCACATCGAGCGCGGCATCACACTTACGTCGTTGAACTCGACATGTGCCGCCTTGGGGCGATCGCCGCCGCGCATCGTCATGACCAGTCGGACGAGCTCGCCGCGCCGCTCCAACCCGGCACGCGACAAGGCCCCTGAGACGACGTAAGAGAGCAGCGGGTTGCTGGCGACCACGACATTGGCGCCCGGAACCAGGACACGGATCAAGCGGCGGGCCCAGGTAAAGAAGAAGCGCTCGAGCGCGACAAGGTCCGTAGCGGTCAATACCGTGAAGCGTGGCAGCGGTGAGCGCTTCACGCCGTCAAAGCTCGGTGGAATGCGCCACACCCCCCCCTTGCCCGCGCGCAGCTTGTCCTGCTCGACATCGGAGTACTCCACCAGGCCATAGGGCGGGTCGGTGACGACGGCATGCACGGAGTGCGCCGGTTGCTCGTCCAGCCAAGCGCTGCAATCGCCAAGGTGGAGTGTTGCGCGACCGAAGCGGAACGCCGGCGGTTCGCGTCTGCGCACGGCGGGTCGTGTCGTCTGCCCGTCGTCGAAGCCATTGAGGACATACTGCGCGCGATCCATGCGCGCGAACAAGATTGGCGTGTTGATCTGTAGATAGGAGCGTATCGACGAAGCAGGCACGTCCCCGATCAATTCAGCGACGCCGTTGGCGATCTCCTTGACCGAGCCACCGGCAGGCCGCTCTTCGAGCACTTGAATGATCGCGTCTCGTACTTCACCGGGGCGTCTGCGCATGGGGTCTCACTGAGTGACCCCGACAGTATAGACGTCCAGACGTCAATCGTTTCAATCTAGCGCACTGTCACCGCGACAGTCTGGCTCTCCGGCCACCAGGCCGACGGTCTCGCCGCCTGAGGCGATCGCCGGCGATGCGCGGCCGACGAGTTCGTGCACGCGCGGATCGGTCGTGCTGCTGATCGACGGCGGCGCGCAGGGCGAGATCCACTTCGAAGCGCCGGCCCGGGGCCAGGCTGGCGCTGCCGCGGCCGCGCTGCACATAATGCTCGATTGCCCTGCTCACGCCCATGCCCCCCGACCGCACCCAGCTCCGCATCCGCGGAGCGCGCACCCACAACCTGAAGAACATCGACCTCGACATCCCGCGCGATGCCCTGGTGGTGATCACCGGGCTGTCGGGTTCGGGCAAATCGAGCCTGGCTTTCGACACGCTGTATGCCGAAGGCCAACGGCGCTATGTCGAAAGCCTTTCGGCTTACGCCCGGCAGTTCCTGCAGTTGATGGACAAGCCCGATGTCGATGTGATCGAGGGGCTCAGCCCCGCCATCAGCATCGAGCAGAAGGCCACCTCGCACAACCCGCGCTCGACCGTCGGCACCATCACCGAGATCCACGACTACCTGCGGCTGCTCTACGCCCGCGCCGGCACGCCCTTCTGCCCCGAGCACGACGTGCCGCTGCGGGCCCAGAGCGTCTCGCAGATGGTCGACGCGGTGCTGGCGTTGCCCGAAGACACGCGGCTGGCGGTGCTGGCGCCGGTGGTGCGCGACCGCAAGGGCGAATTCGCCGACCTCTTCGCCGACATGCAGGCGCAGGGCTATGTGCGCTTTCGCGTCGACGGCGCGGTCGTGGAAGCGGCCGACCTGCCCAAGTTGAAGAAGGCCGAGAAGCACGACATCGATGTCGTCGTCGACCGCCTCAAGTCGCGCGACGGCCTCCAGCAGCGCCTGGCCGAAAGCTTCGAGGCCGCGACGCGCATTGCCGACGGCCGCGCGCTGGCGCTGGAGATGGACACCGGCCGCGAGCACCTGTTCAGCAGCAAGTTCGGTTGCCCCGTGTGCAGCTACTCGCTGCCCGAGCTCGAACCGCGCCTGTTCTCGTTCAACTCGCCCGTGGGCGCCTGCCCGGCCTGCGACGGGCTCGGGCAAGTGACCGTGTTCGACCCCGATCGCGTGGTCGCCTTCCCCTCGCTCAGCCTGGCCAGCGGCGCCATCAAGGGCTGGGACCGGCGCAACGCCTACACGCACTCGATGCTCGAAGCTGTGGCACGGCATTACGGCTTCGATCTGGAAACGCCGTACGAGAAGCTGCAGCCCGAGCACCAGCAGGTTCTGCTGCACGGCTCGGCGCCTGTCGAGATCGCTTTCGTCTACCAGGCTGAAGCCGCCGGCGGGCGCAAGCGCAGCGTCAAGCGATCGCACCCCTTCGAGGGCGTGATCCCGAGCTTCGAGCGGCGCTGGCGCGAAACCGATTCGGCCGCAGTGCGCGAAGACCTGGCGCGCTACCAGGCCGCCAAGCCATGCGCCGTTTGCAGCGGCACGCGCCTGAGGCGCGAGGCGCGGCATGTGTTCCTGCAAGGGGAAGACCCAGCCGTGCGCGGCCTGCCGATCTACGCCGTCGAACACGCCACGTTGGCAGACTGCCTGGCGCACTTCGAGACGCTGCACCTGGTGGGCAACAAGGCCGACATCGCCGACAAGGTGATCCGCGAGATCCGCTCGCGCCTGAAGTTCTTGAACGACGTCGGGTTGAACTACCTCAGCCTGGACCGCAATGCCGACACCCTTTCAGGCGGCGAGGCCCAGCGCATCCGCCTGGCGTCGCAGATCGGCTCGGGCCTGACGGGCGTGATGTACGTGCTCGACGAGCCCAGCATCGGCCTGCATCAGCGCGACAACGAACGCCTGATCGGCACGCTGCGGCGGCTGCGCGACCTGGGCAACAGCGTGCTGGTGGTCGAGCATGACGAAGACCTGATCCGCAGCGCCGACCACGTGGTCGACATGGGCCTGGGCGCGGGCGTGCACGGCGGCCGCGTGATCGCCCAGGGCACGCCGGACGAAGTGGCGGCCAATGCCGAGTCGTTGACCGGGAGGTACTTGGGCGGGGCGCTCCGGATTGCGGTGCCGAAGCGGCGCGTCGCGGAAGCCGGCGCAGGCAGCTTGCGCATCGTCAACGCCCACGGCAACAACCTGCAGGGGGTCGACGTCGACATCCCCGTCGGCCTTTTCACCTGTGTCACCGGCGTCTCCGGGTCGGGCAAGAGCACGCTGGTCAACGACACGCTGTACACCGCCGTGGCCAAGAAGCTCTACCAGAGCCACGCCGAGCCGGCGCCGCACGATGCGATCGAAGGCCTCGAAGCGTTCGACAAGGTCATCAATGTCGACCAGAGCCCGATCGGCCGCACCCCGCGCAGCAACCCGGCCACCTACACAGGGCTCTTCACGCCGATCCGTGAACTCTTCGCCGAGGTGCCCGCGGCGCGCGAACGCGGCTACGGCCCCGGGCGCTTCTCGTTCAACGTCAGCTCGTCCACCGGCGGCGGGCGCTGCGAAGCCTGCCAGGGCGACGGCGTGCTGAAGGTCGAGATGCACTTCCTGCCCGACGTGTACGTGCCCTGCGACGTCTGCCACGGCGCGCGCTACAACCGCGAGACGCTGGAGATCCTCTACAAAGGCAAGCACATCACCGGCGTGCTCGGCATGACGGTCGAAGACGCCTTCGGCTACTTTTCGGCGGTGCCGAGCATTGCGCGCAAGCTGCAGACGCTGCTCGACGTCGGCCTGGGCTACATCACGCTCGGCCAGAGCGCGACCACGCTTTCGGGCGGCGAGGCGCAGCGCGTGAAGCTGGCGTTGGAACTGAGCAAACGCGACACCGGCCGCACGCTCTACATCCTCGACGAGCCCACCACCGGCCTGCACTTCGCCGACATCGAACTGCTGCTGAAGGTGCTGCACCAGCTGCGCGATGCGGGCAACACCATCGTCGTGATCGAGCACAACCTGGACGTCATCAAGACCGCCGACTGGGTGGTCGACATGGGGCCCGAAGGCGGCGGTGGCGGCGGCCGCGTGGTGGCCACCGGTACGCCGGAGGCGATCGCTGCGTCCGCCGACAGTCACACCGGCCGCTTCCTCACCACCTTGTTGGCGCGCGCCAATGCAGCCGCGTGACGTTGCCGCGTGACACAGCGCACGAACCGCCACCCCGCGGGCACCCCTCGGTCACATGTCGACACCGCGCAGGCCGCAGCGCCGTGAACTGCGCCCCTCGCCACAGACGCGGGGCCTTTCCAGAATTGGGCCATGTTGTCTGCCCAGTTCCGGCCTTTGCTTTCGGCCCGCCGCCCGGCCATACGACTGGCCATCGCCAGTTTGCTGACGTTGCCGGTGTGGTTCTCGAACCTCTCGCACGCCCAGTCGAACGACACCTTGCTGCCGTGCGCCGACACCCAGGCGCTGCAGCGAGCGGTCGAACGGCTCAACGACGTGCGGCAGACGGCCGCGCCGTGTGAGGGTGCCGCCGCACAGCCGGCCGCGGTACGGCAGCTCCTCGCGTGGGAACAGCGGCTGGCGACCAGCGCCCAGGCACAGGCCAGCGACCTGGCGCAACGCGACCTGCTCTCGCATGTCGACGCGCAGCAACGCAGCTTCGGCTTGCGCCTTCGCAGCGCCGGCTACGCGGCCGCGGGGGCGGGAGAGAACCTGGCCGCGGGCCAGACCGATTTCGACGACACGCTGCAAGCCTGGCTGGCCAGCCCCACCCACTGCGCCAACCTGATGCAACCGGACTTTCGCGACGTCGGCCTGGCCTGCGTGCAGCGGCCCGGTTCGCGCTACGAGCGCTTCTGGGTGGCGCACCTGGGCGCGCCGGTGCGCCGCATCGCGTCGGCGATGGCTAGCGCGCCGGCGCTGCCGAGCGGCGAGCTGCTCGCCGTGCGCTGACCCACCCAACCAGCCCGAGCCCGAGCAGCAGACTGGCCCAGGTGGCCGGCTCTGGCACGGGCGTGATCGTTCCGGGCAGGCCACTCTCCGGCAGCACGCCGCCCTCGAAAGAGCCGGGCCCACTGCCCAGCGGCGGCAGGCTGAGGAAGCCATTGCGGCCGCTGGGGGCGGCGCCACCGCCGGAGCTGGCGCCGTCCGCCGGCAAACCCGCCGATAAACCCGCAAACGGCACGCCGATGTCGCCACCGAGGCCAGCGTCGGGCCCGAGCTCGCCGGCCGCATCGCCGAGCGGAAACAACGCCAACGCTGCGCCGGCGACGGCTTCGGCGAACGACGAAGTGGCCTGCGGCCGTGCCGTTCCCGGCGCCGCATCGGGCTCGCCCGCGTAGCGTTCCGAGCTGGCATCGGTGGGGCCGGGCGCGGGGTTCGGTGCGGCCGCATCCGCCGGTGCTTCGCCCGCCGGCGCGCCAGCGATAGCCTCCGGCGTGCGCTCGATGCGGCTGACGTTGCGGCACACGGTGGGCACCAGGATGCAATGGC
>Ga0163144_10004593_pt1 | contig 31026 bp, 18 predicted proteins | sample OliLak19BULKMAT1_FD_123175 | JGI IMG/M metagenome (GOLD analysis project Ga0163144, IMG submission 123175) | Freshwater microbial mat bacterial communities from Lake Vanda, McMurdo Dry Valleys, Antarctica - Oligotrophic Lake LV.19.BULKMAT1 | ecosystem: Environmental > Aquatic > Freshwater >... | reverse complement strand
GGCCGCTTCACCAGCATGCGCATGGGCAGCAATGCGCTGTGCTTTGGCGCGGATTCGCTCTCGGCCCCGGACGAAGTGCGTAACTGGGTCAAGCCGATCGGCTTCGGCAACGACTGGAGCCAGCGCGCGACCTCACCCGTGATCGATCTCACGCCCCGCGCGGGACTCAAGGTCACGTTCGATGCCGTGCTGCAGCTGCAGGGTTCCTTCCCCAACCTGTCTGGCCCGCAGATCGGCAATCTGCTCGCGCTGCAAGCACTCGACACCGGCGGCCAGTGGCGCAGCATGCCGCTGCGCGCCATCGCCACCTCGCTCGACAACACCGACTCCACCAACACCTATCCCGTGGTGGATGGCAGCGGCATGTTCCGGTTCGAGTCGTTGATCGACAACTTCTACACGTTCGACGCGAACGCGCGAGTGAGGCTCGTGGTCAACACGAACGGCAATGGCTCGGCCGAGGACGGTACCACCTCCTTGGACGACACCGCCCCCGTGGTCGCGGCAGCGATCGTCGATAACATCCGCGTCACCGATGCGACCTCCACGGTGCTCTCGACCGACTTCGAGGACGGCAGCCTGCAAGGCTGGACTCTCACGGCCCGCAATCAGAAGAGCTTCCAGCCAGGCGTGCAGCTGTACTGGATCCACGACGAACCGTCGTTGGCGGCGCCGCGCGTGACGAGCGGGTTCGATTTCACCGATCCCACGTGCGTGTGGAACTTCACCGAGCCGGGCACGGGGCTCTACACGCCGTACGTGCTCGCGCGGCTCACCTCGCCGTGGATCGCACTGCCCTCGCCTGGCACTCCCGCGCAGATCGCGTTCTCGGGCAAGCTGGCGAACTTGAATCAGGCGCGTCTCGTGGCGCCGTGGGTACGCGTCAAGCGCGCGGGACAGACGCGCCCGTCGGCGATCCGCCCCGGGTTCTTCACGCTCAACAGTGGGTTCCAAGGCGCCGATGCCGCCACGCCGTTCACGAACCAGTTCACCATGAACTTCCCCACCGACTTCCAGGGCGCGGTGCTGGGCGAAGCGGACTCGATCCAGCTGGTCTACCAGATCGAGGATCACCTCGATCGCGTCACCGCCGGCAACCAGTCGGTGTCCGAGCGCGACTCGAAGTACCCCTACCTCGATGACTTCCACGTCTACCAGATCGGCATCGACGCCGATGCCGACGGTATCCCCGATGCGTTCGATGCGTGCGCCGCGGTGAGTGGCGCGGGTCAGGACGCCGATGGCGACGGTTGCGTCGACGCCACCTCGACCATGAAGCACGTGGAATCGTGGGCGGCCGAGGATCTGCCGGTGCCGTACGTGGTCTCGACGCAGGGCGCACCGGCGATCACCGACGGCAGCGATCTGGTCGAGATCGCCAACGCCGCCGCGATCTGGAACAACATCGCATTCTCCACCCCGCCGCTTTCCGCGGCGGGCACGACTGCACAGACCAATGCCTCCGCCACCGATGGGCTCAATCTGATCACGTTCGAGGACCCGGACTTCTCCTTCCCGCCCGGCGTGCTCGCGGTGACGCCAACGCTGTCGTTCACGCGGCAAATGCAGTTCGGCGATCGCTTGGTCAAGCCGGGGCAGATCGTGGACGCCGACTTGATCCTGAATCCGGCGATCAACTTCCGCACGTCGTCCCACCCGGGCTCGTTCGACCTGCGCAGTGTGCTCGTGCACGAGATGGGTCACATGGTGGGCCTGAGCCACAGCGGCACGTTGGATGCCAGCATGTTCTTCGTGCTGCAGCCCGGACAGGACGCCGCAACACTCACGTCCGATGACGAGGCGGCGCTGGCCGCGGCCTACCCCAACACGGCGTTCGCCACACAGCGCGCCACGATTCTCGGCACGATCCGCCGTGGCTCGAACAACCAGCCCATCCCCGGCGCACTGGTCTCGGCCGTGCGTGTGGACGCGGGCGGCGCGCCGCTCGACACGGTCGCGACCGACTACACGCGCACCGATGGCACGTACGCGCTGCGCGGACTGCCGGCTGGCACCTACGCCGTGCGGCTCACGCCGCTGAACGGCGACGTCGGTGGCTATCCGCTGACCGCCGAAGCCATCAGCGATCGGCTGGCGGCGACGGCCGAGAGCAACTTCCAGCCCGAGTGGCGGAGCAACCCGGAGTCCAACTCCGATGACCCGGACGTCCCGCAGATCATCACGCTCGCGGCTGGGCAGACGTCGAACTCGATCGACATCACCTCGAACATCGATGTCACCGCGCCCACTGTGGTGAATGTCGCCCCGGCCCCGGCGAGCAACGTGCGCATCGACACGTCGGTGCTGCTCACGTTCAGCGAGGCGATCAACGACGGCACGCTGGGCGGTGCGTTCAAGCTGCGGGCGTTCGGCACCAACGGCACGCTCGGCGGCAATGGCGTGATCACCAACGCCGGCCGCACGTTCATCTTCACGCCGAACGCGCCGCTTCAGTTCGGCACCGATTACGAGATCGCGCTCACCACGGCGCTGACCGACCGCGAAGGCGTGCCGCTCGCGGCGCCTTATTCGAGCCGCTTCACTACCGAGACACAGCCAGCGGTGGCGATCACCGATGTGCAGCCGCGGCGCGCTGTGCCGGGCAGCTACTTGACGGTCTATGGCGCCGGATTCTCCAAGACGGCGACGCAGCTGTACCTGCTGTTCATGCGCAGCAACGGCGGGCCCGCGGACACGGCGAACGTCGCGCAGCTTACCACCAACTCGTTCATCGCCGCCGTTCCTGCGCTGAACATCACCGGCACGCCTTGGAACCTGACCGGCGAGGTCAAGGTCTTCCAGGACGGCGACGTGAGCAACTCCTTCACGCTCGATTTTGTCGCACCCACGGCCGCGTCCGCACCGACGGCGATCGGCGCGCCCATCGCGCTTGGCTTCACCCCGAGCGACGCGGCGATCTCGCCCGATGGACTGTCCGCGATCACGGTCGGCACCAATGCGATCGCCACGATCATCCTGGATCCGCTGGCCCCTGGCGCACGCATCCCCGTACTGCGTCCGGTCACCGGAGGCAGCCAGATCGTGATCTCGCCCGATGGACGTCGCGGTTATCTCGTGCGTCCTTCGAACCACGACATCCTGGAGATCGATGCCGACGCGGCCAGCGGCACTTACGGTTCGCCGCGCGACACGATCCTGGTCGAGGGCTCACCCAACGCCATCACGCTATCGCAGACCGGACTGCAGGCCTACGTCACGCTGCAGGATACGCAGCAGCTCGTGACCATCGATGTGGACCCGAGCAGCGCGACCCGCGGCCAGGTGACTCGCACCTATCCGCTGGGCGTGACTCCATTGGGCGGCCTGTCCGTGGGTGCGCTCAACGACTTCGCGCGGCTCACCGCCACCGGCGGCGTCCTCATCCTGAATCTGGCGGACGGAAGCACACTGACCAAGCCCACCATCTCCGGGCTCGGTTCGAGTGTCGCGCCCATGCCGCTGGGCAGCGGGTACATCTACGCGTCCGCCGGCTCTTCCCTGATCTACGAGCCGGTGGGATTGCCGTCGAACGCAAGCCTGACGACACGAACCGTGGGTGGGACGACCGCGGATCTCGCGCCGGTGCCGTTGCAGAGATCGCTGCTGGTGGCGAATGGGAGCTTGAACCTCTTGCAGTTGGTCCAACTCGACGTCGCGAGCCCCCTGTTCGGCACGGTGGTTGCGAACACCGGCGCCGGAGTCACCCCGATCTCGGTGAGCGTCTCGGCGCTGGGAACGATCGCCGTCACGGCGAACGCAGGTGACCGGTCGCTCAGCGTGTTCTCGTTGAATGGCGCAGCGCCCAACATCCTTGCGGTGGTGCCGACGGTCGCACGCCCGGGCGATGCAGTCTCGGTCTTCAGCGACAACGACTACTTCACTCAGGGCGCGTCCGAGGCAACGCTCGGAGGCTCTGCGGTGCCCTTGACCGCGAACCAGTCCGCCACCGGAGGCGCGTTCGTCGTGCCCTCGGGCTCCTCACGCGAGACCACGGTGGGCCTGCGGCAGACCAATGCGGGCGGCGTCGCCACGCTCACCGCACCCATTCGCATCGTGCCGCCGACCACGACGAGAACGCTGCGTTCGGCGGATGCGTCGCAAGCCATGCTCCAGCTGCCCTGCATCAACAACTACCTCGCGGTGAACCGGATGCAGGTCTCGCCCGATGGCACTTGGCTGGCCACCGTCATGAATAATCCGAGTGGGTGCGCGAACTATGTCCTGCTCTACGACCTGCGCGAGAATGGGCCGCGGGGGTTCACCGTGCAGGATAGCCTCCTGCTCGCCACGAACAATGGGGTGAACGACATCGCATTCTCCCCGGATGGCAAACGGCTGGTGCTCAGTACCGGCTTCCGGGAGTTGAGGTTCTTCGATACCGATCGCACGAGCCCGACCTACACCAACGTGGTGGGCTTGCTCTCGGATGCCAGAGTAGGCACGTCGTGGGGTGTGGCGGCGAGTCCTGCGGGGGGTCGCTACTTCGCGACCGATACCGACGGATTGGGCGGCGTCAGCGCCGTGGATGCAAACACATTCAACTACTCCTACAAGGTCCTGAGCGCGGCGGGGAACACGTACTCGGTCGCGGTGACCGCGGATGGCCGCTACCTGGTGATGGGCGGAACGAACGGGATCGCCGTCCACGACAACAACACGGCAACCGAAGTGGCGTTCACGTCCATCCCGGGCGGAGTCAGTCACATCACGCTCACGACGGATGGACGCCGCGCGGTCGGGCGGACGAGCACGGGCATCGTGGTGATCAACCTCGACGCCTCCGAGGCCCCCATCGGTACCATCTACTTCAACAGCCTGCCTCCCGGCATGCTCGGCCCACCCGACTCCTCGCAGCCCGGCGGCGACGGGCACTCCGTGCTCATGGTCCAGGGCCAGCGAATCTGGCATGTGGATGTCGCGGTCGGCGCGATTCCGACTCCCGCACTCGACCTGGCGTTCGTGCCCGGATCCATCGCCACTTCATTGGATGGCCGCAGCATCTGGGTCTCCGAGAATGGCCCGCCGGCCTCTGGACCGTTCACCGGACCCGTCCTGCATCGCTACCAGTTGAGCGACGCGAACGCCATGGCATTGGTCTCGGGCGCCGCTCAGGGCGGCGCGCCGGGGGCTACACTTCCCACTCCGGTGCGGGTGCGGCTCGTCAACGCCAACGGCCGTCCGGAGCCGGGCGTGCAGGTGCGATTCACGCTGCCCGATGCCACGCATGGCTCGCTCGACTTCCTCGGGGGCAACACGAACCGCGTGAAGATCACCGACACCAATGGCGAAGCGTCGGTGGTGTGGACGCTTTCGCCGAGCAGTGTGGAGCGACCGCAGATCTCCGTGACCGCGCCCATCCTGGGCACAGCGCCCATCGTGGTGGACGCCGTCGCCACGCTGAACGATGCCGATATCCTTCCGGCGATCACCGACATCGGGCCGTCGAACGGCGCGAGCGGGATCAACACCGGGACCGAGCTGGTGGTGCGCTTCAACCAGCCCATGACACTCGCGTCGGTGAGCCAGACCGTGTCGCTCACGGTCAACGGTATGCCGCGCGCTGGCGTGTTCCGCTCAGAGCAGGGCGGCCGCGATATCTTCTTCCGCCCCACGAGCGCGCTGCCGTTCAACACCGAATGTGTCTTCGATATCGCCCCAGGTGCGCTCGATGCCGATGGTCAGGCGCTTGCCGTAGGCGCCACGTCCACGTTCCGCACCGAGCCACAGCCCAGCCTGTCGCTCACCGCGATCACGCCGCCCGCTGCTGCGACCGGCGCATCGCTGGTGGTCTCCGGCACCGGCTTCAATCCGGTTCCGGCGCTCAACACGGTCGTGATGAACGGCAAGATCGCGCCGGTCTTGAGCGCGAGCAACGCCTCGCTCGTGGTGCGCGTGCCGCAGGACGCGACTTCGGGCCAAGTGATCGTGCAGACCGGCGGCAACTCGACCAACCCGGTCAACTTCATCGTGCTCGCGCCGGACACCACGGTGGGTGGGAAGCTGGCCGACCTGCCCGGTGACGGGGGACTCCGCGCCATCGCCATCACTCCAGACGGCTCGCGCGCGTACGCCACCAACTCGCTCACCAACACGGTGAGTGCGCTGGATCTTCAGAACGTGGCAACGCTTGGCACGTTCTCGGTCGGCTTGGAGCCCGTGGCGATCACCATCCTGCCGAGCGGCACGCGCGCCTACATCGCCAACCATGGCAGCAACGATGTGAGCGTGTTCGGAACATTCCCCACGGCCCCGGACTACCACTCGGTGATCACGACCATCCCGGTCGGCAAGCAGCCGACTGCAATCGCGACCACACCCGACGGCCGTTTCGTCGTGGTCGTGTGCGAGGGCGACAGCACGCTGCGCTGGATCGATTCGAATCCCTCGAGCGGCACCGCCGACCTGGTGGTGACCACGGCCACCGCGCTGCCGGGCGGCAAGGGCGTGATCATCTCACCCGATGGCACGCGGGCATTCGTCGCCACCAGCACCGGCGTCGTGGTGATCGACCTGGCCACGCGCTCGGTGAGCACCACCGTGAGTGTCGCGAGCGGCACCAAGGGCGTGGCGATCAGTCCCGATGGCACCATCGTGATCGCGCTCACGAACGATGGGCTGATCGTGGTGATCGACGTGGTCCCCGGCAGCACCACGCAGTATCGCGTGGTCACGACCGCCACCGCCTCGGCCGGCGGCAAGGGCGTGATCATCTCGCCGGACGGCACGCTGTGCTACGTGATCGACGGCACGGGTGGCAGCCTGCAGGCCTTCATCATCACGAACTCCAGCTCGGGCCAGAACGTCGCGTATGTGCCGGGACCGCGCGTGACGCTCACGCCGAGCAACACCATCAGCACAGGCGCCGGCGCGAGCGGCATCGCGATCGATCCGCTCACCGGACTCATCCTGGTGACCAACAGCGGGGCGGGAACGATCAGCTTCATCGGCGACCCCGGCCTGCTCGGCTGTGTGCCGGTGGCGTTCCAGTTCAACCCCGGCTCGCTCCACTTGAAGTCCAACGGCAAGTGGGTGAAGGGCGTGCTCACGCCCGTCGCGCCGCTGCGGCCCGAGGACATCGACGTCGCGAGCATCCGATTGATGGGGAGCGTCGCCGTGGATCCGGATGCGGCCGTCACGTTCGTCGGCTGCCCGACGACCACCGGGATGGGCGAAGTCAGCGAACCACTCGCGGCTTCGGGCTGCACCGGACTCGAAGTACGTTTCCTGCGCAGCGAAGTCGAACTCGCGGTGCAGGCGGGCGACGCGGTGCAGGTGACGGTCTCGGGCGTCATCAAAGGCCGCACGTTCTGCGGTGCGGATACGATCCGGGTGAAGCGCGGCAGGGTGATCACGCCGGTCGCGGCTCAGTCGGCGCAGCCCAACTCCGTGTTGCCGATCACTTGGGAAACGCCCACGGGCTCAGGTGTCCAGTACGTGATGCTGACCGCCACTTACGACGGCGGCCGCACATGGAATGCACTCACCTCGGGCATCACCAACACGGGCAGTTGGAACTGGACCGTCCCGGCCCAGCTGACCGACTCGGCACAGGTCGCCGTGCTGTGGGTGGAGGACGACACGGATCTCGCGGTCCATCCAGCGGACCCAGAACTCCAAGGCACCGTGGCGGTGAGCCCGCGGTTCCGCATTACGGGGGTCACCGCGGTCGACGATGCACCGCCGACGCTGCTGTCATTCGCACGGCCAACGCCGAACCCGGTCACCTCGGGTCGGGCGCTGATGCGGTTCGGCCTGCCGCGAGCCGCAGAGGTTTCGCTCGAGTTGTTCGACGTGTCGGGTCGTCACCTGAGCACGCTCGCCAAGGGCCGCCACGATGCCGGCTGGCATGAGGTGAAGTGGTCGGGCGCGATCGACGGCGGTGGCCGGGCGCGGCCGGGGCTCTACTGGGCCCGACTGCGGGTCGACGGCAGCGAGCTGCGCCAGACGTTGGTGTGGATGCGGTAGTCAGGATTCGAATGCGAGGTGTCGGTCGACGAGACCGGCACCTCGCGTTGGTTTTTCCGTGCGATGGATGACTGCATGCTGACTCAATGCGTGACGGATCGCCCCGTTCCCATTCGCCGAGCAGCACTCGTGCTGTTCGCGCTGGTGGTGGCGTGCGTGGTTGGGGCGCCCGACGCGTCCTCTCTGCCGGCGGGGCGTGCGTGGACGCCCTATACGCAGATGGTCATCCCAGGCTCGACGGACTATCTCGGGGTGCCGCTGCTGGATCGTGATGAACGTGGTGTGCCCTACTTCGTGCTTCAGACCCACTGGGACACATCTGCAGTCCATCGAATGACGACCTTCAGCTGGCAGGACACCGCGTGGAGATGCGCGATCAACTCTCCCATTCCCTCAGGGTTTTTCAACTTTTTCGTGACTCAGCCCGGGGAGGCGCGGGGGCTGACCTGGCTCACTTATCAGCTGGGCGACATCTTCAGCACGTGGGCCGTGGTCGCCCGCCTCATGCCCGACTCGATCGCCACCCCCGACACGGCCTTCCAGACCACGACCCAGTCCACGGAGTACGCGGCGGCGGCATCGACGCGGCGACGCTGGGTGATCCGCAGCGAGTACTACAACCGCGACTTCGAGAACAATATCCGAGTCGCGTACTCCGACACCGCCCGCATCTGGCACGAGGTCACGCGCCTTGGTGTGAACGAGGATCAATGCACCGTCGCGCCGCTCGGAGACACGACAGCGATGGTCGTCTACGCCGGCCTATCGGGACTCGAGTACGCGATCCTCGATGGCTCGAGCTGGTCCGAGACGGGCAACATCGACCCGCGCCCGTTCACCGCCTCGCACCCTGAACTGCGGCTGCGCCGCTCGGGCGGACTGTGGCTGTTCTGGTCGGACAACGACTGGATACACATGTCCACGTACCGGGGCGGCGCCTGGGAGCGCGGCGACAGCCTGCGCTGCCTGCTCCTCCCCGGCGAGACTTTCACTCCCGCCTTCCTCGATGTGGAGCAGGACACGACCGAGTACCCGAGCATCGCGTGGACCAACTTCGCCTATGGCAGCACCTGGCGTGACGTGACCGCGATCGCGTTCGGCAATGGCCACGGCTGGGATGCGGGCGAGGAGATCGCCAACAGCGAGCAGAGTGGCTGGGCTCCCACGCTGACGCACGACTTGAACGGCGACGTGTGGTTCATCTGGCGCAGCGCGCGCCAAGGCATCAATCGTTGGACGCACACGTACTGCTCGGCCACCTGCCCCGCGCCCGTGGTCACTGCGAACGGCGAGGGCACACGCGTCTCGTGGGCTCTCAGCTCAAGAGCCCCCGATAGCCGCTGGACACTGTTCCGCGCCGAGGGCGATGGCGCGTTCGACTCACTCGCCACGGTGCGAGCCGGCGCGGACTCCGTGCTCGGCTGCGACGACCCAACCGCGCAACCGGGCCGCACGTGGCGCTACCGCATCCGCCGCGAGAGCCTGGACACTCGCTACCAATGGACGAGCGAGGTCGCTGTCTACTGGCAAACCGACACACGCACGCCCATCGGCCTCACGCTCGCGAATCCGGTCGGCGCCCAGCTCACCTTCCGCCTGACCGGAGCGACGGGTACGTTGTGGGCGCGGATGTACGATCTTCAGGGGCGCGTCGTGTTGCAGAAACCGCTTCGCACAGGCGGCACGGGCGATGATGCGTTCACGCTCGATCTCGCCGGCACTGGCGCGGGCCGCGCGGGGATCTTCTTCCTGCGGATCACGGATTCCACTGGGCGTACGACACCCACGGCGAGGGTCGCGGTCGTCCGCTGAGCTGAAGTCGTGCATCGCGGCACGGGCGCCTTTTTGCCCGCGCCACGCCGGCCCGTTGTGGCGAATCACGCGCGACTGATACGGTGTCCCCACATGGCTGGACAACGGCTGGGCCACTACGAGATCACCCGCGAGCTGGGCCGCGGCGGCATGGGCGAGGTGGTGGAGGCGATCGACCTCGACCTGGGACGCCCGGTCGCGCTCAAGTTCATCGCGCCCGCGATGGCCGCCGACGCCGATCACCTGCGCCGCTTCGAGCGCGAGGCCCGCTCGGCCGCGAGTCTCACCCACCCGCATATCGCCACGGTGTATTCGTTCGAGAAGGCCGAAGGCCGACCGTTCATCGTCATGCAACTCTTGACGGGCCGCACACTGCGCGATCGGCTGCGCGATGGCGGCTTGACCGCGACCGACGCGCTGCGGATCGCGCGCGACACGTGCTCCGCGCTGGCCTACGCGCACACGCGCGGCATCGTGCACCGCGACGTGAAGCCCGAGAACTTGATGTTCGACGAACATGGCGCCATCCAGCTCATGGATTTCGGGCTGGCGCATGCGGCGAACGCCACACGCTTGACCATGACGGGGACCACGCTCGGGACCGCGGCCTATCTGGCGCCCGAAGCCATGGCAGGCTCCCCGCAGCCGCGCTCCGATGTGTTCGCGGTCGGCGTGATGCTGCACGAGATGCTGGCCGGCGAGTTGCCGTTCCCCGGCGAAGCGCCGCTCGCGCTGATGTTTGCGATCGCCAACATGGAGCCCCGGCCGCTGCTCGAACGAGTGCCCGAGGCGCCCGAGGCGCTCGTCACGTTGCTCGGGCGATTGCTGCAGAAGGATCCCGCCGACCGCCCCGATGCCGCCGATGCGGCTCGCGCGTTGGATGCGCTGCTCAACGGAACTCCGCTGCCCGAGCCTCGAGCGCTGAGCGCCGAGGAACGCGCGGAGCTCGAAAGCGCGACCACGGGTCCCTTGCCAGCGTCGCCGCTCTCGGGCGCCGTGACTTCCCCGCTGGCCACGCGGCCGCAAACGGAAGAACTCGAGGTCGAGCGCATCGGCTCGCCGCTTCCGGTCGCGACCGAGCATGCGCCGCTTGCCCGTCGACGCAACGCCAAGCCGGTGGTCGCCGTCGTGGTGCTTGCCGTGCTCGGGCTCGCCGCGTTCGCCGGCATCACGCTGCAACGCCGAGCCGCCGCCGAGAATCACCGCCAGGCGCAGGTCCTGAACGACGAAGCCGTCACGTTGCTGCAGCAGGGCGCCGCCAACGACGCGCGGGCCAAGCTCCAGCAGGCCACGAAACTCGATCCCGGCTTCGCCGAAGCGCAGATCAACCTCGCCGTCGCCGAGCGTCAGACCGGCCAGCTCACGCAAGCGGCCCAGCGGCTCGATGCCATGCTCACGCGCGAGACCGCCCGCACCCCCGAAGCGCGCCAGCGGCGCGCGTACGCTTACGAGCAGCTCGCCGAGATCTCGATCCACGATGGCGACTGGGCCGGAGCCGCGAAGCAGCTGCAGTTCGCGTTCCAGGAAGACTCGAGCAGCGCGCGCGCGTTCAATCAGCTCGGGTACGCGTTGTTGCGCTCCCGTGCGGCGGCCCCGGCACTTGCGCTGCTCGACCGCGGCCTGTTGCTGCACCCGAGTGAACCCGTGCTCCATAAGAACGCCGGGCTTGCCGCGCTAGCGCTGGGCGACATGATACGCGCGCGGTCCGAAGCCGAGGCCGCGCTCGCGCTCGATGCCGGCTATCGCCCCGCGTTCGCGCTGCGCGCTCGCGTGCTCGCGCGCGCGGCCAGCACCCGCGCCGCCGCACTCGATCTCGAGCGCTACCTGCGCGACGCGCAGGATCTGGATCCCGATGAGATGCAGGAGACGCTGCGCGAACTCGAGCTGGCTGGTCTGCATGTCACCCGAGACGCGAACGGCGCCTTCACCGGTGTCGAGGTGAAGACGCCGCGCTGAGGCTTCGAGGGGCTTAAGCCTTCTCGCCCTCGACCACGATCTTCGATAAGTCCCAGCCGCGCAGGAACAGCTCGCGCACATTGGCGAGCAACTGCAAGCGGTTCGCTCGCACTGCCGCGTCCTCGACGTTCACCATCACTCCGTCGAAGAATCCATGGATCGCCGATTCCATCCCGAGCAGCGCGGGCAGGATCTCGGCGTACGCACGGCGCTCCCAGAGCGGCGCGGTGGCCTTGGTCGCGGCATCGAGCGCCGCGAGCAGGGCCGCTTCCGCAGGCTCGGTTAGCCGCGCTCGGTCGAGCGTGCCCGGCAATGGCTCGGTCGAGGCCTTCAGGATGTTCGCGACGCGCTTGAACAGCACCACGAGTGGCGCAAAATGCGCGTCGCCGCGGAACGCTCCGAGCACTTCGGCGCGCTCGGCCGCATCGGCCGCATCGCACCAGCCCGGACGCACCACGTTGCCCATGGCGATCCGTGCCTCGAGCGCCGCCTCGCGCGTGTCATACGCGTGGCCGCGGTCCTCAAGGGCAACATCCACGCGACCACGCCAGAACTCGCCCAGCTTCTTCATGATGTCGGCCTGGGACAGTTCGGGGTCCGCTGCGAACAACAGGCGCGTCATCTCCATGGTGGTCGCACGCAGATCGAGGTGACGCTTCTGATCGAGCAGAATGCGCACGACACCGTTGGCCGCGCGTCGCACGCCGAAGGGGTCCTCGCTGCCGCTCGGGATCTTGCCGGCGACGAACGCGCCCGCCACATGGTCGAGCTTGTCGGCGAGCGACAGGATCGAACCCGCGTCGGTCGTGGGCAACGTGTCGCCCGCGCCGCGCGGTTGGTAGTGCTCGGCGATCGCCGCGGCCACGGCCTCGGGCTCTCCCGCTTTGCGCGCATAGTGCCCGCCCATGATGCCTTCCAGACTCGCGTACTCCTTGCCGCTGCCGATCATCTCGCCCAGAAGATCGGTCTTGGCGAGCAACGCGGCACGCACGGCAGCATCGGCCGCGGCCGGGGCCAGCTGCCCCGCGAGCCAGCCGGCCAGCGACTGCAGTCGCTCGGACTTGGTCTTGAGCGAGCCCAACCCCTCCATCCACACCACGCTATCGAGCTTGTCCACCAGATCGGCGGGCTTGTGCTTGAGGTCGGTGTCCCAATAGAACTTCGCATCCTCGAGCCGCGCCACGAGCACGCCTTCGTTGCCGCGGCGCACCACGTCGAGTCCATGCGCATCGCCATTGCGGCTGGCGACGAAACAGGGCACCAGGGTGCCGTCGGTGCGCTCGACCGCGAAGAACCGCTGGTGCTCGCGCAGCGCCGTGACGATCACCTCGCGCGGCAAGTCGAGATACTTGGCGTCGAAGCGACCCTCGAACGACGTGGGCCATTCGACGAGGAAGTTGTTGATATCGATCAGCTCGGCGTCCGCCACGATGCGGCCTCCGGCCGCTTCGGCGAGGGCGTCGATCTGCTTCACCAGCGTCGCGCGGCGTTCGTCGGGATCGGCCAGGACTTTCACCCCGCGCATGGTCTCCACGTAGTCGGCAGGCTTCGCGATCGGCACGGCAGCTGGCGCCAGTACGCGATGACCATGGCTGTTGCGACCCGCCACCAACCCGAACGCCGCAACCGGCAGCACGTCGTCGCCGAGTAGCGCGACCAACCAACGCACGGGGCGTCCCGCGCGATAGTCGCCATCGTCCCAGCGCATGGACTTGGGATAGTTGAGCTTGGTGCCGGCGGTCGCGAGCATCGCCGGCAGCACTTCGGCCGCCGCCTTGCCCGTGTGCTGCACCGTGACGGCGACGTATTCGCCCTTGGGCGTGTCCACACGGCGCACCGCGCTCACGTCGACGCCCTTGCCCGCACAGAATCCGAGCAGCGCCTTGGTGGGCTTGCCTTCGGCATCGAACGCGGCCTTGGCCGCGGGGCCCATGGCCTCCTCGGCGAAATCCGTCTGACGATCGGCCACGCCCGTGACCAGCAGCGCCAAGCGACGCGGGGTCGCGAACGCACGCACCTCGCCATGCGACAAGCGCAGGTCGGCCAGCCCTCGGCGCACGCTCTCGGCGAGTTGCTCCACGGCGGGCATGCAATAGCTGCTCGGCAGTTCCTCGATGCCGATCTCGAACAACAGGTCGCGGCTCACTTCGCACCTTCCTTGGTGGCGCGCTTGGCGGCCTGGGCCTGATTGCGGGTCTGAGTGTCCAGATAGTGCGCCAGCCACCGTTCGCGCTCGAGCTTGTCGGCGATGAGCGGATAGCCCAACTCGGCGCGCAGGTGGTGATACGCCAGCGCGGCCTTGCGTGAGATCTGTCGCACGCGGCCGATGTAGCCCACCCGCTCACTCACCGAGATCGCGCCGCGCGCATCGAGCAGGTTGAACATGTGCGAGCACTTGATGACCGCGTCGTAGCCGGGGCTCACGAGCTTCAGGTCCAACAGCCGGCCCGCCTCGGCCTCCCAGATGCGGAACATCTCGAACAGTTCCTTCACCGGCGCCTGCTCGAAGTTGTAGTGCGACCACTCGACCTCGTTGCGCAGCCACAGGTCGCCCCAGGTGACATTCGGCGCCCACATCAGGTCCTGCACGCGCTCGCGCGCCTGCAGCATCATGCCGATGCGATCGAGCCCGTAGGTGAGCTCGGCCGAGATCATCGGCAGCTCGAGGCCACCGCACTGCTGGAAGTAAGTGAACTGCGAGATCTCGGTGCCGTCCATGAGCACCTGCCACCCCAGGCCCGCGGCTCCCAGCGTGGGGCTCTCCCAGTCATCCTCGATCAAGCGAATATCGTGCTCGCGCGGATCGATGCCGATCGCTTCGAGCGAACTGAAGTACTGCTGCACCACATCGCCAGGTGCTGGCTTCAAGAGCACTTGGTACTGGAAGAACTGCTGAAAGCGATTCGGGTTCTCGCCATAGCGTCCGTCCTTGGGACGGCGCGAGGGCTCGACATACGCCACGCGCCAGGGCTCAGGTCCCAGCGCGCGCAGAAACGTGGCGGGGTTGAACGTACCGGCGCCGACTTCGGATGGGTACGGCTGCTGGATGACACAACCGCGCGCGGCCCAGAACTGTTCGAGCGCGAGGATCATCGCTTGAAGTGATTGCTTGGGGTCCAGCGTCTGCACCGCGAAGCCTCCGGGTCTAGCGTTCGTCCAAGGATCGCAACACCTCGAGGGATCGGAGTCCCTGAAAGCGCTGGAAATGAGTTCTGAGGAAGTCTTCGACCACGCGGAACAGCTCGCCCGCGCGGGGGATCTCGATGTAGTCGCCTGCATCGCCCACCGGGCGCGAGAGCAGCAGGGCGAACGATGCCAGCGCTTCGGAGGACAGCACCACCACCGCGCCACCGCGCCGCGCACAATCGTCGCACAGGAGCCCGCCCCGCAAGGGCGAGAACACCCGGCGCAGCGATACTCCTTTACCACACTGGGCGCAGGCGTCGAGCCGTGGACGGTACCCCAGCTCGCTCGCCAGCTGAAGCTGGAACGCCAGCGTCACGGCCGGCAACGAGGCGACCGACGCCTTGGCGCAGCCCGCCAGCGTCTGTTGCAGCAGCGAATATAAAGAGGGATGCGGCTCCTCGCCCCACACCAGCCGGTCGACGATCTCGAGCGCGGCCTGCGCGTGCGCGAGCCGCGTGATGTCGCCCAGGCGGCTCCCAAGCGGGTCCAACACCTCAGCCTGCGACAACAGGTGCAGATCGCGGTCGGGCTTCAGATAGAACGTGAAGCGCGAGCGAGAGAGCGGCTCGAGTGCGAAGCCGAACCGAGAGGGGGTCTTGCGCGCACCCTTGGCGACGAACTTCTGCAGCCCATGGTCACGCGTGTAGGCGGTGACGATGCGGCTGGTGTCGCCCAAGGCATGGATCCGCAGGACGATGCCCTCGGTGGTGACGATCGCCATGGCGGCGGCTCAGACGCTCGGACGCGCGCCCGAGCGTGACGGTGCCGGCAGCCCCGGTTGCACCACTCCACCCGAGACCACCACCTTGAGACCGTCCTCGATCGTCCAATCGAGGTACACCAGATCCTTCTTTGGCGCGAAGTGCACGAACCCCGACGCCGGGTTCGGCGTGTGCGGCAGGAACACGCACGCCAGATCCTCGCCCAGCTTGCTCTTGAGCTCCGGGCTCACGTGCCCGGTCAGGAAACCCACGCGCCAGATGCCGGGATGCGGCCACTGCACCATGACCACTTGGCGGAAGGTCTCTTCTTTCTGATTGAGGAACGCCTCGCCGAGTGACTTGGTGGAGCCGTACACGATGCCCACGCCAGGGATGCGCAGCAGCAGGCGGTCCCACAGCCGCGCGATCGGGCCCTGCCCAAGGAGCGTGGCGAAGAACCCCACGATGACGAGCAGCAGCAGCGTCGCGAGCAGCCCGAGCCCGGGAATACGGTTGTAGTCGAGCGCTTCGAAGCGCAGGTAGCGCCCGAGCAGGTTATCCACCCAGTTGAGGAGGCGGTAGAGCACCCACAACGTGATCGCCGAGGGGGCGAGCACGGCGAGCCCGGTGAGCAGATAGATGCGGGCGCGGGCGAACACACTGGGGCCTGGTGGCTTGGGATCGTTGGTGGGGGTCATGCCCGCAGGGTAGCGGGTGCAGCGTGACCCGTCACGCGGGCGTCAGTGGAGCGAGACCGCCGCACCACCCATGAGTTCGTTCCAGGCTTTGCGCGATCCGGCCGTGCGGGTGGCGTAGGCATCGAGGAGGCTCTCGAACCGCTTGAGGGCGTTTGCACTGAGCCCGCTGCGCGTGTGCGCGCCATTGATGAACTCGAGCTCGATCTGCTGCTCGTTCAAGTGGAACACGGCCCGCACGGCCGCCACATCGGTATGGAATGCGAATCCCACATCCACTGCGGCTGCGTTCGGTTTGACGGGAGCGCTGGCGGTCTTGCAGTCGTAGTTGCCCGGCGAGCTGAACAGCTTGGCGAACGCTCTCGCTTCGGCGGGCAGAAGAGGATTCGAGTCGAGCACCTCGTAGCCGAGGAAGAAGTCGGGATCATCGCTCTCCCAATCCAGATTCCGCGTGTGGCGCGGGGCAAGCCGAAGCACTTGGATCGTGCCCGCTTCCCGGATCGTCGCGAGCACCAGGCGCGCCGGCGGACACGCCGCGTGCACCGGGCCCGTGAGCGAGGCGAGGAACGCCATGAGCCCCAGCAGGCGCAGCCGCTTCATCGCTTGGCGGCTCGCTTGCGGGCGACCTTGCGCGGCGCGGCCTTGCGGACCGGCTTGGCCTTCGCGCGGCTCGCGGCGGCCTTCTTCTTCGCAGCCTTCTTCTTCGCGGGCTTCGCCTTCCTTGCCGCCGGCTTCCGCCGGACCGGCGCGAACGCCTTCTCCATCTGCTTCACGACCACGCCCGCCTTGGACAGGATGCGGTCCTCGTGCGCACGCATCTCGGTGCGCTCGCGCAGCTCCATGTGGTCGTAGCCGCACAGATGCAGCGTTCCGTGGATCACCAGCCGCGCCAGCTCCGCGCCCTCGGTCACCCTGAACCGCTCCGCCTGCTCGATCACGCGGTCCAGCGAGACCACGAGGTCGCCGTGGATCGGCAGCTTGTGCGCGTCCGGCTCGTCCTCGTCGTAAGCGAAGCTGATCACGTCCGTGGCGCGATCGATCCCGCGCCACTCGCGATTCAGGATTCGCAACGCTGAATCGTCCGTGAGCACCACGGCCACTTCACCCAGATTGCGCCGTTCCGCCTTCACGACGAGGGCGACCAATCTACGAAGCGGCGCGACCAGCGAGCTCTGGGACGGCAGTGCGGTGACAGCGACGGGCATGACGGCCTCCGGGAGGTGGAGCAGTGCAGCGGGTCAGTGCGCCGCGCAGCTTACCATCGCGCCCGCACTCCGCGCGCGTCGATGTGCACGAACGGACCATGCGCTGAAGTTCCCGGATAGGCCGAGAGTCCACCCACCAGCTCGGGGTGCTTGCGCTCGATGCTCTCTGCCGCGGCCAGCAGCACGCGCGCATCGCCGATCGTGATGCGACCATCACCATCGAGGTCATCCATCTGGCCATCTCCATCGGCGTCCACGAACACATCCGCGGCATCTCCGAACATGTGCCGACTCTGCGTCGCGCGCCCACCCTTGTCGCCCACGCCTTGCGCGTTGTACTGCGGCGTACGGAAGCCGGACATGATGTGCAACGAGCTGGGCAGGCCATCCGTCTGCAGTTGGTCGCCCACCAACTCGAGCTTGTCGAGCAGAGCGGTCTGCAACACGAGCACCTTGGGCCACACTCCTGCCTGATCATGCGTCAGGAAATCGCGCAGCCGGAAGCGCTTGGAAACCGTGGTCGATTCATTCTCGGGCGTGACGGTGATGTAACCCGCGGGCGGGTCGTAGCGCGGATTGCCCGAGGTGAGAGATTGCTTGGGCCACTTCCCCACTCGATAGCCTTCGAGCCGTGAGCCCTGAAGCGCCGCGAGAGGCTCGAGCGTGACCACCACGAGCGATTCCCCATGCATGGAGGACGCGGCCAACCGGTGTACGCCGGGAGTGGCGAACGGCACACTCGCGACCAGCAATCGTTGCGTGTGATTGGCCTCCAGCGCGTCCGACGTGCCGATCAGCGCGCGGAGCCCTCCGCTGGCGCCGACGAACTCGACCAACGCGGCACGCATCTCGAGGTGCGCGACAAGGCGCACGGAGGACGCCGAGGGACTTCCCAGGGCCGACATCGCCGTGGGGACATGGATCAGCGTCAGACAGAGGAGGGCGAGCGTTACGATTCGGCGGACATGATTCAGAGAACCTCCCTGCGCGGGTGGGGGAGCCCCAACGTAGGGCATATGCACGGTCATCCACGTGCATTCGATGTGAACAAGCCCAAGCCCGGCGTGGGGTGCACGTTAGGGGCCTGGGGCGGCCTCACCTCGGATAGGGATAGCCCGCCCGCAGCAGGCGATCCAGCTCCCGATCCATGCCGTACACGTCCGAGTAGAAGCTCACGTCCCCGTTCTCACGCGCCACGGCCGTCATGTAGACGATGTACACCGGGATCGGGCTGGTCAGGTTGACGCGGTGATTGTCCTCGCCGTGCAACGCAGCCTGGATCTTCTCGGGCGTCCATTCGGGCCGATCGCGAAGCACATGCGCCGCCATCGCGGGCGGATCGCTCAGGCGGATGCAACCGTGGCTCTCGTCACGGCGCGCTTGAGAGAACAAGCCCTTGGCTGGCGTGTCGTGCAGATACACGTTGTAGGAGTTCGGCAACAGGAACTTCACGAGCCCGAGCGCGTTCTGATCGCCGGGACGCTGACGCAGGCGCATCCCTTTGCCGATCTTCTCGATGTTGTCGCGCGTGGGCGGCAGCTCGGCCGCGTCGTCGGCCTCCCCTTCCACCAGCGCCATGTCCGAATCCTCGAGCGTCTGGGGATCCTCCATCGCTTTGGGTGCGAGTTCCTCCAGCATGATGCTGGCGGGGACTTCCCAATAGGGTCGGAAGATCAGGTACTGCATGTCGGCGGAGAACACCGGGGTCTGCTGCTCGCCGGCCGAACCCACCACCACGTCCATCGCGAGCATGTCCTCCTCGCGATCGACCAGCGTGCGCCAGGCCTCGACCCGGTACGCCGGGATGTTGACGATGATCGGTGGCGCCTTGAACGAGGTCGGCATCCAACGATAGCGCTCGAGCGAAAGCTCGATCTGCCGCACGCGCAGCTCGAATGGACGATTGAGACGCGCGACGGTGGCCGCATCGAACACACCGTTCGGCTCGTAGCCTTGCCGAGTCTGGAACGCCTTCACCGCGGCCACCAGGTCCGGCGAGTAGCGCGTGTCGGCGGCGGCGCGCAGCCCACGGGCACGCGGCAGATCTCCGGTGGCTTCGAGCAGGCGTCGCAACTGCGATGCGGCAGCGAAACGTGCGCTGGGCTTGATCGAGTGCGCGATCGGCGGGAGCGGCAGCAGAGTCGAGTCGCGGGCCAGCGCGCGATAATACGCGAGTCCGTTCTTCAAGAGTTGGTAGTGCAGCAGGTGCGGCTGCAGCCTCGCGAGGATCTCATCCTGCTGCCCGCGATCGCGCAATGAGTCCACGGCCATCTCGGCCGAGACCGACGCCACGGGCTTGAACAGTTCGGAGTGCGCGACGCGCGGACTCACCCGTCCGCGTTGCAGCGCCGTGGTGAATCGCACGGCCGCGATCGAGACCGCGAGTTCGAATCGAGCCAGTCGCTTCTTCTCCAGCGGCACCGCCTGCGTCGCGAGGTCAGCTGCCTCCGCGCCCAACCACACCGCGTCATAGTCGGCCGGCTCGAGCCCCAGGCTGTCGCACGCCGCCAGGCGCTCGATGAGCGCAACGGCAGCGTCGGAAGGCTTTGGCCCCCAGAGCCAGAGCGGTCGCCCGCCGGAGCGCTTGTAGAGCGCTCGGAGTTGCTTGCGGGAGTCCGCGAATGCGGGCCAGTGAAGATCGGAGTGCCGACCCGACTTGATCAGCGCCTGAACGGGCTTGTTCACGTCCACGGGCGAGGGGTCGCGCCCTGCGCCGCCTTGCGGGTTACAACCGGCCGCGACCAGGAGCAGGACGGTGGCCATGAACAATCGACCCGCAAGCGCTGCCTTCATCATTCCCCCTCAGCTCATACCTCGGCAGTCGGAGCCGAGCAGGAAGGGGGGTCTCCTGACCGATCCGAAATGCATGCCGACACAGGTAACCTATCAGGGTGCCGCCGCTGGCGCACCCCCTCATCCGGGGACGATCAGCCGATGTGTTTGCCCCGGGCCACGTAACTGGTGTGCAGCAGGCCGTGGCTCAGGTGCCCACCCGGCCCATCGGTGAAGAACTGCTCATACAACTTGAGTACCGCAGGATTCTCGTGGGACTTGCGCACCACCGCGACGGCGTCCTCCTGATACAGCGCACGCGCGCGCGCCGCGCGGATCTCCGGCGAGGTGGGGATCGGCTGGCCACCTCCGCCGATACAGCCACCGATGCATCCCATGAACTCGATGAAGTGGCACTCGCTGAACTTCCCGCCGGCCTTGATGTCCTCCATCACACGCCGCGCATTCGCGGTGCCGTGTGCAACGGCCACCTTGAGCGTGGCGCCCTTGAGGAACTCGAAGCTGGGGATGACGCGCGCGAGCAGCGCCGGCACCTTGGGGCTCACCTGGGTGATGGGGATCTCGAGATAGCGCACCCCTTCGAAGCCGCGCACGGGCACGATGTTCGCGTGCTCGAACAGTTTCTCAACGGGGCTGCCGGAGACCAACTCGAGCACCATGCGCAACGCGGACTCCATCACGCCGCCGGTCGCGCCGAAGATCACGCCCGAGCCGGTGCTCGTGCCAAATGGGTCATCGAAATCGCTGCCGGGCATGTCGGGCAGGTGGATCGCGGCCTCCTTGAACATTTGCGCCATCTCGCGCGTGGTGAGACCGAAGTCCACATCCTTGAAGCCGCTGTCGGCCATCTCGGGCCGATTGCACTCGAACTTCTTCGCCGAGCAGGGCATGAGCGCGACCGTGACGATATCCTTGGGATCGAGTCCATGTTGCTTCGCGTAATACGTCTTGATGACGGCGCCGAACATCTGCTGCGGACTCTTGGCGGTCGAGAGGTTGGGGATGTACTCGGGATAGAAGTGCTCGAGGAACTTGACCCAGCCGGGCGAGCAACTGGTGAACTGCGGGAACGCCACCGGCTGCTGGAGCACCAGCGCCGAATGCAATCGCCGGAGCAGTTCGGTGCCCTCCTCCACGATGGTCAGATCGGCGGAGAAGTTGGTATCGAAGACCTTGTCGAACCCCACGGTCCGTAGCGCGGTGTTCATGGGATACGTCATCGAGGTGCCTGGCTCGCAGCCGAAGCACTCGCCGATCGCCGCCCGAGGACTCGGCGCGGTCTGGATGACCACATGCTTGGTCGGGTCATCGATCGCGCGCCAGACGTCATCCGAACTGTCGTTCGCGTGCAGCGCGCCGGTGGGACAGCGATTGATGCACTGGCCACAGTTGATGCAGACCACGTCGGCGAGCGGCAGATCCAGATAGGTGGAGATCCGGGTCTGGCTGCTGCGCCCGATTGCTTCGAGGACGCCCACCTCCTGCATGTCGATGCAGGTGCGAACGCAGCGACGACACAGGATGCACTTGTCCATGTCCCGCACCACGGCATGGCTCGAGCGATCGATCGGGCACTGCGACTCGGTCACGTGGCCGAAGCGGTAGTGGTCCACGCCGCACTCGCGCGCCAGCGCCTGCAGCTCGCAGTTGTTGTTGCGCTTGCAGCTGTAGCATTCGCCGTGGTGCGTCGACAGGAGCAGATCGATGATATGCCGCCTCGCCTGGCGAACTTTTCGGGTGTGGGTCCACACCTTCATGGAGCTGGTCACGGGATACGCGCACGAGGCCTGCAGACCGCGCTGCCCTTCCACCTCGACCACGCACACGCGGCACACGCCGGCGACACACAGGTCGGGATGATGGCAGAGCGTGGGGATGCGCACGCCCACGCGCTTGGCGGCTTCGAGCAGCGTGGTGCCCATGGGGACCTTCACGTCGCGGCCGTCGATCTGCACGGTGATGGAGCCACCGATGCGTTCGGCGACATCACTGGGCAATGGGTCGTTCTTGACGGTCTGACTGGTCGGCGCGCGGGACGTGTCGACACTCGGGCTCACCGGGCTGCTCATCGCTCACCTCGCATGGGCACCGGGCTGCGTCCCATGATCTCGTTTCGGAAACCATGCATGATCGACAGGAACGCATTGGGACTGGACTGGCCGAGCCCGCACTTGGAGGCGAGCTGCATGGTCTCGCACAGCCCGAACAGTTCGCTCAGGTAGGCGCTCGAGCATTCCCCCCGCTCCAGCATCTCGATGCCCTCGAGCAGCTTCACATTGCCCATCCGGCACGGGGTGCACTGACCGCACGATTCCTCGACGAAGAACTCCATGAAGTTCTTCGCCACCAGCAGCATGTCGCGGCCCGGACCGAACACGATGATCGAGCCGCCGGTCGCCGCGTCCTCGAACGCGAGCCGACGCCCGAACTCGCTCGCCGGCAGACAAGTGCCCGAAGCGCCGCCCACCTGCACGGCCTTGGCGTTCGTGCCCCCCACCTGCGACAACAGATCCGCGATCGTGATGGCGAAGGGGAACTCGTACACACCGGGGCGCTCGCAATCGCCCGAGACGCTGAACAACTTGAACCCCGTCGACTGCTCGGATCCGATCGCGCGGAACCAAGCGGCCCCTTTGGCGAAGATGGCGGCGACGGCGGCGAGCGTCTCGACGTTGTTGACCACGGTGGGCTGGCGCAGGAAGCCGGTATCCACGGGGAACGGTGGGCGATTGCGCGGCTCGCCACGATTGCCCTCGAGCGATTCGATCAGCGCGGTCTCCTCGCCGCACACATAGGCCCCGGCACCCATGCGGATGGCGATGTCGAAGTCGAAGCCCTCGAGTCCGCCGATCGCGGAGCCGAGCAGCCCGGCCTCGCGCCGCTGGATGAGTTCGGCCTCGAGCAACCGCCGCATGTAGATGTACTCCGCGCGCAGGTACAGGATGCCCTTGCGGGCACCGATGGCGCGGGCGGCGATGGTCATGCCCTCGAACACCAGGTCGGCGTGGTCGAGCAGCAGGACGCGGTCCTTGAACGTCCCGGGTTCGCCTTCGTCGGCATTGCAGACGACGTACTTGTGCTGCCCCTCCTGCACGCGTGCGGCAGCGGCGAGGTTCCACTTGGTGGCGGTGGGAAAACCAGCGCCGCCGCGCCCGCGCAGCTTCGAAGCCGCGAGTTCCGCGATGAGGTCGGCGCGGCTCAGCTTAAGCGCCGCGGTCAGCCCGGCGCCGGGGGTGATGCTCTCGAACGTGAGCGGAGTGCGTTTGCCATCGCGCGGGATCATGACGCCCCTCCCGCGACCGCGACCGCGACCGCCACACGCTCCGCGTGTGCCGCGTGCGCGCCGAAAACCTGCCGACATTCGTCGAGGATCGCGTGCACCTGATCCGCCGTCACCCGCGCGTAGACGCGCTCGTTGACGAGCAAAGCTGGTGCTTGATCGCACATGCCGATGCAACTGGCCCATTCGAGACTGAACCGTCCATCCGCGGTGCTCTGGCCGAACGTGATGCCCAGTTCATTCTCGAGTTGCCGCGCCACGCGTGCCTTCCCCGCCATCTCGCACGAGATGGTCCGGCACAAGCGGATGACGAAGCGGCCGCGGGGCTCGTGGTCGAGGAAGGAATAGAACGAGACCACGCCGTAGACCTCGGCAGGATGGATACCCAACTCGTCCGCCACCACCTGCATCGCGAAGTCGCTCACCACGGAGTCCTCGCGTTGCAGGTCCTGCAGAATCGGGATCAGCGCCGAGCGCGTGCGCCCGTGGCGCTCGATGAGTTGTTGAATCAGATCCTGCATGCGCTGCTGCCGGTTCACGAGCATGAGGTCGACCCCTTGCGTGCGAGCAGCTCCTCGACCTTTGCCAGCAGTTCCTCCGGTCGGGCGGGCTTGGCGAAGAACGCATCGACCGGGACCATCTCGTCATCGCGATCGAACTGCATCCCCGTGACGCGGCCAACACTGCTGAGCATGATGATCGGGAGCCGGTTACCATTGCGCCTCAGCTCCTGCGCCATGGCGATGCCGTCGTCGGGCTGCTCGATCATCACATCCAGGACGAGCAGCTCGGGCTGGAAATCCGCGAGCGCGCGCATGCCCTCGCCGCGGGTGGCCGCGGTCTTGACCTCGTGCCCCTGCCGCGTGAGGAACAGCGAGACCGCGAACGTGATGTCCGGGTCGTCGTCCAGGATCAGGATCCTCGCCATCATGCACTCCTTCAACAAGCCCCGACTGGGGCGGATCGATTCACATCAGCCGGCAGATCGACGGTGATCGTCGTGCCAGCGCCTTCTGGACTCGTGACCCCGATGTGACCGGCGTAGCGCTCGACCAGCGTTCGGACGATGGCCAGGCCCAGACCGGTGCCGGGCTGACCGGTCGCCTTCGCGTTCGGGGCGCGGTAGAACTCCTCGAACAGATGGGGCATGGCCTCGGCGGGAATGCCGATCCCGGTGTCACCGACTTGGACCCGCATGCCCTCGCCATGGCGCAGGACGCGCACGTTCACGCTGCCGCGCGCGGTGTATTGGATGGCATTGGTCACGAGATTCGCGACCAGTCGGTCGAAGTCGGCGGGATCGCACCAGACCGGCAGCTCGTCGCGGCTCACCTCGACCGTGAGCGCGAGTCCCTTCTCCGTGGCCATGCCGCGCAGCCGCTCGGCGACCTCGCGGACCTGATCGCCGAGCATGACGGGCGCCAGTTGAAGCGGGACCATATCCGCCTTGCCCGCCGCCAGATCGAGCAGGTCGTCGATCAGCGCATGCAACGAGGTCAACCGTCGCTGCGCGCGCGTGAGCAACTCGCGCTGGTCCGCGTGCAGCGGGCCGGTCGCGGGCGCCGCCAGCGTCTGCAGCAGGCCCTCGGTCACGCGCACGGGCGCGCGCAGTTCGTGGGTGGTCATGCGCAGGAAGCGTGACTTGTCGCGGTCGATCTCGGCGAGCATCTGAAAGGCCTTCGCGTTCTCGATGGCCGCAGCGCCGTGCGCGGCCACCGCGCGCAGATAGGCGATGTCATCCGCGCTCGAGCGGTGCCCCGGCGCGCCATAGGCGCGCAGCACTCCGAGCGGGCCGCCTCGCCCCAGGATCGCGACGCTCAGCATCGAGGCGATGCCCTCGTCGCGGACCAGCTCCGGATGCCAGACCCGTGCGTCCTTGCCGATGTCGGGCACATCGACGACGCCATCGCGGAGGGTGTCCTGATCCAACATCGACCTCGCATACTCCGCCGGCACCTCGTCGCAATATCGTTCGCTCAGGCCAGCGCTGGCCGCGAACTGCACCTGCGATCCGGCGCCATCGAGCAGACGGATGGCGGCGGCCTTGCAGCCGAGCACGCGTGGCACGGTCTCGACGATGCGGTCGAGCACTTCCATGAGCTCGAGACTCGAGGTGATGTCGCGAACGCCCTCGTACAATCCGATCAGTTCGCTCTCGCGACGTTGCAACCGCCGAGCGATCGACCGACAGCAGTACGCCATGCCATAACAGGCGAAGCCGAAGGCCCCGACCGAGGCGAGGACGAAGTGGGAATCGCGATAGCGAGGGGGGCTCGCGATCGCGATGTGCGGCAGCGCACCGGTGTACTCGAGCAAGGCGACGCCCACGACCAGCAGGGGTGCGAGCGAGACGAAACCGAACCCGAGATGTTCGGGCAGCAGCAGCGACGCGATCGTGATGTGGAACAGGAAGAACAGCACGGTCGGGCTCTCGGCCCCACCCGTCAGCGCGATGAGCACGGCGAGCGCGATCCAGTCGAGGATGACCTGGACTCGAACGAAGGCCTCGAATCGCCCCGTGGCGTCCGGATCCGCGGCGCACAACTGCCGCAGCGCGCGCTCGAACGCGAAGTTGTAGCCGACGATGCCGGCACCGATGACCGCGATCGGACCGGCGGGGATGGCCAACTGCAGCGCCCACGCCGCGAGCGGCCCTCCCAGCAACACACCGAACCCGGCGAACCAGCGCAAGCGGATCAGCCACTCGAGACTGGGCGCGAGTTCCTGCTCAGCAAACGACCGGCGGCGGCGAGAGCCGAAGGCGGCGAGCATTCGCTTGTCGAGGACCATGACCACAAGACTCGGTTCTGGGTCACCGCGCCGCGGACCCGACCCCGTTCAGGGTCCATGTCCGAGGCGACACGCCGACCCGGCGACCACGCGGTCGCGGTCGCAGGCCGCGCCCTCAGGTGGCAGGGACATCATCGACCCGATACGCGGCCCGCGGCTATACCACCTTCGGATGATGGGAATCCACGCCGCGTGGGCGCATCATCGTGACGCCATGGAGCGAAGACGCAGGGCCTTGCGAGGGTGGTTCGGCCTGCTGTTGGTCATGGCGACGATCGGCGCCACCTCGGCCGCGGCGGCGACCCTGCGCGGCGGACTGCGCACCGCCGACACGCACGCGCCGATCGCCGAGGCGATCGTGCGCCTGCTCGAGAGCGGCCAGGCCACGCGTTCGGATGCCGAGGGGGCGTTCGTGTTCGAGGCGCTCCCGCCGGGTCGCTACACGCTCTCGATCCACCATCTGGCGTTCGCCGATCTCGAACGCGAGGTCGTGGTGAGCGACTCGACCTCCCCTGCGCTCGCGTTCGTGCTGCAGCCGGCCGTGTACCTCGCCGAGGAGATCCTGGTCCGCAGTTCGCGCTCGCTGGCCTCCATGCACCGCACGCCCTACGCGGTGGATGCGCGCAGCGGCGAGACCGCGCGCAACCAGTGGCAAGTCACCGCGACAGAAGCGCTGGCGACGGCGCCGGGAGTGGCGCTCGTGCGCGATGGCACGTGGGAGACCGCGCTCTCCATACGCGGCATGAGTCGTTCGAGCATCGTCGCGCTCGTGGACCACACGCGCATCGAGACCGCGACGGACATCTCGGGCGGGTTGTCCCTGATCGACGGACAGGACCTCGAGCGCATCGAGGTGGTGAAGTCGGCGGGCTCGGTGCTGTTCGGTTCGGGCGCACTGGGCGGCGCCGTGCACATGGTCAGTCGTCGTGCGCCGTTTCGCGAGGTCGGGCACTGGAGCGGCGAGTGGACGAGTGGAGCGACGAGCGCGGATGCGGGCCGGGCACAGCATGCCGCGCTCGAGCATTCGGCCCGCCGGCTCGCACTGCGCCTGAGCGGCGGACGACGCCATGCCTTCGACACCCGGACACCGGTGGGCCCACTGGCCAACTCGCGTTACTCCGACTGGAGTCTTGCCGGCTCCGTGGGCGTGCGCACGTTCGCCGCGCAGTCCGCGCTGCTCTCCTACCAGCGCGTGCAGGCCGAGGACACCGGCATCCCGGGCGGCGCACCGATCGCGGCCACGGCCATCGCGCGCTATCCCATGGCGCGCCGCGAACGCGTGGCGTTGGAGTACGCCTTCCCGAATCTCGCTGCGCGCCTGCCGATGCTGACCGCGCGCCTGGCGCACCAGGTCATCGCCCGTGAAGTCGAGATCCTCCAGACGCCCACCGTCACGGTCACACCTCATGCCGTGCACCGCACCCGCAGTGGCCAACTCGAGGCGCGAGTGCTGCCAGCCCGTGACCACTCGCTGGTCGTGGGCCTGGACGCATGGGAGCGCGACCTCGACAGTCGGCGTGAGCGTTGGCTCAAGTCCACCGCTCGCATCATCGGCGAGCGTCCGGCCCCGCGCGCCCAGTTCCGCAGCGTCGGACTGTATGCGCAGGACGAATGGGCCATCGCGGACGAGCGCCTGCGCGCGGTGTTCGGTGCGCGCTATGACCATGGCCGCACGCACAATGCCACCACGCTCAACCCCGAGTATGTGATCAGTGGCGGCGTGCTGGATCGGAGCCCGTCGGGACAGACCGTGCTGTGGCCCGAGCGCACGAGCCGCGACGATTCGTGGGACGTGGACGCTGGCCTGCACGCGGCGCTGACGCCGCACTTCGCTGCATCGCTGCTCGTGGCGAGCGCATTCCGCTCACCCTCGCTCGAGGAGCGCTTCCAGTTCATCGACTTGGGGAGCACCGTGCGGGTCGGCGACCCGGCGCTGCGACCCGAACGCAGCGTCTCGACGAACGCCGGGCTGCGGTGGCAGAGCGCCGCCAGTTCGCTGCGCGCCGATGCCTTCGTCAATGCCCTCTCCGATCTGGTCACCGAGGTGCCCACGACGTGGCAGGGCCGCGCGGCACTGATCAAGACGAACATCGGACGGGCGCGCATCCGCGGCTTCGAGTTCGAGGGGGAGCAGCGGCTCGCACGGGGCGCGGCGGTATCCGCCTCGCTCGCTTGGGTCGAGGGCGAGGACACCGCCGCGCACACCCCGCTGCCGCAGATCGCACCGTGGACGGGCCGAGCGGAGCTGCGGAGCGAGTGGCAGCGCGCCGGCACACTGCGGATCGCCTGCATCGCGACGCTCGCGCAGGATCGTCCGGGCCCCGGCGAGACCGCGACCGCCGGCGCGACCGTCTGGGACGTGGGTTTCGTCAGTCGGCCGTGCGATGTCGGTGCGGGTGCGCTTCACTTCTCGGCGGGCGTCCACAATCTGTTCGACCGCGCCTATCAGCAGCATCTCGCGACGCTGCGCGGAACCGTGCGACTGGAGCCGGGGCGCAACGCGTTCGTCATGCTGCGGCTGCGCCTGCCGTGAGGAGCGAGCCATGACATGGGTGCTATGGGCCACCGGTTCCGCGCTCCTGTCCGCGGCGGCGGCGATCGCGCAGAAGCGAGTGCTTCGCCGCGTTGCGGCACTCGAGTTCTCGCTGCTCGTCTCGCTCGCGGTGCTCGCGCTCTCGCTGTTCGTGCCCTTCACCAACGATGTCCTCGCGTTCGACTCTCGCACGCTCGCATTGCTGTGGGGCAAGAGCCTCTTGGGCGGCGTCGCGTTCCTGCTGGTCATGACCGCCCTGGAGCGCAGCGCCATCAGCGAGGCGCTGCCGCTGCTCGGCATCACCCCGGCGGCGACCGCGTTGCTGGCGTGGGCGTTCCTCGGCGAGGCGTTGGGCCGCGCGGAGTGGGGCGGGCTCGCGATGGTGCTCGCGGGGGTGTGGTTGCTCGAGACACGGGCCGCAGGCGGCGCGTGGCAGCCGCTGCATGCAGCGTTCGTGGGCGGTCGGCATCGCGCCATCCTCGGTGCGGTCGCGCTGTTCGCGATCTCATCGGTGGCGGATAAGCGCTTGGTCGGCAGCATGCAGGTACCGCCGCTCGTGGTGATGTTCCACCAGCATGTGGTCTATGCCCTGCTCTTCACGGCGATGTTGCTGGCGCGAAAACCCGCGTGGCGAGCGCTCGGGGCGCAGTTGCGCGCGCACGGCGGCATGCTGCTGCTGATCGCCCTGCTGACCGTGGGGTATCGCTACTGCCAACTCGAGGGCACGCGCGCAGGTCCGGTCGCGCTGGTCCTGGCGGTCAAACGCACGTCGATCCTGTACGCCACGTTTTTCGGCGGCCGCCTGTTCGCCGAGGAACGGCTGGCGCCGCGCCTTGCGGGCGCGGCGCTGATCGTGGCCGCTGGATTCCTGCTGCTGCGAAGTCTGTGACCCGCCTCGACGCGGCGTGCCGTCACTCGATCACGAGCAAGCGCTGCGTGGCGCGCAGCCCGGCGGATTCGAGCCGGGCGAGGTAGAGCCCCGGGGCGAGACGCCGACCCGCGGCATCGAGCCCATCGAACGGGACGGCATTCTCACCCACGGCGCGTACGCCGCTGGCCAGTTGCCGCACCGCACGGCCCTGCGCATCGTGCAGCACCAGCCGCACCTCACCCGCTTGCGCGAGCGTGAAGCGCAGCGTGACGCCGAGCCCGGCGCGCATGGGATTGGGGCGCGGCGCAGCGAACTGCGCGCGCGGCGCGGCACCATCGCCGACCGCCAGCACCCCGGCGGGCTGCAGGAACGCGACGGGCGATTCATTGCCATGCACGTCGATTGCCGTGAGCTTGTAGTAATACGGCTGACCGGCCACATCGACATAGCCGGTGTCGGGTAGCGCGGCCACGAGAGCGCCGGCAGTCGTCGCGAACCCCGGCGTGGTGCCTCGGTACAGGCGATAGCCTGCAAGGTCGGCCTCGACGTTGCGATTCCAGTGCAGCGCGGTGCCGCTCAACGCGTACTGCCCCGTGAACGGAGCCGGCGCGGCGGGCGCGAGGTTGTCGACCGAGTATCCAGTCGAGGCCGCCGAGTCCCAGTAGTCGACGCCGCTGCTAGTTTCCGCACTCACCATGAAGGCCGTGGTGGGATTGGAGCCGGGCATCGAATCGGTCGTGGTCGTCACCACAGCGCTGTAGCCCGCGCGCGCACGAGCGGGCACGGTTTCGACGTACTCCCAATACGCGGTCAACGCGTTGCTCTGTTGCACGCGTAGCGGCCGCGTGGTGGTGCGAGCGCGCAACGCGGCCAGCGCAGCGGGCACCTCGCGCCACAGGGTGTACTGCGCGATCTTGCGGTCCGGCTCGACATCGTGCGTGCTCGCGCTCCACTGCACGGCGACCTGCCCGCCCTGATCGGCCAGCACGTCGGAAACGCGCGTGATCGCCGGCGCGGGATTGCCCAGCACGCCCCGAGCGTCCACGCGCCATGCGCAGGCATTGTAGTCGTTGTTCGCATCGCGCGGCGCCCCCGCGAAGATGAGCGAGCCATTGCTGGTGGCGGCCCACCCGATGTCGTAGTCGTCCGTGCTCTGACCGGTCACCACATTGAGGCCAGCAGTGCCCCACTCGCGCGTGCCGTTCAGGTTGATGCGCTGCGCGACACGGTCATACAACG
>Ga0163144_10004592_pt1 | contig 31026 bp, 24 predicted proteins | sample OliLak19BULKMAT1_FD_123175 | JGI IMG/M metagenome (GOLD analysis project Ga0163144, IMG submission 123175) | Freshwater microbial mat bacterial communities from Lake Vanda, McMurdo Dry Valleys, Antarctica - Oligotrophic Lake LV.19.BULKMAT1 | ecosystem: Environmental > Aquatic > Freshwater >... | reverse complement strand
GACGATCCTGCTCGGCAAGCGCCGCGAGGGCGAGGCGCCGCGCGTGCTCGTCTCGCTCGACGGACGCCCGGGCTGCGACCTCAAGATCGGCGACGAGGTGCGCGTGCGCCGCGCGGAGACGCCGCTGCGGCTGCTGCTGCCGCCGGGGCGCTCGTTCTTCGAAGTGCTGCGCCGCAAGCTGCGGTGGGGAAGGTAGCATGCTCAAGCGCCTGAAGGTCCTCAACTTCGCGGTCGCCGAGAAGGTCGAGCTCGAGTTCGGCTCCGGCTTCACCGCGCTCACGGGCGAGACGGGGGCGGGCAAGTCGATCATGCTCGAGGCCCTGGGCTTTCTGCTCGGCGCGCGCGGCTCGGCCGCGTGGCTTCGCGCCGGAGCGGAGCGCCTCGAGGTCGAGGGCGTGGTCGAGCTGACAGACGTCCCCGCCGACCTTCGGCGCGAGCTCGCGCTGACGGGCAAGACCGTGGAGCTTCGGCGCGAGCTCGACGCGACGGGCCGCACGCGCGCCATGATCGCCGGCAAGCCGGCGCCCGTCGCCGCTCTCGTCCGCGTGGGCGATCACTTCGCCGACTTCCACGGGCAGCACGAAAGCCGCACGCTGCTCCAATCTTCCTCCCAGCTCGCGCTGCTGGACCGCTTCGGCGGCCTCGAGGCCGAGCGCGAGTCGCTCGCCGCCGCTTACGCCGCGTGGGCGGCGCTGAAGTCGCGCCTCGAGGCTTCCTCCATGTCCGAGGCCGAGCGCGAGCGCCGCGCCGACATCCTGCGCTTCCAGCTCGAGGAGATCGACGAGGCGAAGCCGCGCATGGGCGAGGACGAGGAATTAGAGGACAGGCTCCCGCGCTTAAAAAACGCCGAGCGCCTGCGCGCGCTCGCGGACTCCGCGTACGGCCTGCTCTACGCCGAGGAGAACGCGGCCGTGGCGCGGCTGCTGAAGGCCTCGAGGGCGGTCTCCGAGCTCGCGAAGATCGACCCTGCGGCCGGCGCCCTGCAGACGGAGCTCGAGGGCGCGCGGATCTCCGCGGACTCGGTCGCGCACGAGCTCGGCGCGTACCGTGACGCCATCTCCGCCGATCCGGCCGCGCTCGATGCGCTGATCTCCCGGCAGGAGAAGCTCGCGCGCCTCAAGCGCAAGCACGGCGTCACGGTCGCCGACGTGCTCGCCGCGCGCGAGCGCATCGCGGGCGAGCTCGACGGCCTCGTCAACGCCGACGCGCGCCTCGAGAAGACGCGCAAGGAGCTCGAGGCGGCGGAAAAGGCCATCTCGTCGCTTTGCGACGAGATGCATGATATGCGCGTGAAGGCCGCGAAGAAGCTCGACGCGGCCGCGCTCAAGGAGCTCAAGGTCCTGGGGCTGCCGCACGCGCGCTTCTCGTGCTCCGTCGAGATGGAGGAAGGGAGCTGGTCGGCGACCGGAGCCGACAACGCGGAGTTCCTGCTGTCGGCCAACCCCGGCGAGCCGCCCCGCCCCGTGAAGACCGCGGCCTCCGGCGGCGAGCTCTCGCGCGTCATGCTCGCGCTGAAGACCGCGTTCGCGAAGGCCGACCGCACCGCGCTCCTCGTGTTCGACGAGGTCGACGCGGGCATCGGCGGCGAGGTCGCGCACGCGGTCGGCGAACGCCTCGCCGCGCTCGCGAAGGGCCGCCAGGTGCTCTGCATCACGCATCTGCCGCAGGTCGCCTGCTTCGCGCAGACCCACTTTCACGCCGTGAAGGACGTCGCCGCGGGCCGCACGCGGCTGCGCGTCGACCGCCTCGTCGGCGACCCGCGTCTCGAGGCCGTCGCGACGATGCTCGGCGGCAAGCCGACGGGCGCCAGCCGCAAGCACGCCCAAGAATTACTGGAGAGTTCAATCTCATGAGCCAAAAGATCCGCACGCGCTTCGCGCCTTCGCCGACGGGCTTCCTGCACATCGGCGGCGCCCGCACCACCCTCTACAACTGGCTCTACGCGCGCCGGCACAAGGGCGACTTCATCCTGCGCATCGAGGACACCGACGAGGTGCGCTCGACGGATGACTCCGTGACGGCTATCCTCGACTCCGTGAAGTGGCTCGGCCTCGACTGGGATGAGGGTCCCCTGGACGGCAAAACGGACAAGGGGCCGTACTCGCCGTATTTCCAGATGCAGCGCGTTTCCATCTACCGCAAGTATCTGGACCAACTCGTCGCGGGGAGCAAGGCGTACCGCTGCTACTGCACGAAGGAAGAGCTCGACGAGATGCGGCGAATCGCGCAGCTCGAGAAGCGCCCGCCCCGCTACGACGGCCGCTGCCGCGCGCTCAGCGACGCGCAGCGCAAGGACATCGAGGCGTCCGGCAAGAAATTCTCGATCCGCTTCAAGATGCCGGTCGACGGCGCGACGATCGTCGACGACGCGATCCGCGGCAAGGTTTCCTTCGAGAACAGCCTGCTGCAGGATTTCGTGATTTGGAAGACGACCGACGGCCCGACGTACAACTTCTGCTGCGTTATCGACGACCACCTGATGGAGATGACGCACGTCGTGCGCGGCGACGAGCATCTCTCGAACACGCCCTCGCAGATCCAGATCTACTACGCGCTGGGCTGGGAGACGCCGAAGTTCGCCCACCTCTCCATGATCCTCGGCCCCGACGGCTCGAAGCTCTCGAAGCGCCATGGCGCGACGTCCGTGCTCGAGTACCGCGACCAGGGCTATCTGCCGCACACGATGCGCAACTATCTCGCGCTGCTCGGCTGGTCGACGTCCGAATCCCAGCAGCTCTTCACCGACGAGGATTTGATCGCCAAGTTCGACCTCGAGGGCTGCCAGAAGAGCCCCGCGACGTTCGACACGGTCAAGCTCAACTGGATGAACGGCGAGTATATCCGGCAGACGCCGGTCGCCGAGCTCGTGAAGCTCGCGATGCCGTTCCTCGAGAAGGCGGGGCTGGTCGGGCTTCCGGGGCCGGACCTCGCCCGGGTCGTCGCGCTCGAGCACGAGAAGTTCAAGCTGCTCTCCGAGATCCCGGCCTTGATCGAGTTCTTCTACAAGCCCGTGCAGTTCGACCCGAAGGCCTTCGACAAGGTCCTCAAGGCGCCGGGCGCCAAGGAGATCGTGCTCGACCTAGCCGAGGTCCTCAACGGCTTCGCTCCTTTCGAGGAGAAGGCGCTCGAGGCCCGCATCCGGCAGTTCGTCGCCGACAAAGGGCTCAAGAACGGGCAGGTCTTCCACCCGATCCGCGTCGCGGTCAGCGGCCGCACCGAGGGCCCGACGCTGTTCCAGATGCTGGAGATCATGGGGAAGGACATGGTCGTCGCGCGTCTCAAGGAAGGGGCGGCGCGCGTGTCCGCAATTCCCGCGGCTTAACCGTAGAATTACCCGGGCTCTGGGCCTTGCGCCGCCGGGGCGTTCTCATATACTATCACGTTCCAATTTTCCGGAGGCGTTATGTCGAAGAAACCCGTTAAGAAGTCCGCCGCTCCCGCCGCTCCCGCCGCAAAGGCGAAGGACACGACCGCTAAAGATTTGGCTTGGCTCACGCCGGCGAAGATCAAGTCCATCCGCGCCGAGCTCGTCTCGATGCGCGACGACATCCTGCGCACCGTGAAGAAGCAGAAGATCCACGACGTGGACAACGGCGACTCCGTCGACCAGGCGAGCCAGTCCATCGAGAAGGAGCTGATGTTCGAGCTCTCCGACAACGAGCGCACCACGCTCGACATGGTGGAAGCCGCGATCCGCAAGATCGACAACGGGACCTACGGCATCTGCGAGGCGACCCAGAAGGCGATCACGCGCGCGCGCCTCGAGGCGATCCCCTACGCGCGGTACTCGATCGCCTACCAGAACCAGCTCGAGCAGAAGGTCACGGAGGCGCAGGAGCCCGGCCTCGACTTCAGCGTCATCGGCGAGACCGAGCGCGCCGGCGACTAAAACCCTTCTTCGCGCCAGGCGGCGAAGCCGCCGACTAGGTCGGTCACTTCGGATCGTCCGGCCGCGCGCAGAAGGCTGGCCGCCACCGACGAGCGATAGCCGCCCGCGCAGTAGACGGCGACGGGCCGGCCCGCCGGGATCTCCGCGGCGCGCGCGGGCCACTGCGACAGCGGCAGGTGCAGGCTGCCGGGAACGAAGCCCGAGACCCGCTCCGCGTCCGTGCGCACGTCGACGACGATGGGCGCGTCCTTCGCGGCCAGCCTCTCGGCGAGAGCGCGAGCCGTCAAGCGTGGCGTGCGCTCGATCAGGTCGGGGCGCGCGTCGAGCGACCGCATGCCGCCGCGCAGCACGCCCGCGACGCGGTCGACGCCCACGCGCGCCAGGCGCAGAACGGACTCCTTCTCGCGTCCCGCGTCCGCTATCACGACGATCGGATGTTCGCGCTTGACGAGCGAGGCGGCCCACGTCGCGAACTTGCCGTCGAGGCCGACGTTGACCGCGCCGCGCCAATGCGAGCCCGCGAAGTCGGCCGGATCGCGCGTGTCGAGGATCTTCGCGCCGTCCTTCACGAGGCGCTCGGCCTCGTCGAGAGGCAGCTCCGGAAGGTTGGCCAGCGCCGCGTCGAGCGTGCCGTGCTCGCGGCGGTTCATCTCGGCGTCGTGCGCGAAATAGGCGGGCATCTCGGGCTGGTCGGCCGTGACGAGCGCGATGAACTCCGTCCTCGACTTCGCCTTGAGCGCGTAGTTGTAAAGCTTCTGCTCGCCGATCGTCGAGACGCGCTCGTCCGACATGTTCTTCCCGCACATCGAGCCCGCGCCGTGAGCGGGGTAGACCAGGGTCTCATCGGGAAGCGTCATGAGCTTGGCGTGAAGCGAGTCGTACAGCATGCCCGCCAGGTCGTCGGCCTTGAAGCCGACGGAGGCCATCAGGTCGGGGCGGCCCACGTCTCCGATGAACAGGGTGTCGCCCGTGAGCACGGCCTTGGGGTCGTTCGGGGCGCTCTCGAGATCGTATATGAGAAGGCTGACGCCTTCGGGCGTGTGGCCCGGCGTCTCAAGGACGCCGATCCCGAGCGAACCGTATGAAAGACGCGTGCCGTCGGCGAGCGGGGAGAACGGATAGTCCGCCTTCGCTCGCGCTCCAAGATGGATCTCGGCGCCGCAGCGGTCGCGGAGCTCGAGGTGGCCTGCGACGAAGTCGGCGTGGAAATGCGTGAGCATGACGTGCTTGATCGTCAGGCCCAAGCGCGCCGCTTCCTCCACGTAGCCGTCGACATCGCGCTGAGGGTCCACGATGACCGCGGTCTTGGTCTTCTCGTCGCCGAGGAGGTAGGACGCGTGGGCGAGGCAGGCGAGGTAAAAAGGCCGGATCAGCATTGCCTAATTTTACACTTTGCGGACGCCGCCGCCTTGAAAATGTAACACCGTCGGGGTATCATGGCTCCGAGTGAAGTATTGGGTCTATAAGGAGTCGCGCATCCTCGGTCCCTTCGATAAGGAGGCCGTGTCGGGCCTTCCCGGGCTCGACTCGGGGACTCTTGTATGCGCGGGCGATCCGGCGGGAGGCTCCTGGACGCCGGCGGGAGAGCTCGAGGGCTTCAGCGGGATCCCGTCCGGCATGAGCGGCCTGCTCGATGATCTTCCGACCGCCGTCGGGCTTCTCGACCAGCTTCAGATCGACTCGGCGGGGCTGATCGGCGACGACGAGTTTCCCGGCTCGCTCGCCGAGGAGATGTTCCAGGACGCGAGCTTCAAGAAGAGCTTCGGCGAGCTGACTCAGGAGCGCGGCGCGGACGACGCCGAGGCGCGGCGCGCGCGCGAAAAGATCTCCGAGCTCACCGCGCAGCTCGAGGTCATGTACGGCCACATCTCGAGGCTCGAGTCCGCGCAGGCCGAGCTCAACCGGCGGCTCGCCGCGAAAGATCTGGAGCTTCGCTCCCGTCCGATCGCGCCTTCCGTACAAGCCGCGGCGGCGCCCCCGGCCCCGGCGGCGCCCGTCGCGATGCCGGCGGAGCCGGCTCCCGCCGAAGCCGGACCCGTAGACGGGCCCGCTAAGACCTTCCTTTCGCCGGCGCGGCCGCCGCTCGAGGGAAAACCGCCGCCCGTCCCCGCCGTGCCCGAAGCGTCCCTCGCGCCGTCCGAATGGCCCGAGGCGGTTTCCGACGCGGCTCTGCCGGCCGTCTTCGCCGCGCTTCCGGCCGAGGTCCCCGCTCCGCCGGCGCCTCCGGCCATGCCGGTGATAACGGCGCTTCCCGCGATGCCGGCGCTGGCTCCCGCGCTCAGCGCGCCGCTTCCTCCGGTCGAGCCGAGGAGCTTCGGCAAGCCCAAGGTCTTCGCCGTCCGTTGGGCGATCAAGTCGTTCCGGGTGATCGGTCCCGACGACGCGCCGCCGCCCGTTCAGGTCAACCCGCCCGTCGAATTCTCGCTCGAGCCGATCATCGCTCCGGCCGCGATCGTGCCGCCGCCTCCCGAGCCGGTCGTGCTCGCGGCTCCGGTCCCCGTTCCCGTCGCCGCGATGCCGGTGTTCCCTTCGGAAACCGGAAGCTTCCCGGCCAACCCGTTCGCCCTGCCGCCCACCGACCAGCCTAACCCCTTCACGCTGCCGACTCCCGAGCCGGTCCCGATGCCTTCTTTCGCGCCGCCGCCGAACACGCTGAGCCGGCCCGTGCAGCCCGTTCCGGACTTCGGCGCCGGCGACATGATCGGCTCGCCCGACGACGCGGCGATGGGGCCGTCCGCGACGGCGACGCCGCCGGTGATCGACGAAGGAGCCGCCGCGCGGTTCGCCAAGCCCGAGGCCCCGCCCCCGACGGGCACGTTCAAGAAGCCGCCCCGCAGCAACAAAGGGTTCCTCATCGGCGGCGGCGTCCTCGTGCTCCTGCTCATGGTCACGGGCGTGATCTTCATGCGCCAGCCGAAGGAAGACATGAAGCAGATGACGACGCTCGACGACGGAAAGGCGCCGCTCGGGCTGGCGACGGACGACGGCTCCTCGGCGCCTCCGATCGTCAAGCCGAAGATCGCCGAGGCGCCGCCCATACCCACGGGGCCTTCCGCCGAGCACGCGGCCGCCATCGCGAACGTCAAGGACTTCCCGCTCGACGGCGGCCGCGGCAACGTCGGGCGCTGGCTGCAGTACTCTTATACCGCCGATCCGAACGCGGGCACCGAGGAATGGAACGCGAGCTCGACGGCCGAGAACACCATGCTCGTCGAGTACCGGCTCGTGCCCGGTCCCAGCGGCGGCGGCCGCGGCGCGCTCTACCTGTTCGAGGTCGACGGCAACGGGATCGTCATGGGCAAGAACATCGAAGCCCGGCAGATGCTCGCGGGCGGCCCTCCGCCCGAAGCGCCCAAGGCCAAAAAGCCCGCGAAAAAGGCTCCCAAGCGCGTGAAGCGCCGCGTCCAGGAGGAGCCGAAGGAGGTGCCCCTGCTGCCCCTGCCCGATTCCGGCGAGCTGAGGCCTCCCGCGGAGGATGACGGCTCGTTCGGTTCCGATACCATCAAATCGGGGATATAAGTCGCCGGCCGCAGAGCGTTCACTTCTTATTAATAGGCGCGGTCTTGGGTCCGGCCTTGACAAAGATCGCCGTGGACCCTAACCTATTAGGGAAATGTCCGCCACTCAGCATGTGATCTCCCTCGGCTTGTCCCGGCGGCTCGCCGACCTCCTGGTCGAAGAGAAGCTGCTCACGGCCGATCACCTTAAGGAAGCGCTCGAGGCCCAAAAGAAGGGCGGCGAGAAGCTGGGCTCGCTCCTCATCGAAAAAGGCTATATCGAAGAGGAGAAGCTCCTTCAATTCCTCGCCGAAAAGACCGGAATCTCCTACGTGTCGCTCGCCGATTTCGGCGAGATCTCCGAGGAAGCCATCGCGGCCGTCCCCGAGTCCATCGCGCGCCAGAAGATGCTCATGCCGTTCAATAAGACGAAGGACCGGCTCACGGTCGCGATCGCCGATCCGCTCGACGTGATGATCCTCGACGACCTCAAGATGCAGCTCGGCTGCGACGTCGTGGGCTGTCTCGCCTCGGAAGCGGAGATCTCGGCCGCGCACGAGAAGTACTATAAGCAGGCGACCTCGCAGGAAGCGCTCGAGGACATCGTCAAGCAGTCCGCCGACAACGAGGCCGCGGCCGACGAGCTCGAGCAGGTCGAGGAAAAGGAAGATAAAGCCGAGGCCGGGCTCGTGCAGGCCGCCGAGGACGCTCCGGTGATCAAGATGGTCAACCTGATCATCGCGGGCGCCGTGAAGGCGAAGGCCTCGGACATCCACATCGAGGCGTACTCCAAGGATCTGCGCATCCGCTACCGGATCGACGGCGTGCTGCACGAGCAGCCGTCGCCCCCGAAGAAATTTCACGCGGCCATCTGCGCGCGCGTGAAGATCATGTCGAACCTCAACATCGCCGAGCGGCGCGTGCCCCAGGACGGACGCATGCGCCTGAAGCTCGAAGGCAAGGAGATCGACATGCGCGTGTCGGTGCTCCCCTGCGCGCCCGGCGAGAAGATCGTCACCCGCATCCTCGACTCGTCGGGCCTGAAGGTCAACATGACGCAGCTCGGCTTCGAGCCTGAAGCCATGGCGGTCTTCAAGAAGGCCATGGAGGCGCCCTACGGCGTCGCGCTCGTCACGGGGCCCACGGGATCAGGTAAATCGACGACCCTTTACTCGGCCCTCACAAACCTCAACACGCCCGACTGCAACATCATGACCGCGGAAGACCCCGTCGAGTATCAGGTCGCGGGCATCAACCAGGTCCAGATCAACAATCAGGTCGGGCTGACCTTCCCCGCCGCGCTGCGCTCGTTCCTGCGCCAGGACCCCGACGTCATCATGGTCGGCGAGATTCGCGACCAGGAGACGGCGACCATCGCGATCAACGCCGCCTTGACGGGCCACCTTGTTTTTTCCACGCTGCACACGAACGACACCTCGCAAACGATAACGCGCCTCGGCATGATGGGCGTCGAGCCCTTTCTCGTCAGCTCGGCGATGCTCATGATCGAGGCCCAGCGGCTGCTGCGCGGCATCTGCCCGAAGTGCAAGGAGCCTTACGAAGTCGAGAAGGACTGGCTCCTCAAGCTCGGAGTCCCCGAGGTGCAGCTCCAGGCCGCCGTGGGCGAGAAGAACAAGATCACGCTCTATAAGGGCAAAGGCTGCGAGAACTGCGCCACCACGGGCTACCGCGGCCGCCAGGGCCTCTACGAGGTCATGGAGGTCACCGACGCGATCCGTCAGCTGATCCTGGACCGCGCCTCGGCGAAGCAGATCAAGACTCAGTCGATGAAGCAGGGCATGTTGACGCTGCGCATGTGCGCCGTACGCAAGCTTCTCTCGGGAGCCACCACCGCCGAGGAGATGATGCGCGTGACGGCCTCGGACGGCGATACTTAAGATCTAAGAAGCGAGGGAGCAAGCATGGTTTCGATGGGTGAGCTGTTTCTACTGATGCACGAGCGCGGCGCGTCCGACCTTCATCTCACGGTCGGGGCCCCGCCGACGCTTCGCATCGACGGCGCCCTTGTGCCGACGCCTTTCGAGAAGCTGACCTCGGAGGCGGCGCAGACCCTGATTTACTCGCTGCTCAACGACCAGCAGCGGCAGCGCTACGAGTCCTCGAACGAGCTCGACTTGGCCTTTAACCTTCGCGGCATCGGCCGCGTGCGCATGAACGTCTACCGCCAGACGGGCTCCGTCGGCGCCGCGATCCGCGCGATCCCGGGCTCCTTCAAGACCTTCGACGAGATCGGCGTGCCGAAGTCCATCCTCGACATCATGAAGCTTCCGAAAGGGCTCATCCTCGTCACGGGCCCGACGGGCTCGGGCAAATCGACGACCTTAGCCAGCATGATCGACTTCATCAACGAAACGCGCTCCGCTCACATCATGACGGTCGAGGACCCGATCGAGTTCGTGCACACGCACAAGAAGTCGGTCGTCAATCAGCGGGAGGTCGGGGGGGATACCGCGACGTTCGGCGCCGGGCTGCGCCACATCCTGCGCCAGGACCCGAACGTGATCCTCATCGGCGAGCTGCGCGACCTCGAGACGATCCAGGCCGCGCTCAACATCGCCGAGACGGGACATATGGTGCTCGCGACGCTGCACACGACGGACTGCGCGCAGACGATCAACCGCATCATCGACGTGTTTCCGCAGCATCAGCTCGAGCAGGTGCGGGTCCAGCTCTCGTTCGTCCTGCAGGCCGTCCTGTGCCAGCAGCTCCTGAGCCACTCCTCGGGTACCGGCCGCGTGCTCGCCTGCGAGACGCTCGTCGTCAACTCCGCGATCCGCAACCTGATCCGAGAGCAGAAGGTCGAGCAGATCCAGGTCGCGATCCAGACGGGCGGCAAGATCGGGATGCAGACGATGAACCAGTCCCTCGCCGAGCTCTACTTCAAGCAGAAGATCACGTTCCAAGAGGCCATGACGCACTCGACGGACCCCGAGGACCTTCGCCGCCTGATGCAGCGCCACATGACGCCCGCGCAATCGTAGAATAGAGGACACATATGCCTTCATACGCCTATAAAGCCAAGACCGCCGCCGGCCTCGTGATGGAAGGCCTCATCGACGCCGACGAGCAGCGCACGGCCGTCGAGAAGCTGCGCGGCCAGAAGATGGTCGTGCTCGAGATCGCCGAGAAGGCCGTGCCGCCGCTCGACCAGTTCAAGGCCATGATCGGCTGGAAGAAAACCAAGAAGGACATCCCTTCGAAGGACCTGTCGCTCTTCTCGCGCCAGCTCTCCACCCTGGTCGGCGCGGGCGTGCCGATCGTCCAGAGCCTCGGAATCCTGGAGTCGCAGGCCGAGAACCCGGATTTCAAGGAAGTCCTCGCCGCGGTCAAGCTGGACATCGAAGCCGGCCTCTCCATCTCCGACGCGCTCAAGAAGCATCCGAACGCTTTCCCCGATCTTTACTGCTCGATGGTCAAGGCCGGCGAACTCGGAGGCATCCTCGACACCATTCTCGAGCGCCTCACCGCCTACCTCGAGAGCTCCGAGGAGCTCAAGGCGAAGGTCAAGGGCGCGATGATGTATCCCGCGATCGTGCTTTCGATCTGTACGATCGTCACCATCTTCCTGATGATCTTCGTGATCCCGACCTTCAAGGCCATCTTCGGCGGATTCGGAAAGGCGCTGCCCCTGCCGACGCAGGTGCTCATCGACATCTCCGACGTGATGAAGGCGAAGTGGTACGTGATCGTCGCGGCCCCCTTCATCGGCTGGAAGGTCTTCAATAGGTTCTACGCGACGCCTTACGGCCATCGCTGGGTCGACGCGCAATCGCTCAAGGCCCCGATCTTCGGGCCGATCCTCAAGAAGGTCGCCGTCGCGCGCTTCACGCGCACGCTCGGCACGTTGATCAAGTCGGGCGTGCCGATCATGCAGGCGCTCGAGACCGTCGCCGCGACGGCGGGCAACGTCATCATCTCCGAGGCCGTCAATCTCACGCGCGAATCCATCCGCGAAGGCGGCCACCTCTCCGATCCGCTCAAGAAGTCGGGCATCTTCCCGAACATGGTCACCTCGATGATCTCCGTCGGAGAGGAGACGGGCGCGCTCGACATCATGCTGACGAAGATCGCCGACTTCTACGATTCCGAGGTCGACACCGCGGTCAAGGGCCTGACCTCCCTGATCGAGCCCATCGTCATCGTCGTCATGGGCCTCATCATCGGCACGATCGTCATCGCGATGTTCATGCCGATGTTCGAGCTCGGCGGCATGGCCGAAGGCTGAGCTAAGTCCCGGCCCGGGGTCGTTTAGTCCTCGAACAGATGCTTGTCGCGCAGCAGGCGGTGGTAGGCGACGCCGAAGCGGTGCGCCTCGTCGCGCAGCTGCTGCAATAGGCGCAGCGCGGGATCATCCAGGCGCAGGATGATCGAGTCCGGCCGCCCGGGGAGGAAGACCTCCTCGATGCGCTTGGCGAGCGACGCCATCGGGATCTTGAGCTTGAGGTCCGCCAGCGCCGCCTGCGCGGCGCTCAGCTGGCCCTTGCCGCCGTCGATGAGGATCAGGTCGGGCATGGGAGCCTTCTCGCTTTGGAGCCGCTTGTATCTCCGGTAGACGACCTCGCGCATGGACTTGAAGTCGTCGATGCCCGCCGTGTCGCGGATCTTGAACTTCCGGTAGTGGTCCCGGTGCGGCTTGCCGCCCACGAAGCAGACCATCGACCCCACGGTTTGCAGCCCCTGGAAGTGCGAGATGTCGAAGCACTCGACGTGCACGGGAGGCGCCGACAGCATGAGCGCCTTTTGCAGATCCGTCACCATCTGCGTGCGCGCGGTATGCCCGCTGACGGCCTCTGCCTCGACGGCGCGCACGCGCACGCGCTCGCCCATCTGCGACAGCGCCCTGGCGTTGTCGCGCATGTGCCCCGCGAGCTCGTAGTCCATCGCGGCCGCCGCCTTCTTCATCTCCGACTCGAACTCGTCCTGGAGCTTCTTGTAGCGTCCCTTGAAGAACAGCGTGGCGCGCTCCGCGATCTCATGATAATCCGTCTTCGAGATCTTGCCGGCGCACGGCGCCGGGCACTCCTTCGTGTGGTAGTAGATGCAGCTGCTGATTTTTCGCGGGTCGAGCGGCTTTTTCTCGGAGAAGTCCCAGCGGCACGGCCGCAGCGGGAACAGCTTCAGGCGCCATAGGTAGCGCAGCAGGCCGCGCAGCGGCGCCACCTTCGGGAACGGCCCGAAATACGCGCCGCCGTCCCGGAGCTTCCGGCGCGTCGTGAACATGCGCGGGAAGTCCTCGTTCATCGTGATCTTCAGGTACGGATAGCTCTTGTTGTCCTTCCAGACGACGTTGAAGAACGGCTGGTTCTCGTTGATGAGCCGGCGCTCGAGCAGCAAGGACTCGCGTTCCGACTCGCACAGGATGTAGTCGATCGTGCGGATCAGGGGAACGAGCGACTGATCCATGGCGTCGGTCTTGTTCGGGTTGAAGTAATTGGCCACGCGCTTGGCCAGGTCGATGGCCTTGCCGATGTACAGGATCTCGCCCGCGGCGTCGCGCATGATGTAGACGCCCGTCTTGTGGGGGAGGTGGCGGCGGTCAAAAGGCTCCATATCTACAGTATATCAATGAGCTAGAATCATCTCATGACGACCAGAATCGGGATTTTGCTCGCCGTCCTTTCGCTCGCCTCCGGGCGCGCTCTCGGAGCCGACTCCAAGACCCCGGACGCGCGCCTCGCGCACGCCGTCGGCGACGTGACGATCGAGTCCAAGGAGGGCGGCCGGCTCGGCAAAACCGGGTCGACGCTCGCCAACGGAAACACGGTGACCACCGCGGCGGGCGCCCTTGCCGTCATCGAGATGCCCGACGGATCGCGGCTCAAGCTGCGCGAATCGAGCCGCGTCGCCGTCACCTGGCCCGGTCCCAAGAACGGCGACCTGGCCGAAGCGTTCCTGTCGTACGGCTCGATCTTCGCGAAGGTGACGAAGCGCCTGGCCGGGCAGAAGTTCAACGTGCGCACCCCGAACGCCGTCGCCGCCGTGCGCGGCACCGAGTTCTTCACCGCTTACGGCCGAGCGAAGGGCAAGAAACGCGATCTGTGGGTCTGCGTCAACGAGGGCTCCATCGAGCTCAGCACGACGAAGTCCAAGCGGCAGCTCGTCGTGCCCGCGGGCAAGGGCGTGCTGATCAAATCCGGGGTCGATCTCACGGAGCCCCAGGCGTTCGACTGGACGAAGACCTTGAACTGGAACATGGAAGCCGAAAAGGGCGAGTTAGAGGACAAGACGAACCTCGACGCCGCCTACTCGGACCTGCTTGATCAAGACTACCGCTAGCCTTCTCTTCCTCGCGCTCGGCGTCGAGGCCGCCTTCGCGGCGCCGGCGCCGGCCGTGCCCTCGGGACGGCTTCCGGAGTACGAGGCGGCCGCCCGCGTCATCGGCCGCTCCGGACGGCTCGAGCCGCTCGTGGACCTGACCCAGCGCTGGCAATTCGACGGCATGCGTCCGTATCGCGCGCTGACTCTCGGCGGCTACGGCCGCGCGCACCGAAATCTCAAGCTCGGCGTCTTCTACCGGACCCAAAGCGGGGCGCGCCACGACGATGACTGGACCAACAACGGCGCGGGAGCCTGGTTCTGGCGGCCGACGACGAACCGCCCCGAGAGCGTCGTGGTCGTCGACGCGACGCCGCGCGCGGACCTTGGCGGGCATTTCGTCGGCTCGTTGAAGGTCCGCTACGAGCACAACTTCTTCAACGGCCAGCGCTCGCTCAAGCTCGAGCCGGAGATCGCGTGGTTCTGGCTCGACGGCTTGACCCCTAAAGCGACGATCTTCGTCCGCCACGGAACCTACGTCCCGCTCAACTTCGGCACGAGGTCCTATTATGAGCGGTGGTGGTACCTCGCCGGGCTGTGGCATCCGATGGACGCGGTCTCATTCGGCCCCAGCGTCGCCCTTCGCGACGTGGTCTGGACCACGTCGGACGCTTATCGGGCCTCCTCAGGAGGCGGGACCTACCGCGTCCTCTACCGCTCGATCATGTGGGGCCTTACCCTCGTGATCCGGGCTCGCTAGACGCCCGCATTGACGACGGAAGGGCGAAAAAGCCATAATCTCGTTCTATGGCAAAGAAGAAGCAGATGCGTCACAAGTCGGGACTCAAGGCTCACCGCCAGTCCCTGAAGCACGCGATCCACAACGCGGGCATCAAGAAAGCCGTCCGCCTCGCCGTCCGCGCCGTCATGGACGCCGCGAAGAGCAAGGACATCAAGGGTCTCGGAGAACTGACGGGCAAGGCCTCGGCCGCGCTCGACAAGGCCGCGAAGAGCGGCACGATCCACTGGAAGGCCGCCGCGCGCAAGAAGTCGCGCCTGGCCGCCCAGGTCAACAAGCTCACCGCGACGGCCGCGAAGTAGAACCTTCCCGGTAAAAACGAGCGCCCGTCCCGCAAGGGACGGGCGCTTCGTTTTCTATTCGATTTTGGTGTCAGGCCCGCAAATTCGTTGAATTCTTTTGAAAGTAATCAACGGATTTGCGGGCCTGACACCGTCAGAGCTTCGCGGTGGGAGTGCAGAGCTCGACGACGACGTGCTCGAACTCGATCTTCGCGTCGAGCCAGGACTTGGACTTGAGGTCGGTCTCGACCTCGAGGAGGCGCCGCAGGTCGCGGCGCAGGCGCTCCTCGGAGACGCGCTGGGCGCGCGAGAAGAAGTCGCGATCGTAGAAGATGCGCAGCTTCATCTCGATGTCGCGCGTCGACGCTCCGCTCTTCAGCATGCGCTTGGCCTTGAGCTGCTTGAGATACGCGGCGCGCGCCTGGGCGAGGGAGCGGAACACGACCTCGTCGGGCTTCGCGTCCGCGAACGCCTCGCGCAGATAGGTCAGGCAGGCCTTGAGGTCCCTCGACGACACGAGGCGCTCGAAAGCCCAGGGGTCGGCGGCCTTGCTGAAGCCCATGACCGCGGATACGGCCTCGAGCCCGATGTCGGTCGCCTTGCCAGCGAACAGCAGCGCCTTCTCGAGCTCGCCGCTCAGGATGCCCCAGTCCGTTCCGGCCTGCTCGGCGAGCGCCGCGGCGGCGGCGGGGTCTAAGTTTTTCCCCGCTTTCTTGGCTTCAGCCAGCAGTTTTTCGATCGCTTCTTCTTCCGTGAGCGGGGAAAATACGCAGACCGCGCCCGCGTTGGCGGCGGCCGCCGCGAGCGCGTCCTTCTTGTCCGGCCGGCGATCCTCGGACAGCAGCACGAGCGTCGTCGAGGAGGAGGGGGAGCGCAGGTAGTCGGTAAAAGCGGCGCGCGCCTCCGCGGGGATCTTGGGGCTGCGCACGATCACGAGCCGCTTGTCCGCGAACACCGGAAGCGTCAGCGCCTCGCTGATGATCGCCGCGTATTCGGAGTTCGGGTCGCCGGAGAACTCGCGCAGGTTGAAGTCGTCGGGCTTGAACAGCGCCTTCAGCTTCAGGACCGCGTCGGCCTTGGACGCCGACTCCTCGCCGAACAGATAATAGACGGGCCGGAACTTCCCGGCCTTCCATTCCGCCGCGAGAGCGTCGGGCCGGAGCTCCATCGTCTCAGTAGGGGTTCGCGATGACGGGCTTGAGGGGGGCGTCGGGCTTGGCCGCCGGCTGCGTCGAGGGCGCCTCGCCCGTGATGCGGCGTTCGGAGGTGCCCGTGATCGAGCCGAAGCCGTAGACGACGCGCCTCACGATGTTGCGCGCCAGGATGTCCCAGATCTGCTCGCGCGCCTGCTCTTCGGTCAGGCCGCCGCGAAGCGTCTGCGCCGGGAAGTTCAGGATGCCCTCCAGGTTCTTCTCTTCCCAGATGATCTGGTTCGTGCTCTTGTCGATGAACTGGACATCGGCGATGATGCGCAGCTTATAGGCGGTCGCGGCCTGCGTCGAGTCGTATTGGACCGCGGTCAGGATATAGCGCGAGATCGTGATCCCGACGACGCCCTGAGACTCGGGTTCGGGGACCAGCGGATACCGGCCGTCGCGCAGGAACTCGTCGCGCACGCGCAGCAGGAGCTTGTCTTCCAGGCCGAACTGCTGGGACTTGTTCACGATCGGGCGCAGGGCTAGGCGCTGCACGTGCTGCGGCAGGATCTGGGGCGTCGGCTTGTACGCGACGTCGGTGCCGCAGGCGGCGGACAGCGCGGCGAGCGCGAGGAGAAGGAGCTTTTTCATTTGACCACCAGGGAGACGAGCTTTTTTGGGATGAGGATGATCTTGACGATTTTCTGCGTGCCGACGGCGGCCTGGACCTTCACGAGGTTGATCGCCGTCTCTTTGACGAGGTCGTCGGAGGCGTCCGCCGCGATCTTGAACGTGTCGCGCAGCTTTCCGTTCACCTGCACCGGGTACTCGAGGACGCTTTCAACTAAGTGCTTGGCGTTCCATGACGGCCACGGCTGACGGCAGAGCAGATCTTCGTGGCCTAGTTTTTCCCACAATTCTTCGGTCAGATGGGGGGCGAACGGATTGAGAAGAATGAGAAACGTATCTAGATCTATCTTCGACGGCGCATTATCAGCGGAGATGCCGTTCAGGTAGATCATCAGCGTCGAAATAGCGGTGTTAAACCCGAAGGCCTCGATATCCTCGCCGACCTTCTTGATCGTGCGGTGGCGAAGAGCCACTTGACCTTCATCCGCCTTCGGCGGATGGCTCATGTCGCTGATCAACACGAAGGCGCGGCGTAAGAACCGGTGTACGCCCTCGATGCTCCGCATATCCCACGGCTTCGCCTGCTCGAACGGGCCCATGAACATCTCATACAACCTGAATGAGTCCGCGCCGTAGCGCTTGAGCACGGTGTCCGGATTGACGACATTTTTTTTCGATTTCGACATCTTCTCGACTTGAGAGGTCAGAACCTCGCCGGTCGCCGTCAGCTTCGCGCGGTTCTGCTCGTCGTATTCGACGTCCTCGTAAGGGTGATAGTTCCCTTTGGCGTCGCGGTTCGAATAGGAGAGGATCATGCCCTGGTGCCGCAGCTTCTGGAAGGGCTCCTTCGTCGAGACGAAGCCGAGATCGAAGAGAACCTTGTGCCAGAAGCGGGCATACAGCAGATGAAGCACCGCGTGCTCGGCTCCGCCGACGTAGCAGTCGACGGGTCCCCAGGCGATCTCGAGGCTCTTATCCCAGGCGGCGGAAGAGTTCTTTGAATCGAGGAACCGCAGGTAGTACCAGCACGAGCCGGCCCACTGGGGCATGGTGTTGGTCTCGCGCTTGGCGGGCCCCGCGCACGTCGGGCACTTGGTGTTGACCCAGTCGGTTACGTTCGCGAGGGGGGACTCGCCGGTGCCGGTCGGCTTGAAGTCGGCGACCTCCGGAAGCTTCAGCGGCAGCTGGTCCTCGGGTACGGGCACGATGCCGCACTTGGCGCAGTGGACGATCGGAATCGGTTCGCCCCAATATCGCTGACGGGAGAACAGCCAATCGCGAAGCTTGTAGTTCACCCGCTTGGTCCCGAGCTTCTTCTCCTCGAGCCAGGCGATGATCTTCTTCTTCGCCTCGGGCGTCTTGAGGCCGTTCAGGAAATCGGAGTTGATGGCGACGCCGTCGCCGGTGAACGCCTGGCCGTCCTCTGACGCGCCCTCGACGACGTCTTTGACCGCGATGCCGTATTTCTGGGCGAACTCGTGATCACGCTCGTCGTGCGCGGGTACCGCCATGATGGCTCCCGTGCCGTAGGAGCCTAGCACGTAGTCCGCGATGTAGACGGGGATCTTCTCGCCGTTGACGGGATTTATCGCGTGCCCGCCCGTGAACACGCCGGTCTTGTCCTTCTGCAGTTCGGTCCGCTCGAGGTCGGATTTGCCGCCCGCCGCGGCGACATACCCTTTGATTGTGTGTCTCTGTGCCTCTGTGGTGATTTTGTCGACGAGCGGGTGTTCCGGAGCGAGGACCATGTATGTGGCCCCGAACAGCGTGTCGGGCCGGGTCGTGAAGATTTTGATCGGGTCTCCGCCTTCCGACTTGAACTCGACCTCGGCCCCTTCCGACCGCCCCACCCAATGCCGCTGCATCGAGATCGTGGACTCGGGCCAGTCGAGCCCGGCGAGGTCGCTCTCGAGCCGGTCCGCGTACGCCGTGATCTTCAGTACCCACTGCCGGATGTTCTTGCGCTCGACCTTCGTCCCGCAGCGCTCGCACGCGCCGTTGAACACTTCCTCGTTCGCGAGCCCGGTCTGGTCTTTCGGGCACCAGTTGATCGGGGCCGTGGACTCGTAGGCGAGGCCCTTCTTGAACAGCTGCAGGAAGATCCACTGCGTCCACTTGTAGTAGGCCGGGTCCGTCGTGTCCACTTCCCGGTCCCAGTCGTAGGAGAACCCGAGGGATTTTATCTGCCGCCTGAAGTTGTCGACGTTGTCGCGCGTGACCTTGGCGGGATGCGTCCCGGTCGCGATGGCGAAGTTCTCCGCGGGCAGCCCGAACGCGTCCCATCCCATAGGGTGCAGCACGTCGAAATCGTTCATCCGCTTGTAGCGGCACAGGATATCGGTGGCCGTGTAGCCCTCGGGGTGCCCCACGTGGAGGCCGGCCGCGGACGGATAGGGGAACATGTCGAGGCAGTAGAACTTCCGGCCCGCGCGAGGCGTCTTCGGCGCGCGGAACACGCATTCGGCTTCCCATCTATCCTGCCACTTCTTCTCGATGGCGGCGAACGGGATGTGCTCGGTCTTCACTGGAGGTTTCCGCTAATCCTTCGAGACGCCCGTAAGCTCCTTGATGATGGAGAGTATGCGGGCGAAGTCCGGAGGCTTGGTGAGCAGGCGCAGGCGCGCGTCGTCGGCCGGCAGCAGGCGCTTCGCGCGCTCGGGATCCATGCCCGTCAGAACGATGAGCGGCGTGGCGGCGATCGCTTTCTCCATGCGCAGGGCGCGGATCATGTCGGTGCCCTTGCCGTAGGACGGCATCTGGATGTCGGTGATGATGAAGAAGGGGCGAAGCTCCCGCGCCTTCATGAGCGCGTCCATCGCGTCGGAGGCCGTCGTGATGTCCCAAGCGGGGCCCGTCAGGGCGTCCTGCATGACCTCGAGGATCATGGGCTCGTCGTCCGCGATCAGAAGCCGCCGTTTGCTGGCCATGAGACAATACTACCTAACTTCCCTATTTCTTCGCCGCCAAGGTTAACGTCGCGAGGCGCGCGCGTCCGTTGGCCGAGGCTCCGGTGACCAGCTTCCCGCCCCAGCGCTCGATGAGCTCGCGCGTCAGCGCGAGCGCGAGGCTTTCAATCGCGCCCGGCGTGCGCTTCAAGCCTTCGATGCCGGCGTCCTGGATCGAGATCAGGAGCCCGCCGTCGTCCGACGCCTCGGCGGAGGCCACAATGACCGTGCCGATCGGCGCGGTCGAGATCGCGCCGCCGTAGAGCTCGTCGAGCACCGACTCGAAGCCGCCGAGCGGGACGAGCGCGTCGGGCAGGCTCTTGGCGAACCGCCGCACGATCGTGAGCCTGCGCCGCGCCGCCTCGGCTTCCCATTGGTCGAGGCAGCGCTCGAGGCGCGCGCGCACGAGGCCGCCCGGCTCCAGGCCGGCGGGCAGCCCGTCCGAGATCTCGGCGGCGAGATGCAGGATGCGGGTCAGGGCCATGCCTTGGCGCGCGACGCGCGACACCGTGTCGGGGTCCATGGCCGGGGACTCGATGAGAGCGCGCAGGCCTTCGTCGAAGCGCGCGGCGGAAACCGCGATCGCGGGGGCCACCGTAAAGCCGCGGTTCGGGACCTTGGCTCCGGACCGCAGGCTCGCGCGCTGCCCAAGCTTGTTCGCGGCCTCGGCGCGGCGTCCTTTGCGGGTCAGCTCGACGAGCAGCTTGGCGGCCGTTTCCTGGGATTCGGCGAGCTCGAGCTCGAGGTCGTCGAGGCGCTTCTTCGCCTCTTTCGCCGACGGCTGAGACGCCTTGCCGCGGCGTCGCATGACGAGGAGCGCCGCTTGCCAGCGCCGGCGCTCGCGCGCGAGCTGGAGCATCAGATTGACGACGGTATCGCGGCTTTCGACCAGGTCGAGCTCGGACTCGGCCAGCTTGGGCCCGGCCGCGCGCAGGGCTCGCTGGAGCTCGGCGCGCAGCTCGCCGTTCGCCGCGAGCGTGCGGGCGAACAGCCGAGCGAGCTTCTTGGAGGCGTCGCGGCGTCCCCTGTCCTTCTCCCGGAGGGCGCGGGCCTCCTCGTCGAGCGCCTTCGCCGCGCGGCGGTGCCGTTCGACCTCCGCCTCCGCGGCTCTCAGGTCGCCTTGAGACGCGCGGCGGCCGCGCCGGGCCTTCGCCAGCGCGGCGCGCGCTTTGGCGAGCGCCGCGCCGCAGCGCCGCGCGAGATCCGTCGTCCTCTTTTTGGCGGCTTCACGCGCCGCGGGCAAGGGCGCGCGAGCGCGATCCGCCGCCTGGCGGAGCGAGAGATCGATCTTCCGGAACAGCTCATCGTCAAGCGACATCGGATAGATTCTAACGCTTTTCTAAGGCTCGGGGGTCAGCGGGACGCTGGATACGGATATGGAGGCCGAGGGGATCGCGAAGCGTCCTCGCCAGAGGCCCGCGCGCACGGTCGACGTCGAAGGATAGAGGTATTCGGTGCCGTAGGAGAGCGCCCAGCTCGTCGTCGCGTTCGCGAGCAGAGGGCCCTCGGCCCCCCGGTTCTGCTCGAAGCAGAGCGTTTTGCCCTTGGGGATCTTGATCTGCTCGGTGAGCGCGCCGAGGACCGTCGTCGAGGACGAGAGGGACTCGAAAGGGCGAGGGCCTTCGCCGACGCCCAGCACGAGAGGACGCAGCGAAGCGTCCCGCACGAAATCGAGGAACGCCGGCTTCTTGCCGACGTTTTGGATCTCGACGAGGAGCGATACCGCCTCGCCCGGCGCGTACACGGCCTTCGCGGGACGCGCGCGCGCGCGCAGCCCGCCCGACGCCCGGCTCCAGGAGCTTGGAGCGGGCAAATCCGGCAGCGCGCAGTAAGGCGAGCGCGCGAGCGGGTCCTCGTGGCGGGCCTTGAGCTTCGCGTCGAGGTCGAGGAAAACGAGCGAAAAAGGATCGATGCGGGAATTTCGGAACTTCAAGGCCCAATGAAGGTGCGGACCCGTCACGCGTCCCGTCGCCCCGACCTTGCCGATGACCTGGCCCTTTTTCACGGCTTCGCCGGGCTTGACCTGGAATTTGGAGAGATGGGCGTACTGCGTCGTGAGCCCGAGGCCGTGATCGAGGATGATCGTCTTGCCCGCGAAGAACAGCTCGTCGGCGAGCAGGACCGTTCCCGCGGCGGGAGCGCGCACGTGACGGCCGAGCGCGGCTTTGAGGTCCATGCCCGAATGCGGCGCGCGCGCCTGGCCGTTGAACACGCGCCGCTCGCCGAAGCGCGCGGTCGCGGCGCCGGGGATCGGCGAGTCGAAGCGCCCTTCGAAAAGGCGCTTCTCCTCGGTCTTGGCGAAGAGCTTGTGCAGCTTGGCGGACTCGGCTTCGGCGCGCTCGGCGTCGCTCTTGTCGGGCGTGACGAACTTCTGCTCGACGGAGAGGGCCGCGACCGGAAACGCCGCGTCCTCGATCTCGAGCATTCGCGTCACGGCCGCCGGCTTTCCCCCCGGCGCGCGCATCACGGCCGTCAACGCGGCGGGTCCAGTTGAAAAATCGATATCGAGCCCGGCGAAAGCGAGCCAGGTCCCCGTCGAAGGTCCCGCGAAGAACGCGAGCGGCCGGCCGCGAAGGGACGCTCCGGGCGGCGTCTTGGCGTCGGCGCCCTCGACCGTGACGAGCAGGAGCTCCCCGGGCTTGAACGCGCGCGCCTCGACGGACAGGATGGGGTCGGGACGCGCCGCGCGCGCGGCCGAAGAGAGCAGGAGCAGGGCGAGAGCGGCGGTCTTCATTCGACCATCTTCTTGTACAGGACGCGCGCCTTGGCGTTCGACGGATCGACCTTGAGGACCTCGTCCAGGTGGCGCGAGCAGTCCTTAAGCCGGCCGCGCTCGCAGAGGAGCTTGGCGAGATTCAGGCGCGCGTCGATCTGGGCGGGCGAGACGGCGAGCGAGCGCTCCCACCAGCCGATCGCGCCGTCGTAGTCCCGCGAGAGGTACGCGAGGTTGCCGAGGTTGTTCAGCGGGCCCGGCCGCGAGGGATCGAGCGCCGCGGCGCGCTGGAACGCCAGGCGCGCCCCGTCGAGGTCCGACGCCTTGGCCTTTACGTAGCCTAGCTGCTCCGCCGCGTCGGCGTCGCGCGGCGAATGGGCGGCGACGCTCTCCAGCTCCGTCAGGCGGCTCGAGCCGGCGCCGTCGTGAAAGGACGCCTCCATCGCGTTGCGCCTTACCGCGAGGGGAGCCTGCACGGCGAGCCCGAAGAAGACGAGCAGCGCGCTCAGCGGCAGGACGGCGGGGGGGGCCTCGCCGCGGACCTCCGCGACGGAGCCCGCGCCGAGCAGCGTGAACGCGGCGAAGGCGGACGCGCCGAAGCGGAGGTCCGGAGAGACGAAGGCGGCGGCGAAGACGGAAAACGCTCCGGCGACCGCCGCGCCGCGCTCGATGCGGCCGTCACCGTCGTCGCGCCGCATCATAAGCCATGCGGCGAGGGGCATCGCGGCCAGCGCGGCCAGCCCCAAGGGCCCCGTCTCGACGAGGGTCTGCAGATATTCGTTGTGGGCGAAATTGATGATCACGCGTCCCTCGGGCCAGCGCGCCTTCAGCGCGGCCGAGGCGAACGCCGGGAACTCGAGATGAAAGCGGCCGAGGCCGCAGCCGAGGAGCGGGTGCTCGAGCCAGAGCGCCAGCGCGTCGCGCCAGATGAGGGCGTGCGTCCACTCGCGGCCGCGATAAAGCCAGGCGGCCGCCGCCAGCAGCGCGGCCGCCGCGCAGAGCGCCTGGACGAGGCGTTTTCCCCGCTGCCGCGCCAGCGCCCACAGCGCGACCGCCGCGAGCAGGCCGAGCGCGGCCGCGCGCGAGCCGGTGAGCAGCAGCGTGAAGCACTGCAGCGCGGCGGCCGCGCCCCATGCCGCGCGAAGCGCGCCCGTGCGCGACTCGTAAGCGCGCGCGAACGCGATCGGCACGGCGGAGGCGAGCGCGGTGCCCAGGAAGATCGGATTGCCGAAGCTCGCGAACGGGCGCTGCTCCCCGCCGAACGCGAGAACGAGCCCCCAGACCGAGGCGGCGGAGGCTCCGGCGGACCACGCCGTCAGGAACGGGCCCGGGCCCGAGAGCGCGAACGAGCGGCTCGCGGTCCAGAACGCGAACGCGCAGAAGAGCAGACGCGCCGCCTCGGAGGCGGAGACCGCCAGGTCCGGCGACAGCGCCCAGAAGGCCAGGCCCGCGGCCGCGAGCGCCGCGGCCGGCGCGTCGAGCGCGGAGCGGCGCCCCGGGCAGTCGCGCTTGACGCAGCGCCAGACGAGGACCGCGCACGCGAGCATCACGACGGCCTCGACCGCGAGGAGCTTCGCGCGGATGATCTTCTGGTCGGGCACGAGCCAGAAAGCGGCGGCGCCTAGGGCCCATAACGAAATTAGCGGCCGGGACCCTTCGGGCCCGGCCCAGACGCGGCTTTGGAGGTCCTTATAGCGTCTTGTAGCCACTGAGCAAAGCGACGATCCGGTCCTGAGCCTTGAACATGCGGGCTTTCGCGGCGGGACGGCGGTCGTCGTGACCCGTCAAATGCAGCGCGCCGTGAGCGACGAGCGTCGCGGCCTCGATGGAGACCGGGTGGCCGAGTTGCTTCGCCTGGCGGCGCGCCATCCAGGACGACACGAAGATGTCCCCGATGGGATTCTCGGCGGCGCTGAGACCGGGAACCGGCTCGTGCTCGAACGAGATCACGTCCGTGTCGTAGTCGTGCCCTAGATAATGCCGGTTCATCCTCAGCATCGCGGCGCGCCCGAGGAAGATCACGCTGACCTCGCCGGCTTTGCGCGCTCCGAAGGCAAGCCGAACGGCCTTGCGGTACAGCGCGGCGCGCCGCGCCGAGCCCGGCAGGGAGGCCATGCCGGCGACGGCGACGTTCAAGAGGATTTTTCGTCCCATTTGTCGTACGCGCGGATGATGCGCTTGACCAGCGGATGCCGCGAGACGTCCGTCTCGGACATGCGCATCACGGCCGTGCCCTCGACGCCTTTGAGGATCTCGAGGACGCGCACGAGCCCCGACGCCGTGCGCGCGCCCAGGTCGCTCTGCGTCGTGTCGCCCGTGACGACGGCCTTGGAGCCCGTGCCCATGCGGGTAAGGAACATCTTCATCTGCTCGGGCGTGGTGTTCTGCGCCTCGTCGAGGATCATGAACGCGTCCTCGAACGTGCGGCCGCGCATGTAGGCGAGCGGCACGATCTCGATCACGTCGTTGTCTCGCCACGTGCGGAAGCGCTCGCCGCCGAGCAGCGCGATGAACGCGTCGTAGAGCGGACGCAGATACGGGTTGACCTTCTCCATGAGGTCGCCGGGCAGGAAGCCCAGCTTCTCGCCCGCCTCGACCACCGGGCGCGAGAGGATGATCTTCGTCACCTGCCTTGACTCGAGCGCGCGCAGCGCGCACGCGACCGCGAGGAAGGTCTTTCCCGTGCCCGCGGGGCCGATGCCGAACGTGAGGTCGTGCGCGGCGATCGTGTCGCAGTATTTCTGCTGGTTCGGCGTGCGCGCGCGCAGCACCTTGCCGTTGTGGGCGCGGTAGAGCCCGTCCTCGGGCAGCGAGGGCGCGTCGAGGTTGATGGGCTCGAAGCCGCGCGGGTCGACGGGCGCGGCGCGCCGCCGCAGCGCCTCGATCTCCGCGCGCAGGCGCTTCGCGGCCTTCTCGACGCGCTGCGCGCTGCCTTTCACGGTGAGCGACAGCTCTCCGCTCTCGGCGTCCTGGCGCAGGAAGATCTCGACGCCGAAGTCTCGCTCGAGCTCCCGAAGGCGGGCGTCCTGCTCGCCGAGCAGGCGCACCGTCTCCGCCTGGTCGTTGAGCCGGATGAGTTTCGTCGTCATGAAGCGGCCTCCGTGGATGTTCGCGCCAGCCCCAGCCTCTCGCCGACGGCGCGGCAGGCGTCAAGCGCCGCGGACGGACCGGTCCCGTCGAGCGCCGCGGCCCACCGGCGCTGCTCGTCGCGCAGGCGCCAGACGCCCGCGAGCAGCCCCGCGTCCCACAGCGCGTCGAGCCAGCGCAGCGCGCGAGAGACGAGGGCGCCGTCCACGGGCGAGGCGACGACGGCCTCCATGTGCGCGTGCAGCCGGTCCTCGAGCTCCGAGGCCCAGGGCAGCTCCTGAGCGTTGAACGAGTGCACGGGCGACTCGTACAGCAGCTGGAGCATCACGTCGTCCTCTGTTCCGCCGGCGCGCAGCGCCGAGATGCACTCCACCCAGCGCTTGAGGAACGCGGCGCGCGAGGCTCCCAGCGCGCCCGCGGACGCGAGCGCCTTGACCACCTCGCCTCGGTCGTCGTTGAGCACCGCGTCGAGGCCGAAGCTCGAGGGGCCGAAGCGCTGATCCATTTCGGCCCGGAACCCGTCGTCGTCCAGCGCCAGAAACCGCGCGCCGATCGCGGCGTGATCGACCTCCTCGGCGCGAGGCGCGAGCCAGCACGCGAAGTCGAGGCGGTCGGCGCGGTGCACGACGACGTGAAACTCGGAGCTCTCGCGGGTCTCGAGTCTGGACGCCGCGACGAGCCGTATCGAGAGCGAGCGGTCGCGGCCCGCGAGGCCCGCCTTCGCTAGGCGGAACGCATGGCCCGCCTTCCAGCTCAGCAGGCGCGGGGCGGGCGCCGGCAGCTCCAGATGGTCGAGCACCGCGGCGTGCGCCGCCGCGCGCGAAAGGCTCACTCTCGAGGACGCCACGAGCGTGCGCCAGACCTTCGCGCCGTCCTCGACGCGGGGCAGGTTCGAGCGGCAGGCGGCCAGACGCTCGACGAAGGCGGCCTCGGCGTCCTCGCCGAGCAGCTTCGCGATGTCGAGGGCGCGCGCCGCCTTCGCGAGGCACAGCACCGCCTCGACGCCCGAGATATCGTCGAAGAACCAGCCGCAGCTCGTGAACATCGCCAGGCGCTCGCGCTGCATCAGCAGCAGCTCGAGCGCGCGTTTCTCCTCTTCGGGCAGGAGCGGACGTTTCGCGTTGTTCTTGAAAAAGACGTCCGCCGTTCCCTCCTCGCCGGGCGCGAGCCACAGCTCGATCGACTCGTCGCGCGCCTTCCACGGGTCGATGAAGAAGCGCGAGGCGTCGTCCTCGTAGAACGCGTCCAGGCGCGAGGCGAGCTTCGTCAGAGCCGAGCGCATCCCCGCGCGCCAATCCTGCTTCCAGTCGCCCAGGTGCGCCGAGCGGCAGCCGCAGTCCCGCTCCCAGCGTCCCAGTCCGTGCTCGCAGCTCCAGGCGGTGTTCTCCCGGATGCGGACCTCGCGCGGCGGGGGAAACAGCGCCAGGAAGCGGCCCGGGTCGATCGACGGGATGCCGTCGGCCTCGAGCAGGTCGAGCGTGAGCGTCAGCACGCGCTCCGCGCCCGGGTGATGATGGCCGTAGAACTCGCCGTCGGAGGCGACGTGCACGAGCTGCGCCGCGTCCCCGGGCATCAGCCGCGCGCGTGTCGCGTCGGCGAAATGCTCCGCGCTCGAGGTCGTCTCGCCGGTGACGACGCCGAACGAGAGCCTGTGATGATAGAAGAAGATCGCGAGCTTCTTCGACGGATCCTTGGGCGAGGTCCAGGCGTAGGGCATCTTCGGATCGAGGTGCTCCGCGTCGACCTGCGCCCACGCGTCCGAGCCCGGTTCGCGCACGGCCTCGCCCTGCTTCGGGTCTAGGATCGTGAACTCGACGCCCTCGCCCGCGAGGACCTCGAGCGTCTCGACGTCGACCGCGGTCTCCGGCAGCCACATGCCCTTCGAGGCGCGTCCGAAGCGATGCCTGAACTCGGCCAACCCCCAACGCACGAGGGTCGCCTTATCACGCAGGGATTCGAGCGGCAATATGTTGTGAAAGTACGGCTGCGCGATCGCGGTCTTCGTGGCCGCGTCGGCGGCGAGCACCCGGCGCAGGATGGAGGGGCGCTCGCGCTCGAGCCAGGACAGGAGAGTTGGGCCGAAGTCGTAGGAGAGTCGTCCGAGCGTCTCGTCGTAGGCGATCGTGGTCCCGTCCGAGCCGCCGCGCACGCCCAGCGTGACCGGGCCGTAGCACTCCTCGGCGATGCGGGCGTTCCAATCGTGAAAAGGGGCCGCCGAGGCCTCCCGGTCGACCGCGCCCGTCCACGGGTTCTCCCGCGGCGGCTGATAGAAATGGCCGTGGACGCAAATATGGCGGTGGCTCACCGTGTCATTGTAGCGAGTTTGGGCCGTTGCGCGGAACGATGAAGACGGAGTAGAGCAGGCCGCACAGGGCGCCGGCCCCCGCGCCGATGACCGCCCCGGCGGGTCCCGCCAGGCTGCCGGCGATCGCCCCGGCGCCGCCCCAAACCGCCATTTCGAGCGGCTTACCCTCGCCTAAGCCGGCTTTCACGCCCACCGAGTGCCGGCCTTTCGGACCTGCTCCCGGCCGCGAATCGAGACGAAAGGTGATCGGCGCAAGCGTGGAGGGGGCCGCCGCCGACGATACCACGACGTCGGCGATCAGGGCGGGAGCCGCGAAGCCGGGAAGCGGCATGGCCGCCGCCGCGATGACCGAGGCGAGCTTGCGTACAGACGCCCGCGCCGTCACTTTCGCCGGTCCAGCGCGCGGCGCACGCGCGCGACGATCACGTCCTTCGAGACCGGCTTCTTGATGTAGTCCTCGGCGCCCAGCGCGAGCGCCTGAGCCTCGACGTCGGCTTGAGCCGTGAAGAAGATCACCGGCGTGTCGATCTTCTTCTGCGCCTTCAGCTCCATCAGCTTCAGCCCGTCGAGGTTCGGCATGCTCACGTCGGACAGGATCAGGTCGAAAGCGCGCGCGCCCAGGTGCGCGAGAGCCTCGACTCCGTCGGAGGCGAGCGTGACCTCGTACCCTTGGTTCTCCAGCACGCGCTGGATCAGGAGGCGCGTGTCGGCGTCGTCTTCCGCGACGAGGATGGAGGCCAGCGCCTTGGAGCCATCCATGATGATCGCGGGCGCCTTCGGCGCCGCGGCGGCGGGCGCGCGCGCGGCCGGGGCGGCGGGCGAAGCATCGGGCTTCGCCAGCTGACGGTATTCCCGTTCTTCCAGCAGGACGTTCTCGTAGACGCTCCGGGCGTCGAAGATCAGGCCTCGAACCTTCTCGATCGCGTGATCGGTGATCAGGATGTCGCCTCGAGCGCGGGCGAAGTCGCGGATCTCGGAGATCGGGAGATTCCGCCGGATCATGTCCGAGATCTCCGGGTAGAACTTCACGATTTCGTAAATGCCCTCGCGGCCGAAGAACCCGCTGCCGCCGCACTTCTCGCAGCCGACGGGGCGCGCGACGACGGCCGGCGGGTCGGCGGTGAAAGGCGCGAACCACCCGCGCTCCTCGCCGGTGAGCGGCCCGGCCTTCTTGCAGTGCTCGCACAGCCGCTTCAATAATTTCTGCGCGATGACGCCCAAGATGCTGTCGGCCATGGCGCCGCGCGTCACGCCTATGCGCTCGAGGCGGAAGATCGCCGTCGTCGCGTTCGTCGTGTGCACGGAGCTGATCGTCAGGTGGCCCGTGCTCGAGAAGTCGATCGCCATCTTGGCGGAGAACGTGTCGCGCATCTCGCCCAGGAAAAGGATGTCCGGGTCCTGTCGCATCGAGGACTTGAGCAGCGCCGCGAACGTCAGGCCCGCCTTCTCGTCCACCTGCTGCTGATTGGCGCTCGGGATCCGGTACTCGACCGGATCCTCGACGGAGATCAGGCTCCGGGTCTTGCAGTCGATGTGCTGGAGCAGGCTGTAGATCGTGGTCGTCTTGCCCGAGCCCGTCGGGCCCGCGACCACGATCAGGCCGTGGTTGCGGTGCGCGAAGTCGATCATATGCTGGACCTGCTGCTTCGACATACCCAGCTCGTCGAGGCTTTTCGCCTTCGCGTAGGGCTCGAGCAGCCGCAGGATGAGGCTCTCGCCCGCGGGTGTGCAGGTCGTGGCGAGGCGCGCGATGAACGCGCGGCCGTCGACCTCGAGCTCCATCGAGCCGTCCTGGGGCTTGCGCCGCTCGGCGATGTCGAGCTTGCCCTGCGCCTTGAAGCGCGTGATCAGCTGGAGCCCCGTCTGGGGCTTCAGGACGTAGATCTCGCGCATGTCTCCGTCGATCCGGAAGCGGACGAGCGTGCCGTCGTTCTTCGGCTCGATATGGATGTCGCTCGCGCGCTCGTAAACGGCGGCATCCAGGATGTTTTCCGCGATCTCCGGGACCGAGACGTTCTCGAGATCCGAGCTCATGCGCGCCTTGATCCCCGCGTGGTCGGGCCGCTTGAGCATCCTTGCGATGTTCGCGGGATCCGTCACGAGGATGCGCGGCGCGGCGCCCTCGGCCGCGTAGCGGCCCAGCAGCCCGAAAAGCTCCTTATTGAACGGATCCGCGACGACGAACGCGGGGCCCGCGGAGTCGGCGATCGCCACGACGAGGTTCTTGCGGCAGAAAGGAGCCGGCAGAATCCCGAGCTGGATCGTCTCGGGATTGATGTGTGGGATGTAGAGGAGGCCGGCCGCCGCGGCCGCGGCCTCGGCGGTGGCGAACCTCGCGCGCTGCTCGGGGCTCGGGGCCCAGGCCGCGGCCGTCAAGCCTTCCTTGAGGCCCGCCCAGTGGCTCTTCGTGCTCGCGTGCTTCGCGACGATCTCGAGAAAGGAGGCCTTGACGACCGGTTTCACCACGTAATCCACGGCTCCGGCGGCGAGCGCGCGCGCCTTGTCGTGCGCCGTATCGAGAGCGCTTAGGAAGATCACGGGGATCAGCGAGAGCTCGGGATGCGCCTGCAAGCGAGCGCAGAACTCGTAGCCGCTCGTTCCCGGCATCATCACGTCGGTGATGATCAGGTCGGGCCTGCCCGTCGCGAGCCATTCGAGCGCCTTCTCGCCGTCGGGGAAGGGCCGGGCGTCGTAGCCCGCGTTCGCGAGGATGCGCTCGAGCAGCGCGCGCATGCTCTCATCGTCCTCGACGGTGACGACGGTGAGCTTGCGGTCCGTCACGGGTACACCACGCTCACGCGTTTGAGGTATAGGCTGACCGCGTTGAGCCGCGCGAGCACGGCCGCGCCGTCGAAGGCCTTCGCCGCGGCCTCGATAGAGCGGCATTCGTCGCTGACGGGCTTGAAGCCGAAGCTCGCCCCGGCGCCCGTGAGCTTATGGCTCGAGGCGACGATCGCGGAATAGTCGCGGCGCTCGAGCGCGCTTCGCATCAGCTCGGCCTCCCGGCGGCAGTTGTCGAGGAACACGGGGATCAGGTCCGCAAACTCGGGATCAGCCGCGACGACGATGAGGTCCGAGGCGGCGGGCGGCTCGGCCGGGGCCTCGAGATGGTCCGCGAGGACGGCTAGAAGCTCTTCGCGGCCGAAGGGCTTCCGGATCGCGGCCGTGAAGCCGGCCTCGAGGCACCGGCGCAGGTCCGCGGGCTCCGTATTCGCGGTGAGCGCGAGGATCGGCGCCGGCCCGGCGCCCCGCCCCTTCTCGTGCTCGCGCATGCGCGCGACCGCCGTGAGCCCGTCCATCACGGGCATCTGGATGTCCATGATGACCGCGTCGTACGCGCCCGCGGCGAAGAGCTCGACCGCGGCCCCGCCGTCTTCCGCCATCTCGACCGTGTAGCCCGCGCGCTGCAGGCAGAGCTCGAGCAGCGCGCGCAGGGACGGCGTGTCCTCGACGGCGAGGATGCGCGCG
>Ga0163144_10004591_pt1 | contig 31028 bp, 26 predicted proteins | sample OliLak19BULKMAT1_FD_123175 | JGI IMG/M metagenome (GOLD analysis project Ga0163144, IMG submission 123175) | Freshwater microbial mat bacterial communities from Lake Vanda, McMurdo Dry Valleys, Antarctica - Oligotrophic Lake LV.19.BULKMAT1 | ecosystem: Environmental > Aquatic > Freshwater >... | reverse complement strand
CTGTCGACCCAGTAAAGCGAGCCGTCCTTCGCTCGATTACAGACGTCCCCGTGCCACGCCTGACCGGACGCCAGCGTCGTCCTTATCTCGACCCAGAACGACTTGGGATGTACGCCGGAATTCAAAATGCGGTGGTCTTGGCCGATCAGTTCGGCGCGGGAATAACCGCTGATCTCGCAGAACTTGTCGTTGATGTCGGTGATGCGACCTGTCGCGTCGGCGACGGAAAGGATCGCGTGCTCGTCCAGCGTGTGGCGCAGCGCCTCGGATTCGCGCAACGCGGTGGCGGCGGTGGTCTGGGCGTCGCGCAGCGCGTGCTCGCGTTCGACCTCCTCGGTCACGTCCATGACGATGCCGTAGAGTCCGGCAATGTGACCCTGCCCGTCGGTGCGCGGTCGCCCTTCGGCGCGGACGTACCGCACGCCGTTGTGACCGTGCCGGGTCTGTAGGGTGATCTGGTACGACGTCCCCCACTCCAAAGCCTCCTGTATCGACGCTTTCAGCCGGTCAAAATCCTCGTCGGTGTAGTCATCTTTCAGGTCGACCATCGAAGGCGGGCCCAGCGCCGGGTCACGACCGTAGAGGCGGTAGACTTGCGAAGACCACTCGATGGCTCCGGTAGCGGCGTCGTGCGACCAGTTTCCCATGCTGGCAAAAGCCTGTGCTTCTTCGAGGGTTCCGTTCGCCTGTTCGAGCAGTTTGGCCTTTTCGACGACGTCGCGTTCCATCTGTCGGGAGTCGGTAATGTCCTGGAGGGTGCCGACGATGCGTGTCGGTCGGCCGGCGTCGTCGCGCGACACGACCACCGCGCGCGATTGCGTCCATCGCCAAGTGCCGTTCGCATGGCGCAGGCGAAGGACGGTGTCGTACTTGGGGTCGCGTCCGGCCGAGCAGCGGCCGTAGGCCTCCAGCGCCAAGGGGAGGTCGTCGTCGTGAATCCGGTCCCGCCATTGGTCAAACGTCGGCTCCAGTTTCACCTCGCCGACGATTCTCGCGAAGCGGGCGTCGTACTCGGTACGGTCGGTTTGCGGGCTCCAGTCCCACGTACCCAGTCCCGAGCTTTCGAGCGCGATATTGAGCCGCTCCCGCTCGAATTCGAGCGTGACGGACTGCTCCTGAAGCTGACGGGCCAGTTCCTTCGTTTCCCCGTGCACGGTGTGAACATCCGTGACGTCGATACACGCGCCGACGAAGCCGTAAAAGGACCCGTCGAGGTCGAACTGTGGAACCGCGTTCCGCTGAACGATCCTGTAGACGCCGTCGTGTCGACGCAACCGAAGATTGACGTTGAAGGGCCGGCGCGCGTTTAATGCTTCGCCCCAGACGCGGTGGTGCAGTTCGACGTCGTCGGGGTGCAGGCGTGACTTCCAGCCGTCGCCGAGCACTTCGTCTATTCGGCTTCCCGTGAAATCCAGCCACGGGCGGTTAAAATAATTGAATTTTCCCGCGGCGTCCGTGGCCCAGACGAACAACGGCGCCGCGTCGGCGAGCAGACGAAAGCGACGCTCGCTGGCCTGAAGCCCGTTCAGGTCGATGCCGACATCGACCGTTTTTTCGGGCAAGATCGACGGGTCGTCGACCTCGCGACGCTCGCCGGCTTCGGGTTTCGATGCGTTGAGCCGTTTGACGGTCGCACGCAAACGCCAACACGCCACCGCCGCGACGACGAGCAGCACGAGTGCCGTCAGCAGTATGACTCCTTCCCAGTCGATTGAAACTTGGGCGAAAAAGAATCGGATTGAAGTGTCTTGTCTCATGTGTTCACGCTCGGTGGGGCATTTATTTCATTGACCTACTTCACCTCATCGAAAATATGGAGCGATAGTATTTTTGACTTGTGTCTAATTCTCGCGAATATTGAGGCACTCCCTGAGACGCGAAATCAGGCTACCCCGCCCGACGCGCCGGTGCCGCGCGCGAGAGGTTGACCAGCATCTCGGCGACGCCTGAAAGCGGTACGACCGACTCCGCGGCGCCCAGCGCGACCGCGGCGCCGGGCATGCCGAAGACGACGCTGCTCGCCTCGTCCTGCGCGAGCGTGCGCGCGCCCGCGCGACGCATCGCGAGCAGGCCCTTCGCGCCGTCGGCGCCCATCCCCGTCAGGATCGCGCCGATCGCGTTCGCGCCGGCAAATTGCGCGACCGACTCGAACAGCACGTCCACGCTCGGCTTTTGATGATGCACCTCCGGCCCGTCGATCACGTCGGCGACGTACCGCGCGCCCGACCGTCTGAGAACCAAGTGCTTCCCGCCCGGCGCGACCAGCACCACGCCCGGCGTCACCAAGTCCCCCGCGACCGCTTCCTTCACCTCGAGCTCGCAATCCTTGTTCAACCGGTTGGCAAAACCCGTCGTGAACCGCGCCGGCATGTGTTGTACGACCAGAATCCCCGGCGAACCGGACGGCATCCCCATCAGCACCGTCGTCAGCGCCTGCACTCCGCCGGTCGACGCGCCCAACGCGATGATCTTGTCGGTCGTCGTCGTCAGACCCGCCGGCCGCGTCGGTCGCGCCGCGGGCAGGTGCCGTTGCACACGCGTCCCCGCGGCGATCAAGATGCGCTGGATCAACTCGCCGGCCAGATCTCCCACCGTGAACGCCGACCCCGGCTTGCACATCACGTCCACCGCGCCCGCGGACAACGCGTCGACCGCGATCTCGCTGCCGTGCGTGGTGAGGGAGCTCAGGACGATCGTCGGGATCGGGTGGAAGTGCATGAGCTTGCGGATGAACGTGAGCCCGTCCATCCGCGGCATTTCAAGGTCCAGCGTCAGCACCTGCGGCCTGAGTGCGATGATCATGTCGCGCGCCACGTACGGGTCGGGCGCCGAGCCGACGACTTCGATCTGCCCCGTCTTTACGAGGTCGCGCGTCAGAACCTGACGCACGACGGCAGAGTCGTCGACCACCAGCACGCGTACCGGCTTGCTTCGCGCCAAGGGCACGTCGAGGTGGGTGGAAAATCCGTTTCCGGTTTGAGACATGGTTCGCTTCCAACAGCTTTGAATCTTCGGACACGACACGACAGAACCCGACGCGACACGGCACGGCACGACACATTCACACCGACGTGGGCGCGGCGTGCGCGACTTTCATATAGATCGTCGGCTCGACATATTCGAAGCGGTGCTGGAAGCCGAGCAGCGACTCGGAATGTCCGGTGAACAGCACCCCGCCGGGCTCCATCTGGTGCCAGTAACGGTCGATCAGCTTCGCCTGCGTGGCCTTGTCGAAATAGATCATCACGTTGCGGCAGAAGATGAAGTCGAACGTGCCCGTGAACGGCCAGTTGTCCATCAAATTCAGTTTCCGAAAACTGACCATCTGCGACAGCTCCGGCGAGACCTGGAGCAATTGCCGCTCGCCGTCGTCGACGGACTTGAAATACTTGGCGCGCAGGATCGGGCTGACCGCGTCGACGATCTCCGGCTTGTAGCGCCCGGAGACGGCGACGTTCAGCACGCGGTTGGAAATGTCGGTCGCCAGGATCTTCGCGTCGAACGTGCGGTACGACGCCAGCGCCTCGCGCAGGACGATCGCGATCGTGTACGGCTCTTCACCGGTCGAGCACCCGGCGCTCCACCCGCGCAGGCGCGGGACGGCGGCGTTCCCACGCCGCGCTAGCACCGCGGGGATCAGATGGCGCGACAGGTATTGGAAGTGCGAATTTTCCCGAAAAAAATGGGTCAGATTGGTGCTCAGCGCGTCGATCATCGCGCCGAACTCGGCGCCGGCGGGATTGCCCAGGACGGCCTTGAGGTAGGCGTTGATCGACTCGTGACCGGTCTGACTGACCCGCTTGAGGATGCGCGACGTGACCATGTCGCGCTTGCCCTGCTGCAAGTTGATGCCGCAGTGCTTGTGGACCACCTCGCCGATGCGTTTGTAGTCGGCGTCGCTGAGGGCGGAGTCGGGCACTTGCGTCATGAGAGGGGCCTCGGCTTGGAGCGGGTCGCGCGTCTTCGTGGCTCGGGCACCTCGCCCGTGTTCGTTGGTTGCATGAACGACACGGGCGAGGCGTCTGGGCTACTGGGTACCAGCCGCGGGCGTTTACGACGGGCGCTCAGGCCGCCTTGTTGAATTCGGAGAACTCTCCCGAGGCGTGCGCGGGCTGGTCGTCGTCGAGCGGGATCAGTTCCGACGCGGTCGGCTCGCGTGACTTGGACTTGGCGGGCTTGAACGACTTGGGCGCGGGCTTGGCGAGGCGTGACGCCGGCGCGGCGTGGGCGTGCGGCGCGGCGTGGGTACGCGGCGCCGCGTGCGACCGGGCCTGCACGCGGTGCGCGACCTGTGCGGCGCCGGCTCCCCGGACCATGTTGAACAGGTCCGCGACGACCACAGAAACCTGGTCTGCCTGCGACTCCAACGCTTCGCTCGCGGTCGCGCTTTGTTCGGCGCTGGAGGCGTTGTTGTGCGTGACCTTGTCCATCTGAGCCATCGCGCCGGCCATCTGCTCGATCCCGATGCTCTGCTCCCGGCTCGCGGCGGCAATTTCCCCGACCAAGGCGTTCACCTTCGTCGTCGACTGCCCGATCTCTTGCAACATCTTCGCGACTTCCGTGCTGATCGACACGCCGTTCTTCGCGCTGTTCACCGACTCCTCGATCATCGACGCCGTGTTCTTCGCGGCCTCGGCGCTACGCATCGCGAGGTTACGCACTTCCTCCGCGACGACCGCAAACCCCTTGCCCGCTTCCCCGGCCCGCGCGGCTTCGACGGCGGCGTTGAGCGCGAGAAGGTTCGTCTGGAACGCGATCTCGTCGATGACCTTGATGATCTTCGCCGTCTCGCTCGCCGAACGCTGGATCTGGTTGATCGCGTCGTTCATCCGTGCCATCGCGTCGTTCCCCTTCGCCGCGGCCTTCTGCGCCTCACCACTGAGGGCGCTGGCCTCCCGGGCGGTGTCGGCGTTCTTGCGCGTCATCGAGCCCATCTCCTCCATCGCGCTCGACGTCTCGGCTAGCGCCGCGGCCTGTTCGGTCGCGCCCTGCGCCAAAGACTGACTGCTCGACGACACCTGCGCCGCCGACGCCTTGGTCTGCTCGAACCCTTCACTCAAGATCGTCGCGACCTGCGCGATCGGACGCGTGATCGACCGCACGACCACCCACCCCATCACCGCCGCAACCACCACCCCGCCTATCGTGCCGAACACCGTGACCTGCGACGCCGACCCGATCGACTTCTCCACCGCGCCGAGCCTCGACGCCAGCTCGCCCGCCGGTACCGACCCTGACGCCAGTTGCGCGACGTCCGTCTGCGTCTGTGCCAAACGCCACGCGCTAAATCCTGACAGCACCACCATGACGAGCGTCACGACCGTGAATCCCAATGCGATCTTGAATCCGAGTTTCATATCTGGCTCCGAAAACGACCTAAAACCTGTTGTTACACAAAAAATTCGACACTAAGTCTTGAATCAAACGTCCGGCCCTACGCCGCTTGCGACGCTACGCCGCTTCCGTGACGGCGAGCACTTCTGCGTGGCTCAGCACCTTCTCGATGTCGAGCAGAATTTTCACGCTCTTGCCGATCTTCCCCATGCCTAGCACGAACGCGGTGTCCACCGACGCGCCCAGCGCCGGCGCGTCCTCGGTGTCCTTCTCGTTGATCGTCAGAACCTCCGACACCCGGTCGACCACGATCCCCGTGATGACCTTCCGGTCCCCCGATGTGATCTCGACGACGACGATGCACGTCTGCTCCGTCCGCGCGACCGGCTCCATCCCGAACCGCGCGCGAAGGTCGATCACCGCGATCACCTGACCGCGCAGGTTGATCACGCCCTTGATGTGCGGCGGGGTGCGCGGCACGGGCGTGATCTCCATGTACCCGATGATCTCCCGAACCTTCAAAATCTCCACCGCGTATTCCTCCCGGCCGAGCACAAAAGTCAGGTACTTCCCGCCTCGACCGGTGGAGGCTTCGGATTGTGGGGCTTCTTTTACGATGCTCACGGGCTTCTCCTGTCCAAAATGTTCGGGCGTCTGACCAATAGATCGGACCGCCTCAAAATTACTTTAGAAATTGCACCATATTTTCGGGCTTTAGGACGGACGGAACGGTGCACTTTTGCGGAAGCGTCATTCGGACGCGTCGGGTCCGATTCGTCTTCAGATCCCGCGCCCCATCGCCAGGTCGAGCAGGCCGGGGACGTCGAGGATGAGACTGATGTTCCCGTCCCCCAGGATCGCGCCCCCCGAAACGCCGGCGACGCTACCAACGGTCGGGCCGAGGGACTTGATGACGACTTGTTTGTGACCGAGCAGTTCGTCGACCAATAGCGCGCACGCGTCGCGGTTGTCGCGTACGACGACCAGCAGCGCGTCGGCGGCGTCGTTCTTGGCGTTCTGAATTTTGAACAGCTTGTGCAGACGGAAGACCGGGATCAGTTCGTCGCGCACGCGGCAGGTTTCCCCGCGTCCGACGACCTGGTTCAACTGGTCGGGGGTGGGGCGCAGGCTCTGGTCGATATTGCCGAGCGGGACGATGAATTTCTCATCCCCGACGCGCACCACCAGCCCCTCAATGATCGCGAGCGTGAGGGGCAGACGGATGGTGAAGGTCGATCCTTTTCCTTCGACGCTGGCGATTTCGACGCGCCCGCGCAGGGCTTCGATGTTCTTGCGGACGACGTCCATGCCCACGCCGCGCCCGGAGACTTCGGTCACTTTCTCCGCCGTCGAGAGGCCGGCGTGGAAGATGAGTTGGAAGATCTGTTCGTCGGGAAGCTCGGCGCCCGGCGCGACGATGCCGGCGTCGATCGCTTTCTGCAGGATACGCTTTTTGTTAAGGCCTTTTCCGTCGTCGACGATCTGGATGACGATGCTCCCGCCTTGGTGAAACGCCTTGAGTTCCACCCGGCCGGTGGTCGACTTCCCCGCCTTGGCGCGGTCGGCGGGCGTTTCCAGGCCGTGGTCGACGGCGTTACGCACCATGTGCACCAGCGGGTCGCCGATCGACTCGACCAGCGTGCGGTCCAGTTCCGTTTCCGCGCCGCTGGTCACGAACTCGACGTCTTTTGCGAGCCGACTGGCCAGGTCGCGTACGAGGCGCGTCATTTTTCGAAAAATGCCGTTGATCGGGACCATGCGCATGGACATCGAGATGTCCTGCAGCTCGCGCGTGATCTTCTCCAGTTGCGACATGTTGCGCGTGGCGCGGCTGGGCACGCCGCGCAGTAGCGAGATGTCCTGACTGACCATCGCCTGCGAGATCACCAGCTCGCCGACGGTGTTGATGAGTTGGTCGAGTCGGTCGGTGGAGATTTTGACGCTGGCATCCGAGCCGCCGCCGCTTGTTGATGGCGCGGCGCCGTGGTCGGCTTCGCGCTTGGGCGCGGCGTCGGATTTTGAGACCGGCGCCGCGCCGGGTGCGCTCTTCCCCGATGCGACGTCGTGCAACCGGTGCAGCAAGTCCGGCAAAAGCGGAAGCGGCGGGGCGACGGTGTTCGTGTGCTCGGCCCGTTGAATGTCGCTGACCAGAATCTTCAGCGCGTCGATCGACTCCAAGACGATGTTTACCTGCTGCGCGCCCATCGGCATTTTACCGCTGCGCGCCAAGTCCAGAAGGTTTTCCGCCGCGTGCGCCAGCGCGCCGACCTGCTTGAGATTCACGAAGCCCGCGACGCCTTTGACGGTGTGGAAGGCGCGGAAGATTCCCTTGATCGCCTCGGCGTCGTCGGGGTTGTCTTCGAGCTTGAGAATTTCGACCTCGGCGGCCTCGATGTGACCGATCGCCTCGGCGATGAACTCGACGATCAGGCTACGGTCTTCTTCCTTGATCGGCTGCTCCGTCATGTCGTCGTGCGCGACGGCGTCATGGGTCGCGTGTTCGACGGGCGCGACAGAAGGCGCGAGTGCGGACGTCGTGTCGACGCTGATGAGGCCGCACAGTTCATCGGCGGTGCGTTTGACTTGCTGGAGCGCCAAGGCGAGGTCGTCGAGTTCGCCGAAGATCATTTTCTCAATGAACTTGACGGTCTTCCCCGCGCGCTCGCCCGCGCTTGGGTCGGCGGGGCCGAGAGTGTGACCGACGACTTCGAACCGATCGCGCAGCGCGGTCAGCGCCTGAAGATCGGTCGGGTCGTTGACCGAGCCGGCGAAGCTCGCCAGCTCGGTCAGTTCGGGAGGCGTCGCGGTCATCATGGAGTGTCCTGAATCGGGGGCATTGAATCTGTCGCGCCGTCGCGACTCGCACTCGCGCCGTCGTCACTGAAGCTCGCGCGGTCGCGACTCGCACTCGCGCCGTCGCGACTCGCACTCGCGCCGTCGTCACTAAAGCTGGCGCGGTCGTTATTGATGTCTGCGCCGGCGATCGCTTCTTGCAGTACGTGGCGGTTGGACCGGACCACTTCCTGCACGCGTTCGGTCAGACGGTCTTCGAGCAGGCGCGTCATCTCCGCGGCCTGACGTTCGACGTGGGCGACGTTTTCGCGTAGCGACCGCTCGATGTCTTGCAAGACGTCCAGTTGCGCGGCCCGCGTCGTCGCGAGGCGTTCGTTCAGGCTGGTTTGGCCGGCTTCGAGGCATTTCATCGTTTCGTCCAGCGCGTCCGACGTACGCGCCCGGAACGCCGCGATCGAGCCTTCGAACAGCTCCGCGGCTCGGGGGCGCAGCACGTTCAAACGTTCGTGTAACGAACGGTCGACACTCTCGACCACGTCGTGTCCGACCGCGCCCAACTCGTCCCCGCGCCGCTTCGCGACGGCGTTCAGCTCGGCGCCGGCGCGGGTGAGCCGCGCTTCGAGTTGGGCGCGCGCTTCGTCGAGGCGCGCCAGCGCCGGCTCGATCGCCTCTTCGCCGTGACGTGCGGCCTTTTCGGTGAGTTCGGTCATGCCCGACTCGGTGGCGCGAAACGCCTGCTGCGCCTGACCGTTGAATTGTTGTAGTGAATCCGACACACGCCCCTCGAACTGTCGTGCCAAACTCACCAGCGCCCGTTCGGCCTCGGCGGTCCGCTCATTCAAATACGCGTCGGCGGACTCGACGTCGACCGCGAGCTTAGCGCGGAAGGCTTCGAGCTTCGAATCGAGCGTCGCCAGCACCGGTTCGAGTGATCGGTCGACACGCTCCTCGACCGACCGAACGGCGGCGTCGACGGAATCGTCGATCGTGTCGGCAAGCGACTCGGCACGGGTCTGTGCCCGGTCCAGCGCCGCCTCCAGTCGCGCAGTCACGTCGGCGGCACGGGTTTCCATCGTGTTCAATCGGACCTCCAGGGCCGCGGCAAAGTCACCGGCCTGACGCACGATCTTGTCGGTCACGCCCCGCGCCTCTTCCCACGTCGACACAGCGGCGGAGTGAATCAGCGACTGCACCTGCTGGTGGTGCATACGAATCTGGTCGTTGAGCCGCGCGTGCGCGTCGGACTCGATCGGGAGCAGGTCGCCTCTCACTTTCTCCCGCAGGCGCAGCATCTCGGCGGAAAACTCTTCCCGCAATTGTTCCCCCGCGCGAGCGGCGGTCGTCCGCGCGGCGTGCAGTTGTTCCTGCAATAATTGCGAGGCCGATTGCAAGGAACCCGTCACCTCGTCCTTGAATGACGCGAGCAACGGCCCCACCTGCTGTGGCACGTCTTGGGTGACGATCTGGTGAATCTTGGCCCGGACCTGCTCGTCGACGTCGGCGAGGGTTTCCTGAACGGGTTCGAGGGAGGCGACGGCCTGTTCCGTGGTCGTGCGGGCGCGGACGCTCGCGTCGTCGAGGCGCGACACCGCCGGTGGGACTTCGGCCAGTCGGTCGCGCAGCGACTGGATCATTTTCTGCACGCCCGCGCCGGCTTGGTTCAGGACTTCAAGACGTTTTTCGAGCGTCTGACTGGTCCGCTGCGCTTGTTTGATGCGCTGGACCATCCACTTGTCGACGACCCGGGCGCGCTCACCGGCGTCGGGGAGCCGGCGTAGGAAGTTCGGGTCGAACTCCGGTAGCGCCAAGGGTCGCGCGGGCGCGGCCGCGGAACGGACGGGGGCCACGGTTCGGTTCGGGACGGAGGACAAGTTCGACCTCGAAGTAGGACACACGTCGGACGAGTGCACCCTATTTCATCGGACAAAAAAACGGGGAGCTACCCTTTTTGTCATACAAATTAGGTTATCGGACGTGTAAACATATAGTGCACCAAAAATCAGTGCACCGAAATTATTGAGTTCGGGAGGCGGTGGGTCGATATTTAGGCGTGTTCGGGCGACTTCGCGTCGTCCGGACGGGTAGACCCGGGTGGCTTTGCGGTGGTTGAGACTCATGCCTACGGACCCACGCTTGATCGAGCAATTTGTGAACGAGTCGACGCCGGAGCTACGTCGGGCGTTGGTGCCCGCTTCCTCCATGCCGCGCCTGACGCGCCAGCGTCTACTGGCGGCGTTGGAGGAGGTGGTGGGGGGCGCGGAGTTCCTGGAACTGCCCGAGTTCGCAACGCTCCGTGCCCGCGCCCGCGCCGGCGCGGGAGATCTGGAGGTGCTGACGGCGTGCTGTAATACGGCGCTGGAGTATCTGGACGAAGTCCGATCGACCGGCACGGTCGAGGCGCGTGCAGTGGCCCGCGACTTTGACGTAACGCCGAACGAGTCCGCACCGCAGGCGAGCGCTACGGGGGACGTGACGAAGCAACCGACGGACGTGACGAAGCAACCGACGGACGTAAGTGCGACTTCCGGAGTCTCCGAACCCGCGCCCGAGGCTCCGCCGGTCGACCGGGCGCAAGACGCTTTGAACGACGTGGCGGTGAGCACTATCGACGAACCCGTCGCGCCGGTGTCGACGGACGCGGTCGAGGCGGAGGTTCTACCGACCGACGCGGAGATTCTACCGACCGAGCCGGAGATCGAGCCGGCCGCGCCGGGCTTGACGGAGTGGACGGAGCACGCGCCGCGCGGCCAGGGGGACGTCGACAAGACGCTCGTCGAAGTCGAGCAAGGGGCCTCAGAGGAGCCGTCAGAGTCGATCGTGCGGAACGAGCCGTTGATCAGCCTCGTCGACGAATTCGACGTGCTGGCGGAACTCGGATTGGACACGCCCGTTCGCGCGGATACGCCCGTCGACGCGGACACGACGGCGTCGAGCGACGCCGACGTTACGACCGGCCCGACCGAGGCGCCGTTTAATGAGTCCGAATTCCTGGCCCACCTCGACGCGATCATCCCGACCGAATCGAGGGAACAGGCGACCGAACCCGCGCCGCAAGTTCAAGAGATCCCTACGGCTTCGAGCGACCAAGTACCGATGCCCGCCGATGACGCGAGGGTTCTTGCTGACGCGCCCGTCACGATCGACGGGCGGGTTCTTGATGAGGTGACTGGCGCGATCGACGTGCCCGTTTTGATCGACGCGCCGGTTGCCGAGGATGCGCCCGTCACGGTCGACGTGGACGCTTCGGTTGAAGAGCCGGTCGTGACCGACGCGACGTCGATGCCCGATATGTCGCAGGGGTCGGAAGCGCCGGTGGAGGAGGGGGAATTTTGGGGAAGTCGGCCGCTGAATTTGCCCCAGGACAAGATGGAGAATCTTGTGTTCGTGGTGGGGGATTTGAAGGAGCAGGGGGAGAAGCTGGCGTCGGTGCTGAAGGATTTGACGGAGATCGAGCTGCGCGAGGCCGCCGCCGCGCAGCTCGCGGAGGTCGCGGGAGCGATCCGCACGCCGGCGGAGGAATACCGGCTGAAGATTCTGGACCAGTTCGCGGACGTGCTACTCGCGGTCGCGGAGCGGGTCGGGATTTTGTCCGAACCGGTCGTCGCGGAAGTGCTGGTCCGCGCCCGGGGGATTCATCACCTTCTCACGCAATTGACCGGGGGGCTCGAGGTCGCGTTCGAGTCGAGCTGGCCTCTGACGACGATGGTCAACCGGATGCTCCGCCTGCTTGAAGACCGTCAGCTCCACCGTTCGATCGTCGGTCTGCACCAAGGTGACCCGGAGAAACTGCTCGAACTCGACCGCGTGATGGAAGGCATCGAACCTCCCCCCACGCCTCCCGACGAAGGGGCCGATGGCGTGGAAATCGCCGGCGCCGGTGGTGCCGCCGGTGGCGCGGCGTCCGAGGCCGCGCCGGCTTCGACCGAAGCGGCGCACGAGCCACAGGCGCCCGGTTCCGACGCGAAAAAGACCGAGCAGATCGTCCGTATTGAGCTCTCGCGTATCGAGGAATTGCTCGGCGTCGTCAGCCAGCTCGTCATGAGCAAGAACCAGATTTGTGCCATGCTACGCGAAGGCTGCAAGCCCAACGCCAAGCGCCAGGACGCGGGCCTCTCGCGTTCGGCGAGCGTCGAAATCGATCGCCTGACGGCGCGGCTTCAGGCGGGCCTGCTCCAGGCGCGTACGCTTCCTTTGGCGCGGCTATTCGACCGGTTCCCGCGCATGGTGCGCGACATCGGTCGGATGAAGGACAAGGACATCGAGCTGACGCTGGTGGGGCAGGAGACGCAGGTCGACAAGCGCGTGATGGACCTGCTAGCCGACCCCTTGGCGCACGTATTGAAGCTGCGGGCGACGGACGGGATCGAGACCTCGGCCGTCCGCGCCGCAGGTGGGAAGGCCGCGACCGGCGCGATGCGCCTCGAAGCCGACAACCAGGACTCTCATGTGCTGATCCGACTCTGGGACGACGGGCTGGAACTACGCCGCGACGTCGTACAGAAGACCGCAGTCGAGCGCGGCATCGTGTCGGCGGAGCGCGCCCGCGCGATGGAAGACGCCGACCTTCTCGCGCTGATCCTCCACCCCGATTTTCCCGGCTCCGGGAGCGCCGTCACCGCGACGAATCTCGAACAGCTTAACGCGCAGGTGCGCGTCCTTTCGACCCACGCGCGCGGGACGGTGTTCGAGATTTTCTTTCCGCTGAATGTCGGGATCATGTCCGCGATGATGGCGCGCGTCGACGGGGAGGTCTACGCGATCCCGCAGAAGACCGTGATGGAAGTCGCGCGCCTCAAACCCGAGCAGCAATTCCCGGTCTGTAAGCGTCCGTCGATGTTTCTGCGCGAACAGGTCGTCCCGCTCGTCGACCTCACGTCGGCGCTGCACGGCAGACCCGGCGCGGAGACCGAACGCGTCGCGATCGTCGTGCAGGTGGGGGACCAGCGCGCGGGTCTGCTCGTCGACGAAGTGCTCGGTCAACAACAGGTCGTCATCAAGGAGCTCGACGCGGCGTGCAATCACTCCGACCTGTTCAGTGGCGCGACCCTGCTGGAGGACGGTCGGGTGAGCCTGATCCTGAACGTCATCAAGCTCCTCCGCACCCACGCCGCGCGCGCCACCCTCCCGCAGGCGGCCTGACCCGAGCCCGCGCGCGGTACTTTCCCGTCACTTTGTTCGGAAAAATAAGCCCCGAAAAATTTTGGGCCACTATAAAACAAAGTGCTCCATCTTTTCGACCGATGAGTTCTATGACGGCTGCGTTGATCAAGGTGGTCGGTGTGGCCCGTCAAGAGTTTCTTGAAGGAGATTGTCATGGCACAGGTGACCAAGTCCACCGACTCATCGAGTCTGGCAGAAGTCGTCGACCGCATCCTGGACAAGGGTATCGTGATCGATGCCTTTGCGAAGGTTTCGCTCGTCGGTATCGAGTTGCTTTCGATCGAAGCGCGAATCGTCATCGCGTCGGTCGAGACGTACCTCAAATACGCCGAAGCGATCGGTCTGACGTCCAGCGCCGCGACCCCGGCCTAAGGGCAGGGAAGTCGTCGCGACCCGTAACGTCGCTACGGGCGGGGTGTGTGTCTAACCGGCACCCACCCCGCCCCTTTTTTGCGGGGCATCTTTCATCCATTCATTCTGACTTTGCTGAGGAACAACATGTCCACGTCCACCCCCCGGCGCGTCACGCGCCTTGCCCGTTGGAACTCGGAAAATCAAGCCACCGTCGACGCGTTGCTGAGCGAATTGCGAGACGAAACCGCGCGAGCCGCGGGTGCGTCGGCGCGTCAGCGAGCGGCACGTCTCAAGGAGCTGGCGCAAGACGTGAAGGCGTTGCGTGATCTGGTCTTCCCGCTCCTGTCGCGTTTGAGCACTGCGCGGCTGATGGTCGCGCAGGAAGGCGCGGAGGACCGCGCGCTGGTGCTGGCGGCGCTGACGAAGCGTGTGCGTTATATTCGGCGTGAAACTCGCGTATTGCTGGACGAATTCAAGCGTGCGACCCGTGAGCTCGCGAACGAATCGTTCGCGGACCGCGCCGCGCGACTGGAGGCAGTGGTCGGCTCAGTGCGTTCGCTACGCACCGACGTCCGTCGGTTCATGAACCAGGTCCGCGTTCGTCACGACGAAGCGTCACAAGGCTTCCGCGCCGAGCGTAGGAGCTTCATTGACGCCCTGCGTGACGCCGACGCCGCGCGCGTCGACGCGAAGTTCCACTCCGCCGGTTCGACCCTCGAACCGACGCCCGTTCAGAAGCCCGTCGTCCGCGCGGTGAAGGCCAAACCCCGCGCCGTCCCACGCATCGAACCGGTCGCCAAGGCCCCGGACCCGGCCCCGAAGAAGGCCACACCAGTCCAACCAAGAATTGCCCCAAAAACGCAAGCGCCACCCGTCAGTAAAATGCTCCAGAATAGCGACGGCATGTCCGGACGCAACGGTTCCAAGCTGGTGCGCAATATTCTTAACCTGACCCGTGAGCGTCAGCGTGGTGCGGCTTAAACCATTTGAAAATCGGTCTTTGTCGCGTATCAGTATCTTCGGTCCGTCCGATAACATCGGTGTGACGAAATACTACAGTCCACGATAATTGAATGCCGAAACTGCACCAGTATGGCAAACGAAACCACCCCATCCACTGCATCACAATCGACCGACGATGGCCCCGCGAGCCTGGTCCCCGAGGCCGGTGACGACTTCGTCTTGACTGACGTCGTTCAAGCCGTCACGGATCGGGCGCTGGACTACCTCAAGATCGGCTACCCCGTGCACCTGGCCGGCCCCGCGGGGACGGGGAAGACCACTCTCGCGTTCCACATCGCGGCCAAGATCGGGCAACCGGTCGTGCTGATCCACGGCAACAACGACTTCAGCAGCGGGGATTTGATCGGCAAGGACAACGGTTATCGCAAGACGACCGTGATCGACAACTACGTCCGCTCCGTGAAAAAGATCGACGAGAAGCTGAGCGTGAATTGGTCGGACAACCGACTGACCAGGGCCTGTCAGGCCGGTCACACGCTCATCTACGACGAATTCAACCGCACGCGTCCCGAGGCGAACAACGCGCTCCTGAGTGTTCTGGAGGAGGGGATTCTCGTCATCCAGCGCTCGCACGGCGCGGACCAGTACCTGCCCGTGCACCCGAATTTCCGCGTGATCCTGACGAGCAATCCCGAGGAATACGCCGGCGTTCACAAGACGCAGGACGCCTTGCTCGACCGGCTCATCAGCATTCACGTCGACCACTACGACCGCGAGACCGAGGTGCACATCACCTTGGCCAAGAGCGGGCTGGTGCGCGAGGACGCGGAGTTCGTGGTCGACCTGGTGCGCGCGGTACGAGACCGCATTCCCGGCAAGAATCCGCCGACCGTCCGAGCTTGCATCGCGATGGGGAAAATCCTGACGCACCGTCAGACCCGGCCGCACCCCGACGACCTGTTCTTCCGCGCCGTCTGCGCCGACGTGCTCGGCGGGTTCCGGGGCGGCGTGGGCTTGAGCCACAGCGTCGAACAACTGCTCGACCTCGCCCGTGAAATATTCGCCCGGCGCGAACAACCCGCGCGGCAAGAGAACCCGATCCTGATCGACCTGCCCGCGCGGGCGCGTCGGTTCCGACCCGTCACGTCCGAAGCGGCGTGATTTTGCCCGAAAGACTTACGCCCAACCTGACCCCGAGGTGAACCATGTCACGCACTCCCGTGAAGATCAAACGCCTGTCCGACCTGCGGTCGGCCGTCGTCCGTTCGGGCAACGGGCAGCAGTTCCCGCACCAGACGTACATGCGTTTGTGCTGTTTAGAAATGGAGCGTTTCCGGCGCGAGCAGGAACGCGCCGCCGCGATGGTCCGCGCGGGCAAGTGCCTGGACCGGTGTCGCGCGATCGAGGAGGAGGTCAAACAGCTCCTCGAAACCATCGGCCAATCCCGGCGCGACGACGTCCGCGCGCAACTCCATACACCCGACGACAACGTCGTCATCGAACCGCTTCCATCGCCCCCGCAGCGCGGACAGAAAATGACGTTCAGCTATTAGAGCGTGGCGTGTGGCGTGTGGCATGTGGCACGTGGCGTGGGGGCTTTGAGAACAGGCTGACCGCGACCACAAGCCACAAGCCACCAGCCACGAGCCACAGGCCACGAGCCACAGGCCACGAGCTACAACCCACGACCCAATTACCTAAGGACTCCCATGAGAATCAACTGCATTAACTGCGGCCATCGTTTCGAACTCGACGCCGCGTACGACGATTATTCCGGGCTGGTGAAGTGCGCCGTCTGCCGCTCCCTGCTGACGATATCCGCCGAGAACGGTCGGCTGAAATCCGTCGCGCCTCCCGGTACGGCCGGTCACTACGACACGCCCGCGGAGGCCCAGGCCAAGCGCCCGACGGCGGTCTGACCGATCCGAGCCCCGTCCCATTCAGGAGTTTTCACGTGACCGAATCCGCCATCGAAACGAGCCTGTATCTCTACGCGCTGGTCGACCACGCCGGCGGGCTGACCGGGCAGACGGGCATCGAAGGCTCGCCGGTCTTTGCCGTGACCCACGGCCGGGTCAGCGCGCTGCTCGGCCCGCTCAAATCCACGCGCCTGCGCCCCGAACGCCGGAATGTCATGGCGCATCAGAAAGTGCTCGCCTCCGTGAACGACGGACGCGCGATTTTACCGATGCGCTTCGGATTGGTCGTGTCGAGTGAAGACGAAGTCGCCAGCCTGCTCGAACAGCATCAGGACAACCTCGTCGAACAGCTCCAGCGCGTCCGCGGACGCATCGAACTGGGACTGCGGATCTGTTGGAAGGAGGACCAGGTGTTCGCCAACTTGATGTCCATTTATCCGGCGCTCGAAGAGGCGCGAAGGTCCGCCCCCAAGACGCGCGAAGGCCTGATCGACATCGGCCAGCGCGTCGCGACCGCGCTGACCACGCAGCGGAACTCGATCGAAGCTCAAACCCACGCCGCGCTGACCGATTGCGTCGGTGAATTCGCGTTCAACGCGCCCAAGTCCGATGCGCAACTCCTCAACGCCGCGTGTCTGGTCGACCGCGCCAACGTCCCCCAGTTCGAGTCGGCAGTCAACGCCCTCGGCGCGACCCTCGACGACCGATACACGATCGACTTCAACGGCCCCTGGGCGCCGCACAATTTCATCAAACTAAACCTCGCGTTCTAACGTCCAGTCTTCACAAGTGAAAGAACGAGCCGACGACAAGCACCCCAAACACCGACCACCGACTCCTGACTCCTGACAACTAACAACTAACAACTACCCAGTACCCAATGTTTTTCCTCGACGACATTCTCCTCAGCCCCTTCACGAGCCTGATGTGGATCTGCCGCGAGCTTAAGAAAGCAGTCGATCAGGAGAACGTGAACGTGAAGGACAAGCTCAGCGACGAGCTCAGTCGCCTGTACATGTTGCTCGAGACGGGGCAGATCAATGAAGCCGATTTCGAGACGCGCGAGACTGAAATTTTGGACGAGCTCGACCGCTTGGCCGGGCTGAGCGAGGACGAACAGAACGCCGTCGAAGACGCCGACGAAACAACCGACGAAACAACCGACGAACTAACCGACGAACCAATCGACGAATCAACCGACGAACTAACCGACGAACCAACCGCCAAACCGTCCCCGGAGGGATGACGCCCATGACGCCGACCACATTGCCCGAATTTCTGACCTCCCCCACGCTCCGCCTGATCCTGTTCGGTGGAAAGGGCGGCGTCGGTAAGACCACGACCTCACTCGCGTCGGCGATCCATCTCGCGCGCGCCCGTCCGTCGAACAAAATCCTGATCGTCTCGACCGACCCCGCGCACTCGCTCCTCGACGCCGTCGCCGGCTCGACGCTGCCCGCGAACCTCACGCCGCTCGAGTTCAACGCCGACGAGCTTCACGTCAAATTCATGACCGAGCACGGCGGCAAATTGCGCGAGATCGCGGCACGCGGGACGTTTCTGGACAAGGACGACATCGACCGTTTTCTGTCGCTCTCGGTCCCGGGCCTGGACGAACTGATGGCGTACGTACAAATTTCGACCTGGCTCACGGAAAAGACGTACGACACCATCGTCGTCGACACCGCGCCCACCGGACACACGCTGCGCCTTCTCGCGATGCCCGCGTTCGTCGACGGCTGGCTCGGCGCGATGGACGCGCTCCTCGCCAAACACCGCTTCATGCTTAAAGCCTTCGGCGGGCGCAAAACTCACGACGCCGTCGAAGACTTCCTCGACAAACTCGGTCTCGACCTTCGACGGCCGACCGACATCCTCACCGACCGCGCCCAATGCCGCTTCGTCCCCGTCATGCTCCCCGAAGCCATGAGCGTCGAAGAAACCACCGACCTCGTCACCGCACTGACGAATCTGAACATCTCTCATCCCGAACTGATCATCAACCGCGTCATGCCCGCCGACGTCGGAACCGTCTATCAGGCCCTGCGCGACAGGCAAAGCGGCGTCTTGAATACGCTGCCAGACGTCATCACGTCCAGCCGCGTCTGGGTCTTCCCCCACGCGACGACCGAAACACGCGGCGCGGACATCCTGAGCACGTTGTGGGACTCGGCCATTCCGCTCGAACATGTCCTGTCACGCCCCCGCGTCGCGCCGGCGTCACCGGCGCAGGCCGTCTTCGAGGTCGTCGGTCACGTTTCGGCCCCGCCGGCGAATATTCGGCTCATGCTCTTCGCCGGCAAAGGCGGCGTCGGTAAAACGACGATGGCCTGCGCCACCGCGATCGCGCTGTCGCGCCGGCTCACGCGCAAAACGCTGCTCGTCTCCACCGACCCCGCCCACTCGACCGCCGACTGCCTGCAATGCCCCGTCGGCCCTACGCCCGACCAGATCGACGCGCACCTGTGGGCGTTGGAGATCAACGCCGAGAAAGAGTTCATCACGCTGCGCGATTTGTATCGGGACGAGGTGGAGCAGTTGCTGTCTGCGATCCTGCCGGGCATGGACTTGTCGTTCGACAAGGACGTCATGCAGCGTGTGCTCGATCTGGCCCCGCCGGGCCTGGACGAAGTGATGGCGCTCATCCGCGTGACCGAACTGATGGAGGGCAACAAGTTCGACCTGATCATCCTCGACACCGCACCGACCGGGCACTTGCTGCGTTTACTAGAATTGCCACACATCATCGAGCAATGGACGCAGGCGGTCTTCAAAGTCATCCTCAAATTCGACAAAATCATCCGCCTGCCCAAGGTGACTGCGGAGCTGATTCGGATCTCGCGCGGGATTAAAAAGCTGCGCGCGGTGCTGGTCGACGCCGGGCGATGCCGGTTGCACGCGGTGACCATCCCGACCGAAATGGCGCTGGCCGAGACCAGCGACCTGATCGCGCGTTCCCGCACGATCGGCCTATCGCTGGGCGAGCTGATTCTCAACCAAGTCGCCCCGCCGGGCGCGACGGACCTGGAGCGAGCCCTGTACGACGCCGACAGTCAAATGGTCACGAAATTTATGGGGCAATTCCCAGAACTCTCGCCCGCGGTCGTCTACCGACGGAGCGAGCCGCGGGGAGTGGAAACACTCGCAAAATTTGGTGAAATACTACACCAATCGCCCGGACAGGCCAAAGTCGCGTGACGGCGTAGGGTCCGATAACCGAACAAACTGCCTTTGTGTGATTACGGCACTCCACAATGGCCGAACAGATGGGTATGAACGAGGAAGAGAACGCCCTGTCCGCCGAGCCCGTGTCGCTGTGTGACGCGATCGACCGCGTGCTGGACAAGGGCGCGGTGCTCCACGCCGAGCTGACGATTTCCGTCGCCGACGTCGACCTGATTTACATCAACCTCGCGGCGCTGATCGCGTCGGTCGATACGGCGCGCGGCATGAACAGGCCGATCGCAAAAGTCATCGCGTGAGCAACGAGGTCATCGCGTGAGTGCATCAGTCATCGCGTGCGTCCTTCATTGATCGCGTGAGTGCATCAGTCATCACGTGAGTGCATCAGTCATCGCGTCAGTGCGGTAATGATCGCGTGAGCGAAAAGGTGGTCGCGTGAATGAAGTTCAGACACAACCGCAGCGACGCCTGAACATCGACCCGAAGGACGTCCGTAAGGGCGTCGGGCAGTTGGTCGTCACGATCCTGCGCCTGCTCCACGACCTGATGGAAAAGCAGGCCGCCCGGCGCGTCGACGCCGGTAAATTGAGCGACGACGACGTCGAACGCCTCGGCGTGACGCTCATGCTTCAGGCCGAGGAGATCCGTCGCCTTCAGGCCGACTTCGGACTGGCCGACAAGGACGTCAATCTCGACCTCGGACCGCTCGGGAAATTGCTTTGAGAAAGACGGTTTCACATGGCCAGCTCGCATCATTCGACCAACAGCACGACCATCGCCGACCTGCTCGAGCGCGTCCTGGACAAGGGCATCGTCATCGCCGGTGACATCAAGATAAAGATCGTCGACATCGAGTTGCTCACGATCCAGATTCGACTGGTGATCTGCAGCGTCGACAAGGCGCGGGAGATGGGCATGGACTGGTGGGTCAACCAGCCCGTCTTTTCCAGGGCCGCCGAGCCTGCGCCGGAAGGGCTCAAGGCGATCGAGCAGCGCATGGAACGTATCGAGGCGGCGTTGCTCAAGGTCGCGGCGTAGTCTTATTGCGAAAATAGAAGATACAGGAAAAGAGAGGGATGGAGTCATTCGAGCCAGCTTCGCACGCCCCGCAGCGCCGGCTCTACTACGTCCCGATCCTGCACACGCACACCGACCTAGGCGGACTGGTCGACGACGTTCGTAAGAAAATCGGTGACGACGTTTTTGACCGAAGGCAGCAGATCATCAGCGCGATCTGGGACCGCGTCGAAGCCTGGGCGGACGCGCTCGACGTACCCGCGGGCCGGTGCAAGGTGTATCAGGACGGCCTGCCGTTGTGCGGGCACGAATCGCAGATCGTTCAAGAATTGGCCGAAAAGCAGAGCCGTAATCACCAGCTTCTGGCGCGCCTGACCGCCCGCGGGGCGGAACTGGTCGGGACCGAATCTCCTGACCTGCTCGTGCGCGAGTACGAACTGGCGAGGAGCATCGTCAAGCCCGACGCCGATAAGACCGCGCTCGAGCCGCTCGCGATCCGGCTCCTGGCCGAGCGCGACGAGTTCATCGCGCAGCGGATCAACCGGACGCTGGGCACGGGCGAAATCGGAATTTTGTTCATCGGCATGTTGCACAACGTCCACCGGCATCTGGAGCCGGACATCGAGATCGTCGTCCCTTTCACAAACGGTAATTCACATGAGCAGCAATAAATCATCAGGTCTTGAAGGCATTCTGGGAGGCCTCGGAAAACTCATCGGCGGACTTGCCGAACTAGCGGAGAAGGGCGAGGAGCTAAAAAAATCCGGCACGTTCTCGTCCGACTCGGGCAAAGCCAAGATCGTCTACGGTTTCACAATCAAAGGCGTCGGCGGAGACGACGTGCGGGTCGAGCCGTTCGGTAACGTCACGCGCGACAGCCACACGCACGAGACGACCATCAGCGAAGTGCGCGAACCGCCGATCGACCTGATCGAAGAACCCGACCACACGCTGGTCGTCGCGGAAATGCCGGGCGTGGGTCTTGAAGACATCACAATCGAAGCCCACGACGACGTCCTGACGATCTCGACAACGTCGGGGCCGAAGAAGTACCGCAAGGAAGTCCTCCTGCCCCACGCTACGGACGCCGCGAAAGTCACGATCAAGATCAACAACGGGATCGCCGAGATTCATTGCCCGCGGTAGGTCGCAAACGAAAGTGTTGTCATGGACGGGAAACAAGACGGGTTATTGTCGTTGAAAGTGTCCGAGGCGCTGAGCAAGGACGTCGGGCGGGCGATGGCGCGGATGGACCCGACGGACCTGCGCGCGCTCGGCGTGTCGACCGGTGACGTGGTGCTCATCACGGGGACGCAGCAGGCCGTCTGCCGCGCGATGCCTGCGCTTAAGGAGGAGCGTGGCCGGTCGCGCGTGCAACTCGACGGCGTGACGCGGCAGAACGTCGGCTCGGCGCTGGACGAGGTCGTCAACGTTTCCGCCGTCGTCGCGCAACCGGCGTCGGCGGTGCGGCTCACGCCGGTCAACCTCAAGCCCGACGACCGTGACCTCGCGTACGTCGCCGGCCTGCTCGACGGGTTGCCGGTGTTGCCAGGGTCGCTCGTGCGCCTCTCGCTGTTCGGCTCGCGCACCGCAGAGTTCACCGTCGCGTCGGCGCAGCCGGCGGGGCCGGTGCTCATCTGCCCGACCACGCGCCTGACCATCGACAAAGCCGCCAGCGCCACCGACAAACCCCAGCGCCTCGGCTACGAAGACATCGGCGGGCTCAAGCCGCAACTCGGGCGCATTCGCGAGCTGATTGAATTACCGCTGCGTCATCCGGAGGTTTTTTCGCGTCTCGGCATCGACCCCCCGCGCGGGGTGCTGTTGCACGGTCCGCCGGGGTGCGGCAAGACGCTGATCGCGCGCACGATCGCGCAGGAAACCAGCGCCAAATTCTTCAGCATCTCCGGCCCGGAAATCATCCACAAGTTCTACGGAGAGTCCGAGGCGCACCTGCGCAAAATATTCGACGAGGCCTCCAAATCCGGCCCGTCGATCATCTTCCTCGACGAGATCGACTCGATCGCGCCCAAGCGCGACGCGGGCGTGGGGGAGGTCGAAAAGCGCGTCGTCGCGACGCTGCTGGCGCTGATGGACGGGCTGAACCGGCGTAACAACCTGATCGTCATTGCCGCGACAAATCTGCCGAACAATCTCGACCCGGCACTACGCCGGCCGGGACGGTTTGACCGGGAAATTTTCATCCCCGTTCCCGACCGGCACGGCCGGCGGCAGATTTTGGACATTTACTCGCGCGGGATGCCCCTGGCGAAGGACGTCGACCTCGACCGGCTCGCCGACGTCACGCACGGGTGCGTGGGCGCCGACATCGAAGCCGTCTGTCGGGAGGCCGCGATGGCCTGCCTGCGCACCGTCCTAAGCGGCGTCGACCTGTCGCGCGGCGGGATCTCTCCGGAGGCGCTGGCGAAACTCGAAGTCACCCACGAGCACTTCCTGTCGGGATTGACCGAGGTCGAACCGTCGGCCTTGCGCGAAGTCTTTGTCGAAGTCCCCAGCGTCAAATGGGACGACGTCGGCGGGCTAGACGATGTGAAGAAGCAGCTCATCGAAGCCGTCGAGTGGCCGCTCAAACACGCGGACTTGTTCGCGCGCGCCGGCGTGAAGCCGGCGAAGGGATTGCTGCTCGCCGGCCCGCCCGGTGTCGGCAAAACCCTCCTCGCCAAGGCGGCGGCGACGCAGTGCAACGCGAATTTCATTTCGGTCAAAGGGCCGGAGCTTCTCGGCAAGTTCGTCGGGGATTCTGAAAAAGCCGTGCGCGAGATTTTCAAGAAGGCGCGACACGCGGCGCCGTGCGTGATCTTTTTTGACGAGCTCGACGCGCTCCTGCGCCGGCGCGGGGACGACAATGGCGGGGCGAACGACCGCGTGCTCGCGCAGTTCCTAGCCGAGCTGGACGGCGTGGAAGACCTGCGCGGCGTGCTGGTCATGGGCGCGACCAACCGCATCGACATCCTCGACCCCGCGGTCCTTCGGCCGGGGCGGTTTGATCTGATCGTCCGGCTTTCGCTCCCCGACGAAACGGCCCGGCGGGCGATTTTCAACGTGCACCTGCGCGGTAAGCCCGTCGACGCGGGCGTCGATGTCCCGGCGCTGGCGCGGCGCGCCACCGGCGCGTCGGCGGCGGACGTCGCGTTCGCGTGTACGCGCGCGGCGCTCGCGGCGGTGCGGCGCACGGTCGAAGCGCCCGAGGCGAAGTTGGTCGTCACACAAGACGATTTGCTGAGCGCCGTCGACGAAGTCGCCGGACGGTCTAAACAAACGGGAGCGTGATGTCAACGACGGAGACGATTTTGGCGCTCGTGTGCGTGTGCGGCGACCTTCCGGTCGGCGTGCCGAGCGGTTGCGTTACCGTCCGGCGCGACGGGCTGGCGGCGGTGTGCGTGGAGCACGACGCGCACCTGCTCGTCGGCGAGGACGGGGAGCGGAACTTGTCCGACCCGGTTCGTGTGACCGACCTGGCCGTCGCGCACGCGGCGTTGGTCGAGCGGGTCTGGCGTCAGACGCCGGCAATGCCGGTGGCGTTCGGGTCGCTGTTCCACGACGCGCGGTCGGTCGAGCGGCTGATCGAATCAAACCACGCGACCATCCAGTCGTACTTGGACGAACTGAAGGGGTGTCAGGAGTGGGGCGGGAAGGCGACGATCGACGCGAGGCTGGCCCGCGCGCAGTTCGCCGAGCGCGCGGTCGCGTCGGCAGGGCTGTCACCGGAAATGTCACCGGGGGCGAGGTATTTCAAAGAACAGGCGATCCGCAAACAGGCGTCAGCGCGCTTCGCGACGGCGACCGAGGATGCGTGCGTCTTGTTGCAGTTGCGGCTGACGGGGTTGTCGAAAAAACTCGCCCGTCGGGCGATTCTGGCGCGCCACGACGACCGGCAGACGGTCGGATCGTGGGCGCTGATGATCGACGACGCCATGGGCGCGCTGGAGGCGCAGATCGCCCGGCTGAATGAAACGGTCGAACCCGACGGGCTGCGACTCGAACTCAGCGGCCCCTGGCCGGCGTGGAGCTTTGTTCCGAAGCTGGGGTAAACGCACGGGCGCTGGCACGCACTTATACGGATCGTGTTTAATGGCCGCGCTTCTTGCTCCCTCTCCCGGTACGCCGGGGGAGGGTTGGGGTGGGGGCCTTTTCACCCAAAAACAGCCCCTTTCCTAACCCTCCCAAGGCGTACCGGGAGAGGGGATCCGCGTGAGCATTAAGCACGATCCGTATCAGTCCGAATGAAGATATTCCTACGAATCAAAACGGAAGAATCCCCGCCTTTCGGCAGGGCGTGGGGTGCTGTTGCTTACCGGGCGTGCGATTAAAAAAAGACAACGCCACGGACGGGAGTCCGTGGCGTTGCTTGAATCACATTCAAACCGGTCTGCGAGCGAAAGTTCGCTCGGACTACAGACCGTTCGAGGGTCCGTACACCTCCGACACCCTTAGTAGGTGAAGGCGATGCTGACCTTGCCGACGATTTCGTAATCGTCGTCACCGGAAAGCTGAGCCGAGTCGGCGAGGAGGCCGATGTAGGTCAGACCGGCGCTGGCCGACCACGTGCCGTACTTGGCCGGGATCGGGAGCGGGACGGAGCCGACGAGACCGACGGACCAGAATCCGAAGAACTCGTTTCCGCCTTCGTCATTGAGATAGTACCCGTCCGGGCTCATGCCCAGGTTCGCGGGGACGGTGAGGGTCACCGGACCGGCGGCGAAGCTCGGCGCGATGCCGATTTCGAGGTACTGATCTTGGTCAGCCGAGCCCGAGCCTGCGCCGCTCAGTTCGTACGCCCAGACGGCGTACGGCTTGAGCGCGAAGGGGACGCTGTTCCCCTTCATCATCTCGGTGTCATCAAAAGCGACCTTGAGGGTCACTTCGGTGGAGTCTTCGTAAGCGTTGCCCGGGTACGTATAGATGTTGTACGCGGTGCTGACGACGAACTTACCGAAGATGAAATCGAGCCAACCGTAGTAGTCCTGCTCGAAGAAAATGCTGTCGCCTTCGGCGCCACCGCCTTGGTGACTATGGAGGCTGGCCCAGGAGCCAATGTTGGCGTTGATCGAAACCTCGTCACTGCTGAGCAGCTTGGCCGAGATCGTCGCGTACGGCTGAATGATCAGCTGCGCCTCGGCGTTGTTGTAGCCGCGGAAATAGTACGCGGTCACGTAGTCGGTCCCGCCCGACAGGGTCAGGGCACCGGTGTTCACTGCGTCCTGAGCGCTCGAAAACGTGGGGGCGACCAGACCCATAGCCAAGGCCGCCGACATCAGAAACTTCCTCATGCGATCTCCTTCCAGAGATAAAAAGAGTGTGATCGGGCTTTATTAAGCCCGTGTGATCCACAGAAAAAACTAACAAAAGAGACTAAACAAATCCAGTCCCACAATCCGTCTGGTAAGCACAACCAGTGCCACCGTTAACAACCGACCATTCTACCCGAAACTGCGGCCTTCAATAAATGACACCCGCACAGAATATAGGCAATCGGTCGAAGTATCGCCAAAACTTGTATAAATTTCACCCCCGTCAGTACTGAAAACCACGCCCGATAATGAGGACAATGTGGATCTGGTTTTCTAGGACGGAGCCCGAGCGTCGAAAAGCACCAAATTTCGAGCACGAAAGTTCAAAGAAATTCCAAATTTATTACGAAAAGTTCAAAAGGGTTGGCGTGCTAACCTCCGTGACGCCCGGTATTCAGGAACAAGCCCAAATCATTTCGGCGCGACGTTCGCTAGACTAGGTTCCCTATGGACCCCTTCCTCCGCGCCGCAATCGACCAAGCCCGAAAAGGACTCTCCGAGGGCGGGCTGCCCATCGGGTCGGTTTTGGTCCGAAACGGGCAGGTCATCGGGGCCGGGCACAACCGCCGGGTCCAGCACGGCGACCCCATGGCCCACGCGGAGATCAACTGCCTCACCAGCGCCGGCAGGCAGGCGACTTACAAAGACACCGTGCTGTATTCCACGCTCATGCCCTGCTACCTGTGCACGGGCGCGGTCATCCAATTCGGCGTCCCGAAGGTTGTCGCCGGTGAATCCGTCACCTTCCCCGGCGGGGCGTGCAAATGGGGCAACAGCCCCGATTTCCTCCGCGCCTCAGGCGTCGAAGTCGTCGACCTCCACGACCCAGAGTGCATTCAGATGATGACCGACTTCATCCAAGCCCACCCGAAACTGTGGAACGAAGACATCGGGGTGGATTGACGAGGTAAGTTAGCACCGCTTTCACTGCGCCGCCTGCGTCGTCGCGGGCTGGGTGGCGGGCGGCGGGGGGGTGATGCTCAGGATCTGCCAGATCACGCCGCGCGCGGGCGTGGGGCGTGCCGGGCGCAAGTTCGGGATCATCCAGCGCTGGGCCCGGTCCCGGCGGAGGTCGCTGATTTCGTCCCATGTTTTCAGCACGGTCGTCGTGTACGTCGGGGCGATTTCACTCGGCTTGTTTCCCTCGACTTTTTTGCGTTTGAGGAACTTCGTGCCGAAGTCGTCGATCGACTTTTTCGGGCCGATCAGGAACACCTTGCGACCCTGATTGAGGGCTTCGTCCATCACCTGATTCTGACGACGGACCAGGTCCAGGTCGGTCATCGGGCCGACGGTCGCGCCCATGGTCAGGGCACGTTGCGGCTGGAGGCCCTGCGGCGCGTCGGGGTCGGACTGGGCCGCCTGCACCATGCGCGTCAGTGAGGCCTTGTTGAACACGTCCGGCGAGTAAAGCCGCAGGTCGCGCATCTCGAACTGAATGTGGTGTAACACCCGTTCGTCCGCGAACACCACCGCGCCCTCCCCCACGCCCGCGGACCGCGCCTGAGTGGTCACGCCGGCGAGCACCAGGTTTTGACGGTGGTCATTTTCAAGCATCGGCGTCGCGCCGTTGAGCGACACCAGCCCGCCGACCGCGCCCAGCGTGCCGAGCGACACGATTCCGTACAACGCCGTCAACCGGGGCCTTGCCGACGCGCCCGTTTCGACCGCGTGGAGGTCTGTCAGGAACCAGACGGCTGCGCTGACCAGGCCCGGCAGGATCGTCAGCATGAATCGCATGTAGCTGACTGAATTTCCGTCCGGTGCCCAGTAATACGCGATGTAAACCAGCGTCGCCGGCACGACCCACGCCGACAGCACCGCCGCGAGCTTCCACCGTCGGCCCCACATTCGCACGACGCCCAACACCGCCAGAGGCCACACGAAATACAGCGCGATCGAGTTGAGCTGTGTCAACATCGTCGGCCAGTTTTTCACGAACCACTCGCGGCTGAATCCCGTGCTCTCGTTCGTCGAATCGTAACCCGTCACGCTCCCGAACCAGTGCAGGTTGAAACAGACGAGCACGACCAATGGAAACGCCCACGCGCAGAGGATGAAGATGAATTCGATGGAATTGCGGATTGCGGATTTCGGATTGCGGAAGAGCATTGCACCGCGCCTACGCCAGTCCGTAATCCGCAGTCCGAAATCTGCAATCTTAAAACCGATCACGCACAAGATCGGCAGGATCAAAAGTCCTTCGGTGTACCGGATGGTGGCGGCGAACCCGAGCAAAAATCCCGACGCGACCGCGAAGGTTTTCCCGCCGCGCTCCCACCATTGCAGGAGGAAATACATGCCCCACACGACGCAGCAGGTGGTGGAGGCGTGGCTGTTGGGGTTGTTGGTGAGCGTCAGCGTGACCGGACTGACCGCCAGCAAAATCATCGCGACCACGCCCGCGAACGAGCCCGCAATCTTCCGCGCGAGCAAGAACGTCCCCAGCACCGCGAGCGTCATGCAGACCGGGTTGATCCAATACGTCAGCCACGGCCCGTTCTCCTGCCCGCCGGCCCAGAACGTGCTGGCGATCAGCAACGGATACCCGAGCGGATATTTCGGAAAAAACTCACCCCACGGCGTGCCGATCCACATCCGCCCGACGAACGCGAACGGGTCGCCCGGCGAATACCCCATGCTCAGCGTCTGCGCGAACAACCGCCCGCCCACCAAGTATCCGTTCTGGTCCACCCCCGGATGCGCCGGAACCCAATACCCGTGCGTCGTGTACAAAAACGCCCCGGCCACGACCAGCGCGATCCCGACATACAAAGCCTGACGCCAAAAACCCTCGGCCGACCCGATGCGAGCCCGCTCGACCCGAATCGGGGCCGAAACTTCAACCAACGGCGGATGGGAAATGGTCGGGTCGATGACGAACCTCAAAAAAGGCGACGCGTTGATTCGTACACCTGAACATGACGCGTGTTGAGACTTGGTCGATGCGTTACGGTCTCGGTCATTTCCCCCGAACCCGACTCACCCCGAACGCCGCCAGAAACACGACGAACAGCGTCAGCACGATCCCCGGTCCCGCGGGCAGGAAGGCGTAGCGGGTGTTCAGACCAATGCCGACACACGCGCCCAGCGCGCCGACGACGACGGACAACGTGAAGACGGTCCGCAGGTCGCGTGACAGGAGCATCGCCGTCGCGCCGGGCAAGACGAGCATCGCCGTCACCAGCACGCTGCCCGCGACGCGCACGCCGAGGACGATCGTGACCGCCAGCAGCACCATCAGCAAATAGTGCATAGCGCCCGCGGGCACACCCGACACCTCCGCGAGCATCGGGTCGAAGCTGTACGCGAGCAGTTCCTTGAACAAACTCCCGACCACCACGATCACCGCGACGCTCAAGCATACGGTCGCGAGCGCGTACTGTCCGGACAACTGGCTGAGCTGCCCGAAAAACAGCGTCTCCCAGCCGGGCGGGCTTTGGTGGGTCGGGTGAACGTGCATGTAGATCTGTTGCGCCAGCATCCCGAACGCCAGCGAAGCGACCAGGAACACCCCGATGGCGGTGTCCGACTCGACCTTCCCGCTCCGGCTGAGCCACCCGATCGCGAGCGCCGTCGCGACGCAAAAAATCACCACGCCCACGTACGGCACCCAAGGCAGGTTCATCGCCGGGAACACGAGCATGAGCAGCCACGTCAACCCCGCCCCGCCGAGGCCGGCGTGGGAAATCCCTTCGCCGATGAACGCCCAGCGACGACACACGACGAACACCGAAAGCAACGCACACGCCACGCCGAGTGCGCCGGCGGCGAGGAGAGATTGGGCGGCGGGGGAGAACATACGGGCGTCAAAAAAAACTCAAAACTCAAAACTCAAAACTCAAATTTCAAAGAAAGTTCAAATTCAAAGCGGAAAATCCAAAAGGTCGCGCGGTGCGCTTCGTTTTCGTACCACGGGCGCCTCGCCCGTGTCCGACGCGCTAGCGCGACCCACACGGGCGAGGCGCCCGTGCTACGGCAGACCTCCCGTGCTACGGCAGACCTCCCGTGCTACGGCAGACCGCCCGTGCTACGGCAGACCGCCCGCGATGGCGGAGTCCCTTTCTGATTTTGAACTCGGCCTTTCGAATTTCTTTTTAATTTCGGACTCCGAATTTGGAATTTCCACGACATCGTCGTGGCTGCATCCGCTCCCGCACACGTGCGGCCCCACGCCCATCGCCTCCAGGTCACACGCGAACATCTTGTACACCAGGTCCGCCGGCAAATGCTGCGGGGCGTCGTGGTAGTGGAGCGTGACGTTCAGGCACGCGATGCGGTCGCTGATGCTGGTGACGGCGCGGAGGTCGTGGCTGACGAAGACGACGGTCAGCCCGAGGTCGGCCTTGAGGGTTTGCAGGAAGTCGACGAAGCGTTGTTGACCGGATCGGTCGATGCCGACGGTCGGTTCGTCGAGGAGAAGAAGCTTGGGTTTGGGCGCGAGCGCGCGGGCGATCATCGCGCGTTGGAGTTGTCCGCCGGAGAGGGAGCCGACGGGCCTGTGTGCCAGGTCTTTCAGGCCGACTTTGTCGAGCAGGTGGTCACAGTAGTCGGTGTCGTCGCGCCGGTACGAGTGAAACAGCCCCGTCTTGCCCGCCAGTCCCATCCGCGCGAGCTGCGACACGTTCATCGGAAAGTTCGGAGGCACGCGCGGGCTTTGAGGCAGATACCCGACCACGCCCCCGCTCCGGACCGCGTGCGTCGGGTCCAGGCCGTCGATGCGAATCGCCCCGCGCGAGGGCTTCAGCAACCCGAGCATCAGGCGAATCAAAGTGGTCTTGCCCCCGCCGTTGGGTCCGATCAGACCGAGGGTACTACCGCGCTCGACTTCGAGCGCGACCTTGCTGAGGACCGGCACGTCGCCGAAGGAGAAGTCGAGGTCGGTGATGGAGACAATGCAATCCATTTGCAGGTGCAATTCTACGGCAAGAACGAAATTTTGGATACGCACGCGGGCGAATGACAGGACCGGGGAAAAGACGGGGGACGGGGG
>Ga0163144_10004588_pt1 | contig 31038 bp, 23 predicted proteins | sample OliLak19BULKMAT1_FD_123175 | JGI IMG/M metagenome (GOLD analysis project Ga0163144, IMG submission 123175) | Freshwater microbial mat bacterial communities from Lake Vanda, McMurdo Dry Valleys, Antarctica - Oligotrophic Lake LV.19.BULKMAT1 | ecosystem: Environmental > Aquatic > Freshwater >... | reverse complement strand
GGGTATCTCGCGCACGCGGCCGATGCGGCGAACGTGCTCTATCGCATCGTGAATGAACGCTATCTACGGCAGCTGCCCATCCTGGTGACCACGAACAAACCGCTGGCGGCGTGGGGCCACGTGCTGCATGATGGCGACCTGGCGGAAGCCATCATCGATCGCTTACTCGAACGCGGCGCGCACTTCGAAATGCGCGGACGCTCCTATCGTACCCGACACCTGCTGGAGGCCAACGGCGTCAGCCCCGCCGACGCGTAACCCTCGTCACGGCTCAGGCTGCGACAGAATTTAGAGAAATAGTGCGACATCTTATAGAGAACTCACAGCGACAATGGAGGAGCCCGCGTCACGAAGCGCGGAACTACTTACGGAGCACCGTCTCTTGTTATGATCTTCCAGCAAATCGAGGATTTGGAAGTGCGACCTGACGGTATCTACCGCGTACTCGGATCAGTGTCACTTATCCCCGAACCCAAGCCGTCGCAGAACTCGGACTTCCACAAGAACGACTCCTTCGGCGGCTTTAACCTGTTGTACCGAGTCCGATCCGCTCACGAACGATTCGGCGACTGGCATCAGATCAGATTCGAGATGAGCCCGATGGCGCGAGAGATGCGATATCCACATTGGTGGGCGCATACACACGCAGAGCTACCCGGCGAGCTCCGCCTCCTGAGCGCAATGCACATCTATCAGCATCAGCGACGAGCATTGGACCATGAATGGTTCAAAGAACTTCTCTCGCACTTGGTTTGATTTGTGATAGGCTGACGGACACGCAGTTCAATTAGATCTTTGGGGCGATCGGCCTCTCGACGCATTGCAGCACCGGCTTGATTCTCCCGTCCAGCGACGACAAGCGCCCGGACTTTACGTTCCGGGAGGACTCGAGTGAGCTCGTTTAGACACGCAACGATCTGATCGACCCTCGGTGAACACCTCAAATCTGGCCACTGATGGACACCGCAAAACCGGCCACCCCGCCGGCGCGCTGAGGCTCCCCGCACCATGGGGAAATGGACGACCCCCCAGGCTCCCGATGCGGGGCTTCCCCCAGTCGGCCTGACGTCCGATCCCCACAAGCTAGCCACCCTGCTCGGGGTGGATGCGGGCACCCTGCGCCAGTGGCGCCCTGAGCGGGTTCAGGAACTCCTGGCGTTGCTGCGCCGGCTATTAGCCGGGCCATACCTCGCGCGCGCGTGGTTGCACATCGCCACGCCGCCGGCCGACGTGATGTCGACGGGCCGCATCCCCCCGGTCTTGGCGGTACTCCGCACACTGGAGCTCGGCGGGTAGCTCCGCCCTGCGCGTGTGCGCCAGGTTCCCTCAACCTTGCCCCGGCACCTGACTGGCGGTAGCTCTGTGCCATGCCTGACAGCGCCCCGCCGATCGGCCCCGGCCTTCGTGCCTATCAGCGCATCGCCGACGCCTGGCTTCTGACGGACGGCGAGCGCTGCGCCCTGATCGGGGTCGACCCCCGCACCATGCACGCCTGGGGCACCGAGCCGCCGGCGGAGTTAAGCCCGGAGCAGCTGCTGCGCCTGAGCTACCTGCTGGGCGTGTACGAGGGTCTTGCACGAGTGTTCCGCCGGTCACCAGCACTCGCGGGACAATGGATGCGCACGCCGCGGGAGGACGCCCCCTTTGTCTGCCAGACCCCCGTGGCGTTCGCCGTGGCGGGTGGGCTGCCGGCGCTGGCGGCACTTCGGGCGTACATCGATCGGGCGAGTGGCGGGCCGGGGTAGTCTGCCACCGAGTTGCAAGCCCATGTCTGAGTCGACCCTCACGGGATCACCCGCTGATTGTCTCGCGGCGCACCCCGGTCGCGGCCTCGATGCGGTGGAGGGCCCGGCTCGGTCGCCCCAGCGCCACCACCTGCTGCTTTGGGTCTCGTCCACGACATTGCTCACGGCAGAAACGTCCCATCGGGGACGCCGGATCGTCAACGGCTCAGCTCATGCCGCGTGGTGGCCGGTTTTCAGGTGTCCGGTGGTACCCGGATTTGGGTGTCCACCGAGGTAGGGACCGTACCAGCTTCTCTTTTTGTTTGCGTTTCGATCGCGCCCAGCGCTCGGCCACCACGTCGCGACGTCACCTCAGAAAAGAACTCGATACGACGTATCGAGCTTCAGCCGGCCAAATTGGATGGCCGTCGTCACTTCCCGCCCCAGGCGGCCGAATGTTCGTTGACACCTGGCGACCCTGCCAAAAGGCTGTTCGTCGCTCACTCGGTAGCGCCACCATCGAGCATCGCCGCCGCTCCGACCCCGAGTGCGCGACCAAGCAGGCCGAGCGTAAGCACGCTGATATTCGCTCGACCGCGTTCCACCTCCCCCAAGTACGCTGCATCCACTCCCACCACCGCCGCCAGCTGAGCGATGGTCATCTTCCTCGCTCTTCGAGCGGTGCGTAATCGCTGCCCCATGTTGCGAAGCAGGCTTGCCTCCTCGGGGCTCCATGCCGCTTGCTGCAAGCGACGGGCGGATGCGCGGGGCGACTCGCGGTCGACCGACCCCGCTTCTTTTGATTCGTCGGTCATCGCCACCCTGCGGCCAGTGCGAGATCTCTATGCAACATGCGCTGCCCGAGAAAGGCCAGTTCGGCATATCGTCATGCAGCGCGTGTGTTTACCTCAGCGACAAGTATGCTTGGACAGAAACGTCAATTATGGCGGGACAAAAGCGACAGTTATGGCGCGTCGCTAGGACCCTCCCCGTCACCCGCATTCACTAAACCCGCACACGTGACACTTCACGCAGCCCTCAGCAAACTCCAGCTGTGACCCACAATCCGGGCAGGTGCCCATAAACACCTCGCCCTGCCCCGACTTGTACTCCAATTGCTGTTGCTCCTGCATCCCACCCTGCGGCGGACGTGAGGTTGGCACAATGCTCGCCAAACTCGCCGGCGGTTGCATTGACGACACAGGCGACTGCGAAGCTGGCGGCGTAAGCAAATCCTGCTGCACCCCCTGCTTCTCCCTCCACCACTGCTCAAGCGCAATACCAATCGCATCCGGCATGGACAGCACCTTGTTCGACCCAAGTCCAACCGCGCGATCGGAACTAATGCCCCGCAACTGCCGGTGAATTTCCATCAACGGAATGCCACTGCGCAGCGACAACGACACAAGCCGCCCAATGGCCTCCGCATCTGCCATCGCACTTCCACCCGCCTTACCCAAATTCACAAACAATTCAAACGGCTGACCCTTTTCGTCTTCCGTGATGTTCACGAACATGGTGCCCAGCGGTGTGTCCTTGCGAATAGTGGTGCCACGCATGGTTTCCGGACGGCTGCGCTTCTGGCGACGCGACGAGTTCTCGGCCTCTGAACTGAACAGCGCCTTCTGCGAACGCTCCAAATCACTGCGCACTTCGGCCAGCGTGCCCTGCAACTCACCAATTTCACGCTTGAGCGCGGTGAGTTCGACCTTGCTCTCGGCGGTTGGTGCTGCCGCCGCACCATCACGTTTGCTGGCCGCACCTTCAGTGGCACCAGTAGACAACACCTGGTTGTCACGCGAACCATCGCGGTACACGGTGACTCCCTTGCACTTCATTTCGTACGCCATCTCGTAAATGGCCTTCACATCTTCAATCGTGGCGGTCTGACCAAAGTTGGTGGTCTTGCTGATGGCCGAGTCGCAGTGAAGCTGGTAGGCCGCCTGCATCTTGATGTGATACTCGGGGCTGATGTTATTCGCGGTATTGAATACGGCCTGCCACTTGGCTGGCACTTCCGCATGTTTCACGGAACCAGTATTCGCAATACGCGCCATCAACTCTTCGCTGTACCAGCCTTCTTTCTTCGCAACCGCGACAAAATCTTCGTTGACATCGGGCATACGTACGCCGGCCTGATTGCGCATGAACGCCACGGCAAACAGCGGCTCGAGGCCTGACGAACAACCGGCGATGATGCTGATGGTGCCAGTTGGCGCAACGGTGGTGACGTTGCAATTGCGGAGCATCTGCATGGGGCGAATACGCTGACTGTTTTCGTCGCGCGCCGCGGTTTCATCGGGGCCCCAGATGGAACGCGCCCACTCGGGGAACGGTCCGCGCTCTTTGGCCAGGCGCTCGCTTTCCTTCTTGCTTTCGACATCAATGAATTCCATGACGCGCCGGCCCATCTCCACCCCCTCGGCACTGTCGTACGGAATGCCGAGGCGCACCAGCATGTCGGCAAAACCCATCACCCCCAGACCAATGCGCCGAATGCGCTTGGAGAGGGCATCAATTTCCGGCAGCGGATACTTGTTGACGTCGATGATGTTGTCAAGAAAGTGCGTGCTCATCTGGATGTCGCGCTTGAACGCGTCCCAATCCATCACGCCATTCGTGACAAACAATCCCACGTTGACCGAGCCAAGGTTGCACACGTCGTACGGGAGCAACGGCTGCTCGCCGCACGGGTTGGTGGCTTCGTACGGGCCCATGTGAGGCACCGGGTTGTAACGATTGGCTTCGTCAATAAAAAACACACCGGGCTCGCCAGTGCGCCACGCACCGACGATCATCTTGTTCCACACCTCGCGGGAGGAGAGCTGGCCCGTGACCTGCTTGCTGACGGGGTCGATAAGGTCATACATGGAATCGGTCTTGAGCGCTTCCATGAACCTGGTGGTAATACCAACGGAGATATTGAAGTTGGTAATCTGCGTGAGATCTTCCTTACACGAGATGAACTCCATGACATCGGGATGATCAACGCGCAAAATGCCCATGTTCGCACCGCGACGCGTGCCGCCCTGCTTCACGGCGTCGGTGGAGGCATCGTACAACTTCATGAACGACACGGGGCCGGACGCCACGCCGGTCGTGCTCCGCACCATGCTGCCACGGCTGCGCAAACGCGAGAACGAGAAGCCCGTACCGCCACCGCTTTGATGAATAAGCGCCATGCTGCGCAACGTGTCGTAAATGCCGTCCTGGCCATTGGACAGCGCATCACCAACCGGCAGCACAAAACACGCCGACAACTGCCCAAGCGGACGGCCCGCGTTCATGAGCGTTGGTGAATTGGGCTCGAAGCGGCGCTGCGTCATGAGGAAGTAGAACTCCTCGGCCAACGCCTGCACGCCGCCATCACTTGCACCGTATCGGCGGTCTGCCTCGGCAACCACTGTCGCGACGCGCCAGAACATGTCTTCTGGTTTTTCTACCGGCTTCCCTGATTTGTCTTTGACGAGGTAACGCTTTTCGAGGACTGTGCGCGCGTTGGCGGACAGCGTAACAGGGCCTTCCGGTGGCGAAGCGGAAAATGGCATGCGGTGCTACTCCTGCGGTTTTTGGCGGTTAAGAGCGAGATCGCTGGCGGGTACCAAGGCGACCTCACGGCATCTACATGGTCCCGACCGGCTTCGGGCGGAGCGTACGGTTCCGAACCATTGATGCGGACGTTTCGGGGGCGGTATGGTGCAAGGAATCGTGATACCGCGCAAGTGTTTCTGTAACCTCATGCAACGAAACGCTTTGCGATTTGCACATCACGGAAGTTTGTGCGGTACCAAGTTCTCCACGTTGTGATGGTTACGGCCAACAACGCGCCACAGTTCCGACACTCACGACAGGACGTCACGGAACCAGCTTTGTGATCTTCCCGGCTTGGCGCAGATGCCTAACTGTTGGGAATACGACAGTTAAGAAAACGCGAGGAGGAAACCACAGTGGCCGGTACGTGCATCATGACACCAGTGTCACGCCATTGTGTATCACAAACCTGACAGTGATACAGACAGCGAAAATGAAGGCCCTTTGCCTGCTAACACGCCTCGCAGAAACAATTGCTTGCTCCCACGTGGCGAGCCCTGAAAGATAGCCAATTTTGGCCCGCGCGACAGTCATTGTCACGCTGGCTGACGTCGATTATTGCGAAGAACTGCCCTGCCGCATCCGTCGCACTGCGCCAGCCTGATGCTGCTTCGAGAGCGTCACGTAGCGGGCCGCGTTATCTGCACTGGTGGCCTGCTGTGCCTCTGAGAGCTGCCGAACCACCTTGGCCGGTGCGCCGAGCACCAGTGAACCGGGAGGCACCTGCAGCCCTTCTGTGCAGACGCTGCCGGCGCCAATGATGGAGCCTCGCCCAATGTGGCAGCGATTGAGCAGGATGGCGCCCATGCCCACCAGCACGCCGTCTTCGAGAGTCGACCCATGCACTATGGCGCGATGCCCGATGACGCAATCGGTGCCGATGGTGGTGGGGACGCCCGGGTCAGCGTGGATGATGGCCCCGTCCTGAATGTTCGTGCGCGCACCAATTTTGATGGTTTCGAGGTCGCCGCGGATCACGGCCGTGGGCCATACGGAGGTATCTTCGCCCAGTTCGACCTGGCCCAGTACGACGGCTGTTTCGTGGATGAAATGCGGCACGCAGAGGTTGGGAGCGACGTGAGCGAGGTCGGGTGCGGGGCGGAGCGTTCAAAATATCTCACGCGCCGCGACGCGCGCGAGCGACGCCGTTGCGGAGCGTTCAGAATATCTCAAACGGAGACGCGGAGGGCGCGGAGGGATCACGGCAACTCCCGCGGGTGCCGTGGAGGCTGAGGACAACCATTTTTGGGGAACTACGCTCGGACAGCCAATGCTGCCGCACTTGATTCACCATTCGGCTATCGCAACCCGCGTGTAGTTTTTCAAAGAAATGCAAATGTTCGTCACGCCAACAATGAATTGCCCACGCGACACCCCCCTCCGCAACCTCCGCGGCTCCGCGTGAAAAAACGCAGCACTCTATCCGGTGGACTGCGCCTTCACACCGCCGCCTAAAAAAACGCACCAAGCGTCACATAAAACGCCGCATTACGCGACAACTCCCTCGGCGCCGCAATCGGATTCGCCACTCCCATTCGAAACCGATACGGCACGTCATACTGCATGGCCAGATCGATGTTGAGCTCCGCACCGGCCGACGCCAACCAACCGTCGCGTTTGCCCGGCAGCTCGCAGAGAGCCGCCGAACGATTGGCCGCAGTTGCCGGACACCATGCACGCGCTGCATCCGCAAATGCGTTGAGCGAGAAACGATCGAGAAACAACGGAAACAAACCAAGCCCACGCGCCAACACACCGATGGGCGCCCGATATTCGGCAGTCGCGGACAACGCACGCATGCCGCGCTGTGCACCGGGAGAAAAGCCGCGGACGGGAAACGTGCGCGACGGATCACCAATGGAAACGCCGGGAATGAGCTCCGCCAAGCTGCCGCTCACCCCACCTACGCTCAAGTCAGAGGAGGCGCGCATATCGGTCGCACCACCGGCCACACGCGCCGCAATGATATGTCGCGCGAAACCGGGAAGCGGCAACGCCTGAAACGCACGTAACACGCCAATGGTGCGCCACGACTCGCTGTTGGCCAGCCCTTCCCGCTTTCGCACGCTCACGCTGGCCGTTGCGGCTACGCCCTGCTCGGCGCCGAACCCACGGGCACCGCGCGCGAGATTGCCAAGGCTGCCACTCACGAACAGCGACGGATATCGCGTGCCCGTCCGCAGCGCCGAGTTGGGTGCGCCAAGCACGGCATCAATCTCGCTGGTGAAGTTGCGGCGTTCAAATCCTGCGCCAATGGAATACCCGGCGGCCCAACGCACGCGCGGCACACTCCACCCCAGCGACACGGACGCAAACTGCAAACGACGCGCCACCAATCCCAGCGTAGTGCCAGCCGTGTCGGTCACGCGGAAGGTGGCATCCCAATCTTGCGATAGTGAAACGTTGATGATCGGCAGCCCCAATCCCGCATAGCGAAACGCAAAGTCGCCATTCATTTCGCCGTTGCGCGGATTCACCAGCGCCGACGCGGAATACGCATGCCGCCCCAGAATATCAGCGCCGCTGGTGGCCGCACCCCAAGTGGAGCCGCCATCACGCGCCTCACCAATAATCGGTTGCCAATACCGCGGAAGGAGCTGTCGCAAGGGACGATACGGCAGGCTGGTGGCCGCAAACACGCTGTCGTTGTTGGGCACCGACCAGTGGCCCACATACCAACTGTCCTGCACAACCGGGCCGTCTCCCTCATACGGCGCCACCGCCAATGCGAAACCGTTGTTTCGATAAATGAGCGCCGCTACATACTGCCCATCGGGCGAAACCGCCGGCTGATAAATACTGGTGCTGACATTGCTGGCAGCGTGCACGGTGGCGCGCCAGATCGTATCAACAATAGGTGTCGCGCGAAGGCTCGTCACGCGGTCGGTGTCGCCCGACATGTCCTCGCGCGTGTACGCCTGACCAATGTCCGCGGTTTCCAGCTGCATGCGGCCGCTGCGGTCACTGGCCCAGATGAGCCCAAGGCTGTTGGGTACAAACGCTGGCGTAGACAACACCGCACGCGACTCGGCCACAATGCGCGCCATGTTACCAAGCGTATCGAGCAACACAATGCGTTGTGATCCGTTGCGCACCAGTTGCACCGCGACAAGGTCCTGAAACGTCGGATTCCAACGAGGCTCGGCCCACTCGGTACCGGGATATTCGCGCAATGCCACGACGGAGTCGCCATACACACGCACCAGTCGCGTACCGCCGGGGGTGATTTGTACCGCGACCACCGCACCGTCCTTCTCCCGCACATCGGGCTGGATGAGCCGAGCGTTGTGGGTGAGGCGATGGTCGCCCGTGGAGTCGCGGCGATACAGGTCGTACCGCAAGTTGAACGGACTGGTAAAATCGAATTGCGCAAAAATGCTGGTACCCTTGGGGCCTGTTGCGTTCACATCCAGGGAATTGCGACGAGCGAGTCGTTCTGGCGCCGGCAGTGGTGCGAGAGCCGGACGTTCCGCGTTGCGAGTACCACTGACTGCGCCAGCACCTGTAGCAACGCCCGCTCCGCTGGCACCATCGGTATTTTGTGCACTACCGACACCTCCGACACCGCCGACACCGTTCGCTAATGAGTTGAGCCCCGCAACTCGGACACGGTACAGCCCCGGAATGTCGCGACCATTTGATGCGACGTATTCAATGGTGCTGTCGTTTCGCCAGCGCGGATAGGCGGCGTCCCACGTGCCCAATTCGCTGTTTGGAGTCACCAGTTTCCAAACCGAATCACCCGGATTGCCGGTTTTCTCAGCAACGGCCGCCAGTGAATCGCGAAACGTGTCGAACCGATCACTGAACGATGTTCCAAACGCCTTTTTTGCGGAACGATTGAGTAGAAAGGGAATAGGAAACGTCGCTGTTTGGTCGACAAACTTTCGCATGGATGAATCACCACCCATTTCGGCCTGACGATGCATTAACAGCGAACCCCAGGCATACGGCGTCTGCCCACCTGGAAAACGCGTCGTGCGACTACTCCAGGCGTCCGGGCCCTGCATGTCGCGCGCATGGGCGGCCGCCCACGCCACCGTCCGTGATTCCGTGCTGACAATACGCCCGCTTCCGGTCAACTTGCTTTCGTAGTGCACCGCCAGCCCTTCCTTCACCCAGCTTGGCAGCAGACCATTCGGAAAGAGTGCGTCGTTTCGCCCGAGTATGGAACGACCAACGCGCCATAATCCGCGCGCGCGATCGATATGAAAGATGTGCGCCAGTTCGTGCGTAATGACCAGACGCAGCCAATCATCATGAAACCGCAACTCGGCCAGCGCGACTGGCGGCGTGGCATAAATCGTTATTCGATTGCTCGGTGTGGTCTGCGCAAATCCGTTACTCAGGTCGACGTTGTCCTGCACCAGCAATTCGATGGGCACCGTGGGCGTGGCCAACTCCCTTGCCAAACCATTCCACGCCTCTTCAGCGAGATACGCCGCACGGCGTGCGAGCGAGTCGAGCGCCACGGGATAGTGCACGCGAAAGTGCGTGGTGCGAAGCGTGCGAATTTTACCACGTGGATCAACCTGCCCGTGCACAACCGTTGCGCTGGCGGCGAGCACCACGGCCATCGCGGCGAACACGCGACTTGGACGCGGCAACGCTGCCGTGGCCAGGGCGCAGGGGCGGAGCACCATTTTCAGCCAGTCCCGCGCGCCTCTCAGCCGCATCACCGCTGGCCCAACTCGCGAAAATATGCTTCCAAACCGGCGACAATTCCCTCCGCGTATTTGCGCTGATAGGCTGGGTTCCGGAGCGCCGCTTCCTGCTCGGGAATAATGACAAACGCACCCTCCGCCAGCGCCGACGGGTACCACGTCGGACGCGCAATGGCGAGGTTTTGATAGTGCACGCCGAGGTCGCGCAATCCCAGGCGTTTCATCAGCTCGCGCTGAATGGGGCGCGCCAACGGCTCACTGTTGTGATGGAAAAACAGCGTACTGGTTCCGTTGTTCACAAACGGATTGGTGCCGTCACCAAACGCGTTGAGATGAATGGACACCAATGCGTTGGCATTGGCCCGTCGTGCCATCACGCCGCGTTCCGTGAGACCAACGGGACCGAGGTTTGTCCGCGTCATCACGGGTTCGGCCCCTCGGTCGCGCAACAACTGCGCCACCAGCACGCCGATGGGCAGCACCGCATCTCCTTCAAACAGTCCCGTCGGTCCGGTTGACCCGGCGGGTGGATGCCCCGGATCGACCGCGATGACCATGCCGGTGAGGGGCCGGTCCTTGTTGATGGTTGGAATGCGTCGCACGCGCACAACCAACGCACGCCTGGCTTCATCCCATAACGTCAGCCAACCATACACAGGTTGCGACAATCGCAATTCAATACGCACGCGATTGCTCGTGACCTGTTCCCACGCGATTTGTCGGACCAGCGTGTCGTTGCCGAGGATGGGTGAAATTTCAGGGCTGGCGGTGGTGCTGTATAACGTGACGACCAGCTTGCGACCGTCGGCTTCGACAATGAGCGGCGGACGTTCTCCCATGGGGATAATCACGTCGGCCCACTCTTTCGCCGGCAACACGCGCATGCCGCCGGTCACACGACGCGGCAGCGGTGTGCCGTCGGGAAGTGGTGCGATATCGCCGTTCTCAACCCACACTTCCAAATCGTCGTCGAGTTTCACGCGGGTGAAGTCGCCCTGTTTTCCAGTCTGCTCGACAATGGTGCCCGGCAGCAACAACCATTTATAGGTGCCGGCGGGAACGGGACGTCCAATCACCACGCGGTCTGTATCACTCTCCAGCGTGGCTCGGCTACGCAACATGCTCACCGTCCGGACCAGTGGATCGACCAGTTGCGGTACGGTGACGTTCAGTCGCACCGTGTCCGCGCCGCGCGCGACCAACACGCGGGGTTTGCCGGTGAGTTTTTGCGCGGCCACTTCCAGGACAAACACACCGCCCGCGTCGTCACCGTTGGGTGTTGGCACAGAGGAGAGCAGCGTGGTTGCACCACGCGCCACACGATCGGCGCTGCTTTGTGCCAGCGACGCAGGCGCCATTGGCAATTTCACGCTGTCCAGTTGCAACCACGCTTTGGCGTTCAGCGGTGCACGGACACTGACGCGAATCATTTCGTCAGCACGCACACGCATTTGCGCGCCGGGCGAAACAGACGCGCTGTCCACACGCAGCTTGCCGGTTGAGGGCAATACGATTCGCACCGGATACCTGATGCGCAGTACACGACGCACGGTGTCCGCGCCGCGCGCGACGACCAATTCGTAGGCCGGATTGGATGCAGGTGGATTGGGCAGCCATCCGATGTACGCCCCGTTTGGGGCCACTGGCACGGGAATTCCGTTAATCCGCAGCGTGGCATCACCCGAACCAATGCTGCCCAAGATGAAGTTCGAATCGCGGCTGGCGATGACCTGATTTTCGGAAGGGTATTGCACCCGGGGATTGAGCGAGGCGCCGGTAACCACTGGCACCGGTGGCAGCGCGTCGTTGGGTGAGGAACCCGCCGGGGCCGCCTCCCCTCCGCGTTCAACCCGGGCGGCGGGCGGTCGGCTGGGCAAGGACGAGGCGCCGGTTCCCGCTGAGGGAGCGCTGGCACAGCTGGTGAGAAGGGTGTACCAGGCCAGCGTCGCCATTGGTAGAAAGCGAGCCAACGGGCCCAGGCGTTCGGTGGCCGGAATACGGGACCTCAGGGGGGAGCGCATCACAACAAGCTCGCGGCCCGACGGAGCGTCGTAAAGCAGCCGTCACGCTTTCGCAGGAATTATTGAATTGACGCGAAGTTGAACCGACCTCCATCTTTCCCGGGTGTTCCCCTTTGGCATTTTACCGAAAGAAAGTTGCGAGAGGCCGGAACTTGGCGCGCGGCCGTCCGTAGGGTGCTCAGAGTCCACAGCCTTTGACGCGCTCGGTCAGTTCATGAACTTGTGACCGCTACCTTCTCGCACCCCTCGAATTCGCATCCGGGCGACGACCACCAGGTCGTGGTCCGCTTTTTTGCGTTGACTGATGTGGGACACACGCGGGACCACAACGAAGACGCCTTTCTGGTCGCGGAACTCAATGGGCCGCAAGCGGTTGCGTATCAGGCCAAAGTGGGCGAACCACAAGCAGTGGTGGTCGGGGATCATGGCCTGCTGTTTCTGGTGGCCGATGGGATGGGGGGGGCCGCGTCGGGCGAATTGGCCAGCAGCATGGCATCCGAATCCATTCTGGAGTCGCTGCGTGCCAACTGGAACTCCAGCTCGTCCGTGAACCCCGAGTCGTTTGCGACCGTGCTCCGGGATGCGACCGAGCAAGCCAATGCCCGCATACACCAGCACTCCAGGGAATTTCCTGAACACCGTGGCATGGGCACGACCGCAACGGTCGCCGGACTGCTGGGCGACCGACTGTACCTGGCCCAGGTTGGCGACAGCCGTGCCTACGTAATCAGGCAGGGCAAGGCCATTCAAATTACGAAAGACCAATCATTGATGCAGCGGCTGGTTGAGGCCGGCGAACTGACGGAGGCCGAGGCCGAAAGCAGTGAACGGCGCAACATCATCCTGCAGGCGCTTGGTCCTGATGAGAAAGTGACCGTCGACCTGACGCACCAGCAGATTCGCCGCGGTGATACCCTCATCATTTGCAGCGATGGATTGTCGGGACTGGTACGTGGTGAAGAAATTGCGCGTCTGGCGCAGGACGAACGGGAAGTTGCACGGTTATGTCAGCGACTCGTCGATCGCGCCAATGAACTGGGTGGGCCAGACAACATCACGGTTATCGCCGCGCAGTTTGATGGCGACGGTCTCTTGCCGGCCACCGAGCGCGATGAAATTGGGCATCGCCCGTTTCCCTTGGCTGGGACGTTAGCGCAGGAGGAAGCACGCGTGCCGCGCGTTCGGCCATCCCCATTCAAAAGCGATCCCACACCGGCCTTTGGTGTGCCGATTGTTGCGCGCGGTACGTTGGAAGATGAATTCGCGCGAGCCACCGATGCCGAGGCGGATGCACATATCCGTGCCGATGAAGAAGTGCTGCAGGAGCGACGCAAAAAAGCGCAACCCGTCATGATTGCGCTGGTGGTGATGGGAATAGTATTGGCGATCTGGGCAATCGTCGCGATGATTGGCGTCGAACCGAAGAAGTAGCGCCCTCAGTTCTTCTTCGTTCTTTGAATGGCGCGCGCAGCGGCTTGCTGCATGACGCGATCGCCACTCCACGCGACAACCGTCGCGACGGCAAATGGAAGTTGGCGCGCCAATCGTGGGTCGCCAAGCGCCAACACAATGATGTCACGCTGCAATTCCGCGGCTTGATCGCGCACGCGACCGATGCGTTCAATTGTGTCCGGCTTGAGCGTCGTGCGACCTTTGCGCGGCAGGTAGTCGGAAAACAGTGCGACGACGAGCGGCCCACCACTGGCCGTTGAGGGTGCATCGACTCCGCGCGCATCAGTTCCGCCTACACGCAGGGCGTCGAGCACAAATGTGCGACTGGGGCGAGGGCCATCCACCTCTTCATCGTCGTCAACAATGACCACTTCGGTAATGCCCGCAATGGGCGGCAGCGGTCCGTGTTCGACATTGATGACACGATCGGCCAGCAGAGCGCCCCACGCGGTATCGGCACCACTGGGACGACGCCAATCGTTGGGCGGGGAGGCCCACTGCGCCCACTTGAGACGACGCCGCACCGACTGACGTATGCGATCAGGGTCGAGTGCCCCCGATGCCAACGCGGCCACCAGCGTATCGAGCGTGGAGTGCAGGTTGCCCGGTTGCAACAAGACGTCACACCCCCCACGCAACGCCTGCACCGCCGTTTCGCCAATGTCTGCGCCACCGTGCACGCCCGCCATGTCCAAGGCGTCGGCGACAATGAGATTGTCGAACTTGAGTTGTTGCCGCAGCAACCACTGCAACAGCTCTCGCGACAAGGTGGCCGGCACGCGGCTGGGATCGATGGCGGGATAGGCGACATGCGCCGTCATAATGCTGGCAACACCCGCCGCAATCACGGCTCGGAATGGCGCGAGGTCCTGATCCTTCAGCACTTCTGCACTGGCATCCACCACCGGCAATTCCAGATGTGCGTCGGTAGTGGCGCGACCGTATCCCGGAAAGTGTTTCGCGCACGCCAACACGCCCTCCGCCTGACACGCTTCCACCCACGCGGTGGCGAGTTGGCCGACCTTGCGTGGATCGTTGCCAAGCGCGCGCGTGCCAAGGATCGGATTATTGTCCAGCAGGTCGAGATCACAGACGGGCGACAGATTCCAGTTCACCCCCATGGTGCGCGCTTCGCGCGCCGTGAGACGCGCCGCACGTTTCAGTGATTCGATGTCGCCAATTGCGGCAATCGCTGCAACGGGCGGCAGTCCGGTCGCGCCGTCAAACTGTTGGCCGGCGCCGCGCTCGAGGTCAGCGGCAATCAACAACGGATGTCGCGACTTGAGTTGCAGTTCCTTGGCCAGCGTCCGCACGACGTCCTGCTCACCGCCCATCAACAAAAAGCCACCCACCCCCAGCTCCAGCGCCTCGGTGATTAACGGGCGGGCATCAGCAAAGCCGCTGCCCGGATTCCACGGAATGGCAGGAACAAGCAGTTGCGCCAGGTCGCGGCGCGGATCGCTTGGGGTGGTGAGTGTCGATGTCGGAAGTGAAGCAGCGGTCATGGCCAGTTTCAGGCGGTAGTCAGCACGCCCAGATGGCGCGGCCCTCGGGCACCCGTGGCGCGTGGCACGTTGCCCGGGCGCTGGGTCAAATGAAGATAGCCAAGGAGCGCGAATGCGACCGCTTCTTTTGCTTCACCATCAAAGAAAAGGTCGGAGAAACGGCGGACCGGAAGGGGGGCAAGGGCCGCAGTGATGGCGGCCACCAGCGCGGGATTTTCGGCGCCTCCGCCAGACAGGACCACGTCGCCAATTGGCTCGGGAAGGAAGCGCCGATATTGGCCCGCAATGCTGCGTGCGGTGAAACTCACTGCCGTGGCGATGATGTCATCACTGGATGCGTCCAGGAACCGGCACCGTGCTACAAACCGATGGATGAACTCGGGCGTAAAAAGCTCGCGTCCCGTGCTCTTGGGTGGTTCGACTGCAAAATACGGATGCTGCAGTAATTCGTCGACCACTTCATGCAGCACCGTACCTGCCAGCGCATGTCTTCCATCAACGTCGTAGGCGAGGTGCGGATACATGATACGCGTAACGCCGTCGAGAATCACGACACCCGGCCCGGTATCGAAGGCACGAACCCCCGTGAGTGCTTCGGGTGCGTTCGTGGGCGGAACCACGCTGACGTTGCCAATGCCGCCGATGTTCTGCAGCGCGCGCCACTGTTCGGTTGACGAAAACAGGGTGAGGTCCGCAATAGGCACGAGCGGTGCGCCCTGCCCGCCGGCGGCCACATCGCGCGCGCGAAAATCGGAAACGACCGCGCAACCGGTTCGTTCCGCAATGGTTGCGGCGTCGCCGAGTTGCCAGGTGCTGTGCCCGGGTTCGTGCCAGATGGTGTGGCCGTGTGAGGCAATAGCCGCCACTGCGTCCCGCGGGACCGACGTGTGCCGCAGCGCGGTATTCGCGGCGTCAGCCAACCACGATCCCATGTCAACACTGAGTCGGCAGTATTCCTGCGCAGTACCGTGTTGCATGGCGGCTTCAATACGGGCGCGTTCCTGTGCCGTGTAGACGCGATGGTCGAAGGAAAGCAGGTCGGCCGTGATGCGCGCATCGACTTCGTCAAAACGCACCACCGCTGCGGAAATACCGTCGAGCGACGTGCCGGACATCAGGCCGACGAGAATTCTCGCAGTCATGCAACGGGTGGTGGCGCCAGGTCGAGAACGCGTCGCACGACACCGCCAGCTTCGAGGATTTTTGCCTCGGCCTCTGCAGCGGTTACTCCCAGCGCGTGCATGACGATGGCGGTTTTCACGCGATGGTTCGACGCCGCGAGCAATTCCGCAGCATCACGCTCGCTGACGGCACACACGTCCATGACCATGCGCAGCGCGCGGTGTTTGAGTTTCACGTTGGTCGCGCGCACGTCAATCATGAGATTGCCCCACGTTTTGCCAATACGAATCATGGCACCGGTGGTGATCATGTTGAGCACGAGTTTGGTCGCGGTACCGGCCTTCATGCGCGTAGAACCGGTGAGGGCTTCCGGTCCCGTGACGACAATCATGGCAACATCGACGTGCTGCAACATGGCCGCGGGTGGTGGCGAACACGCAACCAATCCCGTGCGGGCACCCAGTTGGCGCGCGCGCTGCAAGGCCGCCTGCACATACGGCGTCGTGCCGGACGCGGCGATGCCCACCAAGAAATCGTTGGCGTTGACCTGGTGCGTGTCCATCGCGCGTGCGCCCTCCTCGCGCACATCCTCGGCCCCTTCAACGGCGGTGCGGAGCGCGGTGTCACCCCCCGCAATAATTCCCACCACCATATTGGGCTCGACGCCAAACGTGGGTGGACATTCGCTGGCGTCCAGCACGCCCAATCGGCCTGAGGTGCCTGCGCCCGCGTACAACAGTCGTCCACCCGCGCGAAATGCAGCCTCCGCAAACTCGACGGCACGCGCAATGGACGCCAATTCTCCAGCCACCGTGTCGGCAACGGTACGATCTTCGGCGCTGATCAACTCAACAATTCCCCACGGCGACGCAAGGTCGATGTCGACCGTGCGCGGATTGCGGCGTTCAGTCACGCGCGGGTCGAGCGGCGGTGGCGCTGACAAGTTGGAGATGTGAAAAGGGCCGCAACGAGCGGCGTGTCTGTCGCAGGGCACTCAGACTGGCTAAACTAGGCAGTACCATGCGCGAACCGCAAGCCAGACGGGCACTTCGCCAACTGGCGCGCAACCCGTCGGCACACGGGGATATCACGCGCGCACACGGGTTCCTCGTTCGTACTCCTCAATCGGTCGCCACGATGCTCGGCAACGCACCGCGTACACCGTTCCGCCTGCACGCGTCACCTTTGGTATTGGCGACATGTCTGCCCCTGTACACGTTGGCACTATTGGCAGCGTGTGCATCAAAATCAGTACAACCGGTGGCGGAGAATTCCGGCGCAGTGAACATCAGCGAGCCTGCAATTCCGGCACGAGCCGGCGGCCAGTTTCCGCCGGGATGGTCTATGCCCGCTGGACAAACGGCGGCGTTCGCCGAGCAGGCGATGGCGGTGAGCAATAGCCCCGAGGCAAGCCGGGCGTCGGTGGAAATTCTGAAAGCCGGTGGGAACGCCGTCGATGCGGCGGTCGCGCTGGGCTTTGCCCTGGCGGTCACGTGGCCCGAAGCCGGCAACATTGGCGGTGGCGGTTACATGGTCATACATATGGCCGATGGCCGAACCGCGACGCTCGACTATCGCGAAGTGGCTCCGCAGGCCGCGACGCGCAACATGTATCTGGACGCCAACGGCAACCTCACGGACAAAAGTGTGGTGGGGCATTTGTCGGTTGGTGTACCGGGTGCCGTCGCGGGACTCACCGAAGCACTCAAGAAGTACGGCACCCTGCCACTTTCGCGGGTGATGCAGCCGGCCATTCGTCTCGCCCGTGATGGATTTGTGGTGGACTCCGCGTTGTTCCGTTCCATGAACAATGCCCGTACGCTGCTCGGCAAATTCAACGGCGCGGCCATCTTTCTTCCCGGCGGGGCGGCCGTGAAGCCGGGTACGCTGTTCAAGCAACCGGATCTTGCGCGCACACTGCAGACTATTGCCGACAACGGCGCCAGGGGATTCTACGAAGGGTGGGTCGCTGATTCGCTGGTGGCCGAACAACAACGCGGCGGTGGTATTGTCACCCGGAGTGATCTCGCAACGTACACGCCCAAGTGGCGCACGCCGGTGACGACCACGTATCGCAACTATTCGCTGGTTGCGATGCCGCCTTCAAGTTCTGGGGGTGTGACCATGACGGAAGCCCTCAACATTCTTGAGCAGTTTCCGAAATTGCCGCCGTACGGAAGCACCGCATACTTCCACACGGTTGGCAGCGCGTTTCAGCGCGCGTTCATTGATCGCAACGCGAAACTGGCCGACCCGGACTTTGTGTCGGTGCCTATGGCACTGCTCACCAGCAAGAAATACGCGAAAGCGCTCCGCGCGACGATTGAAGACACACGGGCCACACCGACAAAGGAATTAGAGCCGAAACTTGAGGCCGCCGCGCGGGAAGGCTCGCACACCACGCACTACTCGGTGGTGGACAAATTGGGCAATGCCGTGGCCAACACGACCACGCTGAACAACTCGTGGGGGTCGGGCGTGTGGGTGCGTGGCGCAGGGTTTATGCTGAATGACGAGATGGACGACTTCGCCGCGCAGCCCGGCAAAGCCAACATGTACGGCCTGGTCCAGCTTGAGCAAAACGCGATTCAGCCCGGTAAACGCATGTTGAGTGCGATGTCCCCCACCATTGTGCTGGACCGCACTGGCCGGGTGCTGCTGGTGGTTGGGGCCGCCGGTGGCCCGACCATCATTACGGGCACGGCGCAGGTCATTCTCAATGTACTCGACAATAATATGAACATTGCGGACGCGATGCGGGCGCCGCGTGTGCATCATCAGGCGTTGCCGGACAGCCTCACGTTCGAGGCGGGCGGAATTCGTCCGGCCGTGCTGGATTCGTTGCGAAGCATGGGGTATCGCATGCGGAGTATCTCGGTGCTGACCAACGTGAATGCGATCATGCGCGTGAAGGGCGGATGGGAAGGAGTGCCAGAGCCGCGGCGGAGTGGCGGCGCGTTCGGGTACTGACGTTCCACAACCCAGAGTTGCACAAGTTGCACCGCACATAACGTAACGCGGGCGACACTCCAAAGAGTGCCGCCCGCGTTTTGCCTGTTGGTGCACGAACTAGTTGTACACGGGGGCCATGCGAATGGTGGCCGGTGCATCGAGTCGAACAATGACCGAGCTGCCGTTATTCAGGCAGGTTTCAAAATCGGCCGTTGCTGCGGCAGCGGCCGTACCGGCGGCAGCGCCTGCTGCGGCACCTATCACTGTCCCTTTGGTATTCTTGCCGATAATCTGACCGGCAATGGCGCCAATGATTGCCCCACCGGCCACTTTCTTGGCATCGGTGCTGGTGCTGGCACCACGAACGCGCGTGGTGGACGTCGATTCGATAGTCGATTCAACGGGATACGTGTTGCCGCCATACTGCACGGAGATCAAACGAACTTTCAGGTAGGTCTGGTCGTTTGAATTCTTGGCGGTCTTTTCTTCGACGACTTCGAAGGTGCCAACCGCACCAGCGGGAATAGACACACCGTTGCTGGCGGGGACGCTTGCCGCAAGATCGGCGGTGAATTTGTCACCGACGTTGCTGGTGTTGGTGCACACCTTTGAGTTTGCGGCAAAGGCTAAGGTCGTGCCGGCCGCGACGGTGCCGGTGACAGGCGCGGACGGCTTGGCTGGCGCAGGTGTTGGTGTGACCGCTGGTGCAGGCGCCGGCGTTGGCGTTGTGGCACGCGGGCGAGGACGCGCCGGTGCCGGAGCGGCGGCGGGCGGCGGCGTTACGGGGACGTCCTTCAACTCCGGCTGCACCGCACTGTCGCGTGCCGCCATGGCAAGGTCGCGGCCAAGTGTGCTGTCCGTGGTCAGGGCGGTGTCACTCGCCTTCTTTTCACCGCAGGCCGCGGCTGCAAGGGTTGCCGCGCACAACATGGTGCACAACACGCGTGATGGTCGGATATATTCCCGCATTCGAAACTCCTGCTGATGTGAAAACTGCGGTAACGCGAAGGAGAGGATTCGGATGGCGCTGCCTGCCCTTCAGGCCCTGAAAAGACTGCTTCCATACTACCACCCCTATCGCCTACAAGTTGCGGTTGGGCTGATTGTCGTGGTAGTGTCGGCGGCAGGCTCAAGTGCCATTCCCGCGTTTCTGCGGCAGGCCATCGACGCTTTGGGGCCGGGCGGCGACCGATCGAGACTGCCGTTCATCGCCGGTGTGATGTTGATCACCGCTGTGGCCAGTGGTGGAGTCCGATTCCTCATGCGCTCACTGTTGAACGGGGTGAGCCGCCGCATTGAGACTGACCTCCGAAACGATCTGCTCGCCAAGTTGCTGCAGCTCGATGCCGCTTGGTATGGTCGCTGGCGCACAGGCGATCTCATGGCGCGCCTCACCAACGACTTGAGCGCCATCCGCATGGCCGCCGGGCCCGCCGTGATGTATTTCGTCAACACCATTGCTGGCGGCATTTTTGCGTTGGTCATGATGCTTCGCATCAGTCCTTCACTGCTCACCTTCGCGCTGCTGCCAATGCTGGGCCTTCCGTTTCTCGTCATCTATCTTGGTCGGCGGGTGCACAAGAAGTTTGAACAGGTGCAGTCGCAGTTCAGCCAACTGAGCACACGCGCGCAGGAAAATCTGGCCGGCGTCCGCGTCGTACGCGCGTACCGCCAGGAATTGAGCGAGAGTACCAGATTTCGGACCATTGGTGAAACGTATCTGCAATCGAACATGCAGCTCGCGCACTTGAATGGACTCACGAATCCGAGTTCCGCATTGTTGGCAGGCTTCGGTGCGGCGATCACGCTCGGGGTTGGCGGCCGCATGTTGATTGCGGGAACGCTGACCGTAGGCGAGTTCGTGTCGTTTGGCATTTACCTCGCCATGCTGACGTGGCCTTTGATTGCGCTGGGATGGACCACCAACCTGTTCCAGCGCGGCGCGGCGTCGATGTCGCGCGTGTTGGAGTTGCTCGACGCGCGGCCGGTTGGTGTGGTGGATGAAGGCACGCGCACCGTTCCATCAGTGGGAGCGGGCCACGCGGTCGAGTTCCGCCACGTCTGGTTTCATTATCCCGCGGCGCTGGCCACGACCGAAGACGGCGCGGCGGCGTTGGCGTCGTACAACAATGCTGCGGCAGTGACCGAACCCCGCTGGGTGCTTCGCGATATTTCGTTCACGGTTCCCGCCGGTGGCACACTGGCGATTGTTGGCGCCACGGGTTCCGGCAAGAGTGCATTGGTGGACCTCGTTCCGCGTCTGTTCGACCCACAACGCGGCACGATTCTGCTGGATGGGGTGCCCCTGCCATCGTTCTCGCTGCATTCCTTGCGCGAGCAGATTGGATATGTCCCGCAGGAGTCCCTGTTGTTCAGTGAGACCATTGAAGCCAACGTGTCCTATGGCCTGTCGGCCGAACGCGCGCCGCGTACGCACCCCTCCGAACTGCCCGCTGGGTTGACCATTGATACGATTCCCGAAGTGGTCGAGGCCACACAAACGGCACAGCTCGAAGAAACCGTCGCGGCGTTGCCCGACGGGTACGGCACACGTTTGGGCGAACGCGGCATCAATTTGTCCGGCGGACAGAAGCAGCGGGCGGCGTTGGCTCGTGCGTTGGCGCGCAAGCCCCGCATTGTCCTGCTCGATGACGCCCTCTCGGCTGTTGACACACAAACTGAAGCTGCCATTTTGCATGGGCTGCAGCATGCCCTGAGTGGGCGGACCGCCGTCATCGTTTCGCACCGCGCCAGCGCAGTGCGTGACGCCGATTGGATTCTGGTACTGGACGATGGCGCCGTTGTCGAGCAGGGACGACATGCTGACTTGTTGCGGCAGCAGGGACGGTACGCAAAGCTGTTGCAACGACAGGAATTGCTGGAAGCGATTGAACACCCTAATGAAAGTGCCGCGTAGCGACGTCCTGCAACATGCGCATTGCGTGGTGACAAACGTGTGCAGGCCATCACACGAATCAACATTTTCTTGGTGACCTTGGCTACGATCCAGAATCTGTGTGTGCTTTGCCGGAGTAATTCATTCGAAGCCTGAGAAGGCATTGGGCTGCGCATGTCAACGACGACAGGCGCTCAGCATGCATCCGGAGGAACGACATGTCCGATACACCGAAAATGATCATCTCTGATTCAGGGATGCTCAATTCGCCGCGCAACCGGCGCGATATTCTGAAATTGATGGCGGCCGGTGGCGCGATGGTATTTTTGCCATCGATGCTGACCGCGTGCAGCGAGGAAGACGACTCGGGTGGCCTTACAAACCCCGGCAGCGGCACCACAGTCACGATTGACTTCGCCAAGGGTGACATTGCGGTCCTGCAATTCGCGTACGCGTTGGAGCAATTGGAAGCCGACTTCTACACCCGCGTGGTGAACGCGTTCGGTTCGTCCAACCTTTCGACAACCGAGCGGGCCGTTTTGACGGACATCAAGTATCACGAGGTGCTACATCGCGAGTTCTTCAAGGCGGTGCTGGGCTCCACGAATGGCTTCACGCTGACGACCACATATCCGAACATCAATTTCAACGATCGCCTGTCCGTGCTGAACACGGCCAAATTGCTCGAGGATACGGGCGTCAAGGCCTACAACGGCGCGGCGCAATACATCACGGACGTGAACAACTTGCTGGCTGCGGGCAAGATTGTGTCGGTCGAGGCGCGCCATGCTGCCGCCATTGCCGACCTGCTCAGCCCGAACACCAACGCGTTTGCTCCCACGACGTTTGACGACGTCACGCGCCCGGCCACCATTGCGGCGGCCGCTCAAGGTTTCGTTGTACAAAAACTCGCACTGGCCAATGGGCCGGCGTCGTTTGTGCAAGGCCCAAACAATAACGGCTGAGGATTATCATTTATGGAACAGACAACTTTGGTTGGATCGGTCGATCCGGAAATTCTTGATGCGGTGGGCAAACGCGCCGATGAAATTGCGCAGGGCGCACGTATCAACGGGAAACTGGCGGCGCTGCTCGCCCTCGGCTCCATTCCGATTGCACTTGGCGCGATCTCGAAGGACGTGTACGGACAAACGCCGTCGGATGTCCTGGACGTGTTGCAGTTCGCACTGTTGCTGGAACATCTGGAAGCCGACTTCTACACGCGAGGTGTGGCTGCCACCGGTATGATTCCGGCAGGCGTGCAGACCGTGTTCACGACTATTCGGAACCATGAGAACGAACACGTCACGGCGCTGCAGTCGATCATTTCGGCGAAGGGCGCAACTCCCGTGGCTCGACCCGCCTTCGATTTCACAGCCAAGGGCAATCTGGCCGGGTTTACGTTTGGCGCATCGCAATACCTGACCTTCCTGGCACTGGCACAGGCGTTTGAAGACACCGGTGTTCGCGCGTACAAGGGACAGGCTGGGCGGCTCATCAACGACAAAGCGGTGCTGAACGCCGCACTGGCTATTCACTCGGTCGAAGCCCGTCACGCATCGCAGATTCGCCGTTTGCGCGGCGGGAAAGGTTGGATCAGCGGCAACAGTCGTGGCGATCTTCCGGCATTCACGCAGGGCGTTTACGACGGCGAAGATGTCGTGCTGCAGGCCGGAATCACTATCACCTCGCTCCCCGACGCCGGCAGCAATGGCGGGGTCACCGGCGCGACCGAAGCGTGGGACGAACCCCTGACCAAAGCGCAGGTAACGGCTATCGTCACACCGTTTCTGCCGTAAGCGCTCCTGCGGGTCCGAGTACACGCGAACGGCGCGCCGCCCCCACGGGATGCGCGCCGTTTCGCCTACAAACGTTCCAGCAGAAACGCAGGCGTGATCTTCACCAGCCAGGCCGCCATGATCTGGAACCAGCCGGTAAGCAGCAACACGCCAACAACAATGAGCAAGACGCCGGAAATTCGATTGACCAATCCAAGACGCGACCGAAACTGTTGAAAGAATCCAAAGAACCGTTCCAGCAGCAAAGCGCTGAGCAGAAATGGAACGGCCAAACCCGCGGAGTACGCGGCCAGCAACGCCACCCCACGGCTCACGGTTGCTTCACTCCCAGCGACCATGAGGATGCCGGAAAGTATCGGTCCCAGGCACGGCGTCCATCCTGCACCAAATGCAACACCAACCAGCAACGTGCCGAGATACCCCAGGGGTTTGTCGCCCAGGTGCATGCGACGTTCCTGATTCAGAAACGCAAACTTGAACACGCCCAACATCCAGAGTCCCAGCGCAATGAGCATAAAGCCGCCCACTCGTGCAATGATCGGCTTGTATGCGTGCAACAACTGCCCAACCAGCGTCGCTCCAGCCCCAAGCAGCACAAATATGGCCGAGAAGCCGATGACGAACAGCACGGCATGCACAAGCGTGGTGCGGCGCGCCCGCGTGATGTCCTCGAGGCCAAGACCTGTGATGAAACCGATGTAGCTGGGTACGAGCGGCAACACACACGGGCTCAGAAAACTCAGCAGCCCGGCCGTGAACGCCACAAACCAACTGAGCGAAACCGGATCCATGAAAGCCTAGCGGGGTCGAGTTGAATTGCGGCAGTCAGCACACTGCCCGTAAATGACCAACCGATGCCGCTGTCGCGTGAAGCCGTGTGTCTCTGCCAGCACGGTCGTCATCCGTTCCAGGCGTTCATCACGGAATTCAGTAACCTTGCCACACACAGTGCACAGCAGGTGCTCGTGATGTGGCACATCCCGCGCCGATTCGAATCGCTTGAACCCTTCGCCGAAATCGCGTTCGACCACCAGTCCACTCTTCACCAATACTTCGAACGTGCGATACACCGTGGCGGTGCCGGCCGAGGCGCCGGCCCGGGCGAGTTCCTGTTGCACGTCTTCCGCACTCACGTGACGGCCAGAACCCAACACGATTTCGGCAATGGCCAGTCGTTGGGCCGTGACCGGCAGATTGTGCTCGCGCAGATACTCGCGAAACGTCTCCCGGCCCTCGGCCGCGTCGTGTGTGGTGTCTGAATCACTCACGGCAAAATTGGCGGGGTGAGGCGCAAGGCGCGCACCAGTTGGGCGGCATCGTAGCGCACCGTGGCGGTTTCCTCTCCCGCACGGCGTTGCACGCCACGCACCACCGTCTCGACGGCGAGCAATGGAGCGTCTGCTTCGTCCACGACATCCATTTCCCACCGGCCACGATCGGGGCCTTTGATCACGAGCCGATACCGCGCCGTGTACACCGTGTGGCGGACGCGTGGCACGGGGGACTCGATGATCAGCCCGTCGGCAACTGCCGAGGCCAATTCGTGTGCACAGTCCAACCCGACTTCCGCCGCACCAGGCAGTGGATCGTCGGCGTAGGGCGAGTCGTCGTGCGCGTCAGGCTCCTCACTCGCGACCACCTCATCGGCACCGATCACCTCGCTCGAGGAAACCACTGACTCGTCGATCACATCACCGGCCAATTCCATGCCGGACGCGTCAATCACCTCAACCACCGCCTCGACGCCGTCGTCCACCTCGACATCCGCCCCGGACTCAAGCTGCAATTCCAGCGGCGCCTCCGGTTCGTCAGGAACAATGACGCGTGCCGCAATGACGGCAATGCCGGTTTCAGCCGTGCCTTGTCGGAGCGGTGAAAACAGATGCAACTCCTCGATGCGATCGAGCGGCACTTTGGCGAGTACCGCGCGCAGAAAACGTTCGGCCGTCTCACTGATTGGAATATTCGCGCGTTCGTCCGTCACGGCCGGAATCGCGACCACGTCCTCGCCCAGGAACGGTTCGTCCTGAGTTTCGTTCTCGTTCTCGAACGCTGGAATCACAAGCCCACTCATGACAAATTCTGGATGACGGGACGATCGGAGGGGAACCGCTCCGACCGGTGGATATCGAGACCACGGGCCTCGAGCTCGCGTTCGACAAACAGGCGAAGTATATGCAAAAAATCCTGCGCGTTTGTGACCACGCCAAATGCCTGATGCGTGCCGCGATCTTTCAGCTTGGACACAACAAATTCGGAGGAGTCGACACAGATGGTCGTCAGCTCGCGCAGTTGTCCGTCGTCCTGCATGACAAACGCCGGTAGCATGTTGCCAGTCGCAATGGCATGCAGCGCGGTCGCAATCATCACAGCCATGGTTGCGCGTTTCGCATGACTACGCATGACATCCTGCGCCTGCAGCACGTCAGTAATGACATCGGGTAACGGGCCGTCGTCGCGAATGGAACCGCATAACACATACGGCACTTGCTGCCGCACAATGGCGTGCATGATTCCTGACGTGACGATGCCCTGCTCGACCGCGTTGGCAATGGAGCCAGCGCCGCGCACGGCATTGATGGCGCGCATGTGCAAACCATGACCGCCGGCGCTGGCATGGCCGGAGTTGTTCATGCCCAACGTCGTCCCGAACATGGCCGTCTCGATGTCGTGTACCGCCACCGCATTGCCAGCCAACAGCGCGTTGACGAACCCGTGTTCAACAAACCAGGTCATGTCGGCGCGAGCCCGTGAGTGCACCAGTGCCGGCCCTGTCACCCAGATGACATACCCACCACGCACACGTTCATCGACCAGCAACTGCGCCATCAGCGAATAATCGATGGGTTTCTCGCGTGAGACCGCGCTGGTCATGAACTTGAATTCGTTGTCGTCCTCTTCGGACGCGAAGGCGCGCGTGTGTACAAAAATGCCTTCGGAGCCGTCTTCCGCGAAACCAACGGCGACTTGTTCTCCAGCGCGCACTCGGCGGCCCTCACGCGCGAACAATTGTCCGTCGGAGGTCAGCACGATGGCCGAGTCCATGCGCGGTTCGTGCGGCAGCCGCCATTGGCCATTCACCTTGACGTAGGTGGGCAAATTGGTGGTGGAGAAAAATCCGTCCGGCAGGACGCCATCGGCCGGCGCCGCGACGAAGCGGGCCATCGGGGCGTGAGCCAGGGTGTCTTCAGAAAAGTTGGGCGGAGTGAAGGTCGTCACCCCCGAAAGATCACTGGCATACCGCCTCAGGCTCAAGCGCACGGACCCATTCCCGGCCCAGAATCATCGCCGAAAGGTGATTCTCGCGTGATTTGGGGCTATTTCGCGCGAGGCGCGCCCCGCGCAACCTCCGTCATGAGCGGCACCGCGCCGACGAGCACGGGGGCCGGCTGGACCAGGGACATTCGGAATTTGCCCTTTCCCGCCACGCCAAACGCAATGCCCGGCGTCACCACGACCCCCGGGCCGCGCATGAGCGCATCGACCCACGCCCAATCGCCACATGCGGTTGGGACATCCAGCCACACGTACATGGTGGCCTGTGGCAGTCTGGTGCTCCATCCATCGGCCCGCAACGCCCCCACCAATGCATCGCGACGCGCCTTGTACTCAGCGACAATGGGAGGCACAAGTGTCGCGTAGTTGCTGAACGCGGCAATCGCAGCGCGCTGTGGTAACGTGGACACGCCGTAGCCGACGTTTGCGCGATACTGGTCAAGCGCGGAAATGGCGTCTGCATTTCCGGTGACGAACCCAATGCGCAGTCCCGCCATGTTAAACGACTTGGAACAACTGTGCATTTCGACGGAAACGTCTTTGGCGCCATCAATTTCAAGTACGCTCGGCACCACAAAACCGTCAAAGGCTAATTCGCTGTAGGCGAGATCACTTACCAACAACAGGTCGTTTCGTTCCGCGAATGCCACTAACGTTGCCAACTGCTCTTTGGTGGCCACGGCCGTGGTGGGATTGTTCGGATAATTCACGATGAGAATACGCGCTCGCGCAAGGTCCGTTGCGGAAACGGTTTCCACCATCAGGCGATCGTCGGCATCAAATGGCACGAACACTGGAACCGCACTTGCGAGCAGCGTGGCACGCGCATAAACGGGATAGTGAATTTCCGGTACGAGTACGACGTCGCCCGGATTGCACATGGCCAGAATGATTTCCGCAATCCCTTCTTTCGACCCCGCCACCGGCATGATTTCGTGTTGCGTGTCGACCGCCACGCCAAACCGGCGCTGCATGTACGTCGCAATGGCCTGTCGGAAATCCGGGTGCCCGGTAAAGTTCGGGTAACCACTCAGGGCTCGCTCGCCAACCGCCGTGCGCATGGCTTCGACGACCAGTTCCGGTACGGGTTGATCCGGACTGCCAATGCCAAAGTCGATGAGCTTCCGGCCTTCGGCACGCATCGCGGCTCGCCGAGCGTCGAGTTCCCAGAACACATACGGTGGAATGGCGCCTAACGCGTGCGAAGTGGAATGGCGAAGGCTGGTCATGTGCGTGTGGGGATGCAATGCGTGTGGTCGAGGCGTTGCCGCCGTTGGCCTACAGGAGCGCGACGGGGTCCCGGTCAACAATCAAGCGAAGCCCGCCCGCTCGCGGTAGCACGTATCGTTCTGCGATGTAGTGAGCGACCTGCGTGAGTATCGACGGCTTCTCTGATTTCAAAAGAAAATGCCATCGCCATCGGTCCTTGATGCGGTCAATGGCGCAAGGCGCGGGCCCAATCAGGACCACGCCCCGCACGTGCTGGCGCTCCAGCAAACGCCGCGCCCAGTCGGCCGCCGTTATGGCCGCTTGCGCGGTTTCGGCTTGGTCCTGCCCACTCAGAATGACGTTGGCCAGGGAGATAAACGGGGGATAGGCGGGTGCTTTGCGATCGCCGAGCTCCTGCCGGACAAACGACAGGAAATCGTGAGTGGCTACGTGCTGAATGGCAGGGTTCCCGGGCATGCGCGTCTGCACAATCACCTCTCCAATTTTCTCGCCCCGACCGGCCCGCCCGGCGACCTGGCTGAGAAGCTGGAAGGTGCGTTCGTTCGAACGAAAGTCGGGAAGATTGAGGCCGGTATCCGCATCGATGACACCGACCAGCGTGACGTTCGGAAAATCCAGCCCTTTCGCGATCATCTGCGTGCCGAGCAGGATGTCCACCTCCCCTCGAGACACGCGATCGAGAATGGTGGCGTGCGACCATTTCGCGCCGGTGGTATCGACATCCATGCGCGCTAGGCGCGCTGTCGGAAACCGTTCAGCGACCAACCGCTCGACCTGCTGTGTGCCCATCCCGCGTCGTTTCACTGCGTCGCTGTTGCATTGCGGGCATTTGTCCAAGGCCGGTTCGTGGTGCTGGCAGTAGTGGCAAACCAGGCCCTCGGGCACGCGATGATACGTGAGCGAAATGCTGCAGTGCGGACACTCGGCCACGAAGCCGCACATCTGACATTGCGTGAACGACGCATACCCGCGGCGATTGAGCAACAACACTGACTGCTCGCCGCGTACCAGCCGTGATTCCAACCCCATCGCCAGCGCGGAGCTCAGGACGCCAAGCGCGGGGTCGAACGGGGCATGCGGGGCTTTGTGCGCGAGCTGTTCGCGGGTCGCCACGCGCAGATCAACAATGGTCACTGCGGGAAGTCGACCGCCTCCGGTTCGCTCTGGAAGCGTGATGCGAATGGACTGGCCGCGCTCCGAGCGCTCCCAGCTCTCCAAACTGGGCGTCGCACTGCCCAACACCGTCACCGCGCCTTCATGCCGTGCCCGAATGATGGCGGCTTCGCGCGCGTGGTAGCGGGGCGATTCTCCTTGTTTGTAACTCGCTTCGTGCTCCTCGTCAACAATGATGACGCCAACATTTGACAGCGGGGCAAACAGCGCAGAGCGTGCCCCGACGGCAATGCGCCGATCGCCTTGTCTGAGCGCATGCCACGCGTCAACGCGTTCGCCGTCAGACAAGGCCGAATGCAGAACGGCCACATCGTTCCCGAAGGCACCGCGAAAACGGTCGACCGTTTGCGGAGTGAGCGCAATTTCCGGAACCAGCACAATGGCCGTCCGCCCCTGCCGCGTGACGATGTCGCGCAGCACTTCGATGTACACCAGCGTCTTGCCACTGCCGGTGATGCCGTGCAACAAAAACGTTTGCCCCGGACCGCCGCCCAGTATTTGTCGCACCGCATCGTTCTGCGCGCGCGTTGGTTGAGGCGGCGGCGCGACCACCGGGCGGGTGGTGAACGGATCGCGCGCGTGACTTTCCGCATGAATAGTGATGAGCCCGCGCTGCACCATGGCTTTGAGCACGCCCGGCGTGCAGCCCGCCTGCGTGAGGAGGGATTCGACCGGAGCGCTTGTTCCTTGCGCCTCCAACAGTTCGTACACGGCGCGTTGCTGCGGCGCTCGCGCAAAGAGCTTCTCGCGTTGCAGCAGGGATGGCAACTCCTCGACCAGTTGCGCCACCTTCTGCGTACGCACCGTGGTGGACTTTCGATCGACCGACGTGAGCGAGGCCGGCAACATCGCGCGTAGCGTCAAGCCAAGCGGGGCGGCATACCAATTGGCAATCCACTCGGCGGTCTGCAGCAGCGGTTCGGTGAACGACGTCGTGGCGTCAATAACCGAATCAATTGGTTTGAGCGCAACACCCGTGGGCGGCGCCACTTCGCCCAGACAGATGCCCACTTCCCGGCGATTGCGAAACGAAACAATCACGCGCGCGCCGCGGGAAATCGGCATGGCGATTCCGTCGGGCACTGAGTAGGTGAAGCTGCGGAACAGGGGAGCTGCGAGCGCCACCGAAACGCAACGGGTGGACATCGCGTCTGCCATCAGCGTTTGGTTACACCTAAACCGGGGGCATCGCCCAGCGTGATGACGCCATTGGGAATATCGGGGCCGTTGAACGGGTCGTCCGAGAGCAGCGCCGCACCGTCAAGGTCGGCGTAGTCGAGTAACGGGGCGAAGTGCGCAGCGGCCGCAATGCCAAGCGTGGTTTCAATCATGCACCCGCACATGACTTGCAGCCCATGCGCGCGCGCCACCGCGATCATCCGAATGGCCTCACGGAGCGACCCACACTTCGCAAGTTTGATGTTGACGCCATCCACCGCTTCCGCCAGTCGCGGAATATCCGTCGCCACCAGACACGATTCATCTGCCATAACCGGAATGGGCGAACGATCGCGAATAAATTTGAGCCCGGCAATGTCGTGTGCCGGAACGGGTTGCTCCAGCATCTCCACGCCGCATTGCACCAGCGTGTCCATCATCTGGATGGCCATTTTGGGGTTCCACGCTGCGTTGG
>Ga0163144_10004586_pt1 | contig 31045 bp, 25 predicted proteins | sample OliLak19BULKMAT1_FD_123175 | JGI IMG/M metagenome (GOLD analysis project Ga0163144, IMG submission 123175) | Freshwater microbial mat bacterial communities from Lake Vanda, McMurdo Dry Valleys, Antarctica - Oligotrophic Lake LV.19.BULKMAT1 | ecosystem: Environmental > Aquatic > Freshwater >... | reverse complement strand
TTCTCGCCACCTTGCATGCTGATGATCAATCCCCAGCTTGCACCACCCCTCTTCCTCCAGGCTCATCTTGTATGAGAATCGGCCTCCCTCTCCAGGCTCATCTTGTATGAGACAAGACTCAAAGTAGCGAAATCAGTCGTGAGTGCGGTATGCTTAGGCTTTGGAATTGTAGACTGATGAACACTAAACACGTAGCAGATAAAGACGAACGCAAAAAGTTGAAGCGGGCAGCCCGCAAGGAAGCGCCGGCGTATACTGGCCGGGCTAAGGATGAGGACCGCGGTTCGCTGAAGCGCAAGGTCAAGAAGATCGTCAAGGGCACTCGAAAGCGCTAATTTTTAGTACGAATGTACTAAATTCTCAAATTGTGATTAGATAACAATGCGTCCTGGCGGGCCTCCCCTCCGAGCCTGCTGGACGTAAATGGGCCAGCGGTGACTCCTCACCACTGGCCCATTTCGCGTTTGTACCGGTGTGTTTTTCCAGCCCCGGCGGAGGCTGGTGGATTAGAATACAGCGATGAGCCAGTTGCTTCGGTGCAAAGCGATCGATGTGCTGATCCGGGAGAGCGAATCTCCGACCCATAAACTTGCGAAGACTTTGGGGCTTTGGAGTCTCGTCGCAATGGGGATCGGTGCGGTGATCGGTTCGGGGATTTTTACATTGACAGGGACGGCTGCGGCCGGTGTGACGATGAAGTATCCCAGCGTGCTGCATGCGCCGGTGATGGATTTGTTGCGGTTTGGGCCGGATGCGGTTTCGACGATTGGGCGGCCTGGGGCGGGTCCGGGGGTAATGATCAGCTTTATGCTGGTGGCGTTTGCCTGCGCGTTTGCGGCGCTTTGCTATGCGGAGCTTTCGTCGATGATTCCAATTGCTGGTTCGACTTACTCTTATGCCTACGCGACGCTGGGCGAGATATTTGCATGGATCCTGGGGTGGGATCTGATCCTCGAATACGCGGTGTCGAACATGAGTGTGGCGGTAGGGTTTTCCGGGTACTTTAACGACATCCTTGAAAACCTGTTCGGGTATCGACTGCCGCCAGAATGGTCGGGGCCGGCGTTTCGCGGCGGAGGCACCACAGGGGCTTATTTCAATGTGCCGGCGCTGATCATCATGATCATCGTGACGTGGCTGCTGATTCGGGGCGTTAGGGAGAGTGCTCGGGCCACGAACATCATGGTGGTGATCAAGACGGTGGCGATTCTGGCATTTGTTTTTGGTGCGGCATCCGCGATCCGGCCTGAGAACTGGGTGCCGTTTACGCCCAACGGGATGTCGGGCGTGATCTCGGGAGCGGCGATTGTTTTCTTTGCTTACATCGGATTTGACTCGGTGTCGACGGCGGCCGAGGAATGCAAGAACCCGAAGCGGGATTTGCCCTGGGGCATCATTCTGACACTGGCGATCTGCACGTTGCTTTATGGGGCGGTGGCGTTGGTGCTGACCGGGATTGTTCCTTACACGACGTTGAACAATGACGAACCGGTGGCGCGGGCACTGAAGGATGTTGGCTATAACAAGCTGCGGATCTTTGTAAGCGTTGGAGCGTTGATCGGGATGTGGAGTTCGCTGTTGGTTTTCCAGTATGGACAGACGCGGATCTGGTTTGCGATGTCGAGGGACAAATTATTGCCTGCGATGTTTTCGAAGGTGCATACCAAGTTCCGCACGCCGCATATCAGCACCTGGATTGCGGGGCTCGTAGTGGGGATTCCGGCGGGACTGTGGGATATCGCGACGTTCGCGGAGCTCGCGAATATAGGCACCTTGGCGGCGTTTGCCAGTGTGTCGGCGGGCGTAATTATTTTGCGGAAGAGACAGCCGGATTTGCCGCGGGGATTCCGTGTGCCGTTCGTGCCGTGGGTGCCATATTTCTCGATCGCATTTTGCCTCGTGTTGATGCTGGGCTTGCCACTGCAGACGTGGCTTACGTTCTTCATTTGGTTGATCATTGGATTGGCAATCTATTTCGGGTATTCCAAGTCGCGCAGCCCGATGGCGCAGGAGCAACAATAGGATCATGCAACGCCGAGAATTCTTGAGTGGTCTGGCTTTCTCTTCCCTGCCCCTGGCGGCAGCGATGCCGGAGAAGATCGGGATCGGTTACAACACGTATTGCCTGCGCGGGTTGAGGATGACGGACCGCCAGCATTTTGAGCAGGCGGCGGCGTGGAAGCTGGATGCGCTCTTCCTGCAGGATTCGCTGGACCCTCGGGCGAATGACCCGGCGCACTGGGTGGAAGTGAAGCAGTGGGCCCAGGAATTCGATTTGCATTTGCAGACCGGGGGCAGCGGGTTTCTGCCGAAGACGCCGGCGCAGTGGGATTCCAACCTTGCGGCAGTGAGACGTAATATTGCGCGGGCCAAGGCTTGCGGGTCGCCGATTGTCAGAGCGGTGTGCGCGAGCTTCCGGCATGAGCTGCCGCTGCCTACGGCGGAAGCCAATATGGAATTGGCGGTGAAGGTATTGCGCGCGATCCGGACCGAGGTGATGGACGCGGGACTGAAAGTTGCGATCGAGGTTCATAAGGACTTTCAGGCATGGGAACACAAAGAGATCATCGAGACGGCGGGCAAGGAGTTTGTGGGGACTTATCTCGATACGGGTAACCCGGTTTTTACAGTAGAGGACCCGATGTTGACGCTGGAGACGTTGGCGCCTTATGTGTTGACGTTTCACTTGAGGGATTCCGTGGTGTATGAGCATCCGGGCGGGATTGCAGTGCAGTGGGTGCCGCTGGGAGACGGGACGATTGATTTTAAGGCGATGATCGCGAAGGCGCGACAGTTGTTGAAGCCGGACGTGAGGATCTTCATCAAGCCGATCACGGGACGGCCTCCGTTTGTGATTCCGGTTTATGACGATGCGTGGTGGGCGAGGTGGTATCCGAAGGCGCGGGCGCAGGAGTTCGCGCGGTTTGTCGCGATCGCGAAGAAGGGCCGGCCTTACGAGAAGCCGACTGTTCAAGAGGACGTAACGGGGAAGGTTCCTCCGGCGCCTTATCAGTCGGCGCTCAATTACCAGCAGAAGGAGCATATGGAGCAGAGCATTCAGTACGCGCGCGAGACCTTGAAACTGGGGATTCGAGCCTAGAGCAACCACATGGTGCGAAGTTTTTTGATCGTCGTTTTGGCTATGGGAGTTGCGGCTTCGACTCTTGTGGCGCAAAAGAAAAAGAAGAACAAGAAAGACGAGGAGCCGGTGACGCAGGTGCTTGAGGTGTTGCCTGACCCTCCGCCCGCCGTCAAGGTGGAGGCTTCGCGACTGCTTTTCCTGACAAGCCCTTTAAGCAGCAAGGGGCTGTTGAGCCAGCAGTCGAAAGATGCGCTGTCGGCGCTGAGGCGATTGGCCAAGGGCGGGACATTGGTGAAGTTGAGGGCGTTCGTAGCGGGGCGTGGGGATGCTCGCAGAGTGAGCTCGATTGTAAGCGAGCAGTTTACCGAGTGGAAGCTGCCGCTGCCGGCGTTATCGATTTTGCAGGTTGGGGCGCTGCCGCTAGAGGGGGCGCAAGTGCAGATCGAAGGGATTGCCGAGGAACGCAAGCCGGTGAATCCGAATGGTTTGGCATTTCTGGCTGCGAGGCAAGTGGTGAAGGCACTGGGCGAAGGTGGGGATGTGAACGCCGTGCAGCCGCTGCTTGAAGAGTCTCTGGGAGGACTGGCTGGGGATGTGTTGTCGGTGACCTGTTATGTGAGTTCGCTTGATGGAGCAACGGAGTTGGAGAGGGCAATGGCGCAGAAGTTTCCGGCGGCGGCACGGACGTTATTGCAGGCTCAGAGGGCTACTGGATCGGGACTGGCGCGCTGCGAGGGTGTGGCCCGTCGGACTACAGGCAATCCTGAGCGGCTGGTGTTGACCGGGACGTTGATTGGGTTTGGGGCTGAGGCGAAAGATGTTCAATTGGTGGCGGGTCGGCTTGAAAGGTTGCTGGAGGCAAACCAGGCGACTATGCTCGAGAGAAGAGGCTACGGGGTGAGCCGCAGCCTGGAGAAGCTCGTTGGAAATATGAGTGTGATTGAGGGAGTGGGATCGAACGAGGCGACGTTTGCGATGGAGGCGGTGGGGCTGCAGAAGTAGCCTTTAGCCCACCGACAGCAGAGGCTCGCCGAGCACTTCCATGCGGGGGCGAATTCCCAGGCCCGGCTCGGTCGATGCGGCAAGCCGACCATTCACTCGTTGCGGCGCGCCGTCGGCGATACTCACCGAGACATAGCTATTGAAGTCGGTGGCTGAGAACAGCAGTTCCTTCGGCGTGCTGTGGGCCAGATGTGCGATGGCCGCCGTGATGATGTCGCCGCCCCAGGTATCCTCAATCGTCATCGCGATGCCGAGGGAAACGCAAAGATCGCGGATCTGCCGCGCCTTGGTCAAGCCACCGACCTTTGAGATCTTGAGATTGATTACATCCATCGCCTGATCGGACACACCGCGCAAGACCATACCGAGGTCATCGATCACTTCGTCGAGGATGAAGGGCCGGTCGGTATGGCGCCTGACCGCCAGACATTCCTCATACGACATACAGGGCTGCTCGATGTAGACATCCACATCGCGCACGGCACGCGCAATGCGCACGGCCTCATGCTGCCGCCATCCAGTATTGGCATCGGCGATGAGTACATCCCTGCGGTTGAGCTTTGCCGCTACGGCGTGGATGCGCTCGATATCGGTATCCGGATCTCCACCCACCTTCAATTGGAACTTGGTATAGCCTTCGGCCCGATACCCCGCAACCTTGGCCGCCATCTGCTCTGGAGACTCCTGGGAGATGGCGCGGTAGAGTGCAAAATCATCACCGCAACGCCCGCCCAGTAGAGTCACCACCGGCTGCCCGGTGGCCTTGCCCAACAGATCCCAACAAGCCATGTCAATTGCCGACTTCACATAGGGATGGCCGCGCATCAGTTGGTCCATCCGCCGGTTCACATTGCCGAGCTCAGTCGGATCAAGGCCAATCAGACCCGGTGCAATCTCCGCAATGCCGGTTCGCGCGCCATTGGCGTAGGCCGGCAGATAGGCGGGACCCAGCGGACAAACTTCCCCATACCCCGTGAGGCCGGCATCGGTATGAACGGCAACGGTAGTCGAATCAAAGACGGTAACTGCGTTTCCGCCTGACCATTTGTAGCTGCCTTCATGCAGCGGAAGTTCTACGCGATAGGCGCTGATATTGGTAATTTTCATGTTGCGGGCCAGCCTAGAATTTTATACTGCTCCCTACTTCCTTCCACCATGTACAATCACCGGGATGCTCATGCTTAGAGATTGGATCACGGGCGCGATGGCAGTGGTCACGCTTCTATACTGCTCGATCTGGGCCACTGCGCTGAGGCGTCGAGGTAACCCGGGCTTCCCGTCCGGGCTTGAGATGATCACTGGCCTCGTCACGAATTTCTTCGACACGCTCGGCATTGGATCCTTTGCGACCACGACGACCATCTTTCAGTTCACCCGCATGGTTGCCGACGAGTTGATTCCCGGCACGCTCAATGTTGGCCACACGCTTCCAGTCATTTTTCAGGCCTTCATCTACATCACGGTGATTGAAGTCGACCCGACGACGCTCATCCTCATGATTCTGAGCGCAACCGCAGGCGCGTGGTTTGGTGCCGGCCGGGTGGCCGCATTGCCCCGGCGGAGCATCAAGATCGGAGTTGGCGTTGCGCTACTGGCCGCTTTTGTTGCGCTCGTCATGCGCCAGTTGCAGCTATTCCCCGCGGGCGGCGATTCGCTTGGTCTTTCTGGAGCGAAGCTCTTGATCGCAGTTGGAATGAATGCGTTGATTGGCGCGCTGAGCACGCTTGGGATCGGCGTCTACGCGCCCAGCATGACGCTGGTTAGCCTGCTTGGCATGAATCCAATTGCATCGTTTCCAATCATGATGGGTTCGGGGGCTTTTCTGATGCCGGCGGCGAGTACTCGGTTCATCCTGAGCAATGCGTACGCACCGAGAGTGGCGCTGGGCTTGACGATTGGCGGGCTGATTGGAGTACCCATTGCGGCGTTCGTCGTCAAATCGTTGCCGCTCGATGCGGTGCGCTGGCTGGTGGCGGTGGTAATTTTTTATGCCGCGCAGGCCACTTTGCGGAGTGCACTGCGTCCCGGTCAGTGAGGGCGGTGGCTAGTGAGCTTGACCGGAGTTGCTGTCCAGCCACAAGATTGGAAGTGGATGATCTGATTTGGGTGACCTCGCGTTGACGCTCGGGATGTGGGCGGCTAGGCTAGTTTGATGAGTCGTAGTTTTTGGATACTCGTGCTTTCTGCGTTCGTGGCTTGCGGACAGAGTCAATACAACGATGGCTATCCTGTTTACGAAACGCTTGCACTGTCGGCCGATGGTGGTGCGCTGCATTTCTACTCGGGGTTGTTGCTACGTGGGGAAGCGGCAGTCACCATCCGGGTTTCGCGGATTTACCGCCACGCTGCGGGCTTGCCTGAGAAATGCAGTATGGATTGCCGAGGACTGCAATTCCGCGATCCAGGCAGGCAACTTTCGGGAGGCATTCTTGATTGCAGGAATGTTGCGCATGGTGACGATGAATCAGTTTCTGAGTCAGGACCAAAATGCGCGATTCCAAGCATCTCAGCAACGGGCTCAGTTGAACGGGAGCGTTGAAAGCCTTTATGATTTGGCGCTTACTTCTGTGATGAGCAAGCAGTATGCCGAAACGCTTGGAGCGGCGACTCGAACCTTCGAACAGTGGGCGAAGGCATGCACGATGTCCAACAAATTGGCTCAATTGCAGCGATCGAATTGAATCAGAAGGACCGGGCGCGGACCTTGTTGCTGCGGAGCGTTTCGCTGCCAGGACGAAAATGGGCGCGAAAGAATCCTGATCTGCGAGCTGCGAAACGATTGCTTGCAAGCGGTGACCGTGAAGGGGTGCTCCAGTACTTCGAGGCGGCAACCCAAGTGGAATGGGGATTGGGCAAGGAGGATTTGAACCGCTGGATTCAAGAACTCAGATTAGGGCATGACCCGAAATTGCTTTGAATTGGTTTGCACCCACCATCGAGTCCTGTCCAGAAAGCCTCCGCAGTTGCGGTATTCGGCCAACGTTCGACCGGATCACTGTTGTGTTTCGTTGATACGATTAGGAGGTAAGTATGACCATAACGATCGCACCGGAATTGGAAGCGAGAATTCGTGAAAAGGCCCAAGCCGAATGCCTGACGGTCGATGCTTACGTGGAACGACTGGTTAGCTCTGATCAGTTTGCAGAAGAGGAACTAGAAGCGCTCGCTGTCGAGGGTCTCAATTCTGGAGAGCCTATTGAAGTTGGTCCCGACTACTGGATCGAAAAGCATCGGCGTCTGGATGAGCGACTGGGGCGCACTGGTACCCGTCGAGAGGACCGCGTTATTTCGTTCGTCCCAAAGCGGATCAAGACTTGGAGGATCAGGCTTTCTACTATGCGACCGCAGCGAATCCTGAACTCGGTCACCGATTCCTTGTCTCGGCGCACGAGACTTTTTCGCTTCTCGCTTCTCAGCCCGACATGGGTTGGAACCCAAAGCCTCGTCTGGCCGAGCTTCGCGGACTTAGGCTATTTCGAGTGACAGGATTCGAGAAAATTCTAATCCTCTACCGACCATTTCAAGACAGAGTCGAGATCCTGAGGGTAATTCACGGGTCCCAAAACGTCCTACGCGCTCTTCGCCGACAAGGGATCGAATAACCCAAGAGGGAGTTCCCCCTTCTGCACCTCATCCGACCCGAGGCCGGCATGAGGATGTGTTTGCCGAGAGGAAGTCTGGGTTTTCCCCCAGGCAGCGAAAAGGCCACGGGTTGAACCGTGGCCTTTTCGCTTCGAAGTAATAATGTCAGTTTTTCTAGCCGGCCATGCGCATGTTGCGGCGGACTTGGCTGGTGGCGCGGCGGCTGATCAGCTCAGCGACTTTGCCGAGGAGTTCGGGAATATCTTCGGGGGAAACGAGTACAGGTTTGCGATCCAGATTCGGTTCCATCGCGGAATCTCTCTGGGTATCGAAGAAAGCAGTTGCAGGGCGGTAATCCATCGTCTTTGCGTGTTCCACGACACGCCAACCGGAGTCTGGCGACTCCATGACGCGACCGGTGAGGACGAGAGAATATTCCTGAGAATCAAGTTTTTCCATCGCCTCGGCAGCGCTGGCAGCGGAATCGACGTTATAACCACCTAATTCGAGTACAGTTTGGAGGGTGAGTCGGGCAGTAGGATCGTCATCTGCTAGCAGAACGCGGGCGAGCTGCATGGATTTTTTGGGGGCGAGTTGAAGATGAATCGACATTTTGATGATTTGTGACGGTTTGAAGCTTTCGCTCTACTCTCAGTATATGGATTCGCGAAAATTTTGCTAGAGGGAAAGTTTGTTGCAACAGCTTTTGAACTCAATCAATTACAAGTACTGGTACTAATAGTATTTCTAAGCCTAGTAGTATTACCTAGGGAGAGTACGTAGGAGCTCGGCAGATTCGGCGCTGATGGCCGGATTGGTTGAGGACGCGGCCTGAGTCAGGAACATTCGAGCGCCGGAGAAATCATTGAGCGCGCCGAGGGCGGTGCCGAGGCCGAGCTGGGCTTGGGGGTAGGTTGGATTGATTGCGAGGGCCTGGCGGTAAGTGGTGGCAGCGTCTCTGAAGCTGCGCGTTGTCATGTAAAGGTTGCCGAGGAGGTCGAGAGTTTCGAGGCTTTTGGGGTCGAGTTGGAGTGCTTGCAGGGCGTGGGGGATCGCTTCGGGATAACGCTTCTGATTGGCAAGGAAGACAGCGAAATTGAAGCGGGCGGCTTTGAGTTGGGGGTTGGCGTTGATGGCGGCGAGGAAGTGCTTTTCGGCTTCTGGGGCGGCGGCACGATCTTTCAGCATCTGTTGCACGTTGCCGCCGGAATTGGCCTCGGCACGGGCGACTTTTTCCGCGAGGAGGTTGGCGAGGCTGGTTCGGGCTTCGGCTTCACCGGTTTGGAGTTGGATCGCGCTGCGCAGGGCGGCTTCAGCGCCGCTACGATCGCCGGATTCGGTGAGGATCGCAGCCAGAAGTTTGTAGGCATCGACGAGTTCCGGTTCGAGCGCGATTGCTTTGCGCGCTGCTGCGGCGGCTTGGTCGCCATTGAGCTGGGCGCGATGGAGGCGGGCGAATTCGAGCCAGGCGAGGGAATCTTTGGGGTGGCTGTCGACCGCTCTTTGAAGTGTGGCCATGGCGGCACTGAGATCGTTGAGTTGCAGTTGGGTGGCGCCCAGACTGCGGAGGGCAGGCAGGAACTTGGGGTCGAGTTTCAATGCTTTGTTGTAGTAGGGAATGGCCTTGGCGGCCTGGCCTGAGGCGTGGAGGGCCTGGGCCATGAAGACGTAGAAGGCGGGGTGCCTGGGTTGCTCTTTCTGGATCGCGGCTTCGAGGCGGGGGATGCCTTTGTTGAGATTGCTCTGGTGGATGACCTGGGCGAGGGCCGGGTAAATGTCCGAGTCTGTGGTCTTGGGGTAGTAGGGGACGACTTCACCCTGATAAGAGTCCTTGCCCATGATTTCGTGGCGTTCTTCACGCGCCGCCATCGGGTTGAGCTTGGGGTTGGGGCGCTGGATCTTGTGATCGGTTACCGCTACGTGGATGACGTCTTCAGTGCGGCGCTTGGGCATGTGGCAGGTGGCGCAGTCCTGCTTGGCTGGGTGCTTGGCGTTGCTCAAGATGTTCTGGTGGCAACTTTGGCAATTGGCATCCACGTTGGCGGTGGGCTTCTTGTGTGGGTCGTGGCAAGTGGTACAAGTGAGCTTGTCGTTCGATTGTAGGAAGCACTTGGACTGGCGGAGACGGTAGGCAGACCCGGCGATTTCGAACTTCTCCTGCTGGGGTGTGTCCTTGGCGTGGTCGAAATGGAGGATGAAGTTCTCAAGCGGCTGGGCAGGGTTGTAGGAAAAGATGTTCTGGTCGAGGCGGACGATGGAGTTGGGGAGAGAGAAGCTGGTGGTTTCGAGGTGGCATTGCATGCAGACCTCCATCTTGCGGGTGGGCGATAGCTTCCTGGGGTTGAGGATCTTGCCACGGCCGCCTTCGGCGACGTGGTCGCGGCCGGGTCCATGGCAGCGCTGGCAATCGATGCCTTCGGGGAGTTCGCCCTCAAAGACGGGGTCGTCCATCAGGGATGTGCCTTTGGCGTTGGGGTAGGAGTTGTGGCACGACGCGCACTGGTAGCCTATGGCGCGGCGCATGTCCATGTGGTCTTTGCGATCATAGCCGGGACTCATCGCGAGAGTGCCGCCGTTCTCTGGATACCAATTGACCGGCATCTCGAGCAGGCGTCCTTCGGGAGTGCGATGGATGAAGGTGCGGGCGTGGTTGCCGGAGCCGAGAACGTACTGGATCTCTTTTTCGAGGGGGTTTTCGTTGTTCGGTTCGGTGCGGCGGAGGAAGACTTTGTCGTCGCGCTTCAGGAAGGTGTAGGTGAGGTTGGATTTGGGGTGAGTGTAGGAGGTGGTGGGGACTTCGTCGAGGATGTCGATTTTGTGGAAGGCGCGAGCCATGCCGGTTTCGCGGTAGGAGGCGGCGATGGTGGCGTGGCAGCCTTCGCAGGTGCGTGGGTTGACGTAGCCGGCGGCGGCGTTGGGCGTGTCGGAGGAGGTGGAGCACCCGGTCAGGAAAATTGCTAAGACTAACAGCAGGAATGCCATCACATGCCATGGTATCGGGTCTGGTTGGGATAGGATTTAGGCGATGCAGGTTTTGACGATCCTCGCGATATTGGCAGCGGATCCTGGACAGTTGTTTGTCGAGAAGGTGCAGCCTGCGCTGAAGCGGGATTGCCTGGGGTGTCATGGGGAAGGCCAGACAATTTCGAAGCTTGACTTGCGGACGCGTGAGGGGATGCTGAAGGGCGGTGCGCGGGGAGCGGCGATTGTGCCGGGCAAGGCGCGGGAAAGTCTGTTGTACCGGTTGGTGCTGAACGGGGGTGCACAGCAGATGCCGCCGGGGAAGCACCTGGCTCCCGATGTGGTGACGGCGCTTGGGGAGTGGATCGATGGCGGTGCGCCGTGGAAGGAAGTGGGTGGCGGTCCGATTTGGAATTTCGCGGAAGCTGATTTGTGGGCGCTGCGGCCGGTGAAGAAGGGCATGTTGCGGCTACCGGCTGGTTCGAAGCCAGTGGATGCACGGACGCTGGTGCGGCGGGTGACGTTTGATTTGACGGGGCTGCCGCCAACGCCGCCGGAGGTTTCAGCTTTTGTATCGGATCGCTCAACTGATGCTTATGAGAAGTTGGTGGACCGGTTGTTGGGGTCGCCCCGGTATGGCGAGCGCATGGCGAGGTATTGGCTGGATGTGGTGCGCTATGCGGATACGAGCGGGTACTCGAATGACTTCGAGCGGCCGAATGCGTGGCGCTATCGGGACTATGTGATTCGCGCGTTCAATAGCAACAAGCCTTATGACCGGTTTGTGCGGGAACAGATTGCCGGGGATGAGTTGTACCCGGGAGACGCGGAGGCGCTGATTGCTACGGGATACCTGAGGATGGGTCCGTGGGAGCATACCGCGATGTCTGTCGAGGCAGTGACGCGGCAGATGTTTCTCGATGATGTGACGTCATCGGTGGGGACTACGTTTTTGGGGCTGACGACGGGGTGTGCGCGGTGTCATGACCACAAGTTTGATCCGATCCCGACGGCCGATTATTACCGGCTGCAGGCAATTTTTGCGACGACTGAGTTTGCACGGCCCTCGCTGCCTTTTCTGGCGGTGGAGAACGTGGCGCACATTGCTGGAGAGCGGGCCGGAATGGTGCAGGTGCGCGACCGTACGAAGGCGATGATGGATTCGTTTGGAGACACCAAAAGGCCGGACTTTCCGCCGGAGCAGTATGAGGCGTTCAAGGTGTATCAGAAGCATCTGGCGCTCTATGGAGAATCGCTGGACCGGTATGAGGCCAAGGCATTTGCGGTGTCGAGTGGGCCCAGGGATGGGGAGACCGATGGGGGCGGGACATTGCGTTATCCAAAGCGGGTGGACTATCGCGCGCCGGAGGTGCATGTACTGATTGGCGGGAGCGTTGAGGCCAGGGGTGAGGCTGTGACGCCAGGCGTGTTGTCGGCGGTTGGGCGGTATTCGGAGTTGAAGGCGTTTGATGTGCCAACGGAGGTGGCGGGGCGGCGGGCGGCGCTGGCGTTGTGGATTACAGACAAGAAGAATCCTTTGACGCCACGAGTGATTGCAAACCGGGTTTGGCAGATGCATTTCGGCAAAGCGTTGGCGGCGGATGCGAACAATTTTGGAAAGATGGGGGCGAAGCCTGCGGATGCCGCGTTGCTGGATCAACTGGCGGGCTACCTGCTAGATCACGATTGGGACCTGAAGGGGTTGCACAAGCAAATCCTGATGTCGGGCTTGTACCGTAGCGTGGACGTTGCGCCCAGGCGGATGGAGGCCGAAGTGTTGAGGGATTCGATGCTGGCGGTGGCTGGCGAATTGTCGCTCGAGGCCGGAGGCCCGGGGGTGTTTCCGCAGATCAATGAAGAAGTGGCGCGGCAGCCTCAGCACCGGATGGGGACGCTGGCTCCGCCTTACTTCCCTTCCCCAGAGCGTGCGCAGCGGAACCGGCGGACGATTTATGCGTATCAGCAACGGTCGATGGCGGACCCGCTGGTGGATGTGTTCAATGGGCCGAGTCTGGATTTGAGTTGCGAGCGGCGTGATTCCTCGACGGTGCCGACGCAGGCGTTTGCGTTATTCAACAGCCAGTTTGCGCATGATGCAGCGCTGGCCTTTGCGGCGCGTCTGGAGAAGGAGGCGGGGACGGTGGAAGGCCGGATTGTGCGGGCCTTTGAATTGGCTTATGGGCGGCGGCCAGAGGCGGAGGAATTGAAGTTGTCTTTGGAGCATGTGGCGCGGATGACGCGTATGCATGTCGCACAGGCGCCTCCGGCCGTGAAGGCGGCCAAGCCGATTGTGCACGGGATCACGAGTGAACTCACGGGGGAGAATTTCACATTCACGCAGATGCAGCCGGAAGTGAAGTATGAGGCGAACCTGCATCCATCGCAGGTGAGCGCGGCGACGCGGGCGCTGGCGGATTTGACGTTGACTCTCTTGAATTCGAACGAATTTTTATATGTCTACTAAGTTTTCGCGGCGCGAGTTTGTGATGAGTACAACAGTGGGGTTAAACCCGCTGATGCTGGCTGCGGCCGCGGGACAGCCGCATCATGAGGCAAAAGCCAAGCGATGCATCTTTCTACTGATGGAGGGCGGGCCGAGCCACATCGATACGTTTGACCCGAAGCCGAAGCTGAACGAGTTGCACATGACGAAGTTCCAGAAGGACCGGACGCGGTTTGCGGCGGCGATGAATACGGGAGAGCGTTATTACGTGCGGAGTCCGTTTGAGTTTCGTCGGGCGGGCAAGCTGGGCGTGGAGATGAACTCGCTGTTTGAGAGCTTTTCCGGGGTGGCGGACGATGTTTGTTTTTATCGCGGATTGAAAGCAGAGAGTGTGAATCATCCGACCGCTCTCTATCACCTGAATACCGGGAATCAGTTTGGTGGGGATCCAGCGCTGGGCTCGTGGGTTTGTTATGGGCTGGGCTCGAAGAATCCGAACCTGCCAGGGTTTGTGGTGCTGCCCGATGTGGCGTATCCGCAGGGTGGGGCGGCCAACTGGTCGAGCGGATATTTGCCGGCGCAGTTTCAAGGGACGCCGTTGCGGGCGCAAGGGGCGCCGGTGTTGGATATGGCGCCGCCGGAGGGAGTGACTGAGCAGAGGCAGGGCGCGAACCTTGCGTACTTGCGAGGATTGAATGCGATGCATCAGCGGCGTCATGAGGGCCATGCGGAACTGGCGGCGCGGGTAGAAAGTTATGAGTTGGCTTTCCGGATGCAGAAGGAGATGCCGCAGGTGTTGGAGCTTGAGAAGGAACCTGCGCATGTGCGTGAGATGTACGGGATCGGCGGTAAAGACAAGGACGCGGATGCGTTTGGGAAGCGGTGTTTGTTGGCGCGGCGGTTGATTGAGGCGGGGACCCGGTTTGTACAAGTGGTGGCAATGGGGTGGGATTCGCATGACTACATCGACAAGGCGCATGGGGCGCGGATCAGGGCGATTGATCGAGGGATCGGCGGGTTGATTGGCGACCTGAAGCAGCGTGGGTTGCTTGAGGATACGTTGGTGGTGTGGGCTGGTGAGTTTGGCAGGAGTCCGGATAATGGGATTCGTCGTGGGGCGGCCGCGTGGGGCCGGGATCATAACGCGGCGGCGATGTCGGTTTGGATGGCTGGGGGTGGGGTGAAGCGAGGAGCTGTGGTGGGGGCGACGGATGAGACGGGGTTGCAGGCGGTAGAGACGGTGCATCCGCTGAAGGACTTTCATGTGACGCTGCTGCATCTGTTGGGGCTCGATGACAATAAGCTGCGGTTTACGCATGCAGGGCGGGAGAAGCAATTGTCGCAGGTGGGTGGGGAGTTGATTCGAGGGGTGATGGCTTAGGATCTTGGACGAAAAGTGCAAACAGGTTAGTCTGGAATTGATGAAAGACCCTGTGATCGAAGCATATAAGGCGGGCATTGATCGAACTTTGATCCGGAAGAACCTGAAGCTTACGGTTACAGAGAGGTTTGAGCAGGCTATGGCGCTGCAGAGGTTTGCGGAGGAGTTGCGAAAGGCGGGCAAAGCGGCGCGGGAGGCGGCGAAGGCTAAGTCGTGAGCGCGGATTTTGCAGGTCTATTGGGGACGCTGACGAGTAATAGTGTGAAGTTTATTGTCATAGGCGGGGCGGCGGCAATCGCCCATGGGTCGAGCCGGATGACGCAAGACCTGGATATCGTTTACGAGCGGAGCCTCGAGAACCTGAGCAGGATTTGCGATGCGCTGGGAGTTTACAAGCCCTACCTTAGGGGCGTACCGCCAGGATTGCCATTCAGGCTGGATGCCGAGACACTGCGGCGGGGATTGAACTTTACTTTGACGACGGACTTAGGGGATGTCGACTTATTTGGCGATATTCCTGGGGGCGGCGGTTATTCGCATTTGATCGACAAGACACTGGACCTGGAGATCTTCGGATACATTTGCAAAGGGCTCGATCTGGAAACGCTGATCGCAGTGAAGAAGGCGGCCGGGCGGCCAAAAGATCTGGAGGCAGTTGCGGAGTTGGAACTGATTCGCGAGGAACTCGAAAGTTAGTCAACGGCGAGCTTGCCGTCGCGGTAGAGCTCGATCGGGTGTAGGTCGCGTTGGGGGGCGAGCTTTTCTCCGTCGATTGCTTTGGCGCGGTGGGCTCGCCATCGCTAGGGTTCGCCCGTTGGTGAGCGCGGGGTTTTCGACTTGGACGAAGATGTCGCTGATCACAATCAGTACGACAACGCCTGCAACGGAGCGGACGTGCAGGTTGGCTTTTGCGTCATAGACTGTGCCTATGCATCCTCTTGTTGCGTTGTTGTTGGCTGGTGCGGCGCAGGTTGACGTTACGCCGACATGGTGGCCGGTGATTGTGAATTGCTTTATGCTCGAACGACAGGCGAGCAGTGTGGCGTCGCCGATTTATGCCAAGGCGGTGGTGCTGACTCGCGGGGATGTTAAGACGGCTATGGTGGTGGTGGATTCGTGCATGATGCCGCGCGAGTTGATCGATGCTGCCAAGCGCATTGCGTTTGAAAAGACGGGGATTCCGGTGGAGCGGCAGATGATCTCGGCGACGCATACGCATATGGCGCCGGCGGCGATGACTTGTTTGGGGTCGCGGGCAGATGCGAAGTATGCGGCCTGGTTGCCGGGTAAGATTGCCGAGGCGATTGTGGCGGCAAATGCAAGACTGAAGCCGGCTCGGGTGGGGAGTTTTGCGGTGGAGGATGGCGAGCACACTTTTGTGCGCCAGTTCTTCTATAGGTCTGACAAGAAGCTGGTGGATCCGTTTGGAGTTCGCAGCGTTCATGCCAACATGCATCCGGGTTATGAGAACCCCGATATGACGATGCAGACAGGGCCGAAGGATGCGATGTTGACGGTGCTTGCCGTGCAAGGGGTGGATGGGACGCCGATCGCGCTGGTTGCGAATTATGCGATGCACTACTTCAACTCGAAGCCGATCTCTTCGGATTACTTCGGGGAGTTTGCCGCGCAGTTTAGTGCGCGGATTGGTGCGCCTCGTGATTATGTTGCGATGCTGAGCCAGGGAGTGAGCGGAGATCTGATGTGGATGGATTACGCTCGGCCGCTGATGAAAGATTTGACGATTGAGGGGTACGTCAAAGGGCTAGTCGATTCGGCGGAGAAGGCTTATCGTTCTGTTCGCTATGAGGCGAAGCCGGTGTTGAAGATGTTGGAGGTGGAGGAGGCGTTTGAGCGTCGCGTGCCGGATGCGGCGCGGTTGGAGTGGGCGCGGAAGATGATGGCGGATATGGCGGGGCGGGCCCCGAAGAATCAGCCGGAAGTGTATGCGCGAGAGCAGTTGGATGTGGAGCGTGAGCCGGTTCGCAAATTGAAGTTGCAGGTGATGCAAGTGGGCGAATTGGCGCTTGCGGCGTGGCCGAATGAGGTGTTCTCGATTTCCGGATTGAAGCTTCGGGAGCGGACGGGGTTTCGGTGGTTGATGAATGTGACGCTGGCGAATGGGGCGGAGGGCTATATTCCGCCGACTGAGTTGCATCCGTTCGGCGGGTATACGACGTGGGCGGCGAAGTCGGCCGGGTTGGAGGTTGGAGCGGAGGCTCGGATTGTTTCACGGCTGGCGGCGATGCTGGATGGGTTGAAGCCTGCGCGTCGTTTGACTGCGCCGCCTAAGGGGTATTGGGGGATGGAGGAGTTGTCCGGGCGGGTGGATGTTGTGGTGAGTGGGTTGAAGGCGTTCGCGGTGCCAGGAAAGGTGGGGCGGGCGATGTATTTGTCGGGTGGGTCGGTGACGCTGGCGGATCGGCGGAAGACTTATGCACTGGAGTTTTGGATGTGGCCAGCGTTGACGACGCGGCAGTGGACGCCAGTGCGGATTGAGCAGACGCGGAAGGCGCGGCAAGTGTTTGTGGATGGGAAGTTGGTGAGTGAGGGTGAGCCACTGGCGGAGATGAGGGTGGTGGAAGGGTTTGAGGGGGCCGTGGATGAAGTGCGCTTATGGACTAAATAGGCAGATCTCTGCTATGTCTAGGTAGAAGGACTACTATGCCGCGCAACATCAAGAACGAAAGGGTTTCGAATCTTGCCATGAAATTGGCTGAGGAGACTGGAGCGTCGATTACTGACGCGGTTGGGACTGCTGTGGAGGCGCGGCTTCAGGAGTTACACCGGGAACGGGAGCGCGTAGGGCTGGCAGAAAAACTCATGGAGATCGGGCGGCATTGTGCGATCCATGCTCCGGCAGATTGGTTGACGCGCGACTTTGATCAGGAACTCTACGGCGAGAAGGGGCTTCCACAATGATTGTCGACAGTTCAGCATTGATCGCAATTCTTCGGCAGGATCGGCGAAGTTGAATTTTGGGGATTGCTTTGCATACGCATTGGCGAAAGAGTCTGGGGAGGCGCTGTTGTACAAGGGGAATGATTTTGTAATGACCGATGTGCGGTCGGCGAGGGATGAATTCCGCGCGCAGCCTTGATAGAGTAGGATCGAAGTGCGTTACGGAATCTTTATTTTCACCCTGTCGCTGAATGGTTTGGCGGCGGACCCGGCGGAACATTTTGAGCTGAAGGTGAGGCCGATTCTGGCCAACCGGTGCTTTGGATGTCACTCTACTGCGCCGCTTGGCGGGTTGACGATGACTTCGCGGAATGGGTTGCTGAAGGGCGGGAAGACAGGGCCGGCAGTGGTGCCAGGCAATGTTGTCGAGAGCCTGCTGGTGCAGTCGATTGAACATACCAACGACAAGTTAAGAATGCCGATGGGCGGGGGGAAGATTCCAGAGGCCGAGATTGCCGTGCTGAAGCAGTGGGTGAAGGATGGGGCGTTCTGGCCGGAAGTGAAAGTCGTTGCGACGACGGGGCCGGGGTATGTGATTACCGACAAGCAGCGGGAGTTTTGGGCATTCCTGCCGGTGAAGAAGCCTGTTGGTTTGGCAGGAATCGATGCGCTGATTGTTGAGAAGCTGTCCGAGAAAGGCTTGAAGCAGAATGCGCCGGCGTCCCGGAAAGATTTGATCCGGCGGGCTTATCTCGATTTGATCGGGCTGCCCCCTACGTTCGATCAGGTGAAGGCGTTTGAAGAGGATAAGTCTCCGCATGCATTTGCCCGGGTGGTGGATGGGTTGCTGGCGTCACCTCATTATGGCGAGCGATGGGCGCGGTATTGGATGGACGTGGCGCGGTATGCCGATGATCGCCTGGATAGCGATGTGGAGTTGCCATATCCGAATTCGTTCCGTTACCGGGATTGGGTGATTGAGTCGTTCAACAAGGATCTCCCCTACAGCCAGTTTGTGAAGGCGCAGATTGCCGGAGATTTGATGGAACCGAAGATGGGTGCCGGACTTGGGTTTTATGGGCTGTCGCCGGAATTGACCGATGACCGGGTGGATGTGACTACCCGAGGATTTCTCGCGATGACGGCGGCTTGTGCGCAGTGTCATGACCACAAGTTCGATCCGATTCCGACCAAGGATTACTACGCGCTCCAGGGAGTGTTTTCGTCGACAAAGCGCGCGGAGTTTGAGTTGGCGCCAGCGACGGAAGTGAAGGCTTGGAAGGATCAGGACAAGAAGATTCAGGAAGTGGTGAAGCGCATTGAGGCGTTTTTACATGCGCAGGCCATGTCGGTCGCCGAGGCGCTTGCAGCCGATAGCCCACGATACATTCGGGCGGCACGGCAGGCGATAGCAGGCGGCAAGCCCGAGGGTCTGGATGAAGAGACGCTGGCGCGGTGGGTCCGCTATTTGAAGACCGGCCCGAAAGACAACAAGTATTTGAAGGGATGGGAGCGCGAGGACTTTGACCTGAGTCAGTTCCGTCGCGAGGCTTTGTCGGTGTTGCGTGAGCGCAGAGAAGTGGATGAAAAGAATCTGATGTCGAAGGCTACGAACGATCCGGATTCGAAAGGGACGACACATGCGTTGCCGACAGAGAAGTTCTTTTTGTGGAGGGATTTGTTCTTCAGCGATTTCTACGGCCGGGAGTTCAAGCAGGAAGAAGACGGGGTACTTTACTACGGACCGAACCGCGGGTATTTGACCAGCGACGGGACGGTGGAGCGTTGGCTGCAAGGTTATTCCAAGTCTTACCTCTCTGACATGCGGGCGGAGTTGAAAGAGTTGAAGGCGTCGTTACCGCCACAGTATGCGTACGCTCATGCGATCAAGGATAATGCGACGGCGGTGAATGAGCGAATCCAGATTGGCGGGCAGCCGGAACGATTGGGCGAAGAAGCGCCGCGTGGTTTCCTGTCTATCTTGAGCAAGGGAGAGCCGAAGAAGTTTACGCAGGGGAGTGGGCGATTGGAATTGGCGGAGGCGATTGCAGACCCGCAGAATCCGTTGACAGCCCGGGTGTTTGTGAACCGCGTATGGGCGCATCATTTCGGCGATGGGCTGGTGAAGACAGTTTCGAATTTCGGGTTGATGGGGGACAAGCCAAGTCATCCCGAGTTGCTCGATTATCTGGCCAGTGAGTTTGTCGAGAATGGATGGTCGATCAAGAAGCTGCACCGCTCGATTTTGCTTTCGAATACGTATCAGTTGAGCTCGGCGCATAGCGAAGCATCGTTCGCAGTGGATCCGGGAAATCGTTTGTTGTGGCGTGCGAACCGGCAGAGGCTCGATGCAGAAGCGATGCGCGATACATTGCTCGCCGTGACTGGAGAGCTGGATCGAAAGGTGGGCGGCAAGCCGGTGTTGCTTGATCAGCTTGAGAATCACCGCCGTTCGATTTATGGGTATGTCAGCCGGCGGAAGCTGGACGGTACGCTGGCGCTGTTTGATTTTCCGAATCCGAATCTGAGCGCCGAGCAGAGGATCGCGACAGCGACTCCATTGCAGCAGTTGTTCTTTTTGAATAGCGAGTTTCTGGAGTTGCGCGCCAAGGCGCTGGTGGATCGATTAAAGCCACTGGGTAAGGATGTGGAAAAACTGCGGGAGGCTTATCGTGTGTTGTACGGGCGCGAGGCTAGCTCAAAAGAGGTCGAACTCGGGATGAGCTATTTGCAGTCGCAGAAGGATGGCTGGGTGGCTTACGCGCAGGTGTTGCTGGGCGCGAATGAATTGTTGTTTGTGAATTAGAGGAACCATGACACGGCGTGAATTACTGAAGACAACGACGGCGGGATTCGGGACGGCGATCGGGATGGCCGCGGCGGCGCTCGATCCCAAGACTCCGCACCATACGCCGAAGGCGAAGCATGTCATTTTTCTATTCATGAACGGCGGCCCGAGCCAGGTGGATACGTTCGATCCGAAGCCGGCGCTTGAGAAGTATCACGGGCAGCCGATTCCGGGGGATTATCCGAAGGCGAAGCAAGAACGTGGCACGCTGATGCAGTCGCCGTTCGCATTCAAGAAGTATGGTCAGAGCGGGCTTGAGGTGAGTGAGCTGTTTGCCAAGACGGCGGCGCATGCCGATGAGATGTGCGTGATCCGCAGCATGCATTGCGATCTGCCGGCGCATCCTCAGGCGATACTGCAGATGAATTCCGGGAGGATCATTCCTGGGTTTCCATCGTGGGGTTCGTGGCTGACTTATGGATTGGGTACAGAGAATCAGAACCTGCCGGGGTTCATTGCGTTATGCGCGGGAATGCCGGATGTGGGGCCGCAACTGTGGAGTTCGGCGTTCCTGCCGAGCGTTCATCAGGGAACTTATGTGCCTTGTGACGAGTTAACTCCGGAGAAGATGATTCAGCACATCAGGCCACGCGGTGGGACGCTGGCCGAGCAGCGCAAGAAGGTGGAGTTGTGGAAGGCATTGAACGAGATGCAGCTTCGCGAAGCGGGGACCGACGCATTGCTCGAAGGGCGCATACAGTCGATGGAGGTTGCCTACAGGATGCAGTCGGAGGCTCTTGAGGCTTTCGATGTCGAGAAGGAATCGCTCGCGGTTAGAGAACGCTATGGGGTGACAGGGGCGCGCGATACGAGCGAGATGAAGATCAAGTCAGCGACGCGAGATGGCGATTTTGCTCGCGGGTGTCTGGTGGCCCGGCGGTTGGTTGAGAGGGGAGTTCGAGCGGTGCAGGTTTACTTTGGAAATGACAAGCCTTGGGATTCGCACCATGACATTCTGGTACACCGTCGCTTGGCGCAGCAGGCGGATCAGCCGATTGCGGCGTTGATTGCGGATCTGAAAGCGAGTGGGTTGCTGAAGGATACGCTGATCATTATTGGTGGCGAATTTGGGCGGCGGCCTTGGACGGAAGTGGCAGGCCGCATCAATGTACAGAACGGCCGGAACCACAACAACGAGGGCTATTCGACGGTGTTGGTCGGAGGCGGAGTGAAGGGTGGGATGGCCTATGGGGCGACCGATGAGTTTGGGTATAAGTCAGTAGAGAAGAAGGTGCATGTGAATGATCTGCATGCGACCGTGCTGCATCTGATGGGGCTGGATCATTTGCGGTTGACTTATCCGTATAGCGGACGGCAGTTCCGGTTGACGGATGTGGCGGGGAATGTGGTGAAGGAGATTGTTGCTTAGGCCGATTCGGGGCCGAGGGCGCTATGTGCGTTGGCGCGAGTGAATTCATCACCCTTAAACAAGAGTGGTTGGCCAGAGATAGGTGAGAGCGCGAGGGCGCAACAATCGCAGAAGTTGAGGCCAGCGCGGGGATTTCCTTTACCGAATTCTCGCCAAACGCGGCGGGCTTCTTCCGCCATGGAATTGTCGAAGTGTACGATATCCACTTTTGCGCGGTGAAGAAGTAAATCAAGTTCCCGTCCGCCGGCAGGTCCATTGCGGGACTCAACCACCATTGAGGCTTCGAGCGCATTGACTGCTGAAACGAGCCGGGAAGATGCTTTCTGGATGGCAGAAGCGTAAATCATGCGGTCGGCCTCACCGAAGAGAATTGCCATTAGTGCCAAGGTGTCGATGACCATCAGACTGGAATCCCAAACTCCTCGAAGCCAATGATTTCTTCTGGAGTGCGTAGATCGAGATCCGGCAAAGCAGAGCAGCGATCGCCAATTTCCATTAGTTCTGCCGTCAAATCCGACGGGCGGGACCGCGCAGTCTCTCGCAACAATTGCTCTCGAAGAGATTTGAGGATGGTATCGGTTAAGCTCAAGCCTGTTGCGTTGGCCAAGGCGCGGGCTAGCTGATCGGCCTCTGGATTTTTTATGCTGATCGCCATCTAGAATCTCTACTTCTTTCTAGATTCTAGTAAATCAAAAGGCCGATTGACTAACGAATCGAGATGAGTTCGACGTCGAAGATCAGGTCCGAATTGGGTGGGATGTCGGCGCCTGCTCCTCTTGCACCGTAGCCGAGTTCGGAGGGGATGTAGAGGCGGTATTTTGCGCCGGTTGGCATCAATTGCAGGCCTTCGGTCCAGCCGGGAATGACGCGGTTGAGGGGGAAGGAAATCGTCTCGTTGCGCTGGTAGCTGGAATCGAAGACCTTTCCGTTGATCAGGCGGCCTTCATAGTGGACTTCAACCGTGCTGGTTGCGCCGGGCTTTGGACCAGCGCCTTCACGCAACACTTCATATTGCAAGCCGGAGGCGCTTGTCTTTACGCCTTCCTTCTTGCCATTCTCTTCAAGGAATTTCTTTCCTGCTTCCATTGGGTCTCCCATATCTATTTCTTTGTTTTGCATGATCCAGTAACCAGCGGCCCCCATGAAGAACGCCATCAGGATCCAAAGTCTGTATTTCATTTCAGTTCTCGTCCGGTGATGAGTTTACAAACAGCGGGGGTTGGCAGGCCACCAGCCTCCAACACACTTTGATGATACCCGGAGAGGCTGAAGGCGCTCCCCTTGACCTGCTTTGCGATCTCGCGCATGCGCGTGTGATCACGCCAACCGGCGAAGTAGGTTACGAGCTGAACGCTGGAAAGTTTGGCTCGCTGGAGCTTGCCTGCGGCTTCCTCCTGTTCCTGGAATGTTTGATCTGTCATTAACTTCATGGCTTCCTCGTCGGTCATGCGGCCGGTCTGCAGTTTGATGTCGAGGATGGCGTTGGAGATCATCCTTAGTTGCTGCTTGAGAAAGGTGAGCTTGAGGTCGGGGTCGTGGTTGAGGTAGCCCTCTTCGAGCAGCATTTGGGTTGAATAAACGGCCCAACCTTCGGCGTAGGCTCCGTTGGCATAGACGCTTCTGAGCAGGCGGCGGCCGCGCGGTTCGATGCGGTTGGCGTACTCGAACTGTACGTAGTGGCCTGGCATGGCTTCATGGATGGTGAGGAGTTTGAGGCCGTAGTAGTTGTACTCGCGAAGTTTGGATTCGATGCGGTCTTTGGTCCAAGTGGCGGGGATGGGGGTGAGCCAGTATTGAGCGCCGAGTGTCGGGTCCATTGCGGGGGCTGGGTTGAAGCCACCTACCGAGTAGATGCCTCGCATGAACGCCGGTGTTTCGATGACCGCCAGGTTGTTGTTGGGAGGGAGTTTCAGCAGACCTTTTTGGGCAATGAAGGCGGTGGCTTCGGCGAGATCGCGGCGGGCGTCGTTGAAGTAGTTCTCAGGGGTGGAGTGTTTGGCGGCGATCTTGTCGAGGCGTTGGCGGATGACCGGGTTGAAGTCACCCTTGCCTTTCCAGCCGCAAATTCTGGCCATCTCTTCGCGGACCTTTACGAGTTCGGCTTCGGCGGCGGCGAGGAGCTGGTCGGGAATTTCGGTGGTGCCGAGGGTGAGCTGGAATTTGCGTTTATATTTGTCAGGACCGAGGCGCCAATCGCGATCTTTGCCTTCAAGGTCTTTGGCGAGGAACTGGTTGTATTCGAGAAGAGACTTCGTGGCCAGATCAGCGGCGTCATCGAACTTCTTTGAGAGTTCGGCGGGCCGTTCGGCTTTCAGTTTTGCGATCAGGTCAATGTTGCCTTTGGTCTCTTCGATGGCGACTTCACGCCAGATTTTGGGAGCGCTAGTGAGGTTGCCTTTGGCCTGCATGACGCGGGATGGGATGCGTTCCATGCGCTTGAGGATGTCGTAGAAGCGCTTGTTGCGGGGGGCATATTCCTGCGCGTAGGGAACGAACAAGGCATTGCCGATCGACTCGGCATAGAGTTGGGGGGCATGGGTCCAGACGGTGGCGACTTCGAGGTCGAAGCGGGCGAGTTCGATGAGCTGTTTGACGAGTTGATAGTCGGCCAGATCTTCGGGGGCGAGCTTTTCGGGATTGATGTCGCGTTTGAGGCCGCTCGAGAAGCGGGAGTAGAAGGCGCGCTGGCGGTTGGCGGTGACGGGGGAGAATTCGTCGAGCAGTTCGTCGAGGGGGACGCCGTTGTGGCGGTGGTAGCCGGCGGCGGTTGCCTGCGACGGAGCAAAGGTGAGGGTGTTGAGAACGAACTCTTCCGCGATTTGGCTAAAACGCTGGGGTTTCGGAGTGCAGCCAGCCAGGAGGAAGATTGTGGCGAGGCAAGAGACGGCGCGCATGCTTCTAGGATGTCACCTTGGCAGGCGGGGGCAAGTTGGCTGTGCCTGGGACGCACGGTAGTCATGACGGAAGGGTTGCGAAGGTTCCCGCAAGGTCAGTTAGCCTTAATTGTTATCTACCCGGAGAACGGTCGCGTGTTTGGCCTCACTGCGCTGTCCGTCGACCAGCACAAGCGCCAGACGACGCGGTACCGGTTGTCGAGAGAGAGCGCGAGCGGTCGCGACGCGAAGGCACTCAGGCATTGAAGATTCAAAAGGGCCAATTTTTATCTCATGGGGTCGAAGCGTTTGGAGCGCAAGAACCTGCCGGGATTGAGATACTCTGTGCTAAGGCGATATTCACGTATGAATGACTATGATGCTACTGGTCGGTCATGGGAAAAACCGGAGGCACTCTTCGAGACTTGGCCGGATTCGATGGCCATCGCCGCACTCCCGGATTTGCGTTGGCTTCGCACGAACGGGAGCTTTCGCCGTTTGCTCGGTTGGCCGACGGACACCCTGCTCTCGATGAGTCTGCGCGACATGGCGCATCCTCAGGACGTTGCGGAGGCAAATGTAGCAATTGACCGACTCCTGCGTAATGAGGCTGTCGACAGATGGCCGATTCGTCTGCGGTGCGCTGACGGGCAGTACCTGACTGTTGCCTTGCAGGCGACGCCGTCGATCGACGAGGAAGTCGTCTACCTGGTGGGACTTCGGGGGTACGCGACGGTCGCCCAGCAGTCACAGACCACCATCGACGCGCTGTGCCTCGCCAAAGAGGCTTCCAATCTGGGTGTGCATGTCTACGACCTCGTCAGCGGCTCCATTTCATGGGACGAACGCGTTCGGGAACTCTGGGGAGTAGCACCAGATCAAGAAGTAAATCATGAAATGTTTCTTTCGGGCGTGCACCAGGACGACCGAGCGGCCACCGAACAAACGGTAAACCGGGCGCTGCATCCGGCAGGAGACGGCCGTTACCGGGCAGAGTACCGGGTGGTACACCGGGTTAGCGGCGACATCCGCTGGATTTCCGCAACAGGCCGAGCGCACTTCGATGAAGGCAAGCCCGTGCGACTTACGGGCATAGTGGAAGACGTTACCGAGCGCAAACTGGCGGAGTCGCAGCCGCACGAGAGCGAGCGACAGTTTCGAGCCATGTTCGAGAACGCCGCGGTCGGCATCGCGCAGGTGGCATTGAACGGCCGCTGGCTCCGCTTCAATCAACGCCTTTGCGACATAACCGGGTACAGCCGGGAAGAACTTCTGCAACTTACCTTCGATGACCTCACGTATCCCGATGACCGGATGCCGGACTGGGAGAATGCAAAGCGGCTGCTGGCCGGACACATCGGCCATTACACGATGCAAAAACGGTGTATCCGCAAGGATGGGCGTGCCGTCTGGATTCAGAAGACAGCCGGGCTGCAGCGCGACGAGCACGGCACGCCGGAACATTTCATCTCCGTTATCGAAGACATCAGTGCACAGAAGCAGGCGGAGATAGACCGAGAGCAGTTGATGGCGGAGTTGCGTAGTGCGCAGGAGCGGCTTCGTGCCGTAGTGGATCAGATGCCGTCGGGTTTGTTGATCGTCGAGGCTCCGGCCGGCCGTATCGAGGTGTCCAACAGGGAAGCCGAACGACTCCTGGGCCATCCTGCAATTCCGAGCGAGACAGTGCAGGAATACGCCGGGTACGGAGGTGTTCATGAAGACGGGAGCCGTTATCTGCCCGAGGAGTATCCGATCGCGCGGGCTCTGCTGAACGGCGAAGTGGTCTCGCAGGAGTATCTGCTGTACCGGCGGGGTGACGGGGAACTCGTTCACTTGTCCGTAAATGCGGCACCGGTGCAGCACAGGGGTGTTATCGCAGGGGCGGTCTGCACGTTCAACGACATCACGCCTCAGAGGCAACTCGAGCAAGAGTTGCGCGCCGCCAATGAGAGACTGGCGGTTGCTCTCGAGGCGAACCGTCTCGGCACGTGGGCATGGGATATCGAGTCCGGAGGTATCCTCTGGGGCGGGTATCACAGCCCCCTTCTCGGTCTCGACGAAGGTGAGTTTGAAGGCACGTTCGAGCACTTCCTGGCGTGTCTGCATCCAGACGACCGAGAGAGCGTTCGGCACGAACTTGCGGGCTCTATGGCGGAACGGAAAACGGAATACTGTCAGGATTACCGCACCGTTTGGCCGGACGGCACGGTCCGCTGGCTGGAAGGGCGAGCACGCTTCTACTACAGTCCGGAAGGCAAGCCGGAGCGCATGGTTGGCGTCGTTCAGGACATTACGGACCGCAAGGAGACCGAGCGTGCGCTCGACACCGCACAACGACGGCTGCGGCTGGCCCTGGACGCGGCGCAGGCGGGTACATTCGACATCAGCCTGGAACCTGATGTGCCACCCACCGTCACCGATGGAACCAAGCGGTTGTTTGGGTTTGCGCCGCAAGAGCAGCCGACAGTCGAGGACTATTTCAGCCGGGTTCATCCGGAAGACCGGCCGGGGGTGGAGCGCGCCATCGAGAACACGGCCCGAACTCACGAGGGTCACTATTTGGAGTATCGGATCGTTCGTGCGGACGGAGGACAATGCTGGGTTGCATCCCGTGCGGAGGCGATGGTGGACGAGCCCGGCGCCAGACACCCACGCCTAGTCGGTGCGTTGATCGACATCACGGAACGAAAACTCGCCGAAGCGGCGCTTCGGGACAGTGAAGCGCGATTCCGGGTTGCACTTCACGCGGGAAGCTTTGGTGTCTGGCAATGGGACCCGGCGTCGGGCTCCATCGATGCGGACGAGACGGTACGGGAGCTGTTCGCGCTCAAGCTGACGCCAGTGCCGATTACAGTTCAGGAACTTCTTGAGACGGTGCATCCGGACGACCGTGAACGAGTGCAGGCCGCCCTGCGTCGCGGTCTCGAGCCAGGTGGCTCGTACAACGCGGAGTTTCGCGTGGTGTTGCCGGACGGCGCGGAGCGCTGGTTGGCTGAATTCGGGGAAGTATTACGAGATGCTTCCGGCAATCCGATGCGAATGGTGGGGATTAGCGGCGACATCACCCAGCGAAAGGAGGCTGAGCATTTGCTGAGGCGGCGCGAACTGGAACTGGCCGTGGAACGCGACCGTCTGTCGAAGGTATTCGAACAGGCTCCCGCTTTCATAGCGTTGCTACGTGGGCCGGAACTGATTTTCGAACTGGCGAACAGCGCCTATTACCGGATAATTGGCCATCGCGAAATCATCGGGAAAGCGCTGAACGAGGCTCTGCCGGAGTTGGAGGGTCAGGGCTTCGACGAAACTCTTCGGAACGTAATACGGACGGGCGAGCCCTTCGTGGGCACAGGCTTTCCTGCTTATCTTCAGAGGGTGCCGGGAGAGGCAGCCGGGCTGCGCTATTTCGACGTGGTGTATGCCGCGATGACCGAGGCGGACGGCACTCGGTCGGGCGTGGTGGCCATCGGCTCTGACGTAACGGAGCGGATAAACGCCGAAGAAGCGAGACGGTTACTGCAGGAGCAGGTTGCGCGCCATGCGACCGAATTCCGGCAAATCGCCGATTCGCTGCCGCAACTCGTGTGGGTTGCGCGCGCTGACGGGTACGCCGAGTGGTTCAACCGGCGCTGGTACGAGTATACGGGCACGACCTTCGAACAGTGCGAGGGGGAACGGTGGGCCGTGTTCGTGCATCCGGACGATGCGGCGGAGGTGCAGCGCTGCTGGGCCCACAGCCTGCAAACGGGTGAGCGGTACAGCGTGGAGTACCGGTTCCGCCGTTACGACGGTGCGTGCCGCTGGTTTTTGGATCAGGCGGAACCAATTCGCGATGAGCGCGGGTCTGTTGTGCGTTGGTTTGGTACAAGTACCGACATTCAGGACCAAAAAGACACGGAAGAAACGCTTCGAACTTCAAATGAAGCTTTGGAGCGGTTTGCCTATAGTGCCGGGCACGACCTGCAGGAACCTCTGCGGGGGATCACAGCATTTGCGCAATTGCTGTCGATACGGTATGGCGACAAATTGGAATGCGAGGCCGTGCAGTATGTTCAGTACATCACCAGTTCCGCAGAACGGATGTCGAAACTGATCGAGAGTCTACTGGTTTACGCGGGTTCGGCGAGTTCCGGAGCACTTCCCGTGCAGCCGGTGGATGCAAACTCAGCACTCTCGACAGCGACGGAAAACCTCCGGGCTCGCATCGAGGAAACGGGGGCCATCGTCATGCACGACGCAATGCCGGCCGTGAACGCAGTGGAGAGCCTCCTGGTGCAGGTCTTTCAAAATCTGATCGGCAATGCCCTCAAGTACCGGCGTCCGGACGTCGTGCCGCGGGTGCATGTCACCGGGGATCGACAAAGCGATTTCTACGTGTTTCACATTCGCGACAACGGTCAGGGCATATCCCCCGAGCATCATGAGAAGGTGTTTCAGCTTTTCTCGCGGCTGCACGACCGAGCGGTTTCGGGCAGTGGTATTGGCCTGGCGACCGTGAAGCGGATAGTGGAACGGCATGGCGGGCGAGTCTGGCTGGAGAGTGAACCGGGTGTTGGCAGCACTTTCTCGTTCAGTATTCCGTGTCACGTCTCATGACAGGCCATCTTAGAATTCGTTGGAAACGCAGAGGTAAATCGAGTGAGTTGACCAGCCGTTCGATATGCTCTTGAATGCTCTTGATTCAGATACATTTGACAATGTGGTTGGAGAGCAGCACAAGGTCGGGGTCGGCGTAGACTTTGGGGATGTCGGCACCAACATCCTTTGAGAGATTGATTTGCGCGCCGTTCTTCGAAACGTTAAACCGATGGTCATCCGGCTGCTGGCCGTGCCGGACTTCCTGGATCTGGCGAACTTCGACGAGAAAACGCATAAGACATCCTGCCGAACTGTTGCATAGAAATTCACACAGGGCTTCGCCCGCGTGTGCAGGCAGAGATTCACATAATTTGGAGAATGTAACCAGTTTGTAGCAAAACCGTAAACTTGCTGTATCCGATTGGAGGCTATCCTTTCGTAATCTATGTTTGCGAACTTTCGGAAAACTGTTGCTCTGGGGCTGGTACTTGCCGGGCTTGCTTTGGCTCAAGTGGATCGAGCTACTCTGGCCGGGACCATCTCCGACGCGTCGGGCGCGGCGGTCGATCAGACGAAAATTACCATCGAATCCCCCAGTAGCGGGCTCACCCGTAGCACCACCTCCTCCGCTAATGGCACCTACCAGTTGGCCGGACTCGCGGTCGGGTCCTATACGATTACGATCTCGAAGATTGGCTTCAATACGACCCGGTTCGAGAATGTTGTTCTGACGGTGGGTCAGTCGCGTACGCTCGACGCTCAGCTCTCGATTGGGACCGTTTCCACCGCTGTAGAAGTGTCTGCCGGCGCGACGCCGCTCGAGCAGACGAATGCCGAGATTGGGACGGTGATCGGCGAGGCGCAGATGAGAAACATTCCGCTCAATGGGCGCCATTGGGCCTCGTTGATGATGCTTGCGCCGGGGGCTGTGAATGTGGGGGAAGGCAATCAGAATTCGATTCGCTTCTTCGGCCGGCCTCGCGATGACAACAATTGGACCTTTGACGGTGTCGATGCAACCGGGATCAAAGATCCTCGGCAGGAAGGTAATCTGCGTTTGGTGATCTCGACGGATTCGATCGCCGAGTTTCGCGTGAATTCGCTGCCGTTTACCGCGGAGGGCGGGGTTGGCGGCGGCGCTCAGATCAACCTGGTGTCGAAGACTGGCACGAACGATTTTCATGGATCGGCTTTCGAATTCTTCCGCAATAGCGCGCTCGATGCGCGGCGTCCTTTCGATGGCGCGAGCCCGGCCCCGTTTCGCTTGAACCAGTTTGGCGGTAATTTCGGTGGCCCGATCAAAACAAACAAGACCTTCTTCTTTGCCAACTACGAAGGGCTTTTTCAGCGACTGTCAATTTCTCGCGCGGATGGTTTGGTGCCCAGCGCCAGCTTTCGTCAGCGCACTCCGGCCGCACTGCAGAGCCTGGTCAATTTGTATCCCGTTGGCAACGCGCCAGGACCGAACGCGAATGTGGATCGATTGATTGCGACGACGCCTGAGCGGCGCAATGAGCACTCGGGGATGGCTCGGGTGGATCACAGGATTAATGACCAGCATTCGCTGTTCTTTCGCTTCGCGATGACGGACGGCTTGATCAGCCAGATCCGCAACGGTTTGCTTGAGACTCGTGACTCCAATATTCGCCCGACGAACATCACCACGCAGTGGCAGCAGGTTTGGACTAGCAGGCTGGTGAATGAAACGAAGCTTGGATTCAACCGCTCGGCGCTGACGCGCAATGACGTGGGTTTGATCCCGGAAGGCGTTGTGATTCCGGGTTTCACCTCTACACAGCCGACCAGCTACATTATTGAGAAGCCAAGCGCGTATTCGATCGTGGATAACATGTCGTGGATACGCGGCCGGCACACGATTAAGCTCGGTGGGGAGATCCGCAGGATCCATCTGAATGTGGGCAATGGCCCAGCGGTGTCGGTGGCTTACGCAAGCCTGGATAATTTCTTACGCAATGCGCTGAATACTGCATCGATCGGTGGAACACTGCCGACGGTTGGCGTGCGCCG
>Ga0163144_10004585_pt1 | contig 31048 bp, 29 predicted proteins | sample OliLak19BULKMAT1_FD_123175 | JGI IMG/M metagenome (GOLD analysis project Ga0163144, IMG submission 123175) | Freshwater microbial mat bacterial communities from Lake Vanda, McMurdo Dry Valleys, Antarctica - Oligotrophic Lake LV.19.BULKMAT1 | ecosystem: Environmental > Aquatic > Freshwater >... | reverse complement strand
TTATATATTGAACGTAAACTTCGTAAATATCAAGATACCAATTCACAAGATTGGTTATTAAACCTAATAATAGCAATAAACTTAGAATGCAACAAGATAAAGATAAATTCGATAAAGATAAACGAAAAATTTTAGAAAAGGCTCTTAATAAACTAACTGATAAAAATCCTGGTATTAGTTTAGGTTTTGGCAATATAGAAATAACACAATATATCGCTACTCAATTCCCTACTTTAAATGCCTTAACTGGTGGAGGAATACCAAGAGGAAAGTTCGGAGCTGTTGTAGGTCCTTCTCAAGTTGGCAAATCTACTGGCCTTGAACAAATAATAGCATATAATCAAGAGATTGATAAAAACTTTACTGTTTTATGGACTGATGCTGAAGATAGCTTAGACCTTAATTGGCTAGCTACACTTGGTGTTGACATAGATAGGATATTGGTTCAAAAGTATGATCCTAATAGACCTTTTATGGAAGCTTTACTTGAAGATGCTTTAGAGCTTGTTAAAACACGTGGAATAGATCTATGGGTTGTAGATTCAATTTCTGCGTTAGAGCCTAAAGAAGATTCTGATAAAACTATTGAACAAAATGTTATGATGACGTTACCAAGAAAACTTGGACAATTTTTTAGAAAAGCTGTCAAAACCATATCTCCTAAGCCTGATTGGTCTGGATGTGCAGTAGTATTTATAGGACAAGTGTATTCAGTGCCATCTACTACTTCGGCAGGTATTGAAGAAGTACGTGGAGGTAATGCTTTTAAACATTGGATGCACTGGCGATGGAAAATACGTCGAGGCAACAAAGATGAAGGTCCTGAAGAAATTACTATACAGTTACCAGATGGTAGACCGGGTAAAATTAGACCTGGATTTGCTCAACATATTAAAATTGATAAAACTAAAATGAATCCTAAAGAAGGTCAAGAAATAATCCTTCAATTTATGTTGGGTCGTGGCCTTGATTCGGTTAATTCTCAAATTACTGGTTTATTAGGTAATGAAATTATTGAACGTAATGGTGCTATGTATATGCACGATTTATTACCTAATGGTAAAATTAGAGGTCGAGATACTTTAATTGAGTTCTTAAGAACTCATAACGATGTTAGAAATGAACTTACAAAGCAAATGGATAAAGTTCTTGCTGAACGAACATTTGCACAAATAGAATCTCAAGAATTAAAAATAGAAATAGAATAATATGAATGTAAACATTGTAGATGTATTTGCTCCAAGTGAAGCACAAGTTAAGAAAAATATTCTAGGTAATGCTAATCTAGAAGTTGTTTCTGCAGATGGTATTCTTGTTGTACGCTTGAGTGGTCTTACCTTACGTAAAACAAAGAATGGAGATTATTTTTTATCACCTCCTTCTTATGATTATTTAAAAAACGGTGAAAAAATGTACCGTAAACATTATGATTTATTTCCCTTTAAAATGGGAGAAGAAAATAAAGAATTTAACAATAATCAAAAACAACGTTCTAAAGCTATAACTGATGAAATTGTTCGTCTTGTAAATAATGGAGGCACTAAAAGAACAGGTTCTTCTAGTGGACCAACTACTCAAGCTACTTCATCCACTAAGCCTAAAGCGTCAGAACCTTGGGGATGATAAATGAGTAGCAATAAATCTTGGAAAGATCATGAGCGATACGTTGCTAAGTATTTTAAAACAAATCGTAGAGTACGTGGACAAGATTTTGGTATATCCGATATTGAAATCCTAGCTAATGTGGCTGATTGGCTAGGGTGGGATAAAACTAATGCTACTATAGCAGTTGAATGTAAATATTCTAAAAAATTTACTATTCACAATCTTTATCAAAAATTAAAACATAAACGTCCATTTATTCTTAAAATAGGACCTTATTTTATTGTTGATTTAGAATTTTTTGATATGTTTTTTGCAAATGCAATAGCTGTGAATCAAGATATAATGGATTCTAGTATGGATATAATTGAAGTTGACAAAAAACAACCTATGTATTTAGACGATTATAGAACACAAGCTAAAAAATATGCAGATAAAGAAATTAATCCTTGTCTACCTATTTCTTGCCTTGCAAAAGCTAGTTGTCAAACTAGATTAGTGTCAGTTCATATTAATGATCTTGAATTATTTATGCCTAAATTTAATTTAGAAAATTGATTACATGAATAGTGAAATAAAATATATTATACGACTTAATAAACCTGTAAAAAAATTAAACTTTTCAGATTTAAAAAAAGATATACAAGATATATTAAATGAAGGTATTAATAAACATTATACGAGTTATAAAATTAAAAAAAACTCTGGCGGATTTCGCGTTATTAATGCACCAAGTGATAAATTAAAAACTATACAACGTAATCTTCTTGATTTAATTTATCCTATTGTTGAACATCATTTTTTTATAGGAATTAATGGATTTATTAACAAAAGATCTATAATAACAAATGCAAAAGATCATGGTCTAGCTAAACATATTGCTTTTAATCAAAATATTCCATCAATTATATCAGGTGTACGTATTGATATTAAAAATGCATTTGGTTCAACTACAAAATGGAGTATTGTTAATAAATTAATTAAATTTCTTAAGTTATCTGATTCAGATGCTAAAATGATAAGTGAAATTGCTACTCTAAATGGAAGTTTACCTCAAGGATCTCCTCTTAGTCCATTAATGTTAAATTTATGTTTATTAGAGGCTGATTTATTTATATTTAGAATTATAAAGAAAAAATATAATTCTCAATATTATAAACATTTTTCTTATACTAGATATGCTGATGATATAAATATTACTAGTTATGATAATTATAAATTACCATTTAATTCTATTAATATTGTAACTAATGTATTAAAGCAATTTGGATATACAGTAAAAAGATCTAAAACAAGAATTATGAATATAAAACATGGTATATTTATTAATGGAATTAATATTGTAAATTTAAATAAATCTAAATCTATTAATATTTCAAAAAATCGTCGTTTAAATATTAGAGCTATGATATATAATACGTCTAAAATTACTAATCAATTAAAGTTAAATGAAATCAAACCAAAAATATTAGGAAAAATTAGTTTTATCATTTCACTAAATATTAAAAGTGGAATAAAGCTTTTTGAATATGCTATCGAAAAAAAAATCTTTGATGAGCATACAAAGATAAATGGTTGCAATTTAAAGCAGCTACAAATGTGTTATGGAAGTGTGTCATTAAAACGCGTTGAAAAAGAATTTTAAAAAAAAATCAAATGAAAACTATTACAAAATCAAATATAAGTGAAACGAAAATGGATATGTGGGGCTTTTATGATACAGATGCAAAAAAGCTAAGAGTATTTCATACTCGAAGTGAAGCAAGAGCTGATCGACGGCTTCGTGAAAAAACTTGGCCTTCCACTTTTGGACTAGTCCAAAGAGTACGGGCAACATTCAAGTACATTAAAGACTGATTTATTTCTAGTCTAAACAATCAGGGATATCATTTACAAATGATATGGTAGATGATGCATCTATATAGACTAAATGTATTAGTTAGGAACGCTCGTTACTGACAGTAACGAAGAAAATAACTAAGATAATGCCAGCCAGGCATAGCTGATTGTGTTGCTAAACAGTTAAACTAACTGCATTTAATTAAATTTAAAATATAGGTTGTTACAACTTAATTAAAATATAATTTTTGTTAATATCTTTCTAAAATTCCGAGGAATTTTAGAAAGATAAAACAAAAATGATATGTCTCTGTTTACGAAAACAAATTAAATACTATATTAGATAAGATGTTTCGATTTTTGACCATGTCGTGATATGTTTCTAAAAACTGCTAAGGCAGCCATGTCAAACAGCTAACGGTATTTGACAAATTTCGTAGTTGCATGCATAAAATTATTATGTAAGCTGATCAAACATGCATACAAATTTGGATGTGTTATGGAAAATTATTTTTTTTAAGATAATAAAATGTTTTAAAAAAAAATAATTTTAAAGAGTTAGTATAAAAAATGACCGAATTCGTTCATCTTCATGTCCATAGCGAGTATAGTACTTTAGATGGCGCGAATAAAATAGATTTATTAGCAAAATCTGTAAAAAACGATAAGCAATATGGCATTGCTTTAACGGATCATGGTAATATGCATGGTGCACTAGAGCACTATAATACATGCATACAATATGGAATTAAACCTATAATAGGGTGTGAATTTTATATTGCAAAAGGGTCAATGCAGAGAAAACATAATACAGCTAAAGGGTATAACCATTTGACCTTGTTAGCTAAAAATTATGAAGGGTATAAAAACTTACTGTATTTGACTTCAATGTCTTTTGTCTCTGGAACTAGTTTCAGACCACGAATAGATCTAGAACTATTGTATAAACATGCGAAAGGTATTGTATGTCTTTCAGGTTGTTTATCTGGTAGAATAAATGGATTAATACTAGAAGGAAAAGAAACAGAAGCTTTAGAGTTGGCAACAACTTTAAAAGATGTTTTTGGTAAAGATAACTTTTGGTTAGAAATCCAAAGAAATGGAATGAACATACAAGATAAAGCTACTGAAGGTATGGTACGCATTAGTGCTAAGACTTCTATACCTTTGGTAGCTACAAATGATATTCATTATTTAAGACATGAAGATTGTGACTTTCAAGACACAATTCTTTGTGTAAATACCGGCAGTTTTAAAAGTGATCAAAATAGATTTAAATTAGATTGCGACACTTTATATTTTAAGACTGCCAATGAAATGGCGCATACGTTTAGAGATCTTCCACAATCTTTAGTTAATACATTAAAGATTGCAAAAGATGTTGATCTAGTCATCCCTCAGGGAATATTTCATTTTCCTAAAAGTGCTTATCTAAATTCTAAAGAAGTTCTAGCGAGCTTAACAAACCAACAACTCATAAAAAGGAATCTGGTTAATGAAACCTATTCCGCTCGCTTAGAGTATGAACTCCAAGTTATTAATGAACTTGGTTTCACGGATTACTTCTTAGTGGTAAAGGATTTAGTAGAATATGCATTCAATAAAAGTATTCCTATTGGACCTGGTAGAGGAAGTGCTGCAGGGTGTCTTGTCAGCTATTTACTTGGTGTTACGAATGTTGATCCAATCAAACACGGTCTCCTTTTTGAAAGATTTTTAAATTCTTCAAGAAAGAGCTTACCTGATATTGACATTGATTTCTGCCAAGAAAAAAGAAAAATTGTAATCGATTATTTAAAAGATAAATATGGAGACGACAAAGTTTGCTCTATAGTTACTTTTAATAGATTTGGCCCTAAAAAGGCTATAAGACAAGTAGCTAGAGTATTAGAAATTCCACTTAAGGAATCTGATACTATAGCTAAAAAGATGACTGGTGAAACTATCAAAGAAAGTATCGCCAAGGATTTATCGTTACCTCACGACGTTAAAACCTATCCAAAGCTGTTTGAGACAGCTACAAAACTAGAAGGGTTTGTAGAATATACAGGTATTCATGCGAGTGGCATTATCGTTTGCGATAAGCCAATCTATGAAATCGTGCCTATTATGCGCCATTCTAGAGACGCAACAATAAGTACACAGTGGGATTTAGAAACGTGTGAAAAGGCTGGGTTAGTAAAGTTTGATTTATTAGGACTTGAAACTCTAACTGTTATTAAACGTATCGAAGACCTTATATTGGCTAGACATAATAAATCTGTCAATATAAATAACATTGATTACAATGTTAAAGCTGTGTATGACTTATTTTGTGCTGGAGATACTGAAGGGGTATTCCAGTGCTATAGTGAAGGTATGAAGAGACTTATTAAAGAAGTCCAACCTGATTGCTTTGAAGATATTGTAGCATCAATTGCCCTATTCCGCCCAGGACCTATAAATTCTGGCATTCTTAAACAGTTCATTAACCGTAAGCATGGCCGCGAAAAAGTTACGTATCCTCACGAAGATCTTAAAGAGATCATGGTAAGTACGTATGGCACAATGGTATACCAAGAGCAAATAATGCGGCTCGCTTCGGTATTGGCAGGGTTTAGTTTGAATGAAGCAGATGAACTCAGGAAAGCAGTAGGTAAGAAAAAACCTGAGCTGCTTGCGGAAATCAAAAGTAGATTTTTAAAAGGCTGCAAAGAAACTAATAGGATAGACCAAGTTACTGCTAATTTCTATTGGGATCAAATAGATAAATTTGGCGAATACGGTTTCAACAAATCACATAGCGTAAGCTATGCTTATTTGAGTTACTATACTGCCTACTTAAAGGTTTTTTATCCTATCGAATTCTTTGCAGCAAACCTTACACAAGAGATTGGTAACACCGACAAGTTAAAAGCTTTTATAGTCGATGCACGTAATCATTCTATTGAAATTATTAGACCAGATATTGTATTAAGTAAATATGATTTTACAATTGAAGAAAAGAATATAAGAATTGGACTTGGAGCTATTAAAGGATCTAACAGAGACATTTCAAGTAACAAATTTTATGATCAGTTTAATTCTGATCTTATTACTTATCTTTCTATTATTGAACCAGTCCTTAAAAAAGATAGCTTCTGTTCATATGTTATGGGCGGTGCTTTCGATAGTTTTAATTCTAATCGTAATTATCTTTTACTTAATGCCAAGGATATTTTGGATAACGCTTTAATTAAAAGAGAAAATAAATTAGAGGGGAATACTAGTTTATTTGATGAAAATGATTCTGTATTTTCTCATAAGACTTATAATGAAGAGTCTTATAAAGAAAGTACAGTAGAAGAATTAAAATGGGAACGAGATGTTTTTGGCTTTTATGTTTCAGGACATCCCCTTAAATTTGATATAGCTAAATATATTGCAGGTTATAAAAATATATCTCAATTGGAAGATATAAAATCGGGATCTATTATTAAGATAATTGGAATAGTGTCTTCAATAGATATTAAATCTATTAAAAATGGACCAAACAAAGGACAAAAGTATTGTCCATTTATTTTAGAAGATGTTACAGGAACTTTAAACTGTACTTTGTATGCTAAAAAATATAATATATTATATCCTAAATTAAAAGATGCAGATGATAAAGCTTTAATTATAGTTTTAAATGGTAGGTTATCTAATAGTGATAATATAATTACATTTTCATTATATGATGTACAAACTTTTGATGAATATTTAAATGATATGTCTGAATATTGTTTTTCTATAAGTTCAAAAAAAGAATATGATTTTGAAAGTATGAATAAACTTTTTATTAATAATCCAGGTTCTTGTCCTGTATCTTTTATAATTGATAATCAAATAAAATATAAAACAAATTTAAGTATATGTAACATAAGCACTTTGGTTAAAGATGTTGAGAAATTGTTTTAATATATAATAAAGTCTATACGGAAATAGTGGAACATATTTGTTTTAATATTAATCAATTTATTAGAAAGATTACTAGCATATGAATGAAAAATTACTTATAAAAGATCGATTAATTGATCCTATTGTTACTGAAAATGCCTTAACTGTTTTAAAGAACAGATACTTAGCTAAAGATCATCAAGGTGTAATCGTTGAAGATCCTAAAGATATGTATATCAGAGTGGCTTCTGCAGTAGCTGATGCAGAGCAAGATGATAATACTAAGGCACTATGGGCTAATACGTTTTATGAAGCTATGGCTATGAATTTATTTATGCCTAATAGCCCCACCATAATGAATGCAGGACGTAAACTTGGAATGCTCTCTGCTTGTTTCCCTGCTGGAACTAGTATTGAAACCAAGGACGGGCCAGTTGCAATTGAAGATATTACTATTAGAACTCAAGTTTTAACCCATGAAGGTCGTTATAAATCAGTCCAAAAGGTAATGACCCGTGAAGGTAAACTGTTTCGTTTAAAAATAGATAAGTTACCTGAGCTATTTGTAACTGAAGAACATCCTATTTTAACCGCCCGTGGATGGGTTCAAGTAAAAGATCTACAACAAAAAATAGATTTTGTTAAGATTGGATTCTTGGTCGAGCAGCCCCAATCATATTATATTGATTTTGAAGGTAAAGAAGTTAATGGATATAAGTATCAAGAATTGGCACAATCAACTGCTAATAAACAAAAACGTGAATTTTCTAATCAAGTTCTTGCAATAAAAGCTGCCATAGAAATTAATGAATCAATTGCATGGATGCTTGGATTATACATCAGTGAAGGTTCTATCTCTAGTGGATATGATATACGTTTTACGCTATCTAGAGATGAGAATCTTCTTGCAACTAAGTTAATAGATATTATCTCTAGTCAAATAGGACTAGAGGCAAAAATTACTACCCATGATCAGCCTGTTGGAAGAAAAGGTGCTGGCTGGCTTACTGTTAGAGTACACTCTAAGCCGTTCGCTATATGGCTAGAAACACAATTTAGTAAGGGATTTAATCGTAAAAAATTACCTGCATGGGTTTTTAGCTTAACTCCTAAAATTGCAGAAGCTTTTCTACAAGGCATTGCTGACGGAGATGGTACAAAGATAAATAAAAGTCAAACTCGTATTACTTTATCAAACGAGAATTTAGTTCGTCAGCTTTTTATATTGGCATATAAGCTAGGATTTAATCCTAACTTAACTAAAGAATTTATGCCATCTAATGCTACTGTAAATTCTTGGAGCATTAGTTATGGAGAGACTTATAATACTGGAATGGTAAAAGATGGAGCTTACCGAGTAAGGTCCATTGAAGAAACCGATATGATTACTACTGTCTATAACTTTGAAGTAGAAGAAGATCATTCTTATGTTGCAAATCAGATATGTGTTCATAATTGTTTTGTAATTCCCGTAAAAGATGATCTTAGCGATATATTTGATTCAATTAAAGCTGTCGCTATGACTCAGCGCGCTGGCGGCGGTACCGGGTTTAACTTTAGCAACCTACGCCCTAGTGGTTCTATTGTTAAGTCTAGTGGAGGTACTACAGCAGGCCCATTATCGTTTATAGATGTCTTTAGTCAGGCAACTAATACCATACAGCAAGGCGCATTTAGACGCGGAGCAAATATGGGAATTTTGGATTGTAATCATCCAAATATAATTGATTTTATTAAAGCTAAGTCTGATTTAAAACGTTGGCAAAATTATAATATTTCTGTCGCTATGACAAATGACTGGATGAATGGAATTTTTTCTAATCCTACAGCTCAACATGAAGTGCAGCATAAAGAGTGGGGAACTGGTTATTTATATTTAAATAAAAATACAAACGAAATTAAAGCATTTAAAGGACAAGAAACTCCAGATAATTCTTGGGGTCCATGGACTAGACAAATGACTTGGGATCTTATTTGTAAAAGAGCATGGGAAACTGGAGAACCTGGACTATTTTTTATTGATAATGCAAATAAAAATAGTCCTATTCCTCATGTAGGACGTATAGAAAGCACTAATCCCTGTATTACAGGTGACACTAGAATACTGACGAGCAATGGTCCAATTAGTATTGCTGAGCTAACTGCTGGCAACTGCTTTGCATGTAATGGGATAGGATCTATTGGTCAGAATGGGCATAATGGCAATGATATTGGCTGTAGCCTTTGTGATGCCACTGGACGTGCAGATAAAAAGCTTATTAAGCTCTTCGCTTGGGATCCAGATAGCAAGCTACCTGTAATACGTAATGCATTTAGACCTCATATGACTGCTAAATATGCAGACATTATTGAGATAGAGTTTGACTCTGGGCTTAAACTCCGCTGTACTCCTAATCATAATCTACGTACCTTTAGAGGTGATAAGATTGAAGCTAAGGACCTACAGATTGGACAGTCTGTTAGAGCATTCTCTGTATCTAAGCATCGTGATGGACACCTAAGAGCCCATGGATATGTAGGCAATAGAACTGTTCATCAGTGGATACATAGAATGGTATGGGAAGAAACCAATGGCGAGATCCCAGAAGGCTATATAGTACATCATAATGATGGTAACCCAGAGAACAATAGCCTAGACAATCTACAGCTGATGACATCATATGCTCATCAGTCAGAGCATTATCCTGAGCGTCTTGCTAATGGATTTCATCACAATAAACCTAAGCTCGAAGTATGTAACCATAAAGTTATAGACATTCGTAGTGCAGGTAAGGAAGATGTCTACAATATAATGGTTGAAGATGTCCATACATATATCATTGTTGATCCTAGCTATAAAGGTGATGGACCCGATGGTGTATGGTCAGGGATTGTATCTCAAAATTGCGGAGAAATTCCGCTTCATGCTTGGGACAGTTGTAATCTTGGTAGTATTAATTTAGGATTACTTTATACTCAAAACCCTAATTCTATTGATAATATTGATTGGGATTTATTTACATCTCTTATTTCAATAGGTGTACGATTTTTAGATAATGTTATAACAGTAAATAAACATCCTCTTCAAGAAATGGAAATTATGTCTAATAAAACTAGACGTATTGGTCTTGGGGTAATGGGATGGGCTGATTTACTATTTAAATTAAAAATACCATATGATTCTCTAAAAGCTTTAGAACTTGGGGAAAAAATGAGTAAATATTTATTTAATAATGCCACTATAGCTTCAAATAAATTAGCTATACTTAAAGGTAATTATGGTGCATATCAAGGATCTAATCACGAAAAAGCAAATACGCCTATGCGTAATGCTTATGTTACAACAGTTGCTCCTACTGGCACTATATCTATTATTAGTAACTGTTCTGGTGGTATTGAGCCACTCTTTGCTCTTGCATTTAAACGTACTGTAATGCCTGATGCTAACGGTAAATTTGAAGAGATGTGGGAAGAAAATGAACATTGGTTAAATGCTATTAAGCATTTAAATACTGACTATAAAGAAAGTATTAGAGCTTATGCTAAAAATCATGGTAATATTAAAAATTATCGCAATATTAGCAATTCTGAAGCTTCTTTGCCAAAAATATTTGTTACTTCCCATGATATTAGTCCTGAAAGCCATGTAAGAATGCAGGCAGCTTGGCAAACATCTATTGATTCAGCTATTTCAAAAACTATTAATTTAGCTCATTATGCTCCTGTTGAGGTAGTAAGTGAAGCTTATAAACTTGCATATGAACTTAATTGCGTAGGTATAACAGTATATCGTGATGGCTGTAGAAATAACGTAGAAGGTATGAAACAGCCTATGGCTGTAAATCATAATCCTGCTTTAGAAGCTATACCTGTAAACATTAATGAGCATACTAGTGTAGCGAATAAAGCAGCAGATGTATATTTAGCATTTAGAACTCAAATTAAAACTCAATTTGGTAATTTGCATGTACATGTTGTGCTTGATCCTGATACAAATAAAGAACGAGAAATTTTTGCACAACTTGGTAAAGCAGGAGATCTTATTGCGGCGGATCTTGAAGCGATCTGTCGTCTTGGTTCCCTTTCTCTCAAGTCTGGTGCAACTATTCAAGAGATAATTGAACAACTTAAAGATATAGGAACTACCCATGTGATGCCGACAGGGGATGGAAAGATTGTATCTATGCCAGATGCGTTAGCTAAGGCTCTTAGTAAATATCTTGACCATCGTGAAAGCCGTATTACAAATGTGTCTATTAAGAAAGAAAAAATTGAATCTAATTATGGGCTTAAATGTCCTGCCTGTAACATTGGAAGACTCTCATTCCAAGAAGGATGTCAAAAGTGCCACTCTTGTGGCTTCTCAGCCTGTTAATAAAAATGTTACATATAAAATAACATTTAAAACAAATCCGTTTGAAAGTGACTTAACTAAGACGCTTTTTAATATGCGGCTTCAAGGTGAAGTCACTATTGATAGTATAGAGATAGAAAAACATGATCGAATTAACGATTAAATACAAGTTTAAACTTCAAGACATCTTTGATGTATGTACTGCAATTTCAGATAATTCTCATAATATTGAAATTGAGGTTAGTAAGATAACTATATTGCCAGATGTTGCTGTTTCTACTAATAATACTTCTTCTACTTCTGTACAAGAAGCACTAGATATACTTAACGCTAAAGCAAAAGCAAAACTTCCTTTTTGAATAAAGGCTTAATACCCTAAAAATTGTAATAAAAATTTGTCGAAAGGAAACCGGTTTTTATTATTTTTTTAAAAACAATTAGCATTAAGATGCATATAAATATAATTTTATATGTTAAACGGCTCTTTAATTTAACGGCAAAATGATAGCGTTACAAGCTATATTTAGGGGTTCGATTCCCTTAGGAGCTACCATTCAAATAATCATTATGAAACACAAATTTAAACCTATTCCCCCATGGGAAATGGGTCGACGTAAAACAGTTAAAAAATATGCATGGTTTCCTAAGTATCTTTACAAGTCTAGGACATGGATATGGTTTGAACATTATGAACAAATTTTTTCTGCTGGATATATGCCTAATGAATGGATCGTAATGTCTGAATATTGTATTAGAAAATAAATACTTAAAAATGAAAAAAGATAGTGTTGGTATTGTAGTCGGTAGATTTCAAGTTCCTGAATTGACTTTAGCTCATAAAGATTTATTATCTTTCTTAGCTAACAAAAACCATACTGAAACGGCTATATTTTTAGGTAGCTCTATATATCCTAATAGGAATAATCCTTTAAGTTATACTTATAGAAGAGCTAAAATAAATGAATATCTTGAATTAAAAAATCTTACTATATTTAATATTGTAGATGAAAAAGACAATAATATTTGGAGTAGTAAACTTGATTTAATGATACAAGAACAATATAAAAATTTTGAAGTTACTCTATATGGAGGTAGAGATTCTTTTATTAATAGATATTCTGGTAAATTTAAAAATAGTTTTTGTGATGTAACTCAATATGGAATAAACTATTTAGATAGTGGTACTATTTCTAGAAATTCTATAACTTCAAGTAATTCAACATCATTTGGAAAAGGAATTATATTTGCTTTTAATAATCAATATCCTTCTATTAAATCTACTGTGGATATAGCTGTAATAGATAAAGACACAGGTGCACTATTAGTAATAGAAAAAAAATCTGACAATGGATTTCATAGATTTCCTGGCGGTCATATTGATTTAAACGATACAAATTTAAGAATATCCGCTTGTCGAGAACTTAGAGAAGAAGTTGGTATTTCACAGATTTTTAACAATATGATTTATATTGGATCTTCAAAAATTAATGATTGGAGATTTACAGATAAAAACAATGAAGGAGTAATGACTACATTTTTTTGTACATTTGTAGATAGAAAGACAATTATTCCAATTGCCAATGATGATGCAGATTATTGTGGCTGGATGTCTGCTAAAGATTTTGATAAAATTATAGTTGAAGAACATAAAATTTTATTAAAAATGCTTATTGAATCTCCTAATTATCATATTTATAGAAATCTTTTGTGATATAAAACGAAGATGAAATCAAAAAACCTTGTGATTAGTGATTCATATAAATATACCCATGCAGGTCAATATCCTCCTGGGACTACTAAAGTATACAGTTATTTAGAATCAAGAGGAGGAGAATATAGTCATACTATATTCTTTGGTCTTCAAGCTATATTAAATGAATTGTTAAGTATTGCTATTGTACCTAATACTTTAAAAGAATTTTGTCGTCAACATTTTTTAGATGATCATAAGACTTTTTTATCTAATTTAGATATCACTAAACCTTATGTTATTTTAAATAAATTAAAAATTAAAGCTGTACCCGAGGGGACCAGAGTTAATACTAATAATGTATTAATGACTATTGAGAATACTGATCCACAATATTATTGGCTTACTAATTTTGTTGAAACTTTACTTATGCAAGTATGGTATCCAACTACAGTGGCTACTAAAGCATATGAAATACGTAAATTAATATATAGATTTTTAGAAAGGACCGGAGATGTCAAAGGAATTAATTATAAACTTCATGACTTTGGCTTTCGTGGTAGTTCATGCTTTGAAGCGGCTTCTATAGGCGGCGCAGCGCATCTTCTTTCTTTTGATGGCACTGATAATTTATCTGCTAGTCATTATATTGCCACTCATTATGAAGATAATCCTTATAGGGGGACTCCTTTAAGCTTTAAGCCTAGAGGTCATAGTATACCTGCTACTGAGCATTCTACTATTACCTCGTGGGGTAAAGAGAATGAATTAAAAGCTTATGAAAACTTTTTAGATCAGTATCCTACTGGGGTTATAGCTTGTGTTAGTGATTCTTATGATATTTTTAAAGCTTGTCGTGAATATTGGGGTGGTATTTTAAAAGATAAAGTAATGTCTCGCAATGGGACCCTTGTTGTTCGTCCTGATTCTGGTGATCCAGTTCAAGTAACTGAAGAAATAATTAAGATACTTGGTGAAAAATTTGGATATATCAAGAACGAAAAAGGCTTTAAAGTTCTTGATCCTCACGTTAGAATTATTCAAGGTGATGGAGTAGATGAAAAGAGTATTAGTGATATTCTTTTGAACTATGAAAACCTGGGATGGTCTGCAGACAACATTGGATTTGGTATGGGTGGAGGTCTATTACAAAAGGTTAATAGAGACACATGTAAATTTGCTATTAAATGTTCTTACATAGAACAAGGCAATAATAGTCGAGACGTATTTAAGTCTCCTATTACTGATGCAGGTAAAGATTCTAAAAGAGGACGCCTTAAGCTTTTTAAAGGTAAATCTGGAGAATTTTATACCGTTAGGGAAAACGAATTACCTGATAACATAGATAATTTACAAGTTGTTTATAATGATGGTAAACTTGAAAACAAACAACAGTTTGATACCATAGTTTCTAAAGTAAGACAACTTTAAACAAAAATAACTAGTAACTCAATGTATTTGCTGTGTTAAATAGCATATAGCTGAAAATAGCCTCAACTGTTTGAGGTTATAGTAAGTAAAACAGTCCGTGAGGTGATAGTACTGCTCCGTTACGATTCATGAGTTACTAGTTTCTATCATATGGCACTGTAGCCAAACGGTTATAGGCAATAGATTTAGGTTCTATAATTTGTGGGTTCGAATCCCACCAGTGTCACCAATTTTTAAGAAAGAAATATTATGACTCGTATACAAAAATTACATCACGTTATCGCAATTGAAAAAGAAGTTAAAGGTAAATCTTATACCGCCTTTAATGAACTTAATAAAAAGTCTACTAAGCCTGATCTCTTTAATGGGCACAGTAAGGGCTATAAACCCGTTAAAGAAGATGGTGAGGTTTTACCTCCAGATTCTAAGATCGTTCAAATGACGGTCTCTCAGCAGCTCACACAAGCTCAGGAAATCCTGTCCAGTTTGTTTGATATGACTGCTACTAAAGACTTTGCTAACTGTTCAGCTAAGGCTGACCTTGTTATCCCTAATGGTCCTACTCTTATTTCAGGGGCACCTAGCACACTGTTGCTGTTCCTTGAGAAGCAATTGAGAGACCTACGAGCATTTGTGAGTGGACTTCCTACCCTTGATGGTAATGAACAATGGACGTTTGATAATAATTCTGGTATCTATAAGTCTGATGAGACTAAGACTCATCGTACCAAAAAAAATCAAAAGCCTATTGTCCTATACGGTGCGACGGATAAACATCCTGCACAAACTCAACTAATTACTGAGGATGAGCTTGTAGGATATTGGGAAACCATTAAGCAATCTGGCTGTATGCCTTCTACTAGACAAAAAGTTCTATTAGATCGTATCGATATTTTGTCTGCTGCTGTTAAGCAAGCTCGTCAGGATGCTAATTCAAACGAAGCTCCTGAAAAGAAAATTGGAAACGCAATCCTTGGATATATATTCGCGGATTGAAAAAAAGAAATAAGGCAAGTTGAAGTTTAAACTAAAACTAATAAACCCTATTCTAGGTTCAATTCCTAGGTCCTGCTCCATTTATGTAGGACAAGCATTTGGCAATGCAACTAGCCGTCATAAGCTAGTAGGATATAAAATTTAGCTTACCCTTACAAGCTTATCCTGCTGAAACATACTCTCTCAACTGGTATCTAAAACGCGTTAGGATGTGGGTTCAATTCCCATCTCAGGCTCCATTTTACGCCCGAGTAGTTCAAAGGCAGAACACTAACTCTAAACCTAATAGATATCTGAACTGTCGTGAGTATGACTGTAAGCAAAGAAATTTGGGGCAAATTTTTTTGAAAGACTTAAGCCCTAAAGCCTTTGGTGGGCCATCAGGATACGATGGCTCACCTTTTTGTACACACACTACTATGTAGTGTAATTGGTAACACAAGAGATTTTGATTCTCTTATTGTAAGGTTCAAGTCCTATCATGGTAACCATTTGTAAAATTTTGCAATGAAACAGTTTATATTATTTACTGCTATTGATTTTAAAGATAAGACTAAGGACGGGGTTTTATTAGTCGTAAATTTAGATCATATTTCAATAATGCAACCTATTACTGGGAGTTTTCGTACGGCTAAAGATACCGAAGAAGATAAACCTCCTAGTATTCATATATTTGATGGCACTATGATCAGTACGAATATTGGCCATAGTTTTTATACTCATGAAAGTTTTTATAATATATCTCAAAAGATTTTAAAGACAAATAACTTAATTTTAGAATTAAATACTAATAATTAATGGAGAGTTGTCGGAGCCCGGTTTAACGATTTAGTCTTGAAAACTAACGAGGTTAATAGCCTCCGTGAGTTCGAATCTCACACTCTCCTCCAGTATAGGCAATATAATGAATCTTCCTGTTTCTTATAGTTCTTTAACTAGTATAGAAAAACGTAATGTTAGATTACAATACATAAAAGAACAAAATAATTTATGTTTATATTGTCTTAGTAGTCTTACAGAAAATCCCCCTAAAATTAAAACTGATTTAAAAATTACTTTATCTTTATTTCCTAAAGGCTTCTTAGATCGTCCAGTGCATTTACACCATAATCACAAGACTGATTTAACAATAGGTGCAGTACATTCGTATTGTAATGCTATACTATGGGAATATCATAATGAATAATTTTAATAAATTAATAAAAAAACAATAAAAAATACAACTATAAATAATCCTTGTCTTAAAGGTTAATAATATGGATGAAACAATTGAAATTATCTCTAAAGTAATCGTTGCTAGATGGAGATCTACTAATATTACTAAGAAGGAATTAAAAGAAAAAACTGGTCTTGCACTTAATACAATTAATAATGCGTTAAGTGGTAAGAATTTAACTCTATCTTCACTGTTACGGCTAGCTGATGCTTTAGGGTTAAACCTAAAGCAAATAGTAGAAGAAGCCGAGAAGATGAAACTTGTTTTCCCCAAGGCTGGAAGTAGCCCTATGTCTGTAAAGACAGAAAAAATAAATGACCTAGTGACCTCAGGTTTATCCACTATGCAAATAGCTGCCAGGATGGGTGTTCCAGAAGAGGACTTAGTAGTTGCCGTAACAGGTACAAAAGATAATCAATCTTTTGAAATAGACTGAGTTAGGACAACCCTGGATGCAAATCCATGGTTGTCTTTTAAATAGCTGGAGAAGCCCTATGACAGACGATGAGCTAATGAGTATAGCAAGGACATCTTTAGAAGCAAGTGACGTTACGCCTCAGCGTACGCGCATTGCAGCCTTCCTATTAGGATATAGGTATTGTGAAGCTAACAAAGATAGAGTCCAGGGTAGTGAAGTCATGTCCCAGGGTGGTGAAGTCATGTTACAGGGCAGTGAAGTCATGTTCCAGGGCAGTGGAGTCACTGTCCAGGGTGGTGAAGTCACTGATACTGGAAGTAATACTGTAGATAGTACTATTCAATATGATGATAAGGAAGATTCTTCTTTATCAGATAACTTTGTTCCGTTCTTTGCTCAGGCTATCTTGGCCCCTAAAAAGCGTGGTCGCCGCCCTAAGGCGTCGCCCTAATTAATCCATTGTTTTCTATCTTTATTGGTTACAACACTTATGTACTGTATTATACCTGATCCTTATGGAGATGAAAATAGAAGGAAAAGCAGCGGCGGTTTTATTGCACGGTTATGTAAAGCTTTTGGCATAATTGCTTGCATAAGTATTTTTTTTATTACATTGTTTATAATTTGGCTTTACATGCGGTAATTAAAAAGCAAACGGAAACAACTATAGAACAACTTTCGTTCCGGCTGCGGTTGGAGAGTTGAATCCCGACAAGGAATTCGCAGTAGACACACTGGAGTAATCTAGTGTGTCTTTTTTTATGAATAAAGATTAAATAAGATGTTAAAAGAATTAGACTTTGAAACTCAGCTTATAATAAAAAAAGAATGCACTAGAGCTTGGCGCAAGCTTCCTAAGGCATGGAACATGAGTATGTATCAACCAGAAGATTTCTATACAACCGCATGGATAGCCGCTTCTAAAGCTACAGAAAGTTATAAGCCAGAATTACAAAATAAAAATAAATATATATGTATACAGGTAAGAAACCGTATACTAGATTATGTTAGACAAATTCTACCTATGAGTAGAGATCATTATAAAAAAATGGTTACCGGGAAAGCAAAGATAGGTAATCATGTTGATATAATTAACGTAAGTCATAAAGCTAATATAGATAAAGAATTTGACAGAATCGATTTAATCGATACTGTCAATTTTATTAGCAGAGATAGTTCTGCTAGAGATAAAAAGATATTATATAATATAGTTATAGAGGGATATAATCAAGCTGATGTTAGCAAAGAATTGGGAATCACTATATCAAGAATAGGACAAATAGTAAAACCTATGTTTAATGACCTACGGCATCATTTAGAGCAGTAGAATTTGTCTTTATATAATTAGAAATTATTACAGTATATTTAAAATCTTTAATCCAATCATTTAAGTAATCTCTATCTGTATTAAGTATAATAGCAGCTTTAGTTCTAGTTTCATAAGCTAATAAAGTTAATACATACCTATGATAGGCCGAAATTTCTTGTAATCTTTTATCTTCTGGATAAAGTATACTAACTAAAACATTATGATCAACGGTTAAAACTCTATCATAAAAATCTTTAGCTTTTCCTTGGAATCTAAATTTTTTGCGCCGTTTAGCTCTTCTAACCTTTTCACATATATAAATAGAGTGTCCTAATTTAATTTTAAGATGTCTGAGAAGTTGTCTAAATTGATACTGATCTTCCCAGTCATCTACATCATTAAATATCATAATACTTTAGTTATTTTTTTACTAAAAAATGTTCTAAGTTTAATAACCATATTCTCACAGATAGTATCAACACTAAAAATAGATTCAATTTTATGTATGTTATCTTTGTTAGATAAATGCTTATTATCATAAACTTGTTTCATAGCAGCTATAGTATTATACATATCAGTTCTGCACCATAAGTCTGCTGGATTACTATTAGGTACCTGTGTAACAGGCTCAAGACTAAAGCTTGTTTGTAATATAGAGCTACTATTTAAAGCTAAAGCATAGTCCATAAAGGCACCTACTCCTGATCCAATAGCTGAAGCACCATTAGCTATACACTTGGCAGCAGTAATATTAATACTGTTACCTCTTGAAGTAGAAACATAACAATCAATTCTACGAATTACTGAATCCATCGCATTTTGTGTAAAGTTATCTTGTAATAATATAATATTAGGATAATCAGGTTTATTAATAGTACTTTTAATATTTTTAATTAACTGTATAATTTGTTTCTTTTCGTTAGGATTATCACCTTTGTTGTTGCATTTGATTATAAGAGCAACGTCATTAGAACTATTAAATAAAGTACAATAAGCTATAACTAAATCTGACGGGTTAGAGCGATTATCATATGTCCCAGTATATCCAAAGACATAAGTAGAGTCTTTGATATTAGTTATCTCAGCTTTAGAACCATTGGCAAATCCAGCTTCAATAGGATAATGTAATACATATGTATTCATATTAATCCCTTGTTGTTTAAGAGGGGCAATGGCATTACTATTAGATGTCCATAGTTCAATAAACTTTCCATTAGATAATGCGTTACCCCAAGAGACTGGAAAATTAATAGTATTCCAATGAGCTAACAAGATATTAGGCCCATTCATAATATTATTTGTAGCTTGAGTTGGATTACAATGATTAATCTTAATGTAACCAGGATCTGTAACTTTATTGTCTTCTAAAAATTTATGCCAAAAAGAATCTAAATCCGCTAAAGGATCAGTAGGAGGTAGATGTTGTACATTTATATAAGCCCCATTTGTAATGAGACATTTTAATATAGCTCTAGCATACTGAGCTTCTCCAGATTGTGATATAATGTCACCATGCCACGTTAACGATATGTCTTGATATTTCATGCTAATTGTGAATAGATTTTAGTATTGCCATGTGTTGAAAGAGGCTTATTATAAAGCTTAGTAAATAAAGTATCCCATTGATCAGTTATAATTTCTACTGACTTAGATTTAGTAAACTCTCTACCTGCAAGACCAAGCTTACTAATTGAATGTGGATTTCTATAAGCTTGTAAAACCTTAGACACAGCATCGCCAGTGTCTGCTATAGATCTATTAATTAAATGTGCTTCTTGTGGAATAAATGTACATCTAACAGGTAATCCACCATACTTACAAAAATCTGCATGACTAGAATAATTAGTGTAAATAATTGGAACACCAGATTGCATAGCTTCAAACGCAGGAACACCAAAACCTTCTCCTCCAGACAAATAAAGCATCGCATCCCAGGTAGCTACAAGCTCCGCTAAAGCCCTAGGAGGTAATCCCCTCTGTCCATCTGAGCCAGTTAATATAATCTTCTCCTTGACATCCCAGATGTTTGAGAGAGCATCCATATTCCAACCAGGATCTGTTTTAGGAGTATGCATCCATAAGTATACGTCACTAATAGGACGACCACTTTTTATAGCCTTTGAATTACAATACCAACAATAAGTATAATCATAACCTTCTTCATAAATAGAGACAGCAGTAGAAAATGAAGTTGAATTAGCCCAATCAAATTCTTTGGGGGTAATTCTATTACATGTACTACATTCAATATAATCGCCATGTTTTACGTAATGCAAAACTTCCCACATCTTGTGATTTTGTTTTCTAAATTGATTACGTCCTATCCAACCCATAATGAAACCGTCATTAGGTATTTGGGAGTTATATATCTTTTTACGGTTAACTAATTTTTCTTCTCTATTAAAAACAGGAAATCTATTAACATCAGAAGGATGATAAATTACATTAATATCTTTGTCTTTAATTTCAGGGCATGAACCCTTAAGAACATGTTGGCCAAATTCTGTCAACACTACAATTTCATCTGCGTTAGCTAATTTAGCTCCCCATTCAGATTTCTGACCAGGTAAACTAAAACCTCCACTATAGGGTGTACCATCAATAGTATAATAAACTACAAGCCTAAATGTGTTACGGCTAGGTGAGTTAAGAATATGATCAAAACACCATAGATCTCCATAAGCCCATACTATATCAGGCTTAATGTCTCGCAATACGGCTTCAAAAGTACGTTGACCATACCTGTCAGTATCATCTGGAACAGCTTGGTTATTTTCATTCATTTTAACATGAGTACGATGTAATTTCCATGGAACCTTTTCAGGTCCATCCGAAAAGTTAAACCAAGCTAATTGTTCAATTTCGTATTTACCTTGGTACTTAGTTAATAATTGATTAAATACAAGACGAGTCGTTTCAGCCAAGCCTGTATGTAGCTGAGGACTGTCGGTTACTAAAAGTATACGTATAGGCTTAGTCATTTAATTTTCCAGTTACAATAAGACCTAACTGCACAATGTTGACATGCACCAAAGCTAGGTCTTGGATATATAATATTATACTCTATTCCATTAGCAAGAACATTTAAAAATCTAGGATAATTAAACCTAGTACTTAAATCTAAAACAATTTCCTTACGGTGTCTAGTTAAAACATTCATTATAACAGCTTTAAATCTTATATTTTCTTTTCTTAAATCTCTAGCTACACAAGACAAACCAAAATTTGCTTTTAAGACTACAGAAAAATCATTATCATCTCTCTTTGTTATACTAGGGTCAAGATAAATAAGTTCTACTATATCTTGAGGACCATTACGATTGATTACAATAAGATCAACACTATCAGTAAATAATCTTCCTCGGATATTCCGTTCTATCGGATAATCTGAGGCTATTAATTCATAGCCATAATCAATTAGTTTATCAATATTCATAATAGCTTCATGAGCTTTAACTAAATCGATAACTTTAATTACTTTAGTTTTACTAAGTGTTTCATATAAATTTTTATAAAAATTCCATTTTCTAGTAAAGTACCTTAAAAGTCTTTTGGTAGTAAACCTCTCTTTATACATACCTAAATTAAAATAATAATACTTATAAGTATCCCTTAAGGCGGTACTTACTAATACACTATCACTTAAATCATAAAATATATCTTGCCCTAACTTATTATATAATCTATATTTAGCAGGGCAAATAGAATACACCGTAAGATCATTTACTTTATACATATGTCTAATTTAGAATCTAATCTAGATAATCTCAAAGCCCAAATACGACCAAGGTTAAAAGATTTCCTCATAGCAGAAAATTGTGAAATTCAAAACAATGGTATGCTTAAATGCATTAACCCACAACATAATGACACTAACGCTAGCATGAAATTGCTAGCTGATATAAATAATGAACAACTATGGTGCTATGGATGTTTATCAAATGCAGATATTTTTACTGCACATCATTGGCTAAAAAAAGCTCCACTAATTGGATTTGATTTTATATATCAAAACATATATGTACTAGCTAAAAAATTTAATATTTCTTATGAAGAAGTAGAATTTACGCAAGAACAAATAGAACGTATAGAACAATTTAACTTTAACGCTATAATAGTATCTAAACTAACAAAACGAGACGAGCGAGGAGAGCCAATAAATTGGACTGATAAACCAATTATTGATCGTGGATGGAATCCTAAAACCTGTGAAAAATTATCTATTAGTTCTGTATTAGACTACAGTAAATTATTAAGAGATATACAACAAGCAAGTGAATACACCTTAGATGAAATTAGATTTAAAGGTTTATCACCTGAGCTATTTGGTCCTGATTACATTACTATTACAATGTTCGATGAAAAAAATCGACCTATTGGATTTACTGCTCGTAACTTAAAATGGTCTAAAGAAAACGACAAAGTTGCTAAGTATAAAAACTCAGCACATAGTCCTGTATTCCAAAAAGGCAAAGTCCTTTATGGAATGAATTTAGTACGTAACTTTAAAAACAAAAGGCTTGATATTTTTGAAGGTAATGGATCCTTTATTACAGCATATGGAGCAGGACATAATTCTTGTGTAGCTTTATCCGGATCTAGCCTAAGTGAAGAACAAGTAAAACTTATACAAGAATTAGGCTTTACTCATATCAATCTTGTACTAGATAATGATAGTACAGGAAAAGAAAAAACCCAAGAATATATGGGTAAACTTTCAGGTCGTGAGGGCCTACGTGTTGAATTTACTAGGCTAGCATTCACTGAAGAAGATTTAAAGGCTGGACTAAAAGATCCTGATGACTTTATTAAAAAATATGGCTTAGGAGCCTTCTTTAAAAATAAGCCTGTAGGAGCTTATGACTGGTTCTTAGAAAAAGAAGCTGATGCTATTGCCAATAATCAAGTTAACATAGTAGAATTTGTTAGCAAGATGATTAGAGTAATACTTAATACATCTAATAGAGTAGAACGCGGAAGACAACTTGCAAAGCTATCTGAAGTAACTAAAGTCCCTGAAAACGATATTAGAGATGAGATGGATCGTATCTTATCTGTATCTACTGATAAAGTAAAAATCAATATAGCTAAAAAACTTAACTCTGCTAAAGATACAGATGAAATTTGTGCAATCTTATCTGACTCCAAAGACTCAATAGAAAGAACCGTTGGATCAAAAGAAAGTAGAACTATACTTTCTATTGAAGAAGTACTTGATACTTATGATGATATGGTTAATATTTTAGATAATAAAAAACCAGGCATCCAAGGATGGATAACCGGTTTTCAGATACTAGATACTAGGCTATCAGGCATACCTAAGCCTGTTGGATTAAACGAGCTAGGAGAATCTATAGCGATACCTGGGACTATAATTGGTATCGCAGGTGCACCTCAAGCTGGTAAAAGTGTAATAGCCCAAAACTTAGCACTTAGAATAGCTCAACTTAATAGTGATGTAAATATATTATTTTGGTGTTTAGATGATTCTAAACAACGTACTTTTGAACGTATGTTGGCAATGATGTCTGGAGTTGCTTGGAATAAAGTCACAAGACGTGTACCAATTAACAATAAAGAAAAAGAAAAACTTAAAATACATATAGAAGAATTTAGAGAATTAATTTCTTCTGGTCGTATATCTTTTAAAGATCATTCTAATGGTAGTTCATTACCGATGCTTAAAAAATGGGTAGAACTTACTAAAGAATCTTCAAATAAGCCTATATTAATAGTTGTAGATTCATTCCATAAAATTCATGCAACTGATGCACAAAGTGGATATACAGAAACCGCTAAAGTAAAAAAGTTTAGTGAAGAAATTAAATCTTTTGTACAAAAAGATACTGTTAGTATCATAGCATCTCTTGAGTTAAATAAAACACAAACTCGGGGTATGGAACCAGACTTAAGTCAAATTACTGACTCTCGTAAAATGGAATATGACTTTGATATTTTATGTACAGTTTATAATCATTTTTATGATATGGACGGTAACAGCGAAGTGATTATTAAAAATTTAGATAATAGTATAAGTCCTCTTATAAAATTTAACATTAGAAAATCAAAAGATGGAGGCTCAGGGCCACTTTACTTTTCTTTAAATACAAATAATTTTCAAGTTAAAGACTATACGGCAGAAGACATAGCTAGAATGGGTAACTTAAAAGAAGTTAATGAAACTAATATTGGTGGAATTAAAATAAAATCTCCAGATAACGGAATGTTAAAAAGTAATACACTAGAACCTTGGAACACTTTCTAATGCTAAATATACCCGCTAGAATATATAATGCTATATCTAAACCCATAATCTTTAATGTAAAAGGAAATTCAGGACTCTATCCTGCATCTGCATCTATAGTAATAGACGGAGAAGTACAAGGCGCATGCCATAGACAAGATTGGTATCGCTGGTTTAAATATAAAAGTAGTGAATCTAGAAACCCAGAATATTCTTTATCAGCTATGATAGGAGAATCATTACATACATTTTTAAGTAATTACCTAAAAGACAATGTTCATACTACTAATATTGTAACATTATCTGTTGAGCAGTCTCTTTTTGATAGCAATCATTTTATATCAGGTAGAATAGATTTATTTTTAAAAGATCTAATTACAAATAAGTTACATGGCTGTGACATAAAAAGTGTAGGAGATTATAAATCAGGTATGGTAATAGAACAACCTGATACATCTCACATATTACAATGTGCCGTTTATTTAGATCAATTTAATAAATCAGCCTTACTTAATGGAGCTCAACCAGTAGAAGACTGGATTATACTTTATATGTCTCGCGATGGTGGTAGCTATAAACTAGCTAAGTATCCACATAGCTCTCCATTTAAAAATATGTGGCAATTCTCTTTAACCATAGTAGATGACTATGTAGTTATTACAAATCAAATAGGTAACTCTAAAGAATATAAAGAAATTACTATGACTAAAATCTATGAGTCATATAATGTTCTTATGGAATTTATTAAGACTAAAGAACTACCACCCAGAGACTATGCTTTTCAATACTCTGAAGAACATATAATGGGACTTTTTAAATCTGGAAAACTTAATAAAACTGAGACAAAACTAGTTCAAGAATGGATAGTCGATAAAGCTAAACCGAACGAACTAGGTATGGTCAAAGGAGATTTTCAATGTAAATTTTGTGACTATACTACCTTATGCTATTCTAAAAATCCTAAAGAAGGAGAAAAAGGTAAACAAGCTTTGTACAATATAGAGCCACAAACTTTAGTCAAAAAAGAAACTACAATTACTAAATTTAACAATTTATTATGAAAGATTATTACATGATATGCGACATAGGCGATATACTACTGTGTCTAGAAGATGATGCTATTAAATCATTAATTAACTATATAAAACATTTGGATAAACTTTAATATATGAACATTGCAATGATATCAGATTGGTTCTCCACTAAAGAATATCCTGGTGGTGGAGCAGAACTGGTAGATGCAACTATCTGTACAGAATTAAATATAACAACTAAAATATTAAGTTCTGCTACAAAATTACCTGATGAACATATATTTATTATTACTAATTTTTTTAATATTAGTAAAGAACTATATAGTTTACTGTGCAGTAATAAGTATTCATTCATTATAATTGAACATGACTATAAATTTTTTCCAACTAGAAATCCTTGGAATTATCCAAATAGTATTTGTGATACAAAAAGATTTATAGAATTATATAGCGCTGCAAAAAAAACTTATCTTCAATCAGAAGATCAATTAGGAGTATTTAAACTTAATAACATACCTGGTAATTTTTATAACTTTGACTGCTCTATATGGAGTGAGTATGAATTAGATATTCTAGAAAAGTTATGCTACTCTTCTAAGAATACACCTAAGTCATCTTTATTCTTTATAGTTAATTTAAAAAACCCCGGTAAAGGTACAGGCACAGCAATAGAATGGTGTAAAACAATGCGTATTAAATATTGCTTATCAACAGAAACTACTTGGCATATGTTGATGAACGAAATGGCAGGCTTTACTACTTTAGTGTTTACACCTGGAGCACGTGAATCATTATGCAGACTAGTGGTAGAAGCTAAATGCATTGGGCTTAATGTGATTACAACTACTATGCCATATGGAGCTACAGCATCACCATTCTATGAAATGGATAGTAATGCAATAATTTATTATCTTAGAGAAAAATCAAAAAGAAATTTAGAAGAACTAAAAAATACTTGTAATGAGCTTGCAAACAAAAGTTTAATATGAAGCCTATAACAATGATATCGGATGGGTTTTTCCATGATAGTAATCAGTCAATAGGAGGAGCCGAAATGGTAGATAAAACTATTGCAGATTACCTTAACATAACCTCATTTGTAAAATCAGATAGTTTAAAACAAATACCAGAAGATCATAATATAATTTTAACTAACTTTTATAACATAAGCGATAATATAAAAAGTCAAATAATAAATGGCCCCAATCAATTTATTATAATAGAACATGACTATAAATTTTTTCCAACTAGAAATCCTTGGGACTATCCTAATTCTATATGCCCTGAACAAGATAAAAGATTTTTAGATTTATATGATAAAGCATCATGCGTATTTCTTCAAACTGAAGATCAAGCAAATTGCTTTAAAGCTAACAATATAGAAGCATATATAAGAAACTTTGACTGTTCCATATGGTCATCAGAAGAAATACAATTTCTTAATAATGTAAATAAAGGTGTAGGATCTAGGTTAACACACTTTGCAGTAATAGATTCTTTTAACCCAATCAAAGGCACTAAAGAAGCTATAGACTTATGTATTAAAAATAAATGGGATTATGATTTAATACATAAAGTAGATTGGCGTTCTTTAATGAAAAACTTAAGTCTTTATACTACATTAGTATTTATGCCACAAGCAAAAGAAAGTCTTTGTAGATTAGTTGTAGAAGCAAGAGCATTAGAATTAAATGTAATTACTCCAATAACATATGGTGCATCAACATCTCATTGGTTTAAACTTAATGGGGAAAATTTAACTAATTATTTAAACAATAGATCTAATATAAATCTTACAGAAATAAAAAAAATATTAAGTGAAATATGAAATTAATAACTCTTGTAGAGGCACTGTGTGTATGAAATTTTTTATTATATCTCCAGCATATAAAGCTTATAACTATATAAAGATGAATATCTCAACAGTCTCAAGCCAAACTAATGCAAACTATGAACATATTATAGTAGATGACGAAGGGCTGTCTGACTTAGATCAGGTTAGTAATGTAAAAAAACTAACTATACTCAAAACAGCAACTAAAGGCGGAGCCTTGATAAGTCACTTACTAGGAATCAAAGAGGCAGAAACACTAGGTATTCAAGACGAAGATGTAATAGTTCATTTAGATGGTGACGATTGGTTCTTTCATCCGTTTGTTCTAAGTAACTTGGAAAGAGAATATAGTCAACATGACTGCTGGACAACATACGGAAACTACATAAGTACTGACGGCGATGCATCTATATGCAGAGAGGTAACATCCAAAATAGATAGGAAGACTCTAGGCAATTGGTACTTCTCGCATCTAAGAACTTTTAAATACAAACTATTTAAACATATACGCGAAGAAGACTTCAGAGATGACACTGGAAATTACTTTAAAATGGCATCTGATGTTGTTATGTTTACTCCTATATTAGAATTATGCCCGCTAAATAAAATAAAATTCTTACCATACCCTAGCGTAGTGTACAATAGATTTAATCCTTTTAGCGAAAACAAAGTAGACATGGCATTGCAGCATTCAGTAGTTGTAACTTTATCTAAGAGAGCTCCATATAAAGAGCTGTAATCACTTTATCTATCTCTGAAAACTTCTATATGAAAAAGAACAGAATATGCTTAATGATCCCATCTTCTCCTTTTCTTTTGGATGAGAGGGTATTTTTACACATTGGTATACTAAAGATAGCCGCAGTTTTAGAGGCTAATGGATATTCTGTTGATGTATTAGATTTCTCAGGGGTAAAAAACAGTAACGACGTTTTAGATAATTACTTTGCCAGCAACAAAGATGTTACAGTAGGCATCACGGCTACTACTCCCCAAATACCATTTGGTATCTCTATAATTCAACACCTTTTTAAGTACAAAAACAAAATAAAGAAGACGATTTTAGGTGGACCACATGTTTCTTTAATGCATTCGGCTTACAAGAAAGAACTTTCAAATGGAGTTCTCGGAAGAGCATCTGCAGACATTCATCAGTTGATGACTTTTTTTGATACACTAGTATGCGGCGACGGTGAGAAGGCAATCTTTGAAGCTTTAGTCACCGATTTAAAAATCGTTGATGCTGATGATAAGAAATCTATTCTATTTCTTTCAGATAGCGATTTCGATACTCTTCCTATGCCAGCTAGACATTTAGTAGATATAGATTCATATAAATATACTATCGATGGAGAGAAGTCTATTAGCTTAATAGCACAGTTAGGCTGCCCGTTCAAGTGCGCTTTCTGTGGAGGTAGAAACTCTCCTTTTCTACGAAAGATACGTAGCAGAAGTACAGATTCCGTATTGAGAGAGTTAGAATGGTTACATACTACCCATGGCTACAAGGGGTTTATGTTTTATGATGACGAATTGAACGTCAACAAGTCCATGATACCTCTTATGAAAGAGATATCTCTTCTGCAAAAAAAACACAATACTAAGTTCAAGCTTAGAGGCTTTGTAAAGGCAGAACTCTTCAATAAAGATCAAGCCGAAGCTATGTACGATGCAGGCTTTAGATGGCTATTGACTGGATTTGAGTCAGGCGATGAAAGAATCCTAACTAATATTGAGAAGATGGCTTCCAAGGAAGATAACACTTCTTGTGTAGCAGTTGCAAAGGCTCACGGACTTAAGGTTAAAGCACTTATGTCTATAGGACATGCAGGCGAAAGCATAGAGAGCATTAACAATACTAAACAGTGGCTACTAGACGTTAAGCCTGAAGAGTTTGACTGCACTATCATTACGACATATCCAGGCTCTCCTTACTTTGACGAAGCCAAACTTACCGGTGACTTCTATACATATACAAGTAGAAAGACCGGAGATAAACTATATCAAAAGAATGTCAATTACTTAGTAGATCCTGACTATTACAAAGGAGACCCAGATGGAGGTTACAAATCCTATGTATGGACTGATCATATTACAGCCAAGAACTTAGTAATAGAACGAGACAAACTAGAAAAGGAAGTCAGAGAAAAGCTAAACATTAATTTTAACATGTCTAGGCCAGGAATAAAATTCGAACATTCAATGGGACAAGGCATTATCCCAGGCTATATATTAAAAAGTTCTGACAAATAAAAGCTAACTCCATGACGAATATTTTAATCACAGGTGGCTCTGGGTTCTTAGCGGAATCCTTAATCAAACGTTTACATCCTTGCCATAATATTAGACTAATGTCTAGAAACGAAGGACTGCTTCTTCGGTATAACCAGGGATACAACGGACTTGAAACGTATCCAGGAGACATTAGCAATCCTTTCGAAGTAAAGCAAGCATGTAAAGGAATAGAAGAAGTCTACCATTTAGCTGCGTTTAAACATGTTGGTCTTGCTGAGACATTTTCAAAAGAATGTATAAAGTCTAATGTCATTGGGTCCATGAATCTTCTAGAAGAAACATTAAATGGCAACATCAAAAAAATTATAGGAATCAGCACAGACAAAGCAGCAAAAATCTCAGGCGTATATGGATCGACAAAGTTTTTAATGGAAAAACTTTTCCAACAATACGAAGCCTTTAACCCGTATACGCAATACAGGATTGTTAGATACGGCAATGTATTGTACTCTACTGGTTCAGTCTTGTGCAAATGGAAACAGGCAATCGAAGCTAATCAGCAATGTGTCATTACTGATCTGTCAGCAACTAGATTCTACTGGACTGCTACACAGGCAGTAGATCTTATTTTTCAATGCCTCAATGAAGCCAAAGACTCTACTCCGTTCTGCCCAGAGATGAAAGCAATACGTATTGAAGACCTATACAATGCCATGGTATTGAAGTATGGAAAGAACTACAATGTCAAGCCGAAAATAATTGGACTACAGCCTGGAGAAAATTTGCATGAGAAAATCCTAGCCAATGGATTTTCTTCTAATGAAAGTGGCTTCTATTCTATTGATGAAATTGTAAATTTAATATGACAATAACTTTGTTAATTGCTACATGTGATTCATATTCTTTTTTATGGGATAATCTAGTTACATTAACTAACAAGTATATAGAGGTAAAAACCAAAGTAGTAGCT
>Ga0163144_10004584_pt1 | contig 31057 bp, 32 predicted proteins | sample OliLak19BULKMAT1_FD_123175 | JGI IMG/M metagenome (GOLD analysis project Ga0163144, IMG submission 123175) | Freshwater microbial mat bacterial communities from Lake Vanda, McMurdo Dry Valleys, Antarctica - Oligotrophic Lake LV.19.BULKMAT1 | ecosystem: Environmental > Aquatic > Freshwater >... | reverse complement strand
GGCCATGGGCACGCTGTCCTTGGGCCTGATGACGTGCGGCTCCCAGCCGGGGGCGCGGTAGGCCTGGCGGTGCAGCGCGAAGCGGAGGTGCGCTTCGGCGATCGGCAGCAGGTGCATGATGAAATCGTGGATGCGCGGGCTGATCTTGCGTCCAGGCATGGCGCGGCGACCGCTGCTGATCACCATGATCGTCCACGGCCGGAAGTCCCACGCGACACCCACGAGAGCGGGAAAGTCGCGCATGAGCCGGAAGGGGGTGCTTCCACGCTTCATGCGGCAGATTATGCGGCCGCATTTTCCTCCGCCGATCTGGCGCCAGTGTTTCCACCGAACTCCGGACGGAAGTGGTTGATCGGGTTGGCGTTCGTCGCGGGGCTTCGACCAAACGCGAACAACGATTGTCCCCCAAACTCGGCGCCGATCTGGGCGATGCGCCAGCCGCCTGCTTTGCAGGCGGCCCCTTTCCGTCACGCTTCGCGCGCTACCACCGGGCCTTTGCTATCGCTTCGGGCGTCGGTTGGTTGAATTGGTCAATTCATCCGCTTCGCGGATCGCGCCTCACCCCGGCTTCCCCCGGGGAGGAGGTGTTCACGAGGTGAGGGGAAGTCCCTTCTTGCCGAAAGCGTTGGAAATGGACGCGAAGCGGATGGTTCGGTCCGCGAAAGAAGAACGCCCGGCTGTTTCCAGCCGGGCGTTGCAGATTTTCGGATCAGCGAACCGAAATCGCTAGATCGACTCTTTAAGTTCCTTCGCAGCGCGGAAGGCCACTTTCTTCGATGCCTTGATCTGCACTGGCTCGCCGGTGGCAGGGTTGCGGCCCATGCGGGCGGCGCGCTTGCGCACGACCAGGACGCCGAGTCCGACAAGGCGGATGCGCTCGCCCTTCTTGAGGTGCTTCGTTATCGAGAGCACGAGATCATTGAGCATCGCCTCGGCCTGCTTCTTGGGCACCTCGTGGCCCTCAGCGAGCTCTGCGGCGAGGTGCTTCAGGCTGACGGTGTTCTGTTTCGCCTTGGCAGCGGTCTTGGCGGCGGTTTTAGCTGTGGCCATGTCTTTTCGACTCCCGTGTGAAAAACCTGCACCTGAATACACGGAAATGAAGGTCTCCCAAGCAGGAAACGCGTGATTTACAAGGGTTTTTGCCGCTTTTCACAGCAAAAACCCCTGAAAATCGCTATTTTGGAACGCTTCCAGCCTCGGGAACCCCCGGAAATGGCAGGTTTTCAGCGAATCGGGGACGGCTGAGTCGCAACGCTTGCGACCTCTGTGGCGACCGCTTTCCGCTGTGACCAGCGAACCCAGTACGCCGACTCTTCGCGCGTCGCGTAGGCGGCGTCGAGGTAGGGCGAGTAGATCCTCCGAAGCGTAATTGCTGTGTCCGGCTCCATGAACAGCTTGGGCGCCATGACATGGTCAGCGTCGGCGAACAGGATGCCGCCGTCGGGCGCCGTGGCTTCTGAAATCGTGCGCCCATCGTCGAAAGTGATCCAGTAACCCTTTGCGGGCCGCGCCTGCAGCAGGCAAGCGAGCGGACTGCTGAAATCCATCACGACGACGGACTCGCCGCCGGCCAGAACGGGCTTCAGGTCGGCCATGCCTGCCATGAGGCTTTCCATGTATTCGCCGGATCGCAGGACCTGCCGGCGACCATACATCGCCATTGTGCGGAAGGCCCCGAGACGTTCATCGGTGGTTGCGGCCTCGCGCGTGCCATCGATCATGCTCTCCCGCTCCTGCGCATAGACACCCTTCATCGCCGGAATGCCGGCCCATTCCGGCGCAAGGCGCGCTTCTTCACGCCGCGCCACCATGGTCTGCCCCAGCAGACCGGAACTGCGTTCCAGGATCAGCGTAAGCGACGGGATGGTCAGGGCGATGACGGCGATCAGCTGGATTGCGCGGTTGTCTTCATCCCGGACCCGCCAGACGGCGTATGCGCCAGCGACGAGCAGGGTTGGCACGCCGGAGACCTGGGCGTTCTGGTTGATCAGGAAGAGGCTGCCCAAGACGATCAGACCGACGATCGCAAAGTCATGCCACCGGAGCTTGCCCATCAGGCCGAGTACGACGATGGCGGACGCCGCCGCGAGGAAGTCCAGCAGGTTATCCTGGAGAAGGCGGAAGACTCCCACGAAGCGCGTGCCGCTCACCTTCCCTGCCAGCATGATGTCTGTTGCGTATGCGACGAGATTTCCAGTCATCAGACCGATTGCCAGAACGCCAGCAGCGCAGACCCCGGCGCCGATTGCCAGGGTGCGCCACGGGCGCTGGCCCAGGAATGCATAGAGAGTTGCCGCCGCAACACCGACTGCGAAGTAGGACAGCTTTAGCCAGAACAGGAAAACGAGCAGGAGGCCGAGGGTCACGATCTCGCCAGTCGGAGTGCGCGCTTCGGCGGGGCGCGGAGTCAGAAAGGCGAGCATTGCGATAATCGCTCCCCAGCCCCAGCGGTTGTAGAACATGGCGAGGGCATACTCGTCGCTGATTCCGACAGGCGCGCCGCCTTCGATGGTGATGCTGTCGGGTGCGGAATAGCCCTCCAGCATGGCCGGCACCACGGTGAGGAAGATCGCCGCAACGAGTAAGGCGGCGACGACGGCGTGGTGGCGCCTCGCGCTTCCCTGCACGCACGCAAGGCAGAGCACCAGCGCAACCAGCGCAGACGATAACTCAATCGCACCAGCATAGCCGCCAGACACCTTCGACCCCAGCCATGGGAGATAGAGCATCGCCGCGCCGAGCGGCGTCGGAAAGTCGACCGAAGGCGTCTGTCCCTGCTCGATCCGATGTATCGCGTCAAAGAAGATGAAAGCGTCATGCAGCATCAGCGAAACCGCGGTCACCGGGGTCCAGATGAAGGCTGCGTAGCCGACGGTCAGAGCAAGGGCGTAGGCCGCACCAATGGCGAACCTGCCGCGACTGGTGTTCAGGACATCAACACCGCCGATGCTTACCTGCGAAAGGCGCACATGAGCGAGCGCGAGGAGCAGGATCAGTCCCGCCAGGGAGGCCCATTGGACGGACGCGGTGAGTTGGGCAAGCTGGCCTGGCGCCATGGCGCTGCGGAGCCAGTCATTGCCAAACGCGCCAGCGTCATAGTGGGCGGACATCAGCAGTGGGCGGACGACAAAAGCGACCAGCAGCCATCCGAGCAGGATGACCCCGAGACGGTCGGCCAGCAGGAAGCGAAGCGCAGCAAGCGCGGTCGCGGCGGGGCTGCGCGCCGGGGCACCTGCTGCGACTGTGGCTTCCGGCATGTCGGTCTTCCCCCGATCGCGAGCGTACAGCCCCGGCGGCCGACTAGGGCATGAAGCTGGTTAACCGGCGGTTTTACGTGGGCCCTCGGCCGGCCCGGCGCTGCGCGGTACGGCCCTTGTGAATCGGGGCGGGGCAGCCGACATTGGGGCATGGCTCAAGCTCACCTCGCCTGCGCGCCCGACAGCCTGGCCGACAGCCTCAAGGAGGCCGAGACGCTATGCGGCCAGCGGGGCGGCAAGCTTACCCCGTTGCGCAGGAAGGTGCTGACGCTGCTTCTGGAATCGGAGGGACCCGCGAAGGCTTATGACCTGCTGGAGCATCTGGGGGATGATGGCGCGGCCAAGCCGCCCTCGGTCTACCGCTCGCTGGATTTCCTGCTGGAGATGGGCCTCGCCCACAAGATCGAGAGCCTGAACGCCTATGTCGCGTGCGGACACTGGAAACATGGGCATGCCGCGGTGTTCCTCATCTGCGACAAGTGCGGGATGGCGGGGGAGCTGCATGCAAATGACAGCGTGAAGAAGCTCACGCAGGAAGTGGAGAGCGTGAACTTCAAGATGCGCAGTGCCGTGATCGAGATACGCGGGCTGTGCGAGGCCTGTGCGGGATAAGGTCTGGCGATGGGGGCGGACAACGTCACTTTGCGTATCAGCGTGATTGCCCCGCCGGCGGGGGTTGCACACTGCCTTCAGGGCAAGGATGGAGTCTGCGTCGACGTGCGCATGTCGACGAGCAAGACGATGCTGTTCGAGATTCCCGTGCGACTGGAGGAAGGCAAGACCGGCTGGCGCTTCCTGGGCGACTTTGTGCGGACGGAGGGCAAGACGCGGCGGTTCGTCCATGTCGCGACGGGACGCCAGGCCGGGCAGCACAGCACGGAGTGGAACCGGCGCGCAAAGGTAGACCTGCCGGAGATCATACCAGAAATGGTTAGGGCAGCGGCCGGAAGCGGGCTGGTGCTGGAGGGCGCGTATCCGGGAACAGACACCAAAGGCGGGCCGAGTTGCGCGACGGTGCAGGTGGAGTGGAAGGTGGGCAAGCCGTGATCGAACTCTACCGCGGCAGCATCAACACGTGGGAATGCGACGAGATGGGGCACATGAATGTGCGCTTCTACGTCGCGAAGGCGATGGAGGGACTGGCGGAGTTTGCCGCGGCGGTGGGGCTGGGGCATGCGTTTCGCGCCAATGCGCAATCTACGCTACGCCCGCGCGACCAGCACATCCGCTTCATGAAGGAGGCGCATGCGGGCGCGTCCTTCACGATGGCCGGGTGCGTGCTGGAGGTGAGCGAGACGAGCATGCTGCTTTACCAGCAGATCACGCATGCGTCGGGTGAACCGTGTGCGGCGATCCGGACGTGGGTAGATCATGCGGATGTGGATTCGGGCGCTCCGTTCGCGTGGACGGCAGCGACGCGCGAGCGGCTGGAAGCGATGACGGACATTGCCCCGGCGGTGTGTGCGCCGCGGTCGATCGATCTTGGCGTGGCACCGCGGGCGACTGCGACCATGGCGGATGCGGATGCGATTGACGCGCCGGTAATCGGACGCGGCGTCGTGCTGCCGATGCAGCTGGACCTGACCGGGCGGATGATGCCGGAGTTTTTCATCGGGCGGGTCTCGGACTCGGTTGGGCACCTGCTTCGGCCATGGCGCGAGAAGATAGGACGGGAGGCCGAGGCGCGCGGGGAGACGGTGAAGCTGGGTGGGGCGGTACTGGAATACCGGCTGGCGTATCGGCGTTGGCCGGGGGCGGGAGATCGCTTCGTGATCCGCTCGGCGCGTGGGTTCCAGAAGGAGAAGACGCATTCGTTTGTGCACTGGCTGATCGATCCGGACACGGGGCTTGCCTGGTGCACGACGGAGGCGGTGGCTGTGGTGCTGAATCTCGCGACGCGGAAAATCATGCCGGCGACGCCGGAGTTGCAGGCGTCGTTGAGGGATGTGGCGCCGGAGGGGTTGTCGATCTGAGGCCTACTCCAGCGGCGGCTTCTTCTTGTTGATCATGTTCCGGATCGTGAGGCCGGCAACTGTGATGAGCAGGCTGATCAGGATGAAGAGCAGCAGCTTCACGGGCGGTCTCCAGTGGCGACGTCAATTGCCGGATAGCGGCCAGCCGTTTTTCTTCGCCGTTTTCTTCATGTTGGCGACGCCGGCGCGGATCAGTTTCTCGAATGCGGCGATATCCACGTCGGCGAGCTTGTTGATGTAGATGCAGGCCTTGGCGGTCTTGTGCTTCGCGAGAGTCTTCAGGATGGCCTGGCATTCGGGCTGGTCGGCAGACATGCCGCTATAGATCGAGAGCGCCGCGCCACGCGGGCTGAATCCGACGACAGGGGCGTTGCCTGAATGGCCGCTGTCGTATGTATATGTGTAGGAGCCGTAGCCGATGATGGTTGGGCCCCACATCTTCGGCTTCCAGCCGGTCACTTTCTCATAAACCTTGAGAAGCGTTTCGGCCTCGGCGCGGCGGGCGTCTTTCTCAACCGCGGCGAGGAAGGCCGGGACGGACGCAGGCGTCGCGTGCGTCTTGGTGGGGGATTTCTTCGCAGCTTTCTTCGGCGTGGCCTTCATTGCCGCAGACGTGACCTTCCCGCCCATGTGGTTCCCCCTGTTCCGGTCGGGACAATCATAGCCCATTGCGCGGCGGCGGTTGTAGTGTTTTTCGAGAGGCAGGCCGGTTAACCCGAATCCGGGCAGGCTGAGCCACCGAATCATCTGCGAGGCACGCATGACCGCCCCAATCGGCTCCAAGGCAAATCCGTCGAAATACGACGCCTATCCCAACCTGGCGGAGGACGAGCCCTACTTCGTAATTCGCGCGCACGACCTGCTCTCCTCCGCCTTGGTGGAACTGCACGCCTATGTCGGCGCGGGACAGGCGGGGGCGGCGCACAACAAGCTGGCCGAGATCATGGCGCTGACATCGCAGAAGGCGCCGCGGCCGTCGGACTCGCCGAAGTATCGCGAGACGTTCGCGATCTCCGCGGCAATGGAGAAATGGCGCAACGATCAGTAGGCGCGGCGGCGTTCGCGAGCACGCCCTCGTCCTTCGAGGCGCGACCTTCCTCCGCGCCTCAGGATGGGGGCTTTCCACGGGCGCGCTGGGTGTGAGGCCTCATCCTGAGGCGGCCCGCAGGGCTTTCTCGAAGGACAAGGCCGGCTCACCGGCCTAAGTCCCCACCGTCATGCCGCCGTCGACCACAACTTCTTCGCCAGTCATGTAGGCGCTGTCGTCGCTGGCGAGGAAGAAGACAACTTTGGCGATGTCCTCGGGCCAGCCCTTGCGGCGCATGGGCACGCGCAGGGCGGCGGCGGCGTCGAGGTCCATGGGTTCGTTGGAGCCGGGAACTACCTGGCTCCAGATCGGGGTTTCGATAAGGCCGGGGTGGATGGAGTTGCAGCGGATGCCGTCCTGCATTGCTGCGCATTCGAGGGCGACCGATTTGGTGAAGAGGCGAACGGCGCCTTTCGAAGTGCAGTAGGCGGAGAGGTTCGGCGCGCCGCGCAGGCCGGCGATGGACGAGATGTTGATGATCGAGCCGCCTTTTCCTTTCCGCATGAGAGGCAGCGCGGTTTTCACGCCGAGGAAGACGCCATCGACATTGACGGCCATCTGGCGGTGCCAGTCTTCGAGCGAAAGTTCGTGGATCAGGCCGGCGACTGCGATGCCGGCATTGTTGACGAGGATGTCGAGCCGGCCTTCCTGCTGCTCGATGCTGGCGATGACATCGCGCCATTCGCTCTCGCTTGTGACGTCGTGCCGAATGAATCGGGCCTTGCAGCCGGATTTGCGGATAGCGGCGGCGGTTTCCTCGCCGTTCTGAACGTCAGTGAGGATGACGGCGGAGCCTTCGCGCGCAAGAACCTCGGCCGAGGCGCGGCCGATGCCGCTTGCTGCGCCGGTGACTAGGGCAACCTTGCCTGAAATTCGACCCATCCCGCACTCCAACCTGGCTGTGGTAAGAGGCTAGTCCTGAATGAAGGCTCCGTAAATCGAAGGACGTTCACGCCGGTCAGGCCGCTGCGGCGATCGCGGCGCCCCTGCCGCGCAGGGCAGAAATTCAAAGACTCGATTGCATTGAAGATCGCGACCTAGTTGCGAAACTGGCACTTGGCGCCGCTGATCATCTCGCGGGCGCGGCCATTCATCTGCGCGAATTCAGCGTCCACTTTCTTTCCATCGTAGGCCAACGCCCCCGACGTCGCGACGACGGTGCCGCCATCTGACAAGCCGATCTCGATCGTCATCGTTCCAGCTTTCCGCCACGCTGCTTCGATCTTCTGCGCCAGGGGGAAGGTCGCCCTGGGGTCAAAGTTCCGATCACCTCCAACAAGACGGGTCGGAGGAGCGAAGGTGCCGAGCCTGAGGACGACATCCTGATTTGCCAGATCCCGGCCCTGCGTACGAAACGGCGCAACAAGCATATCATCACCAGCCCGGAATCGCGCCTCCAACGGAACAAGCCGCAGGTTCAGCAACTTGCCATTCAGGTCGACGTGGTTTTCGTTCTTCACTGTAGCAATGCGAGAATCGATGTTCACATTGTCCAGTTCAACCAACAGGCCGGACAGTGCCAGCGGCGCATCGGCGCCATCAGCCTCCGCCCTGATCTCGACCTTGAATGACGCATTGGACAGCGGGATCAGCGGCGCGTCCACCTTCGCCGGCAGCCTGGTCATCGAGTAATAGGCCGCGCGGCTGAGGATGGTGTCGTCCACCCCGGCTTTCAGCCCGAACCGGCTGCCGAGATTGTCCGCGAGCGTGTTGTAGTCCCAGCACATCGCAGCTTGTTCAGCCGTAGCCTGCTGCGCGAGAACCTGCGGCGACCCTGCGATCAAAGCCACACCCGCAACCGCACAGAATGCCAGAACCTTCCAGCTGGGAAGCCCTCCATCTGAACCGCCCGGAGAGAACCGGCAATTGCCGCTAGCGTCAATAACTCTTCGGCAGGCCCAGCACGCGCTCAGAGATGTAGTTGAGGATCATCTCGCGGCTGACGGGGGCGATGCGCGCGATCATGGCTTCGCGCATGTAGCGCTCCACGTCGTACTCCTTCGCGTAGCCCATGCCGCCATGGGCAAGTACGGCGGCTTCACAGGCGTTGAAGCCGTATTCGGCACCGAGGTATTTCGCAGCGTTGGCTTCAGCGCCGCATTCGAGGCCATCGTCGTAGAGTTTGGCGGCCTTGTAGGCGAGCAGTTCGGCGGCGGAGAGTTCGGCCCAGCACTTGGCGAGCGGGTGAGCGACGCCCTGGTTCTGGCCGATGGGTCGGCCGAACACGACGCGCTCTTTCGCGTAGGTGGTGGCGCGCTCGAGCGCGCAGAAGCCGAGGCCGATCGCTTCGGCGGCGAACAGCACGCGTTCCGGGTTGAGACCCTGCAGCAGGTATTTGAAGCCTTGGCCCTCTTCGCCGATCAGCGACTCCTTCGGGATCTCAATATTGTCGAAGTACAGCATGTTGCACTCGACAGCCTTGCGGCCCATTTTCGGGATCGGCTTCGCGTCGACGCCCTTCATGTCCATGTAGAAAAGCGACAGACCCATATAGGGCTTGGCGACTTTTTCCTGCGGCGTGGTGCGGGCGATGAGGATGATCTTGTCGGCGCGCTGGGCGCCGGTCGTCCATATCTTGCGGCCGTTGATTACATAGCCGGAATTGGTGCGCTCGGCTTTCGTCTGCAGACTGGAGGTGTCGAGGCCCGAGTTCGGCTCGGTGACGCCGAAGCACATCTTCTGCTGGCCGGAGATGATCTTGGGCAGGAATTCCTGCTTCTGTTCTGACGTACCGAACTTCTCGATCGGCTTCGCGCCGAAGATGTTGAGGTGGATCGAGGAGCAGCCGGTGAAGCCAGCGCCGGAGCGCGCAACAGTCTGCATCATGATGGAGGCCTCCATCAGGCCGAGGCCGGAGCCGCCGACCTCTTCCGGCATCGCGATGCCGAGCCAGCCGCCGTCGGCCATGGCCTTGGTGAAGGCTTCCGGCCATTCGCCGGTCTCGTCCGTCTTGCGCCAGTATTCAGCGTCGAACTGGGCGCACACTGCGGCGACGGCGTCACGGATCGCTTCCTGATCTTCCGTCATGGGGGCGATATTGTGCATGTGGCTCTCCCGTGGCCTGCCGGCTCTCGTTTCGACGTTAGTTATCGGAGCCCGCGTCGGAGGGCGAGTGCGGCACCGCGTCCGCGTTGTCAAACCGGCCGGGGTCAAAGGCCGCCGCGAGCGGGCTCACTTTCCCGTCAATGATCTGGTCAGCGACGATTTCCGCCGTCGCCGGGGCGAACAGGACCCCGTTGCGATAGTGGCCGAGCGCCGCGAACACGCCCGGTATGCCGGTCTGCCCGATCAGGGGCTGGTCGTCCGGACTGCCCGGGCGAACACCTGCCCAAGCGGTGATTTCCGGGGCGTCTGCGAGCGCGGGGACGAGCGCGGCGGCGCGGGCGCGGAGCTGGGCGATGGCGTCGCGGTCGACCTCGGTGTCGGCGCGGTTTCGCTCCGTTGTAGCGCCGATCAGGATCCAGCGCGATTTGGGGGCGATGTAGATACCGCGCGCGTGTATGACGTGGCGCGGGCCTTTTTCGATCGGCGCGAGTGCGAGGATGTGGCCCTTCACAGGAACGGGCGCCGGCAGGCCAGTGGTTAGTCGCGCGCCGCGGGGGCCGACGAACACCGGCGCTAGCTGCGCGCCGTTGGCGAGCACGACACGGTCAAAGCGTTCGCCGTCAGGCATCAGGAAATGCTGGCCGGCCGTGATGCGATCGACCTGCCGGCCAAAACGGAGGCCAACGCCGATGCGGGTGAGCGCCGCGCCGAGGCGCTGGAGAACAAGCACCGGATCAACTTGCTGGTCGTCGGGTAGCCAGAGAGCGGCGAGGAGTTCTGTCGAAAGAGCTGGCTCGCGAACGGCGACGTCCTTCGCCGACAGGGTGAGCGCGGGAACCTTGCGTGCCTGGCAGGCGGCGGTCAGGCTGGCGATCCACTCCGACTCGCCGGGCGTGCGGGCGACAACGAGCGCGCCTTCGCGCGAGTATTCGACCGTCCCGCCGCCAAGGCGCTCGAGGCGGGCTGCATGATCCGGCCACAGCTGGCCGGCATGTCGCGCCAACGCAGCGAGCGCGCGCTGGTCATGCTCGGCCGCCCATTCGAAAGCGGCGCCCAGCATGCCGGCTGCACGGATGGAAACTCCTCCGCCGAGTTCGACGCCGCGATCATAAACAGCCACATCAACGCCGCGGCTGCGCAGCCCGAGCGCGATGGTGAGGCCCACAATGCCAGCACCGACAATGGCAACGCGCAGGGCTTGCTTTCGGGTTGGCGTCGAGGCGGACATGGCGCCTCTATACTGGCGTCAGCGCGAACGGCCAGAGTGAGTTTCAGGCCTGGACGGCGACGGCGTCGGATGGCCGCGCACGCTGGCGCTCCGTGCGCCAAAAGACCAGGAACTGGGCGGCGTGGTCGCGATGCTGGAAAACCAGCTTGCGACGCATCTCGCCGCCAGAGAATTCGCTTTTGACCATGATGTGCAGGGCGTCGCTTTGCTCGCCGGACAGGCCGGATTCGGACGCCCATTTGGCGAATGCGTCTACGGCGTTCATCAGGCGCGACGGATCGCGGCTCTCTTCTGCCCCCATGAAGACGACGACTTCAGACATCACACACCCCCGAAGCCCACCGCCCTCACGGGCAGCTACACCAACCAATAACCCCAGCAAAAGCCGCGCCATTCATCCGGCGTCTGCGCTTTCGCTGCAATGCAACATTTCGGTAACCTAGACCTGCAGCAGACAAATGCAACCGTCCGGGTAACAGATTTAATGATCAGCGCGCGGAGCATCTCCGCAGGCGTCAGGGGTTGATTCGGCTGCGGGCGATTTCGTCGGCGACCCGGTTTGCGGAGCGGCCTTCGCGCTGGGCCTGGTCCAGCACCTCGCCAAGGGTCTGGATGAGCCGCTGGAGTTTTGTCTCCACCCAGGCGGGGTCGTAGGCACCGGAGATTTCGGAGGCGACATTGATGATTCCGCCCCCGTTGATGACGTAGTCGGGGGCGTAGACAATGCCCCTCTCGCTGAGACGGTCGCCCATTTCGGGCGTGGCGAGCTGGTTGTTGGCGCCGCCAGCGACGACCCGGACGCGCAGGCGCGGAAGGGTGTCGGGGTTGATGATCGCGCCGAGGGCGTTGGGCGAGAAGATGTCGGCGGCGACATCGTAGATGTCCGCAGGCGCTACGACCTGCGCCTCAGTCGCGCGGGCGACCTGGTCGAGCGCTCCGGCGTTCACGTCGGTGATGACGAGTTTCGCGCCCGCCTTGACCAGATGACTGCACAGATAGCCGCCTACATGTCCCACGCCCTGTACCGCAATGGTGCGGCCATCGAGGTCGTCCGTGTCGAAGGCCCGCAGGGCAGCAGCTTTGAGACCAAGGAACACGCCCTTGGCCGTCACGGGAGACGGATCGCCGCTGGCCGCTTTTCCAGTTGAGAGACCTGAGACGTATTTTGTCTCCTCGGCTGCGAAGGCCATGTCGCTGACAGAGACGCCGACATCTTCGGCTGACCAGTATGTCCCATTGAGCGAGTTGATGGCGCGGCCAAGGGCGCGGAACAGGTCAGGCGTCTTGTCGGTGCGCGAATTGCCCCAGATGACCGCCTTGCCGCCGCCGAGCGGCAGGTCGGCCATGGCGTTCTTGTAGCTCATGCCTTCGGAGAGGCGCAGTGCATCTATGAAGGCGTCATCCGCGGTGGCGTAGTTCCACATGCGGCAGCCGCCGGCAGCGGGGCCACGCGCCGTGGAGTGAAGCGCGATGATCGCCCGGAGGCCGGTCTTCGCATCGAAGAAATGGTGCACACTCTCGTGGGCGGCAAAGGCGGGCTTGTCGAACATCGGTTGCTCCTGAACGCGCTGAAGGGATCAGCGGCAGCGCAGTTTGGCGCGCGTATAGCCCCAAGAGCGGAGGAGGTGAACACAGCGGCGGAGCAGGAAATTGCGTATCGCAGGGCATTAAGCCCTGCCGGCGGCCATGGCCTTGCCAATCAGCATGGGAGTCACGCCCGAAGAACCTACTGCGAGGACCCCGCCTTCCCGGCCGCTGCCGCCGCCTGGCGCATTACACGAAGGAAGTTGCCGCCCCAGATCTTCTTGATGTCCCCCGCCGAATAGCCGCGGCTGACCAGCCCAAGCGTCACGGCGAACGAGCCGCTCGCATCGTCATACCCCTCGATGCCGCTGCCGTGATTGAAATCCGTGCCGATACCGACATGGTCGACACCGATGCGCTTCACGATGTAGTCGATATGATCAATCATCGTGTCGATTGTCGCGGGCCCAAGCGCCTCACGTATCGAGGTCGTGAACGCCTCTCGCGTGGCAGGATCGGGAAGTTCCCAGTACAGTTCGTAGGGATAGGAATATGTGTCCGGCAGACCCGCAGCGCTTCGCGCGTTCCTGATCGCCTCAAGCTTTTCCGGCGTCGAGAAGTTGACAAGATAGGCCGTGAACGGCGCGACGTGAATGACGCCCCCGGTCTCTCCGATACGATCGATCTCCTCATCGGAAAGATTGCGCGTTGCATCCGAGATCGCGCGCACATTCGAGTGGCTGGCGATCACAGGCGTCTTCGAGCGGGCAATAGACGCAAGCGTTGCCGCCTTCGATGCCTGGGACACGTCGACCACGCCTCCGAGCGCGTTAATCCGATCGATGGCGGCCAACCCCAGCGCCGATAGCCCGCCGTGTGCTTCGGGCTCATACTTCTTGTTGACCGGGTCGTGGAACGGGCGCGAGGAGTCCGAGAAATCGTTGTGCCCGAGATGGTTCAGCGCGAAGACCCGGACGCCTGCCTGATAGAAGGTATCGAGCGCCGTCACTTGTCCTTCGAGAGCCCGTGCGTTCTGAAAACCAAGGATCAGCGCCGTTCTGCCGCTTTCACGGATTGTGAGGATCTCATCGGCAGATCTTGCAATCGCCAACCTGTCGGCGTTCGCCGCCGCCTGTGACTGGATGGCCGCAAGCTTTTCGTCTGCTTCCGCGCGCGCCTTCCTGTCATCTTCGCGCGTGCGCGGACCGGGCCCCACTGCGATCGCCATGATGACAGCGCCGACACCGCCGGCCCCGAGTTTTGCGGGGGACACTTTCGACGAGCCGTCAGCGCTGAGAAAGTTGGCGGCGGTCGAGGGAACCACGATGTCAGCATGCGCATCGAGGACGAGGCTCTCCTGATGGATCGCCCGGGCCGTTTCAACAAGCGCACCCTGGCTTGGCACCTCCTCGGGTACGGCAACTTTTTCCGCAGGGGCACAGCCGACCAGCGACAACGCAAAAACGAACGCTGAAGCGCGCGCGGCGACTGACCGGAGGGAGAAAGGGTTCACCTGCGTCATGACGTACGCTCCTTGGCGCAGGCCAATCGGCCCACCGTGGCTGCGGTGTTTTCATGACGCTTGGGTCGCGGCAAGTATGCCGCTACGGCACAGGTCGCGGCCTGATCTAGGTAGGGTCGTAGCGACCAGACCTACTCGAAACCCGACCTACTCGAAAAGAGTGTCGGCCGCGCCAGCATCGTCCGGGCGGATCAACTGCTCCAGCGCGACCTTCAGCGGGCCTTGCTGTTCGGTGCGGTCGGCGACCCAGAGGTTCACTTCGAGCGCGCCGCCTTCGAGGGCGCGCATGCGGGCGCGCCAGCTCTGGGCTTCCCAGGCGAGTTCCTGCAGAAAGAGAGCGCCTTCGCGGCCGGAGAGGCCCGAGCCGGCGGCGCTTTCAATGACCTGAGCGAGATTGGCGTAGCCTTGCTTCGCGGACGCGAGAACGAGTTCGGCGACGGAAGCGCGGCGGATGGTCTTGAACCCAGCGAGGGTAAGCAGCTCCTCGATCTCGTCGTTCGTGGCGAGCTGAGGTTCGGCCCAGGCGGAGGCGAAGGCCTGCGGCGGAGTTTTCTTCGTACGCCGCGTGGTATCGACGAAGACCCAGCGACCGCCGGCTTCGAGCGCGCGGAAGACGCGGCCGACGAGGCCAGCCTTGTGATCGGAGTACGCGAACGCTTCAACGCTGACGATGGTTGGCAGCGCGCCATCCTGGAAGCCGCGCGGACGGTCGACTTCGCCGACTGTGACGGCGGCGTTGGCAACGAGCTGGTTGAGACGCGAGACGCAGGCAGCGCGCCATTCGTTTGCGATCGGCTTGCGGTCGGACTGCGCGGCGAAGGCGTTCAGCAGCGAGGCGTCGGCGCCGATGAAGCCGATTGCACCAGGGCGGTCCGCGAGTTCGAGAGCCGCGTCGATCATGTAGGTGTCGAGCGCGAAGGAGCCAGGCGACAGCCTGCCCTCGCCCCAAAGAGTTTCGAGCGCGCGGATGCGGATTTCGCCGCCGTCAAGCGGCGTCGCCGCCGGCGCAGGCGTGTCGGGGACAGGAGCGATGGAAACGGGCGCCTCCACCTTGGCGGGCTCGGGCTTCGCGGGCGGTTTCGCAGTCTCGGCCTTCGCAGCTTCGGCTTTCGCAGCTTCGGCTTTCGGTGCGTCAGCCTTGGCGGCTGGCTTGTCTTCCGATGCAGCGCCTTCGCCTTCGACCGGCGGCACGTAGTCGCGGCCGCTCCACCAGGCGCCGAGGCGCCCGGCGACATCTCCGCCTGCCATCTTCTTCACATGCGCAAGCATTCCGCGCGCGACCCTTGAATGCACTTCCCCAGAGCGCACAGACTAACCGGCTTTGGTTAATTTTCGGGCTTCATGGAAGTCACGAATTTCAACGGTTTGCGGCCGAATTCACCATCCAGGGCAAGCGAGGCGCGCCTGATGGCAGGGGTGATTTCGGGTCTCTGGCGAAGGCGAGGATATCGCCCCAGACCTTGTGAGCCTGAAGGTCGTTCAGGAGCAGGTGGTAGCCGTTGACGTAGTAGGCTGTTTGCACGTGGCGCGGCATCTTGGCGGTGGTGCGCTGGACAGCCTTGACGGGAATCATCTCGTCCTTGGCGCCATAGAGCATGAGCGTCGGCACGCTGGCCGGCAGGCGGGAGATCATCTGGTCCGCCTCCTCCATGATAGAGACGACGCCGAACACGCTGTCGATCCGGTTGGATTTCTGGACAAGCGGGTCGAACCACATCTCGCGCAGCTTGCGATTGTTGTCTGTGGCGACGATGCGGACGCCGTCGGGCGGCACGACGATCCAGTCGGGCCGAACGTGGGAGGCGACCCAAAGGCTGGCGCTGTAAAGCAAAGGCAGCGCACCCCAGCCACGGAAGCCGGGACCGGAGAGGATCAGCGCGTCCGGCTGGCTGACGTTCGAATTGGCAAAGGTGGTGACAGAAACCGCCGCGCCCATGCTCTCGCCGACAACTGCGACTTTCGCGCGCGGGTGGCGCGCGCGTGCGACCTTCACAGCGGTCTCGAGGTCTATTCGCATCACCGCATGGCTCGGCCAGATCATCCAGCCGGGTGAGCGGCCGAAGCCGCGCTGGTCGTAGGCGTAGACCGTCGCGCCGTTTGCGGACCACCATTCGCCCGCGTCTATGAAGGCTCCGGCATAGTCGTTCATGCCGTGTACGGCTATGATCACGACGTCGGGTTCGGCGGCGTAGATCTCGGCGGCCGCAACGCAGGCTGATGCGGCGGGGACGGTTTCGAGGTTGAGGCCCCCGCCGTCGTCACACGGACCAGCGCCCTGCCCTGGCGCCAGGGCGCGGTAAGTGTCGAGACCGAGGCGCGCGCCATCGAAGCTGGTGAACCACGTTTCGGAGAAGCCGGGCACCGGGTCGGCGGCGGGGGCGAGCGCTTTCTGTTGCAGCGGAGCGCAGGCGCAGAGGAGGAGAAAAAACGCGGACCACCGGGCTGTTCGCATGCGGAACTGCCCCTCACCCCTGCCACTCGCCCGGAGAGGGAGGGGGGAGCACAACGCATCGCTCGCAACTGTCGCCTTCATAGCCGTACTTTGCCGTCCAGAGCGCCGTCGTCCATACTCAATCGCAGACAAAGGAAGTTTCCATGGCTGACGCCGTCGAGATGATCATTGAGCCGCGCGAGCGGGATCTGGGCGGGTTTTCCGTACGGCGGCTGTTGCCCTTTGCCACTCGGCGCAATGTGGGGCCGTTCGTGTTCTTCGATCATCTGGGGCCGGCAGTGCTTCCGGCCGGCAAAGGGATCGACGTGCGCTCGCATCCGCATATCGGGCTGGCGACCGTGACGTGGCTGTACGATGGGGCACTTGAGCATCGCGACAGTCTTGGGACTCACAAGACCATTCGGCCGGGTGCGGTGAACTGGATGACATCGGGACGCGGCATCACACATTCAGAACGTACCCCGCATGCGGAACGCGAGGCAGGCCATCGCATCGAGGCGATCCAGACGTGGGTAGCCCTTCCCCAGAGCCATGAGGAGCAGGCACCCAGTTTCCAGCACTATCCCGCCGCCATGCTGCCGAAACTTACGCTCGACGGGGCGAGCGGCGTGCTGATCGCCGGGTCTGCATACGGCCATCACTCGCCTGTCGAGTTCCCGAGCGGCATATGCCAGCTGGTGCTTACAGCGGAACGCGACACGACGATCGAGGCTCCCGATGCGCGTGAGCTTTGCCTTTATGTCGTCGAGGGCGCGGTGGAGGTGGTGGGCAAGCATTTTGGCGAAGCGACGATGGCGATCCTGTCGTCGCTGCGGCCGTGCCGGGTGAAGCTGTCGGCAGGGACACGGATCATGTTTGCGGGCGGCGATCCGCTGGACGGGCCGCGCTTTCTCGACTGGAACTTCGTCGCCTCGTCGAAGGAGCGGCTGGCGAAGGCGGTGGCGGACTGGCGTGCATCTATCGCAGGCGGCTTTGACGGGACATGGTTCACGCAGCCGCCCGGCGAGACGCACTGGATCCCCCTGCCCGGCGATCCTCAGCCGGCGGGGATCGACCACAGCCCGGACGATCACGACGACGAGCATCCGGAGTGGAAGGGCTGAGGCGCACTTGCTCCCCCGCTCGCGCGCGATAGTGTGCCCGCAACCTGAGGGAGACCTGGATGAAATTGCATGCGCTGACGGCCCTTTCGGCCGCGCTGATGAGCATCGGACTGGCTGGATGCGGGCCTACGGAGCCTGCTACGCTGGCAGCGCCCGCCGTTGACGCCAACGCCGTGACGTCGACGCTCACCACCTCGCCGGAAATCATGGCGGCCGACCTCGCCGCGCGCATCAAGGAGCTGGCGGACGACAAGTATGAGGGCCGCGGTCCGGGCGACCCGGAAGGCGAGCGCGCAGCGGACTGGATCGCGGCGGAGATGAAACGCATCGGCCTCTCGCCCGGCAATCCTGACGGGACGTACTTCCAGGTCGTGAAGATGGTGGCTCAGACAGCGGATCCGAAATCATCTTCTTTGAAGATCGCGGGGCCGGGAGGCAAGGCGTGGGACCTGAAGATGGGCCCGGACGCCGTGTTCATCACAAAGGACCAGAAGAACAAGACCGTGTCGTTCGCAGACTCTGATGTCGTCTTTGTTGGCTATGGCGTTGTCGCGCCGGAAGCCAACTGGAACGACTACGCAGGCGTGGATGTGAAGGGCAAGACGGTTGTCATGTTCGTCAACGACCCGGGCTTCGTGACGAACGATGACTCGCTCTTCAACGGGAAGGCGATGACGTATTACGGCCGCTGGACCTACAAGTTCGAAGAAGCGGCGCGGCAAGGTGCGACGGCGGCGCTGATCATCCATGAGGACAAGCCTGCAGCCTATGGCTGGGGCGTGGTCGAAGGGTCGTGGACCGGCGAGCAGGCCGATCTCGTGCGCAATGATGGCGGCGCAAGCCGCGCGAAGCTGGAGGGCTGGATCCAGCTCAACCATGCGACCGAGCTGTTCAAGGCGGCTGGGCTCGACATCGCCAAGATGCGTGCGGCGGCCAACAAGCGCGGCTTCAAGCCTGTGCCGATGACGGGGCTGAAGGCGTCAGCAACGATCAACCAGACGATCGACTTCAAGGAATCACGCAATGTGATCGGGACGGTGAAGGGTTCCGAGGCGCCGGATGAGCATGTGTTGCTGATGGCGCACTGGGATCACCTCGGCAAAGGGACGAGCGATGATCCGAATGCGGATGTGATCAACAATGGCGCTGTCGACAACGCCACCGGCACCGCGGCGATCCTGGAGATCGGTGAGAAGGTGGCGGCGGGTCCGCCGCCGAAGCGGTCGGTGACGGTGCTCGCAGTGACGCTGGAAGAGTCTGGCCTGCTGGGCTCGGCATACTTTGGCGAGAACCCGCTAATTCCGCTGAAAAACATCGTCGGCGGCATAAACATCGACGCGATGCAACCGACGGGCATGGCCAGGGACCTTCTGGTGATCGGCGCGGGGGCTTCGCAGCTGGAGGATACTCTGGAGGCTGTGCTTGCGGAATCCGGCCGTACCATTCGTCCGGACCCCTCGCCTGAGAATGGCTACTTCTATCGCTCGGACCATATCAGCCTCGCCAAGAAGGGCGTGCCCATGCTTTACCCCGACAGCGGCATCGACCTCGTGAATGGCGGTGTCGCAGCTGGCGAAGCGGCGGCCAGGGCGTACACAGACAACGCCTATCACAAGCCGGCAGACGAATACGATGACATGTGGGATGTGTTGGGCATCGAGGCTGACACGAAAGTCGCGAACGAGGTCGTGACCCGCCTCGCGAACTCGGCTGACTGGCCCAACTGGTATGAGGGCAACGAGTTCAGGGCGCTGCGCGACGCGCAACGCGCGGAGTAGCCGATGGCCAGCATGCCTGCCGGTGTCCGCACCTACCTCGACAATGCCTCCAAGGCTTCTGGCAGGTCCGAGAAGGAGATGCTGACCGTGTTGTCCAGGTCAGGGCTCAAGACGCATGGCGAGTTGCGCAGCCATGCGATGGCGGCGCTGGGCATTGGCCATGGCCATGCGAACGCGCTGGCGGCTTGTTATCTAAAGCCGGAGTGGCAGACGGGAGTGGAGGTGCTGAAGAAGGCTGCCCCCAAGAAGAAGGCCGCTGCGAACAAGAAGTGACAGCGGTGATTTCCAGCCGCCGCAAGCTACAGCGCCAGCGTCATGAACCTGCTGAACGGGTCGTCCTTGTAGCTGGCGAACGGGCCACAGAACCGGAAACCGGCTTTCTTGTAGAGGCCAATTGCGGGATCAAAGGCTGGGGTTGAGCCGGTCTCGAGCCAGAGATGCTTCATTCCGGCCTCGCGCGCCTCGGAGAGAATATGCTCGAGCATCGCCCTGCCCGCGCCGCGGCCGAGGAAAGCGTCAGCCACGCGCATTGATTTGATCTCACCGCTCTCGGCATCGAGCCGTTTGAGCGCGCCCATCACGGCGATCTCCTCGCCGACCCAGCCGGTCCAGAAGGTGACACCGGGCCGACGCAGCTTGTCGATGTCAAAGGCATGTACGCTGTCCTGCGGCGAGTTGGCGTGCATGCCTTCGAGATGCCGGCGCACTAGTGCCTGCGCGGCGACGCCCGCCAGGTCGTCAACGCGAAACTCGATGTGTTGCTGGTCTCCCATGTCTGACCGCCCTTGTCCTCTCGATCCGGGCTCTAGCCTCAAACCCGCCGACGAGTAAAGCTGCGCTACAGGAAGCCCGATGAAATTGACCTGTTCGCACCTTTTTGCTCTAGCCTTGTTGGCCGCGTGCTCGGCGCCCGCACCCGAAACCTCGCCGGACAGCGAGCGCGCGGCTGGGTTCGGCGAACCTCAGCCCGCCGTCATTCTGGGCTATGACGGCGATGTCATGGAGCCATTCCTCTCCCGCGACGGCGAAACGCTTTTCAACAATGACAGCAATGCGCCAACCGCGCAGACGGACCTCCACTGGGCGACGCGCATCGACGATCTCGAATTCCGCTATCGCGGGCGCGTTGAGGGCGCAAACAGCGCGATGCTGGACGGCGTTGCCAGCGTGTCGCGAGATGGCGCTTTCTGTTTCGTGTCGACGCGCGCCTAGGCGCAGACCCTTGCGACCATTCATTGCGGACGCTGGACGGGCGCGGGCGCGGCGAACGTGACGCTTCAAGCGGAAGCTGCGCCGCGCATTCCGGGTCGCGTCATCTTTGACGCCGAACTGGATGCGACGGGCCAGTCGCTCTTCGTTGCCGATGGTCTGTTCACCGGCGGCCCCGTTCCCGTCTCAGGAGACCTTCGTCTCGCCAGGCTTGTCGACGGCCAGTACCGGCTCGACCCCACCGCCGACCACTTGTTCAAGTCGATCAACACGAGCGCGCTTGAGTATGCCGCCGCGATCAGCGCGGACGGTCTCGTGCTGTCCTTCACCCGCGGAAAAAGTCCGCCCCTCTCGCCTCCGGAGATATGGATCGCCCGGCGCGCCACGCCTGACGCTTCCTTTGAAACGCCAAAACGTATCGGTGCCATCACGGGGTTCGTGGAAGGCGCCACGTTTGCGCCTGATGGGGCGCTCTACTTCCACCGCCGCGTCGGAGATCGCTATGCCCTCTTTCGCGTCGCGGCGGAGTAACGGTGGCTACATCCGCTCCGGCGTATCGATCCCGATGAGGCCGAGCGCAAGCTCAAGCTGTTTCAACGTCGCCACCGCGAGCGAGAAGCGGGATGCTTTCTTCACGGCGTCGCTCTCCACGAGGATCGGAGCCGCTGCATAGAAGGCCGAGAAGGCCTGCGCCAGCGTGTAGGCGTGATCGCACAGGATGTGCGGCATGCGCCTTTCATAGGCGCCTCGCAGGGCGTCGTTGAAGGCGTCGAGCGCGAGGACGAGTGCGCGTTCGGCATCGAGCTCGATCGCGATCGGTCCCGGCTTCACGCCTTCCACCTCGGCGCGGCGCGCAAGCGATTTGATGCGGACGGCGGCGTAGAGGAGGTAGGGCCCCGTCTTGCCCTCGAACGAGATGAAGCGATCAAGGTCGAAGATGTAGTTGGTCGTGCGGACGTTTGAGAGGTCCGAGAATTTTATCGCGGCAACGCCGACCTTGCGCGCGATGTCCCGCTGTTCGGCCGCAGAGACGTCCGCGCCGATTTCAGCTTCCTTCATGCGCGCCGCCGCGACGTCGTGGGCCTGGCTGATGAAGGCCTGGAGTTTCAGCGTGCCGCCGTCGCGCGTTTTGAACGGTTTGCCGTCCGGCCCGTTGACCGTGCCGAAGCCAAGATGTTCGAGCGAGCCCTCGGGCATCAGCCCTGCCCGGTCGCTGGCGCGGAAGACCTGCTCGAAATGCAACGCTTGGCGCTGGTCGACGACATAGAGGGTCAGCTGCGGATCGATGCCCTGCTTGCGATCGACGATCGTGCCTAGGTCGGAGCCGTGATAGCCGATGGCACCATCGCGGTTCACGAGGATGATCGGCGGCATCTCCTTCTTGTCGGTCTCGCGCGCGACGCGGATGATCCACGCGCCCGCGTCGAGTTCGGCGATGCCGCGGGCCTTGAGGTCTTCGACCAGCTCTGGGATGAATGGCTCGGCGTCGCTTTCACCTTTCCACAGGTCGAAGCGGACACCCAGACTAGCGCATTCGCGCTCCAGCCCAACACGCGTAACGTTGCAGAAGTGACGCCAGAGGGCGCGATAGCCGGGACGACCGGACTGAAGCTCCTGCGTCGCCTTGCGGTCTTCATCGCGGCGAGCCTCGTCTGTCTTCGACTTTGAGGACGCCTGCGGATAGAGGCTGCCAAGATCGTCCATTGTGACGGGGCTTTCCTCGGGGTACGGCCCCGTGAAGGCGGCGTCGAAATACGGCAAACCGGGCTGTTCCAGCTTCACCTCGTTGATGAGCTGACCCATCTGCAGCCCCCAGTCGCCGAGATGGACGTCGCTGGTGACGCTGTCGCCCATGAAGCGGAGCAGGCGCTGCAGGGAATCCCCGATCACGGTGGACCGCAGGTGGCCGATGTGCATTTCCTTCGCGACGTTCCAGCCACCGAAATCGATCACCACGCGGCGCGGCGTCCCGACCTTGCGTGCGCCCGAGCGCGGGTCGGCGGCGATCTGCTCGGCGCGCCCGGCGAGCGCTTCCGGCGTCAGGCGCACATTGATGAAGCCGGGACCGGCGACTTCGGAGGCGGCGACAAGCGGCGAGGCTTTCAGAGCCTCGACAACGGTCATTGCGATTTCGCGCGGGTTCTTGCCCAGCTTTTTCGCGGCGGCCATCGCGCCATTGCACTGGAAGTCGGCAAGGTCGGGACGATCGGAGCGGCGCATCGCGCCCGCTGCGGCATCTATGCCCAGCGCCGCGAAGGCGGCACCTGCAACGTCCGACAGCTGGTCGGCAAGGTCCTGGGGCTTGGTCATGGTCAGGTCAGGTCAGGTCCGGAGCGGGGCTGGTCTGGGCCCCGCCGGACTACTGGGCGGCGGCGGGTTTCGCAACGTTGATCGTGAAGCGGGTGCCGCTTCGGTTGTAGGCGAGCTGTTCGGGCGTCAGGTCGAAGCCGACGAGGACCTCGAAGTTCGAGCCTGAGATGGTCTCGTTGGCGCGCGGGATGACGATACCGGGCACGGTTTCGGTGTAGCGAACCACGTCCTTGCCGGCAGGCCAGGCGACCTGAATGTCGAAACGTTCCTTGGCCAGCACGCTGCGATCGCGGCGAGTCACAGTAACAAAAACGGGATAGCTGTGGGTGGAGGCGGTGGCCTTTGGACCCTTGCCGAACGCGAAATCGATCTCGATTTCCATGGTGATGGGATTTGTGCCGACATAGCGGCAGAAACCGCGCAGGCCCTGAATTTCGCCGGTGAAGACCACGTTCTCGTGCCGCTCGGGGCCGTCGATGTCGACGACGCGGCTGGCATCGTAGAGCGTGCCGGAGACCGGGCATGGGCCGACATTGGGGGAATCGTCCAGATCCACGCCCGCGCAGCTGGCCAGCAGCATGGCGGAGAGACCCAGGCAGGCGGCAACTGAACGCTTCACGGGGACATCCTGACACAGGCCGCCGCGGCCAAGTGCCGGGGCGGTTTGAACTGCTGGTGGTGATAGCTCCTAACCGAGGCCAGGCGCAACGCCGAGAAGCTGCCCAAGATTTGCCGTTTTTGGGCGGCGGGCGTAGTAAACGAGGGCGACAGTTGGATCGCGCGTATGTTGGAAGCATGACCAAGCCACCTCTCACCATCCTACTCGCCGCGCCGCGGGGATTCTGCGCCGGCGTGGACCGCGCCATCCAGATCGTGGAGCAGTCGCTGGCCAAATGGGGCGCACCGGTCTTCGTGCGGCACGAGATCGTGCACAACGCTCATGTGGTGAAGCGGCTGGAGGCTATGGGTGCGGTTTTTGTCGAGGAGCTGACCGAATGCCCGGATGACCGGCCCGTGGTGTTCTCCGCCCACGGCGTGCCGAAGGTGGTACCGGCCGAGGCGGCTAGGCGGCAGATGACGTATGTGGACGCGACCTGCCCGCTGGTGTCCAAGGTGCACGCCGAGGCGCAGCGGCACGCGCGAAACGGATTGCATACCCTGCTGATCGGGCACCAGGGGCATCCCGAAGTTGTCGGCACGATGGGCCAGATCGAACCCGGATCGATGTCGCTGATCGAGACCGTGGCGGACGCCGAGAATTTCGCTCCGGCGGACGTGAACAAGCTCGCCTATGTCACGCAGACGACGCTGAGTGTGGACGACACGCGCTACATCGTCGAGGCGTTGCGCCGCCGCTTTCCGCAACTGTCTGAGCCGCGCAAAGATGACATCTGCTACGCGACCACCAACCGGCAGGACGCGGTGAAGGTGATCGCGGAACAGGCTGAGCTGGTGCTGGTGATCGGCGCAGCCAACTCTTCCAACTCTGTGCGGCTCAAGGAAGTGGCTGAGCGTTCAGGCGCACAGGCGGCGTACCTGATTGCGTCGGCGGAGAACATCGACTGGCGCTGGTTCGACGGCGCAAAGACGCTGGGGCTGACTGCTGGGGCATCCGCGCCGGAGTCGCTTGTGCAGGGTGTGATTGCGGCTTGCCGCGCCCGGTTCGAGGTATCAGTGCAGGAAGTGGTCACAGCCCAGGAAGACGTGGTGTTCCGGATTCCGCGGGTGCTTGAAGACGTCTAGCGGGACGTGACGAACCCCCTGAACCGGCTTACATTCCGGCCATGAACAGCAGCCACATCACGTTGCGCGGCGGTGACTTCGTCATCGACCAGAACTGGAAGGGCTACACGGCCGAGGAACATGCCGTGTGGGATTTTCTGTACCGGCGCCAGCGCGACCTGCTGAAGGATCGCGCCGACCCCGCCATGCTGCGCGGGCTCGAGGCGCTGAACCTCAATCGCGGCGGCATTCCGAATTTCACGGAGATCAATGTCGAGCTGAAGGCGCGCACGGGCTTTGAAGTTGTGGCCGTCCCCGGCCTTGTCCCGGATGAAGTCTTCTTCAACCACCTCGCCAACCGGCGCTTCCCCGCCGGCCAGTTCATCCGCACGCGCGCGCAGTTGGACTACCTGCAGGAGCCGGACATTTTCCACGACGTGTTCGGTCATGTGCCGCTGCTGACCGATCCGGTGTTCGCCGACTACATGGAGGCCTATGGCAGGGGCGGCCTGCGCGCGATGAATTTCGGCCGGCTGAAGAACCTTGCGGCGCTCTACTGGTACACGGTCGAGTTCGGCCTGATCGAGACGCCGCAGGGTGTGCGCATCTATGGCGCGGGCATTTCTTCATCGAAGGACGAATCGATCTTCGCGCTCGACGATCCCTCTCCCAACCGGCTGCGCTTCGACCTCGAACGCGTGATGCGCACGCGTTACCGGATCGATGATTTCCAGCAGTCCTATTTCGTCATTCGCTCCTATGACGAACTCTTCCGCGCGACGGTCGACACAGACTTTGCGCCGCTCTACGGTCGGCTGGGCGACGGGTCTGACTACGCGGCTGATGCGGTGCTGCCCACGGATGGTGTTATCCAGGCAGGCACGCAGGCTTACGCAAGGGCCAAGGCCGCCAGCTGATCCGTTTATCCCCCCGGCGCGTAGTGAGCCCGAGCCGGTCCAGACGCGTGAGCAGAATTGTCCGATACCCCTGTCCTCTGCTGGTTTCGGGACGACCTGCGCCTGGCGGACAACCCCGCCCTCGCTGCAGCGCACGCGACCGGACGACCGCTGGTTCTCGTCTTCATTCTGGATGATTCGAGCAGCGAAGCACGCCGGCTCGGCGGCGCGAGTCGCTGGTGGCTGGACAAGTCGCTGCGAAGTTTCAGCGAGCGGATCGCCGCCAAGGGTGGGAAGCTGATCCTGCGCAGGGGGGCGTCCGAGACTGTCATCGCGGAGCTGGTCGCCAAGACCAGGGCGGGCGAGGTCTACTGGAACCGCCGCTATGGTCCGGCCCGCAGGATCGACGAGCGGATCAAGGCGGCGCTCAAGAAGGGTGGCATCGAGGCGCACAGCTTCAATGGCTCGCTGCTGGTCGAACCGTTTGCACTGAAGACCGGATCGGGCGGCGACTTCAAGGTGTTCACACCGTTCTGGAAGGCGCTGCAGGCGAACATCACGATTCCCGATCCAGCTCCCGAGCCGCGCACGCTGGCAGCGGGGCCAAAGCTGGCGTCCGATGACGTCGCCGCGTGGGACCTGCATCCGAGCAAGCCCGACTGGTCGACCGGGTTCAGCGCGATGTGGACACCGGGGGAACTCGGCGCGCGCAAACGTCTGCGCGAATTTCTTGCGGGCCCCGTCGACGGCTACACCGATGGCCGCAACATGCCCGCGCAGGACAGCACATCACGCCTCTCGCCTTATCTGCACTTCGGCGAGATCAGCCCGCATCAGGTGTGGCGCGCGGCGCGCCACGCAGAAGAGTCTGGGGAAGCATCGCCGCGCGAAGTGCAGAAATTTCTCTCCGAGATCGCCTGGCGCGATTTCTCGCACTACCTGCTCTATCATGATCAGCACATGGGCCAGCTGAGCTGGCGGCGGCAATTCGAGACGGTCGAGTGGCGGCGAGGCACGAAGGCCGAACTTGAAGCCTGGAAGCGCGGCCAGACAGGCTATCCGATCATCGACGCTGGCATGCGCCAGCTGTGGACGACGGGCTGGATGCACAACCGTGTTCGCATGATCGTGGCGTCGTTCTTTGCGAAGGACCTACTGGTCCACTGGCGCAAGGGCGAGGAGTGGTTCTGGGATACGCTGGTCGACGCTGACGAGGCCAACAACGCCAATGGCTGGCAGTGGACGGCCGGAACGGGCGCTGACGCCGCCCCCTATTTCCGCGTGTTCAATCCAGTCCTGCAGGGCGAGAAGTTCGACCCCGAAGGCACCTATGTAAGCCAATGGGTTCCAGAACTGGCGAAGCTGCCGCCCAAGTGGATCCACCACCCCTGGGAAGCGTCTGTCGACGTGCTCGCAACCGCTGGCGTAAAGCTAGGCGATACCTATCCTCAACCAATTGTCGACCATGATTTCGCGCGCAAACGGGCGCTTGAAGCTTACAAGGGCTCCAGTCAGGAAACTGCCGCATGATCTCTCGGCGCAAACGCATCGCGGTTATCGGCGGGGGCGTGGCTGGCCTCGGTGCAGCATGGGCGCTGCGTGAAACGTCCGACGTCGTTGTCTACGACAGCGCCGACCGCTTTGGCGGTCATGCCTGGACGATCGACATCGAGCATCAGGGCAAGCCGATGTCAGTGGACATCGGCTTCATCTGCTTCAACCGGCCTAACTATCCCAACTTCACGGCACTGCTGAACCATCTCGAAGCGCCCACGGTGATGACGGACATGGCGTTTGCTGTTTCCGACCCCAACGGCTATGAGTGGTCGTCCGACCCGCTGGGGCTGTTTGCCTGGAAGCGCAACGCGCTGGACAAGCGGTTCCGCGGCATGATCGGCGAGATCATCGACTTCAACAACCGGGCCCGCGGGGAACTCGCGAAGGACAGTGTGCCGGACATGAGCCTCGGCGCGTGGCTCGACGCGCACGGCTACTCCCAGCTTTTCCGCGACGCATATCTGCTGCCCATGAGCGCCGCGATCTGGTCGACACCGGAGAAGCTGATGCTGGACTATCCCGTGTTCAGCTTCCTGCAGTTCTTCGACAACCACCGCCTGATGCACATGATCCGCCCGATGTGGCGCACGGTGAAAGGCGGCAGCAGGACCTATGTCCAGCGCTTGCTGTCAGATCTCGCCGGCTCGCTGCGGCCGTCGGCCAGCATCCAGAATGTGCGGCCGATCGGCGGCAAGGTTCAGGTGACAGAACGCAACCGTCAGCCCGAAATGTTCGACGCGGTGATCTTCGCCTGCCATGCGGACGAGGCGAGGCGGATGCTGGATCAGGGCTGCGATGAACAGCGCATGGCGCTTGGCTCGATCCACTTTTCGAAAAACACGGCCGTGCTCCACCACGATGGCGCGATGATGCCGCAGCGCCGTGCGGCATGGGCGTCGTGGAACGTCGCCAAGGGCGCGGATGACAGTGTCTGCGTGACCTACTGGATGAACCGGTTGCAGAAGCTGCCGAAATCGCATCCGGTCTTCGTCACACTGAACCCGGTGGGCCAACCGGACGCGAGCAAGACATTCGGCGTCTACGAATTTGAGCATCCCATGTACGACACAGCGTCGGCCGCCGGCCGCCGGGGAATACAGCGGCTGCAGGGACAGGACGGGCTCTTCTTTGCAGGCTCGTGGCTTGGCGACGGCTTTCACGAGGCGGGGCTGCGAACCGGGCTCGAAGCTGCGTTCGCGCTTGGCGGCAGTGTTCCATGGGTAGCAACGACCCAGCATACGCACACCTTGTCCTACGGCCATCTCTCTAGCGAAGATGCGCCGCCCGTACCGCATTTGGTGGCAGTCGCAGGAACGCCATGACGCTTCCGGCAGCTCAGCTCTGGTTCGGCAAGACGGTGCACACCCGCCAGCGGCCCTTCCGCCGCAGCTTCTCGCATCGCATCGCCATGCTGGAGATCGACATCGACCGGCTGGGCGAGGCGGATGGTCTCGCAAAGCTGTTTTCTGTGGGCCGCGGAAATATCATCGCCTTCATGCCGAAGGACTATGGTCCCCGCGGCGACGGCATGCCCCTTCGCGCCTGGGCCGAGCAGCATTTCGCCGAGGCGGGTATCGACCTTGGCGGGGGCGCGATACGCTTGCTCACCTTCCCGCGTGTCCTGGGTTATGGCTTTGCGCCGATCTCAGTCTGGTATGGCTGCGCACCCGACGGCGCGCTGCTTGGCGTGATCTATGAGGTCCACAACACGTTTGGCGAGACGCATGCCTATGTGAGCGCGCATGCTCCCTCCGAGGGGCGCCATAGCGCTGACAAGGAGTTTCACGTCTCGCCGTTCTTCGCCGTTGACGGGAAATACCAGTTTGGCATCCGGCGCTCGCTGGATGTTCTGACGGTGAGTGTCGTGAACTTTGACGCCGAAGGTGCCCAGCATGCAGCGAGCCTCTCAGTCAGGCCGCGCGCACTGTCGTCCGGCCAGGTTCTCAAGTGGATGGTGGCGATGCCCATATCCGGACTTGGCGTGGTGGCAGCAATCCACTGGCAGGCCCTGCGCCTCCTGCTTAAAGGCGCGCGTTATCGTGATAAACCTGTCCAGCGCGAAAAGCGCGTCACGCTCGCCAAGCCAGATATTGAACGGGCGGAAGAAACGCCCAAGCCAAGGAAACGTGCATGAGCCGCGTCGAGAGAATGGTGCTGGACATCGGCGGTCCGGGCGACCTGAACAAGCTTCACGGCCTGCCCGCGAGCCTGAGCTTTGCCGCCATGATCCTAACACGGCTGCGCCGTGGGCGGCTGGACATGAGCTTGCCGGACGGACGGACGCTGCGCTTCATGGGCAAGGAGCCCGGCCCGATGGCCGAGTTGACTGTTCACGACCTGAAGTTCGTCCGCACAGCCGCCGCACGCGGCGATGTGGGCTTTGCCGAAGCGTTCATCGACGGCAAGGTCGATACGCCCGACCTGCCCCTGTTGCTGGAGTACTTCAACGCCAACTGGGAAAACATAGGACCGTTCGGGCTAGGCGGGGCCATTGCCCGCTTCTTTGGCAATTTCCGGCACATGATGCGCGCCAACACGAAGAAGGGTTCGAAGCGCAACATCCTCGCACACTACGACCTCGGCAACGATTTCTACGCAGCCTGGCTTGACCCGACCATGACATATTCATCGGCGCTGTTCGCAGCACCTGAGCAGTCGCTCGAGGAGGGACAGCTGGCGAAGTACCGCTCGATTGCGCGCAACCTGCAGCTGAAGCCAGGCGACCATGTGCTTGAGATCGGCTCCGGCTGGGGAGGCTTTGCCGAGGTGGCGGCGAAGGAGTATGGCGCGCGCGTCACCTCGATCACCATCTCGAATACCCAGCATTCTCTCGCCACGCAGCGTATCGCCGCCGCCGGCCTGTCCGACAAAGTGCAGATCGTCATGTCCGACTATCGTGACGTGAAAGGCCAGTTCGACGCGGTCGCCTCGATCGAGATGTTCGAAGCAGTGGGCGAGGAATACTGGCCAAGCTATTTCTCCAAGATCGCCGAAGTCCTGAAACCGGGCGGACGCGCCGCGCTGCAGATCATCACCATCGCCGACGAGCATTTCGAGGAGTACCGCAGCCGCGCCGATTTCATCCAGCACTACGTGTTCCCGGGAGGCATGCTCCCCTCGCCGACGCGGCTTCAGGAGGAGACCGAGCGCGCAGGACTCGCCTATTCGGTGGATCGCATGTTCGGGAAGGATTATGCGCGCACGGTGGACGAGTGGTCGCAGCGTTTCGATCTGGCCTGGGAGCGCATCAGGGGCGGCAAGTTCGACGAGCAGTTCCGACGTCTGTGGATCTACTATCTGTCCTATTGCTCGGCGGGTTTCAGGACCGGGACGATAAATGTCGGGCAGTTTGTGCTGACTAAACCGGCCTGATCTAGCCTGCCCGACGACTGGGCGGGGACAGTTCGCCGCCGGTTTGCGTCGCCGATGCGTCTGGCTAGTATGTTCGCCTGCGGCTAAGCTATGGCCGAACAGACGGAGTTTGCCGTGCCGCGTATTTTGCTTGAGAAAGACAATCTAGATGAACGGAACAAGGAGTTCGCGCAGACCCCGCTGACAAATTCTCTGTTCCTGAATTCCGTGCCGAAATGCGGGACTCACCTGATCAAGAATGTGATCAGGATGTTCGTGCCGGTGGAGCAACAGTACAACGCGACATTCATCCAGTTCCCCAGCCTGCTTAAGCATGGGCCCTTCGCGTTCAACCCCACCATTCCAAAGTTGTCCTGGGGACACCTTCTTTTCTCGGACGACTCGGCCGCCTTCACGCGATACGCGCGGCACCTTGTGCTTGTCCGCGATCCGTACGACTGGGTTCTTGCGCGCGCGCGATTCTTCCTGTCGGAGAACTTCGAGGGCAGGACCGACAGCCTGAAATCGGGCGCGTTCGACACCAACGACATCCTCAACATGATGATCTTCGGCATTCACAGGAAGGCACCCGGCATGGAGGAAATCTTCCGGCACAACGCCGCCGCGTGGATGGGCTCGACCACCTTCATGATCCGCTACGAAGACCTGGTCGGCCATGTGAAGCGTCTCGATACGCCGGAAGCCAAAGACTACTTCTTCATGTTGTTCGAGCAGTGCGGCATCGTCCCACCGAATGACTGGCGCGAGCGCATCATCATCGGCGCAGACCGCAAGCAGAGCGGGACGGCGCGGGAGAATCTCGAGGGCGGGCTGGTCGATCTTCCGGACGAGCTGCCGGACGCGCAGAAGAAGCTGGTCGACTATGCAGCACCGGGACTACGCGCGCTGTTGGGGTATGCCTAGAGCGTTTCATATTTTGGTGGAAGCGTATCCCGCTCCGACGATGTAGTTGCTGCATTCGGTCGGGCTGATGGCTTTCACGATCCTGCCTGTTTCTTCGATCACGGCGTCGATGGTTCGCT